>Ga0181516_10000019_pt1 | contig 163054 bp, 119 predicted proteins | sample PEATcosm2014_Bin_25_FD_121104 | JGI IMG/M metagenome (GOLD analysis project Ga0181516, IMG submission 121104) | Peatland microbial communities from MTU Mesocosm Facility, Houghton, MI, USA - PEATcosm2014_Bin01_10_metaG | ecosystem: Environmental > Terrestrial > Soil > Wetlands > Peat | place...
AGGCCCGCGCCAGCTCACGCAAGGCGGCTATCTCACGATCCCCGGCCTCGAGGGGCGCGTCGTTCTGCGTCTCGTGATTCTGGAAGACCAGGTAGGGGGTGTCGATGAAGAGACTCGACATGATTCCATCCTTTCTCAGCGAAGGTCGCTCTTGTTCCTCATGCAGTCCACCATGACCGCGAGGAAAATGATGATTCCGCGGACCACCGTATATAGATATACGTTGGCATTAACCATTACGAGCCCGTTCTCTATGCTCATGACGATGAGGACCCCGATGAACGCTCCGGGAAGTACCTTGCCTTTGCCGCCGAAGAGGCTCACGCCCCCGAGCACGCATGCGCTGATGACGAGGAATTCCTGGCCGGAGCCGTAGGTCGTGGTGACGCCGCCGACCTGCGCTCCTCCGATCAAACCCGCGAGCCCCGCGAGGCTTCCGCTGATGACGTAGGTAATGAAGGTTTTGAGATCGAGAGCGATACCCGATTTGCGCGCCGCGACGGGATTGTTGCCGATGGCATAGAGATGCCTGCCGAAGGCGGTATACTTGAGAGTCAGCTGTCCGGCAATCACCACGACGGCCATGGCTATTACGATGACCGGCAGGATGCCGAAGACTCGATACCGCGCGATGAAATCTCCGACGGGATTCATAAAGTATTGCATTTTTATTTCGGTGAGCGCCATCGTCAGACCTCGAACGATGAACATCATCGCGAGCGTGACGATTATGGGCACCAGCTTGAATCTGGCTATCATGACTCCGTTGATCACCCCGACCGCGGCTCCGATGCCGATCGATACGACAAGCGCAGGAAGGATGCCCAGCCCAGCGTTGGTCATCATGACGACCACGGCCGCGGAAAGATAGATAATCGACCCGATCGTAAGATCGATGCCTCCCGTCAACATCACGCAGACCATTCCTGTCGCCGCTATGCTTGCGGAAGAAGATTGCTGCAGGAGGTTCACGATGTTCGCGGCGCTGATGAACGTGGCGTTGAGGGCCGTGAACACCGCTATCAAAGCGACGAACACCATATAGAGACCGTATTTATAGAAAAAATCCACGGCGGAGTAATCCTGCCCTCCTGCGGCGGCTTTCATGTCACATCGCTCCTTCGATCGCCAGCTTGAGTATCGTTTCCTGGTCGAATTTCCCGCGATCGAGCTCTCCGGCGATTCGTCCCCTGCACATCACGCATATGCGGTCGCATACGCCCATAAGCTCCTCCATTTCCGACGATATAAAGAGAATGGCCGTCTTATCGAGGGCGAGATCGTTGAAGTGATTATACAACTCGTATTTTGCGCCCACATCGATGCCCCGAGTCGGCTCATCCAACAGGAATACCTTGGGCTTGGTAAGGAGCCATTTCCCGATTACGGTCTTCTGCTGATTCCCTCCGCTGAGCATGACGGCCTGCTGCTCGTTCTTGTCGTAGGTACGGATGCGAAGCTGTTCTATGACGCGATCGCTCGCGCTGTTCTCGCTCCTGACTCTGATCGAATTCAATGGTCCCTTGATTTGATTGAGATGAGCCAGGACCAGATTGTCCTTTATGGATTTGGGCAAGAGGAGGCCTTCCTCCCTGCGGTTTTCCGTGATCAGCGCGACTCCGTTCTCGATCCAGGTCGAGGGGTCGAAGCGCTTGACCTTTTCTCCCTTGAAAAAGACTTCCCCGGAATCGAATTTATCGACGCCGAATATCGCCTTTACGAACTCGCTCCTCCCGGCTCCCATCAATCCGAACAGGCCGACGATCTCGCCCTCTCTGAGGGCGAGCCCGATATTATGCAGCGTCTTGCCTTGGCTGATGTCCTCGAAGCGCAAGACCTCTTTGCCGGGCGACTTCTCGACGTAAGGGAAAAGCTTGCTCAGTTCTCGACCTACCATCAAGGAAATCACCTGATCCTTCGAAAGGTCCCGTGTCGCTTTCTGGGTGATCATCCGCCCGTCCCTGAGCACCGCGATCTCGTCGCAAAGGCGAAAGACGTCGTCCAGCATGTGCGAAATATAGATTATCGAGACTTCCTGCGAAGACAGATCCTTGATGATCGCGAAAAGCCTCTCTTTTTCCTTCGTGGATAGAGAAGTCGTCGGCTCGTCGAATATGATTATCTTGGCGTCTTCCTTGAGCGCCTTGCTTATCTCGATCATCTGGCGCGTGCCCATGGGAAGATCGGCGACGAGCGCGCGGGGGCTTACGGTTTCCCCGAGGGCTCTCAGCATCCTCTGAGCCTCCGAGTACATCGACTTGTACGCTATGCCTCCCGCGATGCCTCTGGGGTATTTCTCGAGGAACATGTTCTCGGCAACCGACAGGTTCGTGAAGAGATTCAACTCCTGGTGGATGAATACGATACCCTTTCGAGCCGCCTCGATCGGGCCGTTCGGCGAATACTCGCTTCCCGCGAGGCTCATCGAGCCATTGTCCCGAGGGACGATTCCCCCCAGAATATTCATCAGCGTCGATTTTCCGGCCCCATTCTCGCCGACAAGCCCCAGCACCGAGCCTTTTTTCAGCTTCATCGAAACGCATTCGAGAACGGCTACGCCGGAGAAACTCTTCTCTATGTCCTCGATGGAAAGCAAGACCTCACTCACAGCTGGCACCTCTTCTCCCATGGCTTCGATGACCGCGCCTGCCGACGAAGTCCAGGAACGCAACGACCAGGACCAGGACCCCTTTGAAGACGTTGATGATGTACCATTGAATTCCAAGCAGTTTCAGGCTGTTGTTGAGGACTATGATAAATACGGCCCCTATCAAGGTCCCGATCATGCTTCCTCTCCCGCCCGCGATGCTCGTGCCGCCGATGATTACGGCCGCGACGATATCGAGGAGCATCTCTCGGGCCAGGGCGGGCATGCCCGCGCCGACCCGCGATGTCATGATCGTCCCGCCGAGCGCGGCCAAGAAGCCGCTGAGAAGGAAAAGCGTGAACACCGTCCGCTTCACATGGATGCCGGATATATACGAGACCTTATGGCTGGTTCCTATCGCGAATACATGCCGGCCGAACACCGTATGATGAAGCAGATAATAGCTGAAAGCCACGACCGCGATGGTCATGAGAATCGGGATGGGGACGTATGCGATGCTCCCTTCGGCAATACCCGTAAACGAATCCGGCAGATCGCCGATGGTCACCGATTGAGTGTAGACGAGCGCCAGGCCGCTGAACACCAGCTGCGTGCCCATCGTGGCTATGAAAGAAGGCATTTTCAGCTTGACCACGGCGATGCCGTTTACCGCGCCTATCAGGAGGCCGACGATCAGCATGACCAGTATGGCGACCGCCCAACCATAGGGACTGGATCCGAGCATCCCTCCGTCGCGCGTCATCACGGACGCTCCGACGATGCTGCCGAGATTGATGACGGCGACGACGGAGAAGTCGATTCCCCCGTTCATGATGACGAAAGTCATTCCGCAGGCGATGATGCTGAGGTCCGCGGATTGGACCAGGATGTTCACGAGATTCTGCCATCTGCCGAAGCCGGGAATGAATATGAGGGAAAGGACCACGAAAGGCAAGAACACGAGATTGATCGGCTTCTCCTGCAGATACCTCCGCAGATTCGACATGATCATATCCGGATACCCCGCCTCGCCGGCCGCCCTCGCGCTACCCCTCGGATGCATCCTGGGAAAAGCCTCATTTCAGACTCCTTTATACAGCGACCCGGCCCCTATCATGGGGGCGTCTTCGCCAAGGCTCGCCTTAACTACGCGGAAGGTTTCGTTCCGAATCGCGAGCGGGTAGGCCTTCCGCATGACGTAGTCCTGCACGGGGCGAAGCAGGAGCTCCTCCTGCTCGCACATCCCGCCGCTTATGACGACGACGTTGGGGGACAGCATATTCACGACATTGACCAGGGCGCTGCCCAGGTAACGGGCCGCGTCGCGTATGATTCTCGCGGCTTCGCCGTCGCCGTCCCGGGCCCTGTCGAACACCATTTTCGCGCCGTCGATCCCGCTCCCGCCCTCCAATTTCCCGGCAGCCTTCATGATGGCCGTCCCCGAGGCATAGGTCTCGAGGCAGCCTCTCTGCCCGCAGCCGCATTGGATGCCGTCTTCCTGGACGACGACGTGGCCGATTTCGCCCGCAGTATTGAAGGCGCCGCTGTATATCTTGCCGTCGATTATTATCCCCGAGCCGATGCCCGTACCCATGGTGACGCAGATGATGACGGACTCCCCCTTGCCGGTTCCGTGCAGGTATTCCGCCAGGGCCGCCGCGCTCCCGTCCTGGATAAGTCGGACATGGACCTTGAAGCGCTCGTAGACGAGATCGTGGACGCGAAAGTCCTTCCATCCGAGGTTCGGCGCCAGGAGGATTTGCCTGCCCTCGCGGTCCACGGTGCCGGGAACTCCCATTCCGATGAAGCCGATGTCCCCCAGCCCGATCCCCAGACCATGCAATAGCCTCTCGGCCTCCTTGAAGATCAGCTCGATAGTGACGACGCGGTCGCCCCTTTTCTCGCGCATATCCAGTCTGCTTTTCCGGACGACTTCGCCTGTCGCGTCGAGCAATCCGATAATAGCCTTGCTGGCGCCTAAATCTATCCCGATGCTGTAGTGCCCAGCGAGTGGTTCAGACATATGGACTCATTCCTTCGATTGGTCTATCTCGATCGCTTCGATCATCGAGATCCTTTTCGAATGGCGACCCGCCTCGAATTCGGCATTCAGCCACTCGTCGACGATCATCTTCGCCAGATCGACGCCGACGACCCTCGACCCGAGGCAGAGGATATTGGTATTGTTGTGAACCTTCGATAGCTTCGCGGAATAGGGCTCGCTGCATACGGCTGCGCGGATTCCCCTGACCTTGTTCGCCGCGATGCTGATTCCTATGCCGGTTCCGCAGAACAGGATTCCCCTGCCGCATCGACCGTCCATGACCGCCCTTCCGACTTCCAGGGCATACTTCGGATAATCCGTTCTTTCGCCGGAGAAGCATCCGAAATCCGACACTTCAAGGTTTATGCTCTCGAGATATTCCTTGATGGGTTCCTTCAGCGAAAGCCCAACATGGTCGCACCCTAACGCTATCACGCTCATCTCCCTCAAGCCGAAATCGATTTCGCTTTGCTGTCGGCCTTCCCCTGGCCGACGAAACGCCCCCATCCGCGTTTCGTCGGCCTTCTGTCCCGGTCGGGGAAAAACCGATTCGTCCCGCGATGGTCTTTCCCCGCCCCGATATCTACTTTTCCCAGTGCCCGTACGCCGTCTCTCCGAGCTTTGCCACATTGGTCTTATCGATGATGAAGCCCGGATCGCCCGCCGGCTTTCCTAGCGACTTGCCGTTGACGGCGTCGACGGCCCCTCCCACGCAGAGCTGGCCTTCACCGTAGATGTTCATTCCCAGGCACATCTCGAACCAGCCGCCCATGACGCCGTCGAGCGAGTTCTTGGAACCGCCGAAGGGCATGACGATCACGTGGCCCGGCTCGCCGATCTTGTTGTACCTGTTCGCCTGCTTCAGGGCCTGGACCGTCGGCTCGAGCAGATAGTCGGAATGCATATATATGACGTTGATATCCTTGTTGGCCTGGAGCGCGTTCGTCGTGCCGGCCAGGGACTTGTCGAGATTCCATTCCGTCGGAACGCTCGCGACGAGCTGAACGATATCCTTGTTTGCGGCCATGACGTCCTTGAAGCCTCTCGACCTATCGAGCACATTGTTGTCGGCCAGATCGCCTACGAGTTCGAGGACCTTCAGCTTGAGATTCTTCGCCCTAGCATACTTGACCATCCACTCCCATCCGGCCTTCGCGAGCAGATAATTGTCGGTCCCGGCGCCCCACGTCACCTTCGCGCCGTCGGTGCTTGAAATGGCCCTATCATTGAAAACGAAGGGAACGTTCTTGCCGTTGCACTTCTTGACCGCCTGGAGGATCGCCTTGCTATCCTTGGCGGCGCAGACGATCGCTGCGTCGCCGTTCGCGAGCATGTCGTCGATTTGCTTGTTCTGTACATTCGCATCGCCTTGCGCGACCTGGACATCGAGCGTGACGCCCAACTCCTTCGCCTTGTCTTTCATTCCTGCAAGGTCGGCCTGCCAGAAGGGATGGTCAACGGTATCCAACGCGACACCGATCACGATCGGTTTGGTACTCTGCGCGAAGGCAGTGTTGACTATCAAGAGCGCCATGACGAACAACCAGGAACCCAATTTCCTAAACATTGTGGTTCCCCCCTTTTTCAGAGATTTATCTGCACTTCCAACGGAAGTTTCGCAGACTAGACGACAGGAAAACACCAGAAAAGGGAAACGTTTCCATTCCTTTTTTCAATATCCAGCCGAAACCCGCAAACACATCTACCCTTTCACTACAGGGGGAAACCTCCTAGCATACGAAGATGTCTCGCAAAGTACCAAAGCCAGAAAGAACTCAGGTATGGAAACGTTTCTATCATTGGTCTTATATATTGTCAAGTTTTATTTTTTGCTTTTTTTTCGGATTCGAGAATTGCTTATCGGTATGCCAACTGGATACATCGGTCGGAAGGGTGGATGGCATGGAAACGATTCCCGGGAAATGCTATAGTGAGGCAGTCATGGACAAGGAGAGTGAGTATATGCAGGTCGACATCCGGAAGGTCGCAGAACTGGCCAAGGTATCGATCTCGACGGTCTCTCGCGTGTTGAACAGTTCGGGATATGTCAGCGATGCGACCAGGACGCGCGTTTTGGCCATCACCAAAGAGCTCGGGTTCAGGCAAAACAGCATCGCTCGGTCATTGCGCAGCAAGAACTCGAGCTTCGTCGGCCTTCTCGTGCCCGACATAACGAACGAGTTTTTCGCTTCTCTCGCACGGGCCATCGAGCAGAACTTGCATCATCTGGGGTTCAGCCTCTTCCTCTGCAATACGATGGAAGACCCTGAAGCCGAGAGCCGCTACATCGAATCGCTTCTGAGGAATCAGGTAATGGGAATAGTGCTCGTATCCGTAGGCCTGAAACGGCATCCGAGAATACAGCGAAACGATACCCCTATCGTTTTGGTCGATAGGGTGGAATCCGATACCGACATCAGTCAGATGGTGATCATAGAGAGCGACAACGAGCGGGGAGGCGCCCTGGCTGCGCAAGAATTGCTGAAACGCGGGGTCCAGAGCTTCGTGTTCCTGGGCGATGAGCGCAATATGCATCATATGCGCAAACGCGAGCACGGCTTCCAGGATACCCTGCTGGCAAACGGCGTACCCGGCTCGCGGTATCTAAAAGAGTCCGTTCCCGTATTATCGATAAAAGCAAGGGACAAGATCAAAGATATCTATAGGGCGTTTCCGTTCGACGGTATTTTCTGCGGAACCGATACTATAGCGATCGGAGCCATGCGCGGACTGGAAGAGATGGGGTTGGCCATTCCGGCCTCCGTGCAGGTAGTCGGCTTCGATGGGATATCCATCGGAGAGTTCACATCACCGCCTCTATCGACGATCCGACAGGATACCGATCGGATGGGAAAGAGCGCCGCGGAGAATATAGTCGGCATGATCAAGGGAGCCCAAGGCGGGGAGACAATCGTCCTCCCGGTAGATTTTCTGCCGAGAAGCTCTACTGCAATGTTTCACGACTGATCAGGGGCAGACGCGATCGGATTGGATTGCCCCTCCCCCGCTCGCCGGAAACTACTCACCGTTTGTAAATCGCCGAAATGCCCACGTTCCCTTCTGCCATCTCGATGGGCAACTTGCGCCGCAGTATAACTAGACGATCAGCGCCGCGAAGGCGATCGAGGCGGCGGCAAGCGCGAGGTCGACTGCGCGGAGCGGAAGGTCCGGCAGACAGCGCCCCGGGGAATAGCCGCGCGCCTCGAGCGCCTCCGCCGTGGAGAGAGCCCCCTTGATGCTCGATGCGACGAAGGATTCGAGGACGAGGAGCGACGAGCGGAACTTGGGGCGCCGTCCGCGCCTCCCGCCGTAGCCGCGGACGAGAGCCGCTTCCCTGGACCGGCCGTAGGCATCGAAGCAGCGCGGGATGAAGCAAACGGCGAGGCTCAGGAAGAGACCGGGATCGAGGTCCTTGCGGCCAGTCAGTCGGCGAAATGCCTGCGTCGCGGCGGCGGAGAGCTCCTGGGCGCTCGTGGAGCGGAAGTAGGCTTCCGCGAGGGCGAAGAGAACGCCGAGTCGCGCGACGTAGAGCATCGCGTACGGAAGCTCATCGGGATGGAAAAGAGATTTGCTCCAGGGATCGAGTACGCGGAAAGCGACGACGAAAAAACCCAGGGGAAGGAGAAAGCGCCCACCGCGGCCCAAAGCGAGGAGGCCTTCGCGGATGCCCGAGCGGAAGGCCCCCGCGGAGACGAGCGCGCCGATGGCGGCGGCGGCGACGAAGGGGAACAGAGGAGCGCGCGCGGCAGTGGCGGCGGACGAGAGCGAAAGGAGGGCCACGAGCTTCGAGATAGGGTGGAGACTGCGCGCGGGGTAGTCGCCCCAATCGAAGCCGAAGGGGCCGGCTACCGCAGCCATGTGAGATCCTCGAGCCGCGCGCCATTCCGAAAGGGATCCCGAAGACCAAAGGCCTCGAAACGCCCTCGCTCCAGGTCTCTCGGCGCGCCGTCGTAGGCGACGCGCCCGGCCTCCATGACTGCGAGGCGCGTCGCGTGGGCGAGAACCTTGTCGAGCTCGTGCGTGATCACGACTATCGCGTGTCCTCCTGCGTGCAGCGCGACGACTAGCGAGAGGACGCTCCGGATCGCCGGGTAATCGAGGTTGGCGAAGGGCTCGTCGAGGAGTAGACAGGCCGGGCGCATGGCGAGGACGCCGGCTATCGCGAGCCGTCGCCTCTCGCCTCCAGAGAGGCTGTCGGGGCGACGGCGCTCGAGGCCGGCGAGGCCTACCAGCGAAAGGGACTCGCGGGCGCGAGCCTCGACTTCGTCGCGGGGAAGACAGAGGTTCGATGGCCCGAAGGCCGCATCCTCGAGAAGAGTCTGCCCCACGATCTGCGCGTCGGAATCCTGGAAGACGAGGCCGATGTCCCGACGGGCGGTGAAGGGGTCGGCGGAGACCGGGCGGCCGCGATGGAGGACGATTCCAGAGCTCGGCACGGCGAGACCGACAATGTGCCGCGCAAGTAGGCTCTTCCCCGAGCCGTTGCGTCCCGCGAGGACGAGAAAGTCCCCTTCTTCCACGCGTAGGGCCGCTCCGTCGAGACCCAGGCCACCGTCCGGGAAGCGATGCACGAGGCCCTCGATCCTCGCGATATCAGCCACGGGATCCATCATCGCCGGTCGCCGATGCTCTGCGACGAGGGCGGACGCGCTCCACGACGGGCGCGAGCCTCCCCGCGATGAAGAAGGCGAGCGCGGCCTTTATCGCGTCGCCGGGCAGGAATGGAAGGAGGCCGACGACGATCGCCTTCTCCCAACTGCCCTTGACGACCATCTTGAGCCAAGGCAGACCGCAGGCGTAGACGATCGCGCTTCCGAGGGCGACGGCGAGACAATCGCGCCACCAGCGCCGTTCGGCGCCTAGGCGGGATACGAGGCCCATGACGAGGACGGCTGGGATATAGCCGACGAGGTAGCCGCCCGTCGGTCCGAGAAAACGCGCGAAGCCGCCCGCGCCTCCCGCGAAGACGGGTAGGCCGAGAGCGCCGAGGCAGAGGTACAGGAGGACCGAAGCGAGCCCCCACGCAGGGCCGATGAGAAGGGCGGCGAGCATGATGAAGAAGTTCTGGAAAACGATGGGGACCGGCGTTCCGGGAAGGGGCAGAGCGATGTATGCCCCCACGGATATGAGTGCCGCGAAGAGACAGGAGAGGGCGGGCATGCCGAGGTTTCGATTTTCCTTCATGCGCGCGTCCCCTTCCTTTCGACGAAAGCTTCGGATGGCCGCAGCGAGACCCGTGCGCCCCCGTCAAGCTCGACCTCGATGCGTCCCTCCGCATCGATACCGGCGGCGCGGCCGATGCGCTTCCCGGTGTCGGCCGAGAGAACGAGCCTCCCGCGCGTCGAAGAGAGGCTGTTCCACGCGGCGGGAAGCGTTTCGCGCTCGAGGTCCAGGGACTCGAAGCGATCGAGGAACGCGATGAGCACCCGGCATCTTGATGGGGTCCGGCCAGGCAATTCCGACAGGGAAATGGCTCCGGGCGACGGCGCCCGGTTCGAGACGTTGACGCCTACTCCGAGATCGATCAGTTTGAGTTCCTCCCCCTCTACTAGGTATTCGATGAGGATGCCGGCGGCCTTGCGCCCTCCCAGATAGAGATCGTTCGGCCACTCGAGCGAAAATGGCTCGTCCATGAGCTCTCTGAGGGCGCCGCAGAGGGCGACGCCTCCCGCCATCGCGACGCGCTCGGCGCGCCATGGCCGTATCTCCGGACACAGCGCAAGGGTCGCGAAAAGACCCCCGCGCCGCGAGTTCCAGCGCCGCCCGCGACGTCCCCTACCCTTGGTTTGGGACTCGGCCACGACGATGGCCCCGCCTCGCGGTTCGCGGAGCGCGAGCTCGAAGGCCCTGTCCATAGTGGAGTCCGTCCGCTCCCAGTACTTGATGCGACATTCACGGTCGGAGAATTCCCAGGGGAAGAGAAAGTCCCCTTCCGAGGCGAGGCGGTAACCGGAGCGATCGGTCTCGAGATCGTAGCCGGCTTCCCGGAGAGCCTCGAGGTGTTTCCATACCGCCACGCGGCTCATCCCGAGCTCAAGCGCGAGATCGCTGCCCGAGACGGGGCATCCCTCCGCCCGGAGCCTCGCGAGTATGCGTCCCTTGGCGCCCGAATTTTGGTTAACCATAACGAAAAGACAGGTTAACGAGGATTGCGAGCGAAGTCAATATCGGGGTCGGTAGCACCATGGGACGGATATCATTCCCACGCCTACCGCTTCGAGCGTGCCTGAGACGGGAGCGAGCCGGTCCAAAGCCGAACTATCGCACTGCTCCCAAGTCCACGATACACGTTATGCGAAAATAGAGATATTCGATAATTGACACCGTTATAGAGCGAGTATACACTACAAATAAATAAGTGCACAGCTCTGTTGATTTGATGGATGGAGCCTTATGGTGTGTCGGAAGCTTCGCTCATCTAGCCGAATATCGAGATATAGCATTATGAGCAAATCAGGAAAGGCGAGATAGCATGGAGCGATCTTGGCTGAACTATACGGTTAACCTGGACTTTGAGGTCATCAAGCTGCCGCCGGTCACCGATATCCTCGTTTTGGGCAAAAAAGTGCCGCAGGGCAAGCAGGGGATACTGCATTCCTTCGAGCTGATCCTTCCCGATACCTTCGCCATGTTCGAGATCAACGATTCCGAGTTTCGCCAGATCGACGCGATAATCGTCAATAAGACCATTCTGGCCAAGATGCCGATGAACGAGATCGTGAAGATTCTGGGCGAGAGCGTATTCCCCTATATTTCGCAGGGTGAGACTATAAAAGTGAACTTCAGCGTGCATATCTACCAAAAAAACATCACAGGAGAAATCCCCGATGAAGATTCTTGAGCTCGTGAACCGCAGCGAGGCGATAGTCCACCCCTACGCGAGCATCGCTTCCATCGAGGATATGCTGATCCATAACGCCTATCTCGTCATCAAGGAGGAAGGCAAGTTCGTCGGATTGCTGACGCCCTCGGATGTGCTCGCCCGCGGGCACAATCTCGTCATCGACTGCTATACGGAAAAGCCGACGGTCAACGGGAACGAGGACGCCGAGAGCGTGATGAACCTGATGCTGAAGAAAGGCATTCTGGTCCTGCCGGTCGTCGATGACCAGGGCGATTATCTCGGCAGCATCCAGATAAACACCATGCTGCAGAAAATCTGGGACATAACCAAGCAGAATGTCAGCATAAATTGGGTCAACGTGATGGATCACGGGGAGATCGACGCGAGCAAACAGCGATTCTCGGCGGAGCTGTTCCACAATACGAGGAATCCCGTGCAGTCCATCTTGAGCGCGGTCGAATTGCTCCGAAGCGCCACCGGGACTTTCGACACCAAGATGCTGCAAAACTCTATCGAAGCGAACGCCAAATTGCTGGATACGCTGATAACCAAGCTCTACTCCTTCCATTTCGAGAAGGAGCCGAGCGATTGCATATGAGCACCATCCCTAGTTGCCGCAGGCCAGGACCCGGTCGAATCTCCCGCGCATCGTCGGATCCGCGCGCTTTCCCGCGACGAGGGTGTCGACCGGTCCCGATATCCACGGACGGGGCGATGCGCATGCCGGTCGCGCCTCGAATACCGCGGTCGCGAGCTTTCAGGACTCCAGCACGTAGCGGGAGAATACGAGCGCGTCCCGCGCGTCCCTGTCCAGCTTGCTCTCGTCCGCGCCGCGGCTGACGTCGTGCCATATCTTGATGTCGGACCCGACCTTGCCGCCCATCGTGACGAAGGGCTCCATGACGACGCTCCCCTTGTAGCCTATGTCGCGCAGGGCGCCGCCGACCTCGCCCCAGGGTATGCGGCCCTTGCCGGGAACCTTCCGGTTGCACTCCCCGGTATGCAGGTGCCCCAGACGGGCTCCGGCTTTCCTGATCGCGCCCCCTATGCTGTCCTCCTCGATATTCATATGGAAGGTGTCGAGCATGACCTTCACGCTCGGGCTGCCGACCTCCTCGACGAAGGAAACCCCCTCCTCGGCCGTATTGAGCATGTGGTTCTCGAAGCGGTTCAGCACCTCAAGGCAATAGTCCACGCCGCAGTCCTCGGCGACCTTGGCCACCTCCCGGACGCCCGCGACGCTTCTCGCCCAGTCGCCCGGTTTGTCTATCGGCTTCGAGTAGTCGACCGGCCAGTAGGAATACAGGGCCCCGCCGATCAGATGGATGTCCATCTTGCCCAGCCGCCTGAGCAGGTCCGTGAAGAAGGCCCTGGCTGCCGCGGAGACCCGCGGATCCGGCGAGGCCAGGTTCTGCTCGGGCGTCGGGCCGTGCCCGGCGGTGAGGGTGATGCCGTGGTCGGCGGCGCAGGCCTTCAGGTCGGCCATCTCCTTCTCGCTGTAGCTCGCTATGGGCGTAGCGGCGATCTCGAGGATGTCGAAGCCGAGCCTCGCGACTTTCTCGATATAGTACTTATAGTCCGCCGCCCATTCCCGTTCCCAATACGCATAGAAAATACCGTACTTCATCGCTTCCGCCTTAATCCCGGGATTCGCGCAGAGGCGGGGCCAAGGCCCCGCCGGCGCCGCTACCAGACGCAGTATCCGCCGTCGATTATAACATCGGAGCCCGTCATGTAATCCGAGGCCTCGCTGGCCAGGTACACGACGGCGCCCTGGAGGTCGGTGACCTCGGCCATGCGGCGCATCGGGATCATCGGGATCCAGGCGTCGGCCATTTTCTTGCCTTCCGAAGTCGCGATCAGGTTGTCGACGAGGGCCGTCTTCGTGTACCCGGGGCTGATGGAGTTGACTCGGATGCCGTACTGAGCCCATTCGGCGGCCAGGCTCCTGGTCAGGTGGAGGACCCCCGCCTTGGACACGTTGTACGGAACCTGATTCTGCGGCGTATTGACGATATGGCCCGACATGGACGCCGTGTTGACGATCTTCCCGTACGAATTCCGCTTCATCGCCGCGGCCTCGGCCTGGGAGCAGTACAGGACGGCGTCGAGGTTGAGCTTCATGATCTTGCGCCAGATCTCGTCGGTGATGTCCTCCGCGTCGACCCACTGGCCCATTCCCGCGTTGTTGACGCCGATCGTGAGCCGGCCCCACTTTTTCACGATCGTATCGATCATGCGGCCGATATCGGCGCGATCGGTCGCGTCCGTGCGGATGGCGAGGGCATCCACTCCCTTCGACTTGAGCTCCTCCGCCACCTGGCCGATGGTATCGGCGGCGATGTCGACCAAGGCCACCGCGGCGCCAGCCTCGCCCAGGGCGTGCGCGTAGGCCCGGCCGATGCCCTGCCCCGCTCCCGTCACGAGGGCGACCTTTCCGTTCAGGCGGAACCTGTCCAGGATGGGCGCGGCCTTCGTTACTTGATCCATCATGTCCTCCTATCGCGATTCTTCGTCGAAGACGACGGCGACCTTGCCGCAGCGGCCCGCGGCCATCAGGCGGTAGGCCTCGTCCGCCCTCTCGAGCGGGAAGCGATCCGTAACCAGGTCCTCCGGATGCAGCTTCCACTCCACGAGCCTCTCGACCAGGTCCTCCATCAGCCAGATGCTCGTCACCCACGAGCCGTACAGGGTCTTCTGCTCGTGGAGCATATCGGGGCTCGGGTCGAATTTGACGCTGCCGCCTTCGCCTACGAGGGCTATCTTTCCCCATTTCCTGGTCGCCTGTATCGCGAGACGGCGCGCGTCCCCGTTCCCGGAGCAGTCTACGGCCCGCTCGCAGCCCCTGCCGCCGGTCAGGTCCCTCACGCCGGCGAGGGCATGCTCGTCGAAGGGAAGGGCGTGGTCGACCAGGCCCATTCTCTTGGCGATCTCGACGCGCTCCGGCACCACGTCGACGCCGATGAGGGTCCGCGCGCCGAGAGCCTTCGCGAGCATCAGCGTGGCCAAGCCCACGGGGCCCAGCCCCGTGACGAGGACCGCGTCGTTGCCCGAGACGCCGATCTTCTCGAGGGCTTCGTAGCAGGTGCCGAAACCGCAGGCTACTTGCGCCCCGTCCGTATAGGAGAGGAAGGCGGGCAGCGGCAGCAGATCCTTCTCGTCGGCGAGGAGGTATTCCGCCATGCCGCCGTCGCGCTGCCAGCCGTAGGCGGCGCGCAGGGGGCTCGTGCAGCTGATCATGAAGCCCCTGCGGCAGTCGTAGCACAGGCCGCAGCCCGAGATATGGTAGACGATGACGTGATCGCCCTCGGCGAAGCGCCTCATGCCCGGGCCGCAGCGCTCGATCCGCCCGCAGGGTTCGTGCCCGGCGATCACTCCCTGGTAGCCTTCCGGTCCCTTGCCCAGATGCTCGCGATAGATGGCCCTGATGTCGCTCCCGCATATGGTCGAGGACTTCATGCGAACGAGGACCTGTCCGAAGCCGGGCTCCGGTATCGGGTACTCCCTCAGCTCGACCGTGCTGTTCCCGGGAAGAATCGCGCCCTTCATCCAATCCTCCTCAGCTTGTTACAGGTCCACGAAGATCTTCATGGCCTTGTCGCCCTGCTCGTCGATGTAGCGATACGCGTCCGCGTAGTCTTCCAGCGGGAAATGCCGCGAATACAGGGGCTCGGTCTTCACGGACCCGTCGGCGATCCAGTCGACCGCCGTCTCGTAGTCTCCCCGCCAGTACATCATGGACCCGATCATGAGGAGCTCGTGCTCGCCGACGCGCGCCATGTCAATGGCCGGCTTGCTCCCGAAGACCCCTACCACGACGATGGTCCCGCCTTTGTCGATGGCGCCTATTGCCTGGCCCATGGCGGCCTCGCTGCCGACGGCCTCGTAGGCAAGGTCGAATCCTTCGCCGCCGAAGGCCCTCGACGAGGCCTCCGCGAGGGACTCGGTCCTCGCGTTGGATGTCGCCTCGATGCCCACCGCCCGAGCGACGCCAAGCCGGAAATCGCTCAAGTCGGTGACCAGGACCTTCCTCGCTCCGCGGCGCCTGCAGGCCTGGGCGACCAGGTTGCCGATGGGGCCGGCCCCGAGTACCACGACGTTGCGGCCCGCCAGGTCCCCCCCGCGGGCGCTCGCGTGGACGGCTACCGCGACGGGCTCGACGATCGCGCCTTCTTCGGGCGTGAAGGAGTCGGGCAGGACGACAATCTTGTCGGCCTCCGTCACCTGGAGGTCCTGGGCCACGCCGGGTGCCTTGAAGCCGCGCACGATGAGGTTCTCGCAGACGTTGTAGCGGCCCTTCCTGCAGGGCCGGCAGGTCCCGCATACGACCTGGGGGGTCGCGGTGACCTTCATGCCCGGCTCGATGCCGGCGACGCCCGCGCCGACCGCCTCCACGACGGCCGAGAACTCGTGTCCCTGCACGACCGGATAGTCGACGAAGGGATGCTTGCCGTGGTTCACGTGCACGTCGCTGCCGCATATCCCGATCCGCCTGATCCTCATCAACACCTGCCCGGGCCCGGCCGCGGCGTCCGCGACGCTTCGCAGCTCGATCTTGCCGGGCGAGGTCATTATTGCCTGTCTCATCCGCAGCTCCTCATCGCCAAAGCTCGACCCTAGAGGTCGGGCCGCATCAGCACCTTGAGCGCGCCTTCCCTGCCTTCTTCTATCAGCTCGATCCCGTGCCGGAAGTCCTTCAGGGGCAACTCGTGCGATACCAGGGACGACACGTCGATCCTGCCGGTCTCGAGCAGGCGCACGGCCTGGATCGAGTTGCGGACCGAGGTGTAGGACGAGAGGATGGTCAGCCCCTTCTGGAAAATGGCGAAGGCGTCGAGGGATATCCTGCTCTTGGCGGGAGGCACGCCGAAGAGCAGCACGCTTCCCCCCTTGCGCGCGAAGGCCAGTGTCCTTTCCATGACCGCCGGAACCCCCGTCGCGTCGACCACGACGTCGTAGGCTTCCGCCGCGAGGGAGTCGAAGGAGGAGAAGACCGCGGCCGCCCCCGACTTCTTCGCCAGGGCCAGTCGAGCCTCGTTCTTGTCCACCACGTCGATAGCGCTCGCCCCCTCGAGCGCTATCGCCTTGAGCAGGAGAGTCCCGATGGGCCCGGCGCCCAGGATCAGCACGCGGTCGGCGAGCGCGAAGGCCACCCGTTGCACGCCGTGGAGCACGCAGGACAGGGGCTCGACGAAGGCACCCGAGCCGAAGGGGAGGGCGCCGATGTCGAAGGCGGCCTTCTCGGGCACGGCGACGTACTCGGCCATGCCTCCGGGCAGGGTGACGCCCACGCCCTTCCAGTTCTCGCAGAAATTCTGGCGGTTGGACAGACAGGCCGGGCAGTTGTCGCAGGCTATGTTGGGCTCGACCGCGACGCGGTCCCCGACCTTGAAGCGCGTCACCTTCGCGCCGATCCCTTTCACGATGCCTGAGAACTCGTGGCCGGGGATGACGGGATAGGAGCCGAGGTACTCGCCGTGGAAGATGTGGATATCGGTGCCGCAGATCCCGCTCGCCCTCACCTCGATGAGGACCTCGCTCTCCTTGGCGACGGGGACGGGAATGTCCTTGAGGACTATCTGTCCCGGACTTTCGATGAAAGCTGCCTTCATGAGACTCTCCTGTGTCAGCCTTTGACCGCTCCGGCCGTGAGGCCCCGGACCAGCGATTTTTGCGTCATCCATCCGAGCACGATGGCCGGCAGGATGGCTATAGTCGAAGACGCCGAAAGCTGCGCGATGAACATGCCCTGTTGCTCCCTGAACCTCGACATGTAGACCGGCAAGGTCGCGTGATCGATTCCAGTGAGGTTGAAAGCCAGGAAGAATTCGTTCCAGACGAAGACCGCCACCAGGAGGCCGGCCGCGATGATGCCGGTCCTCACGAGCGGCATCGCGATCTTGAACAACTGTTGCATCCGCGTGCAGCCGTCGATCTCTGCGGCCTCGATGATCTCCGGGGGCACGTCGGAGAAGAAGGAGTGCACCATCCACACGACGATCGGGATATTGAAGCCGACGTAGGCGATGAGCAGGCCCACCGGCGTCTTGTCGAGGCTGAATTTTTGGTACCACGTATAGAGGGGGATGAGCACGGCGACGGGAGGAAGCAATATCGTGGTGATGAACCAGGCGTGCATGCTGCCGTTGGTGCTGCGTTTCCGGAACTTCCCGAAGACCAGGACGAAGGCCGCGGGCACCCCTAGGGCGAGCGACAGCGCCGTGGCTCCCAGGACCTGGAATAGCGAGTTCTTGAGGTATCGCCACATGCTGGCGTCGCTGAGCACTTTCTGGTAAGTCCCCAGGGTCGGGCCGAAGAAGAGTCCCGGATTGACGGCCTGATACTCGGTCTTGAACCCGGACAGGAACATGTACAGGATGGGAAAGACGTAGAGGATGGCGATGGCGAAAATGACCACCGAGAGGACGATCGTCTTTATCTTCCTCCTCGTCATCACTCGCTGATGGAGTACGTGGGCTGAAGGCGCTTGTGCCATGCTGCTCTCCTTCGTCAAGCGACGGCTTCGCCGCGTTTCTTGAGCGATCGGTACAGGACGTTGACGGTGATCAGCACGAGGAGGACCGTGATGGTCGCCAAGGCGCCCGCCCTACCGACATTGGAGGCGTTGAATACCTGCATATATACCGCATACGGCAGGGTATAGGAGCGCGTCCCCGGGCCGCCCGCCGTCGTGACGAGGATGAGCCCGAACTCCTTGATGATAAAGACCAAGCCGAGCATTATCGCGACCTGCATGTGGTTCGTGATCAAGGGAAGCTTTACCAGGAAGGTCGACTGCAGCCAGTTGGTCCCATCGATGCGCATGCTGTCGTTCAGCTCGACCGGGATACCCTGCAAGCCCGCGAGGATCACCAGGACGAAGAAGGGCATCCACTGCCACCAGAAGAGGAAGATGATCACGAACAGCGGATGGTAGCTGACCAGGTCGACGGGAGTCATGCCGAGAGCCTTGAAGATGACACCGTACCAGCCGAAGGTCGTATTGAAGACGGTGGTCTTCCAGATGACGCCGCTCGCGGTGGACATCACGAAGAAGGGACCCAGCATCAGGGTTCGCGCGAAATTCACGCCCGGGACCTTGTTGTCGAGGAGGATGGACACGAGGAAGCCGGTGACCGTGCATAGGACGAGCGAGAGTCCCGTGATGAGGATCGTCTGCCACACGATGCTGTAGAACTCGGGGACCGCGGGAAAGTGCGGGATATTGAGAAAGAACAAGTAATTATCGAGACCAACGAATTTGATCGGCAGATCGGGGCGGGCGAGGTTCCACCTGAGAGTCGAGTAGACGATCGTAAGCAGGAAGGGGATCTGAGTCATCAGCGCGACCACGATGATGGCCGGAAGCGCGAAAGGTATGTCCGATTTCTTTCTCATCCCATGTGCTTTCACGGATTGCTCCCCGGGCGGATGATCATCGGTCCGGCGGCCCTCGCGGGCCCGCCGGACCGGGCCATACTGGCTGGAACGGTTCTTTACTTCTGGTAGCCGTCGTCCTTCGCGACCTGGTTGAACAGATCATTGGTCTTCGTGATCGCCTCGTCAAGGGTGATCTTGTCGACCACGTAATCCGCGAGCCATTGGGTCATCTGCGTGCCCATGTCGGCGAACTCGGGGATCGCGATGTACTGCAGTCCCGTGTAGGGAACCGGCTGCAGGGTCGGATGGGTGAAATCGGTGGACTGGAGGGTCTTGAGCGTCATGGCCGCGTAGGGAGCGTTCTTGTACGCGGCGAGCTTGTAGGTGGAGGAGCGGGAAGCGGGCGGCGTGCTCGAGCCGGTGGGATCGGTGTCGACCGTCATCTTGATGAAATCCTTCGAGGTAGCCCACAGCATGAAGTCGAAGACCGCCTTCTTCTTGTCGTCGGAGCTCTTGGGATTGATGCCCATGGACCAGTTCCACAGCCAGGCCGTATTGGTCGTCATCTTCTCGTGGGGAGGCATGGCGTAGCCGACCTTGCCCTTGACCAATGAGCCCGCCGACTCGAGGGGCGGGGCGATGGAGGTCGCGTCGTAGTAGATGCCGCACTTGCCCGACTGCATGAGGGCGATGCACTCGTTGTAGGTATAGGAGAGGATGTCCTTCTGGCCCGCGTCGCGGAGGATGTTCTTGTACATCTTCCAGGCGGCCCTCTGCTCGGGAGTGTCGACCGTCGCCTTCCAGTTCATGTCGTAGAAGCGGCCGCCGAAGGCGTTGACGATGGTGACGAAGGGCGCTCCGCTCATGCCCCAGCCGGGGGCCCCGCGCATCGTCATGCCGACGATTCCCTTCGCCGGGTCGTTGATCTTCTTGGCGAGGTCGTAGATCTGGTCCCAGGTCGGCTGATCGGGCATCTTCAGGCCCTTGGCGGCGAAGAGCGCCTTGTTGTACATGATGAAGGAGCTCTCCCCGTAGAAGGGGATCGCGTAGGCGTCGCCCTTGAGGGAGACGGAGCCGACCATGCCTTGGATGAGGTCCGCGCGGTCGTACCAGGCCAGGGTCTTGGCGGGAAGAGCCTTGAAGTAGGGCTCGAGGTCCTCGAGCCACCCGTTCTTCGCCCAATTGCTCGCCTCGTAGGGGCCGATGAAGAACATGTCGTAGGTCGTACCGCCCGTGGAGGCCTCGGTCGTGAGCTTCTGCCGGAGGTCGTTTTCGGGGAGAACGGCGATATTGACCGTCACGCCCGCGGCCTTGTAATTGTCCGCCGCCAACTTGGACAGGGCCTGGGAGATGGGGTTGTTGGCCAGCGCGATGTTGATCGTGACGTCCGCGAAGACTTGGCTGCCTGCCAGCACGAGCGCCAGCAGAGCCCCGAATACAAAGACTCTCTTCATAGGATCCCCCTATCGCGTGATTTCAGGCTACTACGTAGCCGTTGGAGCCATCGCTTTGGTGGTATCGCGCTGTATGAACTCTACCGGAACTACCGTGCGCGGGGGGAACTCTTCCCCGCGTATCAAGGTCAGCATCGCTTCGGCCGCGACGATTCCGATCCGGGAGATATCCTGCTTTATGGTGGACAGGGGTCGACAGAGGTAGTCGCCGATGTCGAGGCCGTCGAATCCCAGCACCTGAATATCGTCGGGAATGGGAATGCCGGCTCCCGACAGCGCCTTCATCACCCCGACCGCGATGAGGTCCTGGGTGCAGAAGACGGCGTCGAATTCCTCCTTCTTCAGCATCTCGTTCGTTTGAATCTCAGCCTCTTTTATCGAAAACCTGATCTTGTGATGGATATACTCGACGCCCAGATCATCCGCCGTCGTCTTGAATCCTTTAAGGCGCTCCAGCAAGGCGCTGCTCGTCCCGTGCCGATCGCTGACCACCAATACTCTCTTCGCCCCCCTGAGCGCGAGCTCTCGCGCCGCGATTTCTCCTCCATGCCGATTGTCGCTGGTCACGACCGCGAGCTGCTTGCTCCGCAATCCCGGTATCTCGCGATCCGCGAAGACGAAGGGAATCCCGCTTTTCGCCAGGCGATCGTTCACCGCCTTCGTGCACGGCGTTATGATGACCGCCTCCACTCGATTTTCCAGCAGAGTCTTGATATAGAAATCCTCGATATCCGCGTTCCCCTCGCTATTGCACAGGAACAGGCCGTAATTGTTCTTCATGAAGAACAATTCGATTTCCCGCGCCAATTTCGCGAAGAACTCGTTGGAAATATCGGGAATGATCAGTCCGATGAAATTGGATTTATTGGTCCGGAATTTCTGAGCCAACATGTTCCGGTTGTAGCCCAGCTTGTTCACGACTTCATATATCTGCTCGCGGATCTCCTTCGAGACGTATCCGTCGTTGAGCGCCCGGGAAACCGTCGATCGCGATACGCCGACGATTTTTGCGATCTCCCGGATATTGATTGAATCCATTCTTTCCCTTCGATCCGCGCCCTTGGGCATTTACCGCTAGTCGACTGGTGCTGCCCTAGAGCATGAAAATGTGGGACCGGTCCCACAACCCAAGATGATGCTAGCCCTGTTTTCAGTGCTTGTCAACAAAAATGTTTCCCGGGCAAACGAGCGCGGCGCCGCCGCCCCGGCGATGCGCCTCGGGAGCAAAAGCCTCGGCCTCCAGACTGTTTCCTTTTTTATAAGAATGAATATCTTATATGAAGGAAGCAGGTGTAGGTTTGGGTCGAAAGGACGCTCGGGGAATGAAGTATCGCGGATTTAGGGAGGAAACCCTGCTCACGGCCGTCCAGCAGCTCGAAGGCCTCGGCTTGACGCCTTCCGAGATCCACGCGGTCCTCAATCTCGCGGGAGCCAAATGGAGATCGGTCCAGATCCGCGAGGGGCGGGGCAACGAGGTCCAGGAGGAGGAGGACAGCCACGTCTTCCACGAGGCCACGGTCGCGCTCATGAACTCCACGATGACCGAGAACCAGGAACTCGCCGAGCTCGGCCACGCGGTCGAGGGCGAGCGCTTCATGCTCCTGGCCATAAGCCTGACTATCGGCAAGCTCTTCTCGCGCGGCGGCCCCGCGTCGATCCGGCGATGGCTGCGCGCGGGAGACCGGAAGACAAGGGAAATCATCCTCTCGTTCGCGATGGGGTCGAGCATCCTGATCGAGTCCGCGGCGATCGACACCCTCATGTACCGCATCGTCAAGTTCCGGTACGGAGCGCAGCTGGACGAGAACAGGGACATCAGCGACTCCGTCATCCAAATCATCGAGAAGCTCGGGAACGCGGGCTATCAGTGCCTGAAGCCTATCGCCGAAGACCGCGCCTGAGCCCGAAAGTCCCCTCTCCCGGGAAAACGCTTTCCCGATTTTTCCCATAACGAGAAAATCCATTCTCGCCTTCGCGAACCCAGGCCGGGCAGTCGGGGATTTCCCCCCGCAATCCGGGACTTCCGTTCCTGGCATGAATCGTGCATAAGCCTTAGGGATCGATACTACCCTGTCCCGAGAGGAGACTGGTCGATGGTCCCCCTTGTCTCGATGCGCGGCATCACGAAGCTCTTCGGACCCGTCAAGGTCCTCGACCAGGTGGACTTCTCCATCTACCCGGGAGAGGTGCACATCCTGGCCGGGGAGAACGGCGCAGGCAAGAGCACCCTCATGAACATCCTGGCCGGCGTTTACGCCGACTACCAAGGTCGCATCCTGATGCAGGGCCGGGAGATCCGCCCCGCCAGCCCCCTCGACGCGAACCGGCACGGGATAGCGGCCATACATCAGGAGCTGTCCCTCATCCCCTCGATGACCGTCTACGACAATCTCTTTCTCGGCCACCCGATGACGAGGGCCGGCTTCATCAGGGAAAAGGCCCACCGGCGCAGCGCGGAGTCGGCCTTGGCCGACGCGGGAGTGGCCGCGAGCGTCGGCTCCCTCGTGGAGGAGCTCCCCATCTCGGTCCAGCAGCTCATCGAAATCACCAAAGCTATCCGGCTGAACGCCAATGTCCTTATAATGGACGAGCCGTCCAGCGCCCTGAACGTGCACGACGTCGAGACTCTCTTCGCCGTGGTGAGAAAGCTGAAGAGCGAGAACAAGGGCATCGTGTACATCACCCATCGGCTCGAGGAGATCCAAAGGCTCGCCGACAGGATCACGGTCCTTCGCGACGGACGGCTCGTCGGCAGCGCCCTTGCCTCGGAGATGCCGGAGAAGAGGCTCATCCACCTGATGGTGGGCCGGGAGATGGAGGATCACTTCCCGCGCCACACCCCCCGGATCTCCACGGAAGCCCTGCGGGTGGAGGAGCTCACCGTCCACCGGGCGAACAGAGCCCGCCGGCCCCTCGTGGACAAGGTCTCCTTTTCCGCCGCCCGGGGCGAGATCGTTGGGCTCGGGGGACTCCAGGGCTCGGGCGCGAGCGAGCTCTTCCTCGGCCTCTTCGGCGCGATGCCCAAGAGGACGGAAGGACGGGTATCCTTGGCTGGCAGAGCCCTGCGCATACGATCGCCCCGGGACGCCATCGCGAGCGGGATCGCCCTACTCACGAACGATCGGAAGGCGACGGGCCTCATCTCCTCCATGTCGGTGACGGCGAACATCTGCGCGGCGAGCATGATGCGCCTCGCGCCCCGGGGATGGCGCCGTCCGCGCGAGGAGGCCCGGGTCGCCTCCGAGATGGGACGTGCCCTCCATCTCCGCGCGGCCTCGCTCGAGATGGAGGTCGGCAACCTGTCGGGGGGCAACCAGCAGAAGGTGGCCATCGGCAAATGGCTGAGCACCGATCCGCGGATCATGCTGCTCGACGAGCCGACCCGGGGAATCGATGTCGGGGCGAAGCACGAGATATACCAGCTCATGAACGAGTGGACCGCGAAGGGGATATGCATCCTCCTGGTGACCTCCGAGATGCCCGAGCTTCTCGCGATGAGCGACAGAATCATCGTCATGCACCGCGGGAAGATCACGGCGGAGTTTCCCCAAGGGGAGGCGACCGCGGAAAGGGTACTGGAAGCCGCCATGGGCAGGACGAACGGGGGGGAAGATGATCGCTGAGGCGCGAAAGCCGATTCGAGGGGACGCGGATGCGGAATCGAGGGCCGGGGGCCTGCGCGGCCTGGGGCGCGCCGTCGCGAGGGCGCTGGCCAGCTCGGCGGGGAGGGCCTGCCTCGAGCTGCTGCTCGTGCTGGTCCTGGGCGCAGTCTTCAACGCCGACGGCGCGTTCTTCAAGGAAGGGACGCACCGGGATACGCTTCGCCAGGCCTCGGTCTACGGCATCCTCGCCTGCGGGATGACGCTGGTCATCATCACCGGCGGGATCGACCTCTCCGTCGGGAGCGTCCTCGCGGTCTCGTCGGTGTCCTTCTCCCTCCTCACCATGCACATGGACTGGCCTTGGTGGACGGCGATCGTCGCCTGCCTCGCGCTGGGCTCCATCCTCGGCTCGGCCTCGGGCGCCCTCGTGTCGAGCGCGAAGCTCCAGCCCTTCATAGCCACGCTGGCGATGATGACCTTCGCCCGGGGCTTCGCCAAGTACATCACCGGCGGGCAGAAGATCTCGACCTACGTCACCCAGGGCGACAAGGTCGTCATCAAGGAGCTCCCCCCGATCTTCAAGGTGATCGACTCGCGCATCTTGGGAGGCAACCTCGCGATCGTGAGCGTGATCTTCATCGTCTGCTTCATCCTGTCCTGGACCTTCCTGGCTCGCCACAAGTGGGGGCGGGAGCTGTACTCGATCGGCGGCAACGAGGAGGCGGCCAGGCTCTCGGGGGTCCCCGTGCGCCTCGCGAAATTCGTCGCCTACTCATTCTCGGGCCTCATGTGCGCCGTGGCGGGCATCTGCCAGGCCGCGCAGGAGACGCAGGGCGATCCGGAGACGGGGGCCGGCTACGAGCTCACCGCCATCGCCATGGTAGTCATCGGGGGCACGAGCCTCGCGGGAGGGCGCGGGAGCATGGGGCTCACCCTCCTGGGCATCCTCACGATCGGCTATCTGCAGAAGATCCTCAGCATCAACGCGGTCCCGGAGGCCGGCCGGCTCATGATCACCGGGATCATCATCGTGCTCGCAGTCCTGACGCAGAAGCGGAGGACCCGGTAGCGGTCCGTCCGGAAGAGGAGGCAATCGGCAGGTTTAGCTCGAGGAGGGGTCCATGAAATCGCGAAAGTTCGAAAGGAGAGCAACCATGAAGACTATCTCTAGGTATGTCCTGTGCATCGCGTTCCTGTGCTCGCTGGCCTTCCTGCCCGCGTTCGCGGCGCCGAAGTACGTCATCGGCATGAGCCAGTGCAATCTCGGCGAGCCCTGGCGCGTCCAGATGAACGCCGACGTCAAGGCCGAGGCCGACAAGCATCCCGAAATCCAGGTGATCTTCAAGGACGCGCAGAACGATGTCCTCCAGCAGCGCGCCCAGGTCGAGGAGTTCGTCGACGCCAAGATCAACCTCCTCATCATCAGCCCCAAGGAGGCCCAGCCCCTGGCCGAGCCCGTGTCCAAGGCCATGGCGGCCGGCATCCCCGTCATCGTGCTCGACCGGGACATCATCGGCCAGAACTACAGCGAGTTCATCGGCGCCGACAACGTGAAGATCGGGCGCGCGGTCGGGAAATGGCTCGTGGCGAACTACGGCGGAAAGCGCGCCAGGCTCGTCGAGATCATGGGCCTCCAGACCTCCACGCCGGGCCAGGACCGGCACAACGGCTTCCTGGACGCGATCAAGGGCTCCGACCTGAACGTGATCTTCCGCGCCGACGCGAAGTGGCTCGAGCCGGACGCCCGCAAGGAGATGGAATCCGCCCTCGCGCGCTTCGACAAGATCGACATCGTCTACGGCCACAACGATCCCTCGGCGCACGGCGCCTACCTCGCGGCCCAGGCCGCCGGCCGGGAGAAGGAGATGGTCTTCGTCGGGATCGACTCCCTGCCCCAGGAAGGCGTCGCCTACGTCAAGCAGGGCATCCTTACGGCTACCTTCCAGTATCCCACCGGCGGAGACATCGCCATAAAGCAGGCGCTCAAGATCTTCGGCGGCCAGAAGGTCGAGAAGAGGATCGTCCTGGGCTCTCGCATGTTCACCAAGGACAACGTCGACGCGGGAGGCGAGGCCATCCAATAAGGGGATCCCCGGATGCGCCCGGGGCCGGTCGGCATCCGCCGGCCGGCGCCCGCCGGCGCGGCCCCGCGGGGCCTTCCTCCCCGGGCTGTGCTATACTCGCGGGGAAAGCCGTATCGCGATTCGAGGCCGGCCGTGGATTACCGCATCCTGATAGTCGACGACGAGACAGAGCTCTGCAATTCCCTCTCGGAGATCCTCGCCCAGGAAGGTTACCGCACGCTCTTCACGAGCGAGCCCCGCGAGACCGCCTCGATCCTGGCGCGGACCCCGGTCGACCTCATCATCCTGGACATCCGGATGCCCGGCATCGGGGGGATCGACCTCCTCCGGATGGTCCGCAAGACCAATCCGAACATCAAGGTGATCATCCTGACGGGCCATCCCAGCATCGAGAACGCGGTCCTCTCTATGAAGTACGGGGCCACGAACTTCTACGAGAAGCCGCCCGACCTCAAGAAGCTCCTCAACGAGATCCGCGAGTTCGCCTCGCGCGAATCCTCGACGCGGGGGCCCGAGCTGCCGCTCGAGCGCCGCATCGTGACGAACGAGGCTCGGATGCTGAAGATCCTCCAATCCGCGAGGAAGGCCGCGGCGACCCAGGCCCCCGTGCTCATCACCGGCGAGAGCGGCACGGGCAAGGAGCTCATCGCCAATCTCGTGCACGCGGCGGGGCCGCGGGCCGACAGGCCCTTCGTCAAGGTGAACTGCGCCGCCATCCCCGAGACCCTCCTCGAGACCGAGCTCTTCGGGCACGAGCGGGGCGCCTTCACCAACGCCCTGTCCCAGAGGAAGGGCAAGTTCGAGCTCGCCCACGAAGGCACCATCTTCCTGGACGAGATCGGGGACATGAGCCCGGCCACGCAGGCCAAGATCCTGCGGGTGCTGCAGGAACAGGAGTTCGAGCGGGTGGGCGGGTCCCGGACGATCCGCGCCGATATCCGCGTCATCGCGGCCACCAACAAGGACCTGAGGCGCCTGATCGAGGAGGGCGCCTTCCGGGAGGACTTGTACTATCGGCTCTGCGTGATCACCCTCCACATCCCTCCCCTGCGCGAGCGGCCCGGGGACGTGGAGCTCCTCACCGAGCACTTCCTCGGGATGTTCAGCGCGCGGTACGCGAAGCGGATCCTGGGCTTGGACGACCGGACCCGCGAGCTCCTCCTCGCCCACGACTGGCCGGGCAATGTCCGGGAGCTCAAGAACTGCATCGAGCGGGCCACCATCTTCTGCGAGGGCGAGTACGTCGCCCTCGAGGACCTACCCTCCCAGTACATGGAGCTGGAGGGCGCGCAGCTCGGCCGGAAGCTCCGGACAGGCTTCGAGCAGCTCAACCGCTCGATGATCCTGGAGGCCCTGGAGCGGGCCAAAGGCAAGAAGTCGAAGGCCGCGGACATGCTGAACATAAACCGCCGCACGCTGTACAACCGCATGAGGAAGCTGGGGCTGGACTGAGGATGCACAAGCCAGTCGGCCCCCCGATCGTCTCCATGAGGAACATCCACGTCAGCTACGACAGCGTGCAGGCGCTGCGGGGCGTCGACTTCGACCTCTCGGCCGGGGAGATCCACGGCCTCTTGGGCGAGCATCGGGCAGGCAAGTCCACGCTGGTGAAGCTCCTCTCGGGGGCCGTGGCCAAGGAGCGCGGGAGCATCCGGCTCCATGGGCAGGAAGTGCAGTACTTCACGCCGAAGTCCGCGAAGCAGAACCGCATCGCGATCGTGTACCAGAACATGAACGTGATCCCGAGCATCAGCGCGATCGAGAACATCTTCACCGGGCAGCGCATCGCCTCGCGGCTGGGCTTCCTGGACCGAAAGAGCATGGAGGAGGCCGCGGTGCGGCTGTTCCAGGCCCTTCGCGTCGACATCGATCCCCACGCCCGCCTCGAGGACCTGACGGAAGCCGAGCAGCTGATGGTGGAGATCGCCAAGGCGCTGTCCATCGACCCCGAGATCCTGATCTTCGACGAGATCTCGAGCAAGCTGACCCCCCGGGAGATGGAGACGATCTACAGGCTCCTCTTCGATTTCAAAAGCCGCGGGAGGGCCATGATCTACATCTCGCACGACATGGACGAGATCTTCCAGCTCGCGGACCGGGTCACCATCCTGAAGAACGGCCTGCGCCAGGGAACCGAGGAGATCCGGGACATCGACAAGCTCAAGCTGATCAAGATGACCTATTCCTTCGTGCTGAGCCGGGAGGAGCTCGAGCAGGACAACCGGGAGCTCTTCCTCCTGAAAAAGTACAACGAGAACATCATCCGCAATCTCCCGATCGGCGTCGTCATCCTCGACCTGAGGAAGCGGATCTCCGTCGTCAATTTCGCCGCCGTCAGGATCCTCGCGCTCGGCGACGAGGAGCTCATCGGGCTGCCCGTCGGGACCCTCTTCGCGCGCTGCGCGATGGAGCGGGCCAAGGAGATCGAGGAGACGATCTCGCCCGAGGACGAGCATGGCTGGGAGGAGCTGCATTGCGGGGACAAGGCCCTGATCAGGTTGCGGGCCTTCCCCTTCAAGGACGACGACTACAAGCACCTGGGCACTATCCTCGTGATCGAGGACATCTCCCGGGACCGCTACTTCCAGGACTACCTCCTGCGCTCCGAGAAGATCGCGTCGATTGCCGAGCTGGCCACGGGAGTCGCCCACGAGATCTCGAACCCCCTGAGCGTCGTGCTCAACTACGTGGACCTGCTCAAGCGCGGCCACGCGAGCGGCACCGACGCGGAGAGGCTGTCCAAGATCGAGCGCGAGCTCCACCGTATCGGGGAGTTCATCGGCAGCCTCCTGTCATTCTCGAAGGTCAGGAAGATCCCCATGGAGCCCCTGAGCGTAGCCCGCCTGATCTCTGACGTCGTCCTCCTCGTGGAGCACAGGGTCCGCGAGAAGTGCGTCGACCTGCGGGTCCGGGCGGCGCCCGAGGACATCCTGGTGTACGGGGACGAGAACAGCCTGAAGCAGGTCTTCGTCAACCTCCTCATCAACAGCGTGGAGGCCGTCCTCGAGCGCGGCTCGGTGGAGGTAGCGGTGGATCGCATCGAAGAGGGCGACTGCGTCGAGATCTCGGTCATCGACGACGGCTGCGGGATCCCGCCCGATATAAAGGATAGGATCTTCGATCCCTTCTTCAGCACGAAAGCGGGGAAGAAGAACACCGGGCTCGGCCTGTCCATCTGCCAGCACATCGTCGAGTCGCACGAGGGCGTCATCCTGTGCTCCTCCGGCGAAAAGACGGTCATGAGCGTCCGCCTGCCGATATACGGTCCTGTCGTCGAAGGGCGCGGCTGAACGGACCCCGGGTTGCCCTTTGCGCTCGAAGGCCGCGAGCGGCAGTACAAAGGTCAATCGGAGAACCAGGGCTCAAGCCGTTAATGGACAAGGGAAAGGCAGAGCGTAGAATGTCGAGCGGGTCCTTGATGCCTTCCTGAAGGATTTCGGGGCGCCGCGGAGGCCTTGTTTGAGGGAAAAGAGAGGCGATGCCAAACGATTTCTCATCGTCATCGTCCTTGGAATTGTCGTGCTCGCGCTTTTGTTCCGAAGATTTTATCAATTGCTTCGCTAGACTGATCGAGGATTTTTTCCAGACTGGAAATGTTTCGTATTCAGCCTGAAATTTTTTTATTTTGAACTCAAAACATTTCGTTTCCAGCTGAAAATGTTCCATATCGAGTCTGAATCGCCCGCAAAAATAATCGGCTGCAGCTTTGTCCGAAGCAAGGGGAAAAGACCGGCTAAACCAGCTTTCATGACGATACTGCCTCCGCATTGGCCCCTCCGCGATGTCTCATCTCAAGAATCCGATACTACGTGCGCCGCTCTTCCAGAGGGGAAATAATTCCTGGTTAATTTACTCAGTAATCCTTTGACATTCATCCTCCATGCGCTAAAGCTATGGTAAGAGAGATTGTGGAGGTTTTCATGAGAACAGTGATTTCCTGTGCATCGACAACTTCGGTCGGGAAGGGTCGTCGCCCAAAGTATATACTCTTCTTCCTTTTTGTATCTTTAGTGAGTAGTGCGGCGTTATTGGCTGCCTGCAGTACTGCGACTGGTCCCGGCGGGGCCACGGTGAAGGCGAAGGCCAGCCTCGTCTCGCTCAATCCCGCCACGGCTGCGGCCAGCGGGACCGGGCTCATGACGGCTTCGATAATCGCCCGCGGCCCCAGTTCTCCCCTCTCCGGCCCGAAGGCTGTTGCCGGCAAATCGGCGAAATCGATATTCGCCGCCGCCTTCACCCCCTTCACGGGGACAGTTCCAGCCAATTACACCGGGGTCACGAATCCAGGGGGCGCGGGCTACATCATCTCGGGGCCGCCCAACTACATCGAGATGACCCTGACACAGATCGCCTTGACGGGTTCCTTTTCCGACGGTTCCGCCCACGCGATCGCCTGGACGGGGAGTCAGGTCCTGAAGATCGACGGCGTCACGCCGGTGGATACCAGTGGGATCACTATGACCATCCCCACGGGAACGGTGACTTCCGTCGGTCTGACCTTCGCCAATCCAGGAGTCATAAACGGTCAGCTCACGGGAACAATCAACACGGGGTCGGGGACCTCCACTTCGGTGACGGTCTACACCAACGGCACTTACCCCTACTTTTCGGATACCGGGCTGGGGGGAGCGTCTAGCTATGCGTCCTTCACCTCGCCCACCATTTCGGCGCCGACGGATATGCAGATCGACTTCGGCACATCGGTCATCACGCAGTGCTCCCCGCCCCTGACGGTAGCCGTGGGCGACACGCCCACCCTCACCCTCCTCTTCGATCTCAGCAGGATGCTTCGCTTCTACGACGGACTCAATACCAGTGGCGTGAATCCCGGCGACTCGGTCAACAACGCCTACTTCTTCGCCCATACGCTGTTCGGTGGGGTCAATGTCGGGGGCGTGATACAGAACGTCGCGCCCATCGCGGCCTTCTTCGGCACTCCCGGGTCGATTCAGGGCTATTCGAGCGTCTATTCCGGGCTGGGCTCCAACGGCACCGTCACGGGCTGGATGACCCTCGTCTTCGACTCGGCCAGTCCCCCGAACATACTGTCCGGAGTCCAGCTTCCCGACGACGACAACGGCCCTCTCATGTGCAAGGGCACTATCGGCTACAACGCGCCCACAGGGGGCCTCTACAATTTCAACTACTACCTCGGCAGCTACACCTTCAATCTGACGGGTTTCACGCAGCAGACGGTGCCAGGCAGCTCGACGCCCACGGTCACCTTCAACGCCATGCCCTATGCCACGGGCGTTGCCTATTACACTCTACAGGTGGTGGAGACGAAATAGCAGCTAGTCGACGACGACCGGCGAGCCGCATATCCTCCCGATAGCGACTGCGCGATATTCAGGTGAAATCCCTTGTACGCGCGAGTCCCGAGGATTAGCCTTGTCCCTGGATCCTTGTGCATCCGTATGAGGAGGTCGGCGATGGAAGGGAGCGGTCTGCAGGTCCTGTCCGGCGTTCAGCATATCAAGTTCCTGATCTTCGACTGGTCGGTCCCGAACCTCGTAATGGGGGCTATCATCGTGCTCGTCTTCTTCGCGGCCGCCCTCGTCGTCGTCCTCGCCCTCGCCTCCCTGAAGACCGCCGTCGACCTCCTCTCGGGCGAGAGCGCCCTGTAGAGCTACGGCCCCGTGCCGGTCATGATGGCGGGCATGCTCGACCTCGGCCTCCCCTTCGCCCAGGATGCACGGCTCCATGCTCTTCTTCGCCAAGTCGATGCCTACGAACCTAGGCTTTGACTGTTCCATTCGCTCCCTCCTGGAAATAAAATGAGGGATGGGAGTCCTGCACTCTTAGCGGGGTACGCCGAGATCCTATTCGCGGTGGTGCCGCCCTGAGCGGCACCCCGCACTTTTTTGTTCGGCGGCCGGTTTATATTTCTCTTGCTGCCGAGGTCCTCTCGTTCGAGACCTTGCCTCACCGCTGCGGGCCAACCGGTCACCGGCTCCCAAATCCCGTCGGATCTAGGATACCCTGCTTCCGAGCGCATGCAATAATCATAGAGCCTCGCTGCGAGGTCGTTCATTTCTGCACTCGAGAGGCGGGAGCCCTTGATTCCTTTGGCGGAATATGTATATTTACCGGCAAAGTAATGTAGTCGAAAAACTATATACTGCGCCGGATCGGGAGGATTCCTGTGAAGAAGAGATGGGTGCTGTTGTCCCTGCTGTTCATCGCGACTTCCTTCGGCTTTGCGCAGGAATGGGATTCCAAGGTCCCGGCGACTCTCGACTCGCTCGTGGCGAGCTACTCCAAGCCCTATCTTCAGACCGCGTTCGGCACCTTCACCTACGCGTACCAGGATCTGCCGACTCCCTTCTCGCGCTGGCTCGAGGAGAGCCTCGCGGCCTCGATAGCCAAATGCGCGAACCTCAAGCTCTTCAATCGCGAGGCCGCGGCGGCGATGGACCCGGCGTTCCGCTCCATCTACGGCGACTACTTCAAGACCAACGGCGTGGATGCGCTCCTCGCCGGGCGGTACTTCGACGAAGGCGGGACAATCCGGGCCCATCTCGAGCTGACCAGTCTCTCGGACGGAATCCTCGTGGGAACGGTCGACCTGACCATACCGAAGGCGACGCTGCCGGAAGGGCTCGAGGTCGAGCCGGCGGCTTCCACCGCGGCGACCGCCTCCAGCATCGGGAACCTGGTGTCCGAGACCGAGAAGGGCGCTCTCGGCGTCTCGGTGAGCACGGAGCGGGGCGAAGGGGCCGTCTACCGCCAGGGCGAGGACATGGTCGTCCTGGTCACCGTGAGCAAGGAGGCGTGGATCAAGGTCTATCATATAGACGTGGACGGCAAGATCCAGCTCATCCTGCCGAACCGGTTCTCGCCGGGCGCGGCGATCGAGCCGGGCAGGATCGTGCGCATACCCGGGTCGGGAGACCCCTTCGCCTTCAAGATGACTCCTCCCTACGGCACCGAGTTCATCAAGGTCATCGCCTCGACCCGGCCCTTCGCCTCGGACGAGGCGGATTTCGAGGAGCTCGGCGACGATGCGAGGGGCGTGATCACGCGCGGCCTGGTCGTCACGGGAAGCGACAAGCCGGAGCGGGCCGAGGCCATGGCGAGCTACGTCATCATGCCGGCGAAGTGAGATCGGCACCCTATGGCGTGATTGAATCGCTCCCCCGCTTTCCCCTACAATGGCCGGCAGCAATCGACGATCACGGAGCGACTACATGGCCAAGAACCCTGCAACAGGAGCCCAGCCCGCGGAAGAGGCCGACCAGGCGGCGATAGAGCGCGATCTCTCGGAGCAGCAGCGTGTGCGGCGCGAGAAGCTCCAGAGGCTCCAGGCCGAGGGCCGCGATCCCTTCGCGGTCGTCGCATTCGACCAGAGCCATCACTCCGCCCAGATAAAGTCTGCCTTCGAAGCCTTCGAGAACCAGGAGGTATCGGTGGCGGGAAGGATGATGTCCTTCCGCGACATCGGCAAGGCCTCCTTCGTCGACCTCCAGGACCGGGACGGCCGCATCCAGGTCTACGTCAACGCCGACGAGCTCGGAGGCGAGGAGTACGCGCGGGTCAAGACCTACGACCACGGCGACCTCATCGGTGTCGCCGGCACCGTGTTCAAGACCCGCCGGGGCGAGATCTCCGTGCACGCCAAGAAGGTCAGCCTCCTCGCGAAGTCGCTCGAGCCCCTGCCCGAGAAGTACCACGGCCTCAAGGACCCCGAGCTCCGCTACCGGCGCCGCTACCTCGATCTCGTGATGAATCCCGAGGTGATGGAGACCTTCAAGAAGCGCACCCTGATAATCCGCGCCGTGCGCGAGTACCTCGACGAGCGGGGCTATCTCGAGGTCGAGACGCCCGTCCTCTCCACGATAGCCTCGGGCGCGGCGGCGCGACCTTTCGTCACGAAGTCCAACGCCCTCAATCTCCAGCTCTTCCTCCGGATAGCCACCGAGCTCCACCTCAAGCGCTGCATCGTCGGCGGCATGGAGCGGGTCTACGACATGGGCAAGAACTTCCGCAACGAGGGCATCGACATCAGGCACAACCCCGAGTTCACCATGATCGAGATGTACCAGGCCTACACCGACTACAAGGGTATGATGGAGCTCTGCGAGGGCCTGGTGTCCCACGCGGCGCAGAGGGCGACGGGGGGCACCAAGGTGAGCTACCAGGGCACCGAGCTCGAGTTCGCGGCCCCCTGGAGGCGCCTCACCATGGTCGAGGCGGTGAAGACCTACGGCGGACCCGACTTCGACTCGGTGAAGGGCGACGAGGAGGCCCGGGCTCTCGCGAAGGAGCTCGGCCTCGACGAGGAGCTCAAGAAGAAACTCGAGAATTGCACGAAGGGCGACATCCTGAGCGCGGCCTTCGAGAAGTACGCCGAGAAGAATCTCATCCAGCCGACCTTCGTCATGGACTACCCGACCGACATCTCGCCCCTCACCAAGCAGAAGCCCGGCGACCCCACGATGACCGAGCGCTTCGAGTGCTTCGTCTACGGCCGGGAGCTCGGCAACGCCTACTCCGAGCTCAACGACCCCATAGTCCAGCTCGAGCGCTTCCGCCAGCAGGAGCGCGAGAAGGAGCTCGGGGACGACGAGGCCTACGCCCTCGACGAAGACTTCGTGTCCAGCCTCGAGGTCGGAATGCCCCCGACCGGCGGCATGGGCATCGGGATCGACAGGCTCGTGATGTACCTCACCGACTCCTTCTCGATCCGCGACGTCATCCTCTTCCCGACGATGAAGCCGGACCTGCAGTAGGCTGCCTAGAGTCTGTCGATGAAGCCCGTCTCCAGGAAGACGTCGGTGGCGATCTTCTTCCTCTCCTCGGGGTGGAGGATCATGCGCACGAGGATGTCGATCGCGGTGTACCCGATCTCCGAGGTCGGCTGGGTGATCACGGAGACGGGGAATTTGAGGTAGTCGAGCCACTTGTTGTCGTCGTAGGTCACGATCTTGATCTGCTCCGGGATGGAGATGCCCATCTCGTCGAGGCTCCCGATCAGCTGGTAGCAGATGTCGGAGGTCGCGCAGATGACGCCGTCGGGACGCACGCTCTCGACGAACTCCCTGATGAGCTTGTTGGAGTCCTCCTGGCGGTAGTTCAGCTTGAGGACCCTCGGCTGGCAATCGGGAAGGCGCTCCGAAAGGCAGTCGCGATACCCGATCGCCCTCTGGTGGGCGGTGTAGACGGTCTCGGGGTAGCCGATGAAGGCGATGGTGGAGCAGCCTTTCGACGCCAGGTAGCCGGTCCCGAAGTAGCCCGACTCGAAGTTGTTGATGCCGACGAAGACCTTGTCGTGCTTCTCGTACTTCCGGTCGACGAAGACCACAGGGATCTCCGCTTCGCGTATCTCCTTCGGGTACTTCTCCGAGTTGATCGGGGAGATGATGAGGCCGCCGATGTCGCGGTCGAGGATGTTCCTGATGTTGCGCTTCTCCTTCTCCACGTCGTCCTCGGAGTCGCACAGGAGGATGGAGAAGGACTGCTCGGAGGCGTAGGTCTCGATCGCCTTCACTATGGAGATGTAGTAGTCCTCGGTGATGTCCGCGACCACCACGCCGATGAACTTGGAGACGCTCGGCCTCGCCTTCGGCTTCTTGATGTCGTAGTTCATCTCCTCGAGGGTCCGGAGCACGAGCTCGCGCGTCTCCTGCTTCACGTACCTCGTCTTGTTGATCACGTGGGAGACGGTCGTGATGGAGACTCCGGCCTTGTGGGCGATATCCTCGAGCCGAACGAGCTTGTTCTGCATTGCGCTTCCAGGGTCTGTTGCTGCGATATCCTAGTCGGGGGTCATCGCGAAGTCAAGCCGAGAGAGGGGCCGATTCGGAGGCGGCGCCCATCCGGAGGGCGCCGTCCCCGCCTCTATTTCGCCGTCCTCTTCACTAGGCTCCTCGTCCTGCGGTTCTTGGTCCAGATGTCGTAGATCACCGCCAGCGCGATGATCGCTCCGCGGGCTATCTGCTGGGTGTAGGAGTTGACGTTGGCGAGGTTCATGATGTTGTTGAGGAAGCCCACGATGAAGGCGCCGACGACCGTGCCGCCCGCCGTGCCTATCCCGCCGGAGAAGCTCGTGCCGCCGATGATCGAGGAGGTGAGTCCCTGGAACTCGTAGTTGATCGCTCCGTTCGGCAGGCCCGCGTTGACCCTCGACATGAAGAGGACCCCGGCTATCCCGACCAGGAGGCCGTTGACCGCGAAGGCCAGGACCTTGTTGGAATTCACGTTGATCCCCGAGGCCTTGGCGGCTTCCTGGTTCCCGCCGATGGCGTAGAGGGACCTGCCGAAGCGCGTGTTCTTGAGGATGTACCAGGTCAGGACGAAGAGACCGATCAGGAACAGGAGGGGAATCGGCATGAAGCCGATCGATCCCTGCCCCACCTTCGTGTAGTCCCCGATCTGGTAGATGTTCTGCCCCCTGGAAAAGAGGAGGGCGCTGCCCCTCGCCATCTCCTGCATCGCGAGGGTCGCGATGAATGAAGGCGCGGCGAACTTCGTCACCATCGCCGCGCTCACGAGATTGCAGAGCACCGCCACTCCGATCGCGACCGCGAAGGCCAGCGCCATCGATCCGGTCGCCTTGTAGCTCGCGACGGAGAGGAGCCCCGATAGCGCCAGCACGGAGCCCGACGACAGATCGAGGAGGCCGCAGATGATCAGGATCGTCTCGCCGAAGGCGAGGATCGTCGTCACGGATATCTGGCGGGTGACGTTGGAGATGTTCTCGCCCGAGAAGAAGTTCGGGTTGATGATCGAGCTCAGCGCGATCAGGGCGGCGAGGACGAAATAGATGCTGTAGCTCCTGCTTATGCTGGACCACGCGGCGCGGGCCTTTCCGATTCCGCTCACGATGCCGCCCTCTCCCTCTTCTCGAGCCCAGTCGCCAATCGCATTATCGCCTCCTGCGTGAAATCGTCCCGGGCCAGCTCGCCCGCGATCTCGCCCTTGCACATGACGTAGATCCTGTCGCACATCCCGATAAGCTCCGGCAGCTCCGACGAGACCAGCACGAGAGCCCGCCTCTCGGCGGCGAGGTCCCCCATCAGCTTATAGATCTCGAACTTGGCGCCGACGTCGATCCCGCGCGTCGGCTCGTCCATGATGAGGATGTCCGGCTCGTTCAGCATCCACTTCGCCAGCACGACCTTCTGCTGGTTCCCGCCGCTCAGGGCCTCCACGACCGTGGCCAGCGAAGGGGCCTTCACGTTCATCCTCGCGCAGATGTCCGAGACGATCTTCGTCTCCTTCGCGCCGTGGAGGCGTCCGCGGTAGATGAATCTTCGCAGACTCGAGAGCGAGACGTTCTCCCGGAGGCTCCGGACCGGCACTAGGCCGTACCTGCGACGGTCCTCCGAGAGCATGGCCAGCCTCGAGACGATGCTGTCCTTGACCGACCGGATGGCGACCCGTTTGCCGCGGACGAATATCTCGCCCGAGGAATGGGGGTCGAGGCCGAACACCGCGCGCATCACCTCGGTCCGGCCGGCGCCCATGAGGCCGGCGAAGCCGACTATCTCGCCCGCCCTCGCATGGAAGCTGATGTCCTTGAAGACGCCCGGGGCGGTCAGCCCCTCGACGCGGAGAGTCTCCTCCCCGAGCTCGATTCGGCGCTTCGGGAAGTTGCTCTCGAGCTTGCGCCCCACCATCAGGGAGATGACCCTATCGATGTCGAGCTCGTCCCTCGGCTTCGAGTCGACCACCCTCCCGTCGCGGAGTATGGCTATGTCGTCGGCGATGCGGAATATCTCGTCCATCTTGTGCGAGATGTAGATGATGCTCGTCCCGCGCGCCTTGATCTCGGCTATCTTCTGGAAAAGGCGGTCGACCTCGCGCTGGGTGATGGCCGAAGTCGGCTCGTCCATGATGAGGATGCCCGCGTCCATCGAGACGGCCTTCAGTATCTCCAGCATCTGTATGTCCGAGACGGAGAGCTCCTTCATCCTCGTCGACGGCGAATAGGGAAGGCTCTCCCGCTCGAGGAGCTCGAGGGTCCGCCTCCGGACGGCCTTCCAGTCCACCCTCCCCGCGACGACCGGGAGGCGGCCGCAGAAGAGACTCTCCTCCACAGTCAGCTCCGGGATGTAGTTCAGTTCCTGGAAGATCATGGATATGCCGAGGCCGCGCGCCTGGATGGGGCTGCGGATGAGGACTTTCTTCCCGTCGATCCGGATCTCGCCCCGATCGGGCTGGTAGACCCCGTTGATTATCTTCATCAGCGTGGACTTGCCCGCCCCGTTCTCGCCCGAGAGCACGAGGACCGAGCCTTTCCGAACGCCCAGGCTGATATCGTCCAAAGCCAGGACTCCAGGGAAGGACTTGCTGATATTCAGGACCTGGAGCTTGTAGCTTTCCATGCCGACCCCTGTTCGATGTAGACGTTGAAGGGCACGTCCCTCCGGACATGCCCTTCGCCGCGATTCCGCGAAAGCTTCCTTTACTTTATCGCACCGGCCTTCTTGTGCATGGCGATGTAGGTATCGACATTGGCCTTGGTGACGAGAGGACAGTCGATGTCCACGTTGATCTGCCCGGACTGACCGGTGACCAGCTTGTTGGCCGTGTCGAGGATCTTGGTGGCCAGGTCGTAGGCGTTCTGGAGGCAGGTGGAGGTCATGACACCCGACTTGATGAGGAGGCATGCCTCGGCGGTCCCGTCCACGCCGTAGGAGAGGATGCCCTTGTAGGCGGGCTTGTCCTTCACGACTTCGAGCGCGCCGGCGGCCATGTTGTCGTTCATGGAAATGATGGCGTCGATCTTGGGATTGGCCTGGACCCAGTCCTCCATGTAGGTCATCGCCTCGTCCTTGTTCCAATGGGCGATCTGCTCTCCGACGATCTTGACGTCGGGGCGCTTGGCGAAGAACTCGTTCTGCCAGCTCACCCTGCGGGAATCGGCGTGGAAGTTGCCGGGCGGGCCGTCTATAACGACGACATTGGCGTTCTTCGGCACCTGCTTGAGGGCCATTCGGGCGTTCACCGCGGCCTGCAGGTAGGGATCTGCGTCCACAGAGGAAGCCCCGGCTATGCCGGCGATGCGGGCGTTCGTCGTGATGAGGAAGATGCCCGCCTGGATCACTTTGACGGCGTAGGGCCGCTGGGACTCGCCGTTGTTGGGCTGGATGACGATGACGTCGAACTTGTTGGTGATGGCGTTCTCGATGAGCGAATTCTCGGTGTCGTCGTTGGCCTGGCCGTCGAAGACCTTGAGATCGATGTTCTTGTACTTCTTGGCCTCATCGACCACGGAATTGGCCAACCATGCCGCGAAGGAATCCGCCTGCGCGCGGGCGATGTAGGCGACCTTGTACACCTTCGCCTGGGCGGAGAGCCCGGCCGCCAGCGCCAAGGCGATGAGCATTGCAAGACCCAGTTTCTTCAGCATCCTCAACCTCCTGTTTCTGTGTCGAACGGTAACGTAGACTACTACAAAAGCTTGTCTTTGCCATCGAGAGATTTTGCCGCAAATACCTCCTTCGCTCGCGTCGGTATTGCGTCAATATAGGACCAATCTCCGATTTGTCAAGCTATTTTTTTCGCAATTATTCGCAGGCGCTTTATATATCATCGGCGACCATGCGATTGCTGATGCAGTAATGTGCAAATCTTGACACGCTACTTCCCAATGATCAAAATACAAATTAAAACATTATTATATATACTATTACTCGAAGCTGTCCAATAGCCTTACTCTTCCGCCCCAGCCACTTCGGCGGGGTTCTCCACTTGTGCGGCCCAGCCGAGACTTTGCGGCGAAGACAAAAGACGGTCAAATTGTATCGATATATTTTGCGCAAATAGATCACAAATCTATAGATTTTGGCTTGACATATTTGCGTTATTATGCGGGAATTTGCCCAGGAATCCTTCTGCGCGAGAGAGGGAAAGTGCACAAACATCGGAGGCGAGGATGCGGGCAGTCGTGCTAAAGGAAAAGAAGAAGATAGCCATCGAGGAATTCCGGGTCGAGGAATCCCTATCGCCCGACGATGTCAGGATAGGGATAAAAAACGTCGGGATATGCGGAAGCGACGTCCACTACTACATGCACGGAAGGATCGGCGACTTCGTCGTCGAGGGGCCGATGGTCCTCGGCCACGAGGCGAGCGGCGTGGTGGTAGAGGTCGGGTCCGACGTCAGGCATCTGAAAATCGGCGACCGTGTATGCATGGAGCCGGGAATTCCCTCGCCCGGGAGTCCGGCAGTCCTCGCGGGGCTCTACAACCTCGATCCGGGGGTCAGGTTCTGGGCCACGCCGCCCATCCACGGCTGCATGCGCGAGAGCGTCGTGCACCCCGCCAATTTCACTTTCAAGCTCCCCGACGCGGTGTCGCTCGAGGAGGGGGCCCTGGTAGAGCCCCTGGCCATCGGCGTCTACTCGGCGACCACCGCGGCGGTTCAGCCCGGAGACGTCGCCATCGTCTTCGGGGCCGGGACGATAGGTATCGTGACCGCCCTTGCCGCCCTGGCTTCGGGCTGCTCCAAGGTCATCCTCGCCGATATAAAGGAGAAAAAACTCGAGATTGTCCGCAGGATTTTCCCCGGCGGCATCGTGTGCGTGGATTCGGGGAGGGAATCCCTGGACGACGCGGTCTTCGCGCTGGCACCCGAGGGTGCGGACATCATCTTCGAGGCCAGCGGGAGCCCGGCCGTCATCGGCAGTTTCGTCCGCTATCTCCGACCCAACGGCCGCGCGGTGCTGATCGGGATGCCCGCCGCTCCCGCCCCCTTCGACGTCGTCGCGGCGCAGGTGAAGGAGATCAGGATCATGCACATCTTCCGCTATCGGAACATGTACCCCCGGACTATCAAGATGATCGCCTCGGGAGCGATGAAGGTCAAACAGCTCATCACCCACAGCTACGGCTTCGAGGACTCGATCGAGGCCTTCGACTTCGCCGCCTCGATGCCCGACGACGCGATCAAGATCATGGTGAGGATGTAGTCACCGCCGCATCCCGGCTTCCGAGGCCCGCGCCCATGGCGGCGAGGTACTCCTCGAGGAACTGCAGGGGCTCGGCGCGCCGGTCGAGGATGCGGTTCACCCCGCCCATGATCGGCAGCTCCAGCCTGCGCTCGGCCGCGATGGCCGCGACGTGCTTGCAGGCGACCGCGCCCTCGGGGAGGTAGCCCAGCTCGGATATCCGGGCCAGGAGATCGTCGAGGTCGCGGAAGGGAGCGAGTATCCTCTTCTCGACGATCTCGCGGCCGAATCGGCGATTGCGTCCGTGGATCGATCGGCAGGTGACGTCGAGGTCGCCCACCCCCGCGATCGAGGTGAAGGTCTCGGGGTGGGTCGCGCCCAGGGCCGTCCCGAGGGCCTGCATCTCGTTGAGCCCGGCCGCGAGGAGGAGCGACTCGGTGTTGTCGCCGAACTCGGCGGGAGCGGGCATGCCGCTCCCCGCCCCCGCGATCGCGTCGAGCATCCCGAAGGCGATGGCGACGACGTTCTTGGAGGCCGCGCAGACCTGGACCCCCACGGTGTCGAGCGAGGGGAAGACGAGGACCCGGCTGCCGCGGAAGAGCTCCCGGACGCGGATGGCGTTGCGGCCGTTCCGGCTCGCGGCGGCCAGCCCCGTGATCATGCCCCGCGCCACCTCCTCGGCGTGGCTGGGGCCCGAGAGGTAGACGGTGTTGTCCCGGTAGAAACCGGGCAGGTGATCCTCGAGGGCCTCGAGTATGAGCCGCGGGACCGCCTGTCCCGCGGGACCGCGGGGGCCGGGCACGAAGCCCTTAGTCACCACCACCACGAGACTCTCGCCGTCCATGACATTGGGCGCGCTCAGCATCCTCCTCGCCACCCCCATCAGGAATTGCGAGGGCACGGCCAGGAGGATCACGTCCTTGCCCGCCGCGACGGCGGCCGGGTCCGTGCCCGCCCCGATGCCGCGGGGAAGCCGCACGCCGGGGAGGAAGCGATCGTTGCGCCCTTCCTCGAGTATCCCCGCCGCCACCTCCGCCTCGTTGCACCAGACGGCGACCTCGTGGCCGCACTCGGCCAGGGTCTTGGCGAGCGCGGTGCCCCAGGCCCCCGCGCCGATCACGCCTATGCGCTCGGCCACGGCGACCTCCCGAGCTCCTCGATCCGGCGCGCGAATACCGCGAGGCCCTCGCGCCAGAAGGCGGGCTTCTCGATGTCGAATCCCGCCTTCGCGGTTACCTCGACGGCGGTCGCCCTTCCCGTGTCCTCGAGGATGGCGCGATAGGATCCGGCGAAGCCGGGGCCTTCCTCCTCGTACCGCGCGTAGAGGGCGGCGCCGAAGAGCTGGCCGAAGGCGTAGGGGTAGTTGTAGAAGGCGAGGTCGGGGGAGTAGTAGTGCCCCTTGACCAGCCACATGTAGGGATGGAGGCTCTCCCCGTCCAGGGCCTCCCCGTAGGTCCTCCTCTGCGCGTCGAGCATGAGCTCGCAGAGCTCCTCGGGAGCGAGCTCGGATCGGCGCCGGCGCTCGAAGAGGGCCCGCTCGAAATAGAAGCGGAAAAGTATGTCGACGATGACCTGGCAGGCGTCCTGGAGATGGAGCTCGAGGAGGGCGGCGCGGCGCCCGGGGGCCACGGTCGACAGCGCGCTCTCGAAGACGAGGGTCTCGGAGAAGATGGAGGCCGTCTCGGCCAGAGTCATGGGGTACTGTGTATACACGTAGGGAAGCCCCCGGACCAGCTGGGCGTGCCAGGCGTGGCCCAGCTCGTGGGCTATCGTGGTGACCGAGTTGAAGGAGCCGTCGAAATTGCAGAGCACCCGGCAGGCCTTGGCCGCGGGGAAATCGATGCAGTAGGCGCCGCCCACCTTGCCCGCCCGGGGCTCGGCGTCTATCCAGAGCGACGAGAACGCGCGCGCCGCGAAATCGCCCATGGCGGGATCGAAGGAGGAGAATTTCTCGATGATGAAATCGCGGGCCTCGGGAAAGGAGAAGCGCGCGCCCTCCCCGCCCAGGGGGGCGAAGAGGTCGTAGAAGGCGCAGGTGCCCAGCCCGAGCATGCGGGCCTTGGCGCCGAGGTAGCGGCGCCAGGAGGGGAGGGCCTCCTCCATCGCGCAGATCATCGAATCCAGGGTCTCGCGGGTGATCCGCGCCTGTCGAAGGGACTTCTCGAGGGCCCCGTCCCAGCCTCGCCGCGCGTTGAGCGAAACCATCCAGCCCTTCACGCCGTTCAGCGCGGCCGCCACGGGGATCTCGTTGGCCTCGCAGAGCCGGAGCTCGAGGCGGTAGGCCTTCTCCCGCACCGCCCTGTCGGCGTCGTAGGCGAGATTGCGCAGCTGGACGAGGGTCTTCCGCTCGCCGTCCTCCCAGAGCGCGCCGGCCGCGGAGGTCACCGATTCCTGGAGCCTGCCCCAGGCGCCGCCGCCCGAGCGCTCGAGGTCGGCGGCGAGCTCCTCGAGCTCGGGAGCCATCTGCCTGGACTGCCAGAGGAGCTCCTCGCGGAGGTGGAAGGCGAAGGGCGCGACGCGGGGGTCGCCCGAGAGGAGGTTCTCGACCTCGGCTCTCCGCTCGGCGAGGGCGTTGCGGAAGAGGACCTCGCCCTTCCGCAGGGGGAGCCCGAGCTCCTCGATCGCGTTGATCTGGGCGACGGCCTCGGAGTCGCCGGTCGCGGTCGAGAAGCTCGCGTAGGCGAAGGCGGAGAGGGTCTCGTAGAGGGCGCCGGCGGCCTCCTCGAGGGTTAGGGCCTTGAAGAGCCAGTCGCCCAATCCTTCCGCCCTGGCGGCCCCTATCGCGGCGGGCGCGGCCTGGAGGTGGGCCAGGAGCTCCCGGGCGAGCTCGGCTATCCTCGTCTTGGCGGCGGCGTACTCGGCCGAGGCGAGGGAGGGATAGATCCCGGCGAGATCCCAGCGCGGGATCCCGGTTTCCCGCCCGGGCGGGGAGGCGTCAGATCCAGGCATCGTTGCCGTCGGTCCAGGCGAAGATCTCCGAGGGGTCGAAGAAAAGGCCTATCTCGCGCTCGGCGCTCGCGCTCGAGTCGGAGGCGTGGATGATATTGAGGCCCGTATGCAGGGCGTAGTCCCCGCGGATCGTTCCCGGCGCGGCCTCCTCGGCCTTGGTGGCGCCGCAGAGCCTGCGCACCTGGGCCACCGCTCCCTCGCCTTCGATCACCATGGCCACCGCCGGACCGGAGGTGATGAAGGCGACCAGCTCGGCGAAGAAGCTCCTCTCGCGGTGCTCGGCGTAGTGAGTCTCGGCGAGGCTCCGCGACACGGTCGTCATCTTCAGCGCGACGATCTTGAGTCCCTTGGCCTCGATCCGCGAGATGATCTCGCCCGCGATCCGCCTGGGCACGACCCCCGGCTTGAGCATGGAAAATGTCCTTTCGATGGCCATTCTGTCCTCCGTCGGCCGATTCTAGCACGACACTCCGCGGCTTGTCGCGATCGGCTCGTATTGACATGCGCTGGCTCCTGAAGACTATAGTTCATTTACCATGTCGAGGCGGCTCCGAGTCGGCATCGACTTCGATCCCGGGGCCTCGGCGGCCCGCATGCGCGGAAACCAGGAGGAAGCGGTTTGAACGCCGAGTTCCACTACTACTCCCTGTATTTCCTCTGTCGCCGCGCGGGGATGCCCGCGAAGCGCTGCGCCGACATATCCTTCTCCTCCCAATACGTCGACAATGCCATCCTCGCCTACGAGATCGAGGACGGCGGCTTCGCCTATCGCAGCCAAGTGACCCAGAACTACCTGTTCTGGGACGAGGAGACGCTGCGCGGCATCTATCTGCCCTTCCACTTCATCCCCGGCGACATCGATGCGGCCCGGCGCGAGCGCGTCGACGACTCCGCCTCGCGCTGGACGGTCACGCCCGACTCTCCTCTCGCCAAGGAGCTCCTCGTCGCGGCGCTCAGGACCGGCGACGACTTCCGGATCGGCATAGCCCTCCACGCCTACGCCGATACCTGGGCCCACCAGCATTTCTCGGGGAGGATCGAGAGGGGCAACGTGGTCGACCCCTCCTCGCCGCTGCCGCCCGCCGGCCACCTCCAGGCCCTCCGCTCGCCCGACGACGCCTCGGGGCGCTGGACGGACTCCCGTCTGATCCCGGAGCTCTCGCGCATCGACAACGGCGCGCGGTTCCGCGCGGCGGCGCGCAAAATCTACCGTTATCTCAGGACCTACCTCCGCGCCGGATTCGAGGAAGAGGAACTGGTGCTGGACGAGCTCGCCAAGGCCTGGGCTTCCTACCCCGGCGACATGAAGGCTCGAATCGCCTGCTTCACCGTCGACCTCGACGTGCCTCCCTACGACAGGCATGCCTACCTGGAGCGCGCGGGGTTCGGCGCGGAGCGCTCCGAGGACTCTTCGTCCTCGGGCTACGACAAGCTCGACTGGCTCCGCGGCGAGATCGCGCGCCGATCGGGCTCCGGAACCGGAGCGAGGCGCATCGAGACGAGGGGCCGCTTTCGCGGCTCGGAGCTCCACCGCTGGAACGAGGCGGCCCGCGAGCACCGCGAGCTGGCCCTTTCCCTTCTCTCCAAAGCAGGGTTGCTGTGAGATCCTTCGCCCTCTGGGCCGGCGCCGTCCTCGCCCTGTCGGCGGCGGGCTGCGCCTCCCCCCTCAGGTTCGACGCCTCGGCCGATCCCCTCGCGGTCCTCGAGCCCGGATCCCTGGCCTACGCCCGCCTCGACGGCGCCGTCGCCAGGGAGCTCCTGGGCTCCGCCCTGCCGCCCGACGCGGCGAAATCCTTGGCGCCGGTGATGGCGAGGACGAGGCTCGTAGCCATAGGCTTCGGCGGATCCGCCCTGCAGGCCTGTCTGATCGGGGATTATCCCTTCCGCGCGGCCTCCCTCTCCCTCGGCGCGGACCCGGGATGGAAGCGCGAGAAGACAGGCTACTTCAACGCCCGCCTCGGCTTGAGGGCCGCGATTCCCGGCCCCAATCTGGTCCTGGCTTCGACGGGCCGACTCGAGCCCCTCATAGTTGCCGCGAGGGAGCCCGGTCCATCCCCGATTCCCGCGAGGCTATCGACGTACGCCTCCCGCGAACTCGTGATCTGGGTCCCCGATCCGTTCTCGCGACTCGCCGCCGCCGTCCTCGGCGACTCGATGGACGTACCCGCGCGGGGAATGCTCATAGCTGCCGCGCCCGGTGGGCCGGAAGGGAGCTATGACGCGACGATCGTCTTCCTTATGAAGGACGCGAACTCGGCGCGAGTCTATGGACCGGCGCTGCGACTCGTCTGGTACGGCATCGCGCGAGGTCTCCTCGGCGGGGAGGCGGATTCCGCCCTGGGCGCCGCCTTCACCCTCGAGGGGGAGCTGTACCGAGCCTCGGGAATACGTCTATCTCGCGGAGCCCTCGCCCGCATCCTGGGCGCCCTGAGGGGCGGCCTCTTCGGCCCGGGCGGGAACGAGGGCGCCTGAGTCGGCCGAGGTCTCGCGCGGATCCGCGCCCGGCAAGGGCTTCCCCTCGGCGAAAGCCTCCACGATATCGACGAGACCCTCGGCCAGAGGGAAGGTGGGATCTGTGAAGGACGCGTAATTGGCTTCATCGTCCCCCCCTGCCTCCTTGAGCGCGTGGCTCATGCCCGGAACGACGCGATACGCGGCGTCGGGCCTGGCCGATGCCAGGAGCTCTGACTCTCCCGTCGGGACCTGCAAATCCCCCCCTCCGGCTATCACCAAGACCGGCTCGGGCAGCTGGGCTCCCGCAAGTGCGGCCGCGAAGGCCTCGCGAATGTCGTATCGGAAGAGGGAAGCCAGGTAGGGCTGGGCGCTCGGCCTGAAGAAATCCGCGAAGTAGGGACTCGGATTCGGATAGCTGGCGCCGGCTTCGAGCGCGGACATGATGGCATCGGCCTCGGCCTTATCCTCCTGGGGCGTCGAGGAGAGGGCATCCTCCACGGCCTCGATCTCCGTCTTGCCCGAAGCGCAGAGGGCCGCCAATCCGCAAACGCCTTTCTCGCCGCCCGGCCGGAGCTCGGAGCCGTCCAAGGCCGCCGCTCCTACGAGGGCGCCTTCGCCGTAGCCGAGGACGACTAGGCGGGAAAAGCGCGGATCTCCGGCCAAGGCCGATATCGCCGCCCGGGCGTCCGCCACGTGGTGGTCGAAGCGGAGCTCCTCCTCCCTCGACGCCAGCCTATAGGCCCCGCCAGTGCCGCGCTTGTCGAAACGCAGCGAAGCTATGCCGCGGTCGCGGAGCGCGACTGCGAGCTCGGCCAGGGCGTCGCTTCGGCCCGGAACGGAATAGTTGTCGCCGTCCCTGTCCTCGGCCGCGCCCGAGAGGATGAGGACGATAGGGGGAGTCCCGACGCCTTCGGGTACGAGGAGGCTCCCGGGCAGGCGTCCCCGACCGGTATCTACGATGTACTCTTCGCCGTACTCGGGTCCGCGCGACGCGGCTCCCGAGTAGGAAAGCGTGAAGGCGCCCTCAGAAGGGGTTCCTCCTCCTCCACCCCAATCCGGCAGTCGCCGCAGAATCCCGCCCACGAGGAAGGGGCTGCCAGCATCCGCCGAAGAAGAGGATCCTTCGAGCTCGAAGAGGCCGCCGAAGGGCGCGCCGCCCAGGAGGCTGAAAGCTATTCCCCCCGAATCCCGCTCGACGACATCAAGGGGGTAGCCGAAAAGGCTCCTCGCGGGGAGGTCGATAAGCCCCCCCGCGGCCTGTCCCGCTTCGGGGTCGGCGGGGAAGAGGCGGAGGACCATGGGCTCGGGTCCATCTCCGAGATCCGCGCTGCCTTCCCACCGGCCGTCGAGGAATACGCCGCTCTCGGAGGCGGCGTCGCTCCGAGCGGGGTCGAGACCCTGCGCGGGGACTGGCACGAAGGAGCACGCGACCACGACGGCGAGGACGAAGAGGCGCGGCATCGGATTCATTTCGCTTCCCGGCTCAATACGGTGAAGCGCCTCGAGACGCTCCGTCCCGACCCGTCGACCACCGTGAGAACGTGGTCCCCGGGGCCGGGCCTCGCCTCGAAGGCGTGGACCCCTCTCGTCGAGCCGAGGTAGGCGCCGTCGAGCTGCCAGAACACGACGGCTCCCGGATCGCGGTGGGCGACGGTGAACACGGTTGCTCCCGGCCGCCCGGTGATCTCCACCGGTATGTAGAGGGAGGCTCCTTCCTCGGGCGTCACGATGGCGAGGCTCCTGTCGCCGGCGTTCTGAGCGGAGCCGGGCTTCCACGGCGGAAGGCTCCTGTAGCCGAGGCTGCGCGCATAGTACTTCTCCATCGCCGGAGGGAGGACGAAACGCTTCTCGATGCGAACGTTCGAGGGTTCCTCCTCCTCGGCCCTGACCCTGTAGCGGCCATCCGCGCTCAGGGCCACAGTCGTGCAGTAGGGGCAGAGGGGCAGACTCTTGACCCCCGCGGGCACGAGGACAGTCTCGACGCGGGGACAGTTCGGCCCTGCCGCCCAGCCGGAATCGGCGCAGACTTCGATCTCGCGAAGGGCCGGCGAGTAAGCCGCCGGGGCGGCACCCACGCGAGGCCTATCCTCGCCGCGCGTATCCTCGCGAACGTCGAGAAGCCCGAAAAGATCGAAAAGGATGGGCGCCGCGGCAGCCGTCCCCTTGAGCGAGGGTCTGCCCTCCCCGCTCGCATTGCCGACCCATACTCCGACGACGAAGGTCCCGTCGACCCCGATCGCCCAGGCGTCGCGGTTGCCGAAGCTCGTGCCCGTCTTCCACGCGATGCGGCGCGCCGAGGCGTAGTCTTCCCAGGCCGCCTCCTCGTCCGGTCTCGCAACTTTCGTGAGCGCGTCCAGGGTGAGGATGGCCGAGCCCGCGGAGAAGGGATCCGGCCGCCTCGGCCTCGCCGCGAGCTCTTCGCTCGTGAGGCCGAGGTCGAAGACCTGGCTCGCGCCGGCTCGGGATCCGGACGACGCGGAGCGGGCGAGGGCCGCGAAGCGACCGGCCATCTCCCAGAGGTCGGTCTCGGCCCCTCCCAGGATGAGGGTGAGGCCGTAGTCCTCCGCCCTCCGGCGCAGGGTGCTCATGCCCGTCGAGGCGAGGAGGTCCCTGAACCGCTCGACTCCGAAGGACTTCAGGAGGCGGACGAAGGGAACGTTGAGCGATCTCGCAAGGGCCTCGTCCGCGCGGACGGCGCCCGAATAGGTGCCCAGGTTGTTCTCGGGCTCGTAGGAGCCGTATCGCGTCGGGAGGTCGGGCAGGAGGCTTCTCGGCCCGAGCTCGCCGGCCTCCAGGGCGGCTGCGTACAGAAACGGCTTGAAGAGACTGCCGGAGCTCCGCTCGGAGCGGATCAAGTCCACGGAGTAGCCCCTCGAGTCCCTCCCGCCGCCCGAGCCCGCGGGGGGAGGCACATTGGCGACATAGGCGAGGACCGCGCCCGAGCTCACGCGCGCGATTATGCAGGCGCCGTTGTAGACGCCTCCCCCCGCGAGGCGCTCCACCCTGCGCGCGAGTATGTCCGTCGCCCTTTCCTGTACGGAGGCGTCGATCGTCGTGGCGACTCGGGCGGGCGGGCCGCCGGGTTTGCCCGCCCCGGCAGCGGCGAAGCGGTCGACGAGCTGGGGAGCCAGCCTGGGTAGGTCGAAGGGCGAAGGCGGCAAAGGCTCGGCGAGGGCGAGCGCCAGGTCCTCCCCGCTCATCCTCCCCGAGCCGGCGATGGAGCGCAGGAGGCGGTCGCGCTTGGCCTGAAGGAGCTCCCTATTCTTCCCCGGATGGGCCGCGGAGGGGGCGTTCGGCAGGACCGCGAGGGTGGCGGCCTCCGCCCAGGAGAGGGAGTCAGGCTCGCGTCCGAAGAAGCGGAAGCTGGCGGCCTCGAGCCCGATGACGTTGCCGCCGAAAGGGGCGTTCTCGGCGTAGAGATCGAGGATGCCCTCCTTGCCGCGCAGGAGCTCGAGGCGCACGGCCATGAGGGCCTCGACGGCCTTCTCGCCGATCGCCCGCTCCCTGCCGGGTCTCCCGAGGCGGGCGACCTGCATGCTGATCGTCGAACCGCCGGAGACCACCCTGCGGGCGCGGGCGTTCTGCAGGAGAGCCCGAAGCAGCGCGGCCGGATCCACCCCGGAGTGGGAGTAGAAGCGCTTATCCTCGTAGCAGGTCAGAGCCTCGGCGAAGCGCCGCGGCACGGCGGGGCCGGCGGGCAGGCGCCATTGGCCCGTATCCGAGACCGCGGCGCCCAGGAGCTCGCCGCGCCGCGCGTACACGGCGACCGAGAGGCCGACGGGAAAGCTCGCGGGCGGAATCGCGATGAAGAAGGAGAGCGCGAGGAGGGCGGCGGAGACTGCGCAGGGGGCCGGGGCCCATCGCGCCGCGCGGGCGCAATAGTCCCGGGCTCGCGCGGCTGCCGTCTTCGCCAGCGATGCGGCGGGAGGGGCCAGAGAGGCGGCGCGCCGGCGAAGGCCCCGAAACATGTCTCCAGGCGTCACGCGTCGACTAATGCCCCGGAGAGGGAAGCAGCCACTTCCCCGGCACCAGGGCCTGGAATCGCTGATCGTACATCGCGGCCACCGAAGCGGCAGGCAGGAAGAAACTCCCTTCGTAGGCCTTCGTCACGTAGATCTTGAAGACCTTGGGCTCCTTCGCGCCCATGGAGAAGTAGGTGAGGACGCGATCGTCCCTGACATCCTGGTAGTCGTAGAGCGGCGGAGGCGGCGGAGCCTCGGCGACGGCCTCTTCGGTATCGTCCCCTTGATCCTTGGGCTTGGGCAGCTCGGCGCCGACGCGGAAGTTCGCGATCTCCCACCCGGAGGGCAGAAGCTGGGTGAGGGCGAGGTTCTTGAGGGCCTGCCCAGAGCGGTTCCGCACCGTGGCCTCGACGATGAAGTCCGCGCCCGCCTCGGCCTTGGCGGGATCGACGTTCTTGCCGTCCATGCCGAGATAGCGGAGGGAGAGCGAGAGGCCGTTGGCCATCGGCCTTTCTGTCCCCGCGACGGGCGTCCCCCGGGCCAGGACCCTCGCGAAGATGGGCGAGCCGCCCGTGTTGGTCACGGTTACGGAAGCCTGCTCTCCCCCGGGCGGCGGAAGGTCGATGCGGGCCATCGGCTTGTCGAGCCTGACGTCGGAGCTCTTTCCCGATCCGTCGAGAGAGACGCTGGCGGTCGGCGCCTCGGAGGAGGCCGCGAGGATGGCGTAGGGCAGGGCCGCCCCGAGGGCGGCTCCGAGGTCCTGCGTCGACAGCCATCGCCTCGAGTCGAGATCGTCCGCCAGCTGGTCGTAGACCGGCAAGGCGCGGTCCGCGTCGCCCAGGGCGTTCAGGGCGTCGAGGACGACCGCCCTGTCCCGGATTTCCGTGCCGTAGGTGTAGTCGACCATCCCGGGGTAGGCGGCGACCTCGTCCGAGAGGCCGCGGATCAGGTCGGACGCGGCATCCCGCATGCCGGCCATCGCGTAGGCGGCCGCGAGGCGGAAGCGCGCCGCCGTCGGCAGCCCCGGGAAGTCGCGGAAGCGGTTCATCGCCGCGATCTCGGGCGCGCCCGCGAGCGCGAGGTCGTAGAGCCTGTAGGCCTGAGTCGACTGGGACCAGGCCTCGCTCGAATTCCAGCCGCGGCTCGAGCGGGCGAGGTAGTCGAGCGCGGGCCCGATGAGCCCCTGCGGGACGTCGAAGCCCTCCCTGCGCGAGGCGAGGAGGAAATGGGCGACATAGGCCGTGATCCACTCGTCCTCGTCGCCGTTGCCGGGCCACATCGCGAAGCCGCCCCGCGCGGTCTGGAAGCCGCGAAGCTTGTCGATGGCCGCTGCCACGTCGTCGCGCGCGGCCGCGGCCTTGTCGGCGGCCAAGGCCACGGCCTTCGGCAGGTAGAGCTGGGGGAAGGCGGCGGAGGTGGTCTGCTCCGCGCAGCCGTGCGGGTACTGGATCAGCCAATCCGCGCGCTCGGCGAGGTCGATGGGCTTCAGGCGCGAGAGCTCCACCGAAACCGAGTTCGTGCCCTTCTCTCCCGGCAAGTCCAGCGGGGCCGTCCAGGTCTTGCCTCCGTCCACGACGGCGCCGGTCACGCTCGATACGGGCGCGCCCACCGGCCGCACCTGGAGCGAGATGGACTGCTCGGCCGTCTTGCCTTCGATGGCGGCGACGAGCTTGATGCTTCCGATGCCAGGCGAGGCGGCGGCCTTGACGCGGAACATCGCGGACATGTCGCCGTCCTGTTTGAAGTCGAGGGTCTGGGTGTCGCTGCCGACGAGGGCGAGGGCGCCGGAGGCCCTCAATGTGACGGTCGCCCGCTTCGCGCCCATGAAGGCGAACACGGTGGCGGGAATCGAGGCCTCCTCGCCGGGCGAAAGCACGCGCGGCGCGGTGATCTGGCCCATGATGTCGGCGCGCACCGGCACCGATCGCTCCGCGGCGCCGAAGGCCGCGCCGGCGGGGGAGCCGCCGCCCGAGGCGGCCATCTGCGAGGGCATCGTCGCCGCGACCACCATGAAGCGCAGCGCGCCGATGTAGGTCCCGAGCTTGAAGCTCTCTTCGGCCGTCTCGCCGGGCTTGAGCTCGCGCGGGGGAAAATAGTAGACGACGGCCGGGAAGCGGCTGGGCTTGCGGTTCCCTCCGCCCAGGGCCTCGTCGGAGCCTCCGACCGCGAGCAGAGTCTCGAGCTTGCCCGTGAAGGCGCCGGCCACGTATTGGTAGAGGTCCCAGGCGGAAAGCGAGCTCGCCTCCTTCTTGTAGAACTCGTTCCAGGGGTCGGGAGTCTGGTAGCGGGTGATCCCCAGGAGCCCCTCGTCGACGACCGCGACCGTGTAGGTCATCGGCCGTCCCCTTTCCTCGCGGACCGTGAAGCTCGCGTCGCCGCCGGGAGAGAGACTCGGGGGAGTGTCCAGGATCGGCTTGACGCGGGTCGCGGGGTCCTCGACCATCACCGGCACTATGCCGTAGAGGCGTATGGGAAGGTCGTTGGCCGTCTGCAGGTGGGGCTGGACGAAGGTCACGTGGACGTAGACATTGGGCGCCATGTCGGGCGTGACGGCGAAGGCGTAGGCGGTCGTCTCCTTCTTCGTGGGGACCCATTCCTCGCGGAGTATGCGGCCCGCGCGCTCGATCTGGACGAGGGCGCTCCCGTTCTCGTTCGAGGGGAAGGAGACCGAAGCCTGGTCGCCGGGTGCGTACTTGGGCAGGCCCACGGTGAGCTCCAGCATAGCGTCGGCCCCGCCTGAGTCCCGGCCCCTCCCGGCCCAGCCGGGCCAGTCGATGTATACGATCTTTCCCGCGGCGTGGCCCGCGTCGGGACCGGCCGAGCTCGACCTGTCCACCGCGCGGACGAGGTAGCGCCCCCAGCTCGGATACTTCACCTGGAAGGTCCAGGAGCCTCGCCCGTCCGCTCCGATCGTCGCGGTGCCCTTCTGTATCGGGCGCTGGAACAGTTCGTCCGCCCGTTGCGCCAGGCTCTCGTCGCCCTTCTCCCACCACCAGCGCCAATCGAGCTGGTAGAGGGCGACGTCGACCTGGCCGCCCCCCTTCACGAGCTTCCCGTCCCGGTCCACGAGGGCGAGGTCGACGCGCTGGTCCTTGTCCACCAGGAGCATGCCGCGCGCCGCGTCGCCCTTGGGCAGGCGCAGCCCCACGTAGCGCTCGTAGGGGTGGAAGTCCACGCTCGCCGTCTCGCTCGAGAATATTCCCGAGGGCTCGAACACGCGGGTGAGTAGGTTGGCCGTGAGCTTGCCGGGGGGCAGACTCTTGTCGGAGGAGAAGTCGACGCCGAAGCTCGCGCCGCCGTCCGCGTCGAGGCGATCGTCGAAGAGGACGACGCGGTCCGACGAGACCGTCCTCGTGGGGTCGTCGAAGCTGTAGTCCGGAAGACTGGTAAAGGTCGTTCCGGCGGCCGCGAAGGTGGCCGATACGTCGGCCTTGAGGGCGCCGGCCTTCGCCCCGGTCAGCCAGGCAGCGCGCAGGGTGATATTGTCGGTATCCGTCGATATGTACGGACTCCCTCCCCATCCGAGGTCGATCTTCAGGCGATTGGGCATCACCGTCTCGACCTTGAGGATCTTGGTGAAGGTCCTGCCGCCGGCCGTCACCCGCGCGGTGTAGGATCCCGTCGGCGCATCCTGCGTCGTGCCCGTCTCTATGGAGTAGAAGCCGTTGACCGAGTCGGCATAGCTGCCCGTGCGCACGATGCGCCCGAGGGGATCCTCGAGCTCGAAGGCTATCGGGTACTTGGCGGGCAGTTTCCCGCTCCGGTCGTAGAGGATGAAGGCGAGATGCATCGCGTCGCCCGGCCTCCAGACTCCGCGCTCTCCGTAGATGAAGCCCTTCAGGCCCGAATCGGCCTTCTCGCCGCCGATGTCGAAGTGGCCGGCGGCGAGGGTCGAGCCCTCGTCGACCTTGAGCCAGCTCGTCTGGGCGCCGGCCTGGACCGTCGCGAAATAGGGATCGCCTTCGGTCCTGAGCGTGACGATTCCCGAGCTTCCCGTCTGGGCGCTGACGAGGCTCCGCCGCTGATAGTTGTAGAGCGTCACGGTGGCCCCCGCCAGGGGCTTGGCGCTGCGAAGGTCGCTGGCCGCAGCGTGCCAGGTCCCGTCGGACTCGCGCTTGAGGGCCGCGCCGATGTCCGAAACGACGACGTTGCGCCGGATCGTGATGTCGTGCTCCTCGGAGGGAATGTAGTAGGCGGGGTGGAGGGGATCGTCCTTGTACTTGTCGTAGTCGTCGTAGCCGCCCGCCCACTCCTGGATGTAATCCCAGAAGCTCGATTCGCCGTCGTCGCTGTCCGCGACCTTGTCGTCGGGGAAGCGCAGGTCCTTGAAGTCCTGGTTGGTCGGGCTGACATAGCGGATGTCCCCTACGCGGAAGGTCACCCGTATCTGGAACATCCCCTCCTTCTGCGCCGCGAGGAGGGGCCCGAGGTCGAGGCCCTGCCTGACCCAGCGGTTCTTCCAGTCGTCCTTCCAGTCGAGATCGAAGCGTTTGTGCCACACGACCTCGCCGACGCGCTTGAGTTCCCGCGACGAATCCAGGTCGTTCACCTGGAGAAATTGGAGCATATTGTCGCCGTAGACGCGGAGGGCTTCGACGATCACTCCCGAGAGATTCATCGTCTCGATGGGCAGCACGAGTCCCTGGCTCGTCGGGAGGATGTTGCCCTTGGTGAGGAAGCGGACGAGGGGCTTCTGCCAATCGAAGGCGACCGTCGCCACCGCGGGGGTCGCGAGCAGGGCGCCGCCCGAGTCCTTGAGCCCCTTCTCCACGCGCACCTTGGCCGAGGCGGGCCAGAGGTCGGAGTACAGCGAGACGGTCGATCCCGTCACGGTGTAGCGGAGATCCTGGACGCCCTCGACGGAGACGAGGCCGCGGAGATCCTGGCCTCGGTCCACGGGCCTCGAGAACGCCAGCTCGATGCCCTTGGACCCGGACTCGTCGTCCAGCCGCCTGGTCGCGATGAGCTCGAAGGATGAGGCCGAGGGCAGTCTGACGACAGTCCTGCCGCGGCCGCCCGAGGCGAAATCCCAGCGCAGCGTGATCGCGCGCGTCCGGCCCCCGGCAGCGATGCCGGACACGGTGAATCTATGGAGCCGGTCGCTCTCGTGGGTCCAGGTCAAGGATCCCGAGGAGGAGGAGAGCGCCTTCTCGACGGCCGCGCCGGCCAAGCCGTTCGCGAGCGCCACGCTGCCATCGACGAGTACGCTTCCGTCCCGGGAGACGCGGGGAGGCAGGGTCTCGACGGCCACGCGCTGGGCCGAGGCCAGGATATCGAAGCTGAAGTAGTCGGTCCCCGAAGGGGCGATGGCTCCGCCGATTCGACCAAGGTCGACCTCGACCCGGTATTTCCTGCCCTTTGCGAGGGGTCTGTCGGGCGAGAAGCTCAGCGTGCGTTCGTCTTCCCAGCTCGCCTTGCCGGAAACGGCAGGAAAGAAGCGGAAAACGCCCGCCGGAACCGCGGCGCCGGCCTCGCCGGCGGCGCGGGTCAGCACTACCCGTATCGGCGAGCCCGCGGGGACCAGGCCAGCCGAATGCGCCTCCACCCGTGAGGGATCCGGCGCCTTGGCTTCGCGCTCGCGGCCCGAGCAGGCCGCCGCGAGAATGGCGGCGCAGGCCGCGATGAGCATCAAGGTCCGCGATATCGGCATTCGGCGCATGGGAACCTCCGGATTCGAGGAGCTTAGCAAACAATACTCCGGGGGCGCGGCGTCTTCAAGCTTGAGGAAGAAGCGATTTTCGGGGAGTGCCGGGATTTCGCCGCACTAAGATTCGGCCGCCGATCCGCGAAAGGGGCCGCATGCCAGGGCGACCCGACCGCGGGGGCGGCGGGGCGGGCGTTCTTTCCCCCTGTGGGACTGCCCCCCGCCGCCGCCGTCTCCCCGCCGGCCCTATTTCTCGATGGCTTTCTGGAATCGACCGAGGACATCGACGGGGGCTCCGACTCCGTCTATCGTGAGGAGCTTGCCCTTCTTGCCGTACCAGTCGATGAGGGGAGCCGTCTGCTTGCGGTAAGTGTCGAGCCTCACCTTGATGGCGGCCTCCTTATCGTCGTCGCGGATGTACAGCTCCCCTCCGTCGACGTCGCAGACGCCTTCCTTCCTGGGGGGCATGTTCTTGACGTGGTAGATCTTGCCGCAGCTCTTGCAGACGCGACGCCCGGAGAGGCGCCCGACGACGATCTCGTCCGCCACATCGAAGTTGACGGCCGAGTCGGCCGACGCAATCCCCTCGAGGGCTTCGGCCTGGGGGATGGTGCGCGGGAATCCGTCGAGGACCCAGCCTTTCGCGGTGTCCCTCTCGGCGAGTCTCTCCTTGACGAGGGCGATGGTGAGCTCGTCCGGTACGAGGCCGCCGGCCGCCATGATGTCCTTGACCTTGAGCCCGAGGGGAGTGCCGTTCTTGACCGCGGCGCGGAAGAGGTCGCCCGTAGAGATGTGCGGCAACCCGAGTTTCTCGACGGCGAGGTCGGCGATCGTGCCTTTGCCCGCGCCGGGGGGTCCTAAAAAGATGAGTTTCATTCTGGATTCTCCTTCCGTTACCATAACCCAAGGGCCGCCATTGGTAAACACATCTGGTCAGATGTGGTACTCGGGCCCTCCCGAAGAGACTCTCGAGTCCTCGGAGGGGGCCGGAGGGCCAGCTCGATCTCGGGCGCCGGACCAGGACCGATACATGCCATAGCGGAACAGGAGCTCGAGCCGGGAGAGTATCGCCTCCGTAGGCAGGACGAGGGTTATCGCTCCTTCGGAGCGGAAAGCCGTGCTCGAAGGCGTCCCGATTACGGTCCTGTCGACGACCATCCTGACGCCGAGGCTCCGAACCGCCTCGGCCAGGGGGCGCAGGCGGCTCTTCCTGTCGCGCGTCGCCACGTGTATCGAGAAGTCGAGATCGACGCGGTGCTTCCTCGAGGCCTCGCCCCATGCCTCGAGGTCGTCGGGCAGGAGGGTCGCCGCCATGGGGAGGACGTCCGAGCCCAAGAGGTGAGTCAGCCTGAGAGTGGCGCCGGGGTGGAGGCCTATGAGACGCTTGATTATCTCGATGGTATCCGCGCCCTCCCCTATGTCCAGGGGCGCGATGAGCGGATCGAAGATGCCGGCGATCTGCCGCTTGAGGATCTCGAATCGGAAGCGGTAATCCGTCTTGAGCGGCTTCCTCGCGTCCGCCGAGCCCTCGGGCACGATGAAGAGGGCGTCGGCTTCGCTCGCGTCGGAGGCCAGGAAGCGCAGCGCCATGGCGAGATGGGTCATCTGGAAGGGGTCGAAGGAGCCGATGAAGACGCCGACGTGCGCCGAAAGGCGGGGATAGCGGAGTTCCTGGGGGAAACCGCGCAGATCGAGGGGAGAGAGGCGTCCCTCGCGAATCTTGCGGTCGATGCGCGCGAGGGACTCCTCGAAGAGCGAGCGAAAATAATAGAAGTCCTTGAGTTCCGAGAGGCCCAGATAGGGCAGGCTCTCGAGCGAGTCGAAGACTTTGGCCAAGCGGCGGGCTACCCGCCTGACGGCGGGGGAGGAGACCGAATGCCTGAATGGAAGGTCCGGGCCCATCGGCTCAGTATAGCCCTTCCTCGGGATCGGGCAAGGAGAATTCCGAGCGGTCGTTGCGAACGCGGCGCATTCTGCTACAATGGGGGCATGCCGCAGAAGATGGCCGGGACGGGTGAGGCGCCCGATCGTTCCGATAACGAAGAGCGCCTGCGCGAGGTCCTCGATCTCCTCCCCTGCCCGATCATGATCCACGATGGGAACGGCAGGGTCGAGATGGTCAACCGCGAGTGGGCCCGTCAGACGGGATACTCGCTGGCCGATCTCCCCACGGTCGCGGATTGGGAGCGGAGGGCCTTCGGCCATCCCGAGCTTTCCCTCTCCGCGGAGGGGGAGCGGGAGGTCCGCACCAGGGACGGCCTCGTCCTCACCTGGAACTTCAGCCAGGCGGACCTGGGCGCGCGCCCGGACGGACGCGCTGCCATCCTGCGCGCGGCGGTGGACCAGACGGCGAGGCGCCGCGCGGAAAGAGCCCGCCGCGAGAACGCGGAGAAGTTCAGCGCCCTGGCCGAGGAATCGCCGCTCGGCATCGTCATCGCGAGGGACGGCGGGATCGTCTACTGCAACGCGACCGCGGGCGCGCTCTTCGGGATCCCTCCCCGACGGGCCCAGGGCATGGCCCTGGAGGATTGGTTAGGGGCCGTTCCCGCCGGCGCTAAGCGCGTGCTCGGCCCCCTGCTCCGCGGCGACTCGGCCCGCGCAGGCCCCTTCCGCGTCGGCGAAGGCGCCTGGATCGAGGCCTTCGGCAAGGAGATAGAGGCGGCCCTGGGAGATATGATCATGGTCACCTTCCTCGACGTGACGGAAAGGATCCTCTACGAGGAGCGCGAGCGCCTCCAGCGCCAGAGACTCATCCAGGCCGAGAAGCTCGCTTCCCTGGGAGAGCTCGTCGCGGGCGTCGCCCACGAGATCAACAACCCCAACCACGCGATCGCCCTGAACGCCGACATCCTCGCGGAGGCCTGGTCGTCGGCCGCGCCGATACTGGACCGGGCGCTCCAAGGCAGGGACGGCGACCTCATCGGGGGCATGGATTGGCAGGAGGCCCGATTGGAGGCCCCCCGCCTCCTCTCGGGGATAGCGGCGGCCTCGCGCGACATCGACGCCATCGTCCGCGGGCTCAAGGACTACGCGCGGGGCGAGGCGAAGCCGGAGACCGAGGACGTCGCGCTCAATCTCGTGGTGAAGGCGGCCCTCACCCTGCTCTCCAACTACATAAAGAAGGCCACCCGCCGACTCGTCCTCGATCTGGCCGAGGGACTGCCTCCGGTGCTCGCGCATTTCCAGCGCCTCGAGCAGGTGACGGTCAACCTCATCCAGAACGCCTGCCAGGCCCTCACCGACCCCGAGCAATCGATTCGGGTCTCGACTTCCTATGACGAGGATTCGGGCAACGTGCGCCTGGTGGTCGCCGACGGGGGCCGCGGCATGTCGCCCGAGCTCCTCGAGCGCATCAAGGACCCCTTCTTCAGCACCAAGCACGATATCGGGGGGGTGGGCCTCGGCGTGTCGATCTCGGAATCGATCATCGCCGAGTACGGCGGCCGCCTGGAGTACTCCTCGGAGCCCGGCAAGGGGACTACCGCCACGGTCTCGCTGCGGGCGAGCGTAGGAGAGGGCGGGCCCGAGGCCCGCCGCCCGGGCGCCTCGGGCGGAGGGGATTGCCCGTGAGCTTCGCGGCTCCGGGCTTCGGCGTCCTCGTGGTCGACGACGAGGACTACGTGCGGCAGAGCGTCGTGGCGGCGTTGAAGTCGGCGGGAATAGCCAATGTGGCCTCGGCCGGCGAGCCCATCGAGGCGATGGAGCTCCTCGCCTCTCTCGACGTCGGACTCGTCCTCCTGGACCTGACGATGCCGGGGATGTCGGGCGAGCGGCTCCTCGCGAGGATCCGCGAGGACCAGCCGGGAGCGTCCGTCGTCGTCGTCACCGGCAACCGCGACGTGGAGAAGGCGGTCGAGTGCATGCGCGCAGGCGCCGCCGACTACCTGATCAAGCCGGTCGAGCGCGAGCGGCTCGTAGCCACGGCGAGGCGCATCATCGAGCACCAGGAGCTCCTCCGCGAGAACGAGGCCATCAAGGACAGGCTGCTCTCGGCCTCCGCGCAGAGGAACCCCGCCTTCTCTGCCATCGCGACGGCCGAGCCCAGGATGCTCCAGCTCATGGGCTACGCGGAGGCGATAGCCAGGAGCGCCCACCCCGTCCTCGTGACGGGCGAGACCGGCGTCGGGAAGGAGCTCTTCTCGCGGGCCGTCCACGAGCTATCGGGGCGCAAGGGCGAGCTCGTCGCCATCAACGTGGCGGGCCTCGACGACGCCCTCTTCGCGGATCTCCTGTTCGGGCACCGCAAGGGGGCCTATACCGGGGCCGATTCCGACCTCGAGGGCCTGATAGACAAGGCCAGGGACGGCACTCTCTTCCTCGACGAGATCGGGGACTTGAGCCCCGCCTCCCAGCTCAAACTCCTCAGGGTGATAGAGACCGGCGAGTACTTCCCCCTCGGCTCCGACCTGATGCGGCGCGGCCGGGCGCGCTTCATCGTCGCGACGAACCGGGACCTCGACGCCGTCGTGGGCTCATCGCACTTCAGGAGGGACCTGTACTACCGTCTGCGAGCCCATCGCATCCGCATCCCCCCGCTCCGGGAGCGCCTCGGCGACCTGCCCCTCCTGGTCGAGCGCTTCATCGCCTCCGCGGCGGCCGAGCTCGGCAAGAAGCCGCCGATCGCGCCGCCCGAGCTCTATCCGCTTTTGAGGAGCTACGACTTCCCGGGCAATGTGCGCGAACTCCAGTCCATGGTCTTCGAGGCCGTGAACGCCGAGCGATCCGGAAGCCTTCCCCTCTCCGTTTTCCGCGAGGCCATCGGCGCCGCGGCCTGCGCCGCCCTCGGCGACGACGGGAGCGGCAGGGGCCCCGGAACGCAGGCGAAGGGTCGGGATTCCCCCGGCAGCGCGCTGGTGTTCCCGAACCCCCTGCCCTCCGCGAGCGAGTTGACCGAGCTCCTCTTCGACGAAGCGCTGAAGAGAGCGGGCGGCAGCCAGAGCGTGGCCGCGAGGCTTTTGGGCGTCACGCCTCAGGCGGTCAGCAAGCGGCTCAAATCGCGAAAGTCAAAAGGATGAGCCGATTTCGGCATTAAGCGAACCTGAATAGGCTCAGATCGGCGGTTTTGGTAGTCACGGGGAATGCCGGCGTACAACTTGAGTTGATTTATCAACCAAAAAAGATCCTTACGGCAACCTTAGTTGTGAACGTACTATCCGGAACCGGACTAGTAGGGTGATAAGTATTTACCATAAAATAACATAAACCTAATCACAGTTTTGGCAAGATAGCTGCATACCAGATTCACATGGATGAGAGCGAGTCCGAGGATTCCCTTAGCATCACCGTCGTTTCCGAGACCGGACGCGTGCCTGCGCTGCTGGAGCGGGTAGACCAGTTCGCTCGGCGCCACGGGGCCTGGGACACCAATGGACTCCTCCTCGTCGTCCGGGAGCTTGTCATGAACGCGATCGTGCACGGCAACGATTCCGAAATGGCGAGGATGGCCCGGATCCGCCTAGCGTGGCGGGACGGACTCTTCGAAGTGCAGGTCGACGACGAGGGCGAAGGCTTCGACTACGATTCCCTGGTCCTTGGCCTGCCGGAGGATCCGCAATCCCTCACAAAGCGCGGATTGGTGCTCGTGCACGAGCTTTCGGAGGATTTGGCTTTCGAGCGCGGCGGCAGCCGCGTGAGGGCGATCGTGGATCCGGGCAGCCAATCTTCGGCTCCGGATCGGGGACACTACGATTTCATGGGAAGAAAAAGCGACAGGGAGGATTCATGTACAAGCCCAATGGCGAAGAGCCTATGACCAAGCAGGAAGAGATGATGCGCAAGGCCGCGGTAGCGGATAGGCATGCCGGTAAGACCGGCGACGAGGCCACCACCGAGGTGCCGCGTTCGGCCTTTTACGCGGCCTTATTCCGATCCTCGGCATCTCGCTCGAACGCCGTCGAGGCGAATTTCGAGAACGCGCGCTAGCCATTTCGCCGTCGTATCGCCGACGGGCTCTTGGCGCTTCCCTGCCATGACCGCGCAGAATGCCGATGCGCAGTCTTTGGCGTTGGAAGCGTTTTTTTATTCAAGAATTAGATAATATTTTACTGATTAAAAAGAGTCCTCAGTCGTTCTTTAATTTTGTCGCATTCACTACAAATAAATCGATAAATATTTCTTGACAACTTTAAAAAGTCAGGGATACTAGACCGAGAACAGCCCTTTTCAGACCGTGCTGCATCTTTTCCACGGCAAGGAGGTTCCCATGCCATCGACCGCCATCTCCCAGCGCAAACCGCAGGAACGCACACAGGAAGGCGTTTTAAACGAAATCATTGCAGCGGGCAAGGGAAAGCCGGGAGCGCTGCTCGGCGTCCTGGAAGAGGCTCAGGGGCTCGAGCGATTCAAATACTTGTCGGAATCGACCCTGAGGTACATAGCGGAAGGCATGGCCCTTCCCCTCTCCCAAGTCTACTCGGTGGCGACTTTCTACTCATTCTTCAACCTTACGCCTCAGGGCCTGCATTCTATCGTGGTTTGCAGGGGGACGGCCTGCCATACGCGCGGCTCCTTGGAGCTGCTCGAGACGGGCCTGAAGCGCCTCGGGATAGAGGGATTCCGCGAGGACGAGGCCAATTCGGTCACGACGGCGGACGGCTTCGCCTCGGTCCGCACGGTCGCCTGCTTCGGCCAATGCGCCCTGGCCCCCGTCGTCCAGATCGACGGGACTATCTGCTCGCGGATGACGGTCGGGAAGCTGGCCGTCGCCCTGGACAGGCTGCGCAAGGGGGCGGCGAAATGACAAGCCAGAACAACGCGCAAAGCGACCTCGGCGCCCTGCGCCAGGCCGGGCTCGAGAGGATCAGGCCGAGCCGGCCATTCGTATCGGTGGGGCTCGGTACCTGCGGGATCGGGAACGGCGCCGAGGCGCTTCGCGACGCGCTCCAGAAGGCCGCCGCCGCCCGCGGCTCCGACGTCGTCGTGCGCCGAGTGGGATGCTTCGGATTCTGCGCGGCCGAGCCTCTCGCGATGGTCTGTAGGCCCGGACGCCCCGCGATCCTCTTCACCGAGGCGAAGGCTTCCCGCGCCGCGAGGATGATCGAGGGAGCGTCGGACGACGCGGCCTTCGATAAGCTCGCCAAATCCGCGGCCGCCAAGATCGAATCCTGGGACTTCCGCACCTCGTCGATCGAGTTCGGCGCGGGGCTCCCCTTCCTTCCCGCGTGGAACGAGCTTCCCTTCTTCAAGGGACAGGAAAAGCTGGTGCTGCGGGATTCGGGCCTCATCGACCCCGAGAGCATCGAGGAATACCTGGGCGCGGGAGGATACTCCGGACTCGTCAAGGCCCTCACGTCCATGAAGCCCGAGATGGTCATCGAGGAACTGCGGAAGTCCAAGCTGCGCGGCCGGGGCGGCGCGGGCTTCCCCACGTACAGGAAATGGGAGATCATGCGCGCGCAGACCGCGGATTCCAAGGTGATAGTCTGCAACGCCGACGAGGGCGACCCGGGCGCCTACATGAATCGCAACGAGATCGAATCGGACCCGCATATGCTCGTCGAGGGCATGGCGATCGGGGCCTATGCCATGGGCGCCGCCGAGGGATTCGTGTACGTTCGCGCCGAGTACCCCCTGGCGATCGAGCGCCTTCGCAAGGCGATAGTCGATGCGCGCGCCGCCGGCCTCCTCGGGAAGGGCATACTCGACACCGGGTTCTCCTTCGACATCGAGATCGTCACCGGGGCCGGAGCCTTCGTCTGCGGGGAGGAGACCGCCCTCATCGCCAGCGCGGAGGGAAAGTCCGGAAGGCCCCTGCCCCGGCCGCCCTTCCCCGCGCAGCGCGGCTACATGGGAAAGCCCACGAACATCAACAATGTCGAGACATGGTGCAACGTGCCCCTCATCGTCGCGCGCGGCGGCGAGTGGTTCGCGGGATTCGGGACCGAGAGGAGCGCCGGCACGAAGGTCTTCTCCCTGGTCGGCAAGGCCCGCAATACGGGTCTCGTCGAGCTGCCCCTGGGCACGCCTCTCGACGCCATGATCTACGGAATGGGAGAAGGCGCCGGGCCGCGCAAGAGGATCAAGGCCGTCCAGTCGGGCGGCCCCTCGGGGGGCTGCGTGCCCGCGAACCTTTTCAAGACGAAGATCGACTACGAGGAGCTCGCCAAGCTGGGCGCCATCATGGGATCGGGCGGCATGGTCGTGATGGACCAGGACAACTGCATGGTCGACGTCGCCCGCTACTTCCTAAGCTTTACCGCGGGCGAGTCCTGCGGGAAGTGCACGCCCTGCCGCGAGGGTACGAACCAGATGCTCCGCATCCTGGAGGGGGTGTCGCGGGGCGAGGCGAACGAGGGCGACCTCGAGCTCCTCGAGGAGCTCGCGCTGACCGCCAAGGACTCGGCGCTCTGCGCGCTGGGCCAGGGCGCGGGCAACCCCGTCCTCACGACCCTGAAGTACTTCCGCGGCGAGTACGAGCGCCACATCCGGGAGCAGCGCTGCGAGGCGGGCGTCTGCGAGAGTCTCTATCTGGCCCTCTGCGAGAATTCCTGCCCGATGCACATGAACATCCCCGGCTATCTCCAGCTCCTCAAAGAGAATCGGATCGAGGAAGCCTTCGAGCTTACGCTCCGCGAGAATCCGCTGCCGGGCTCGGTGGGCCGGATATGCCACTTCCATTGCCGGATGCGCTGCAGGCGCGACCAGCTGGACGAGCCGGTCTCGCAGGGAGAGATACACCGCTACCTCGCCGACACGATGTACAAGATGGGCCGCGAGCGGGCGGTCTACAACAAGCTCATCAAGGAGAAGCTGCCTTCGTCTGGCAAGAAGGTGTCCATCGTTGGCGCGGGCCCGGCGGGCCTCACGGCGGCCTTCTACCTGGCCCGCCTCGGGCACGAGGTGTCGATCTACGACGAGCGCGGAGAGGCCGGGGGCATCCCCCGATGGGGCATCCCGGCGTACAGGCTGCCCAAGGAAGTCCTGCAGAAGGAGATCGGCCTCATCCGCAAGCTGGGCGTCCGCTTCGTATTCAACACCCGGATCGGCCGCGACATGTCCTGGGAGCGTCTCGGCGAGATGAGCGACGCGGTGCTCGTCTGCGTCGGCGCCCTCAAGGACATGCGCCTCGGCATTCCCGGCGAGGACCTGCCGGGCGTCGTACCCGGCTACGGCCTCCTGGAGGATATCAATGCCGGCAGGAAGCCCTCGATCGGAGCGGAGCTCGTCGTCGTCGGCGGCGGGAACTCCGCCATCGACGTGGCTCGTTCCGCCTTGCGCGCGGGAGCCCACGTCACGGTGGTGTACCGTCGGGCGCGGGGCGACATGCCCGCCAACGCCGAGGAGCTCCAGGGAGCCCTCGAGGAGGGCGTCGCCCTGGTCTGCATGGCCCAGCCCTTGGAAGCCGTCGCCGGCGACGCCGAGGGAGGAGGCGAACGCGCTGTGCGCGCCCTCAAGGTCATGCGGATGAAGGCGGGAAGCGTCGACTCGAGCGGGAGGCCCTCTCCGGTCGCCACCGGCGAGAGCTACGAGATCCCCTGCGATACCCTCGTCATAGCCGTGGGCGAGCGGGTCGATCCGGCGGGCCTCGAGGCCGTCGGCGCCGAGATCGGCAAGGACGGGCGAATCGGGGTTGACCCCTTCCGGCTCAGGACCCTCAACTCGAAGTTCTTCGCGGCCGGGGACGCCGTCACCGGGCCGGCCACCGCCGCCGAGGCGATGGGCCAGGCCAAGACGGCCGCCGCCGCGATCGACGCCGCCCTCATGGGCGACGGCGACGTCGCCGTCGCGGAGCGCTTCGAGGGGCTCTTCCGGAAATTCGAGTACGGCATGCAAGTGCCCCTCGCGCCCGCCAAGGCCAAGATGAACCGCGCCCGCCAGATCCCGCCCGAGGAGAGGCGAGGGAATTTCATCGAGATATCGCAGGGCTTCACGGGGGAGCAGGCGCGCGTCGAGGCGGAGCGGTGCCTCCGCTGCGACGTGCGGGAGCACGCGCGCAAGCCCATGGGCGCTTCGACGGGCAAAGAAAGGAGCCTCTCATGAGCGGGAAGATGGTCGCCATCACGGTGGACGGGGCTTCGGCCCTCGTGGACTCGGGTTCGAGCCTCCTGGAGGCCTGCGCCGCGGCGGGAGCGAAGGTGCCTACGCTCTGCCATCTCGAGGATGTTTCGTCCAACGCGTCATGCGGTATCTGCGTGGTCGAGGTCGAGGGAGCCAAGTCCCTCGTGCGCTCCTGCGTGGGGACGGTCTCCGAGGGCATGAAGGTCTCGACGGCGACGCCTCGCGTGATGCGGGCCCGACGGAACGCCGTCGAGCTCCTCCTCGCGAATCACCCGGCCGATTGCCTCACCTGCGCGCGCTCCGGGTCCTGCGAGCTGCAGGACGCGGCCCGGACTCTCGGCATAAGGACGATCCGCTTCCCGCGGACGCGCGCCGCGCCGGAGCTCGACTCGTCCACCGACGGTCTCGTCCGCGACAACGACAAGTGCATCCTGTGCGGTCGCTGCGTATCGGTCTGCGCCGATCTGCAGGGCGTATCGGCCATCGGCTTCGCCGGTCGGGGGATCCGCACCCGGGTCTCGACCTTCATGGACAGGGGCCTCGCCGCGAGCCCCTGCGTGCAATGCGGCCAATGCTCGGTCGTGTGCCCCACGGGCGCCATCACCGAGCGCGACGACACCGAGGAGCTCTGGAAGGCCCTGGCCGAGCCCGACGGGACGGTCGTCGTCCAGACCGCGCCCGCGATCAGGGCATCGCTCGGCGAGGCGCTGGGCATGGCTCCGGGCAGCCTCGTCACGGGCAGGATGACGGCCGCCCTGCGGCGGCTCGGCTTCGACAAGGTGTTCGATACGCAATTCACGGCCGACCTCACCATAATGGAAGAGGGAAGCGAGCTCATCCAGAGGCTGACCAAGGGCGGGACGCTGCCGATGATCACGAGCTGCTCGCCCGGATGGATCAACTTCATCGAGTATTTCTATCCGAAGCTCCTGCCCCACCTCTCGACCTGCAAGTCGCCCCAGCAGATGTTCGGCGCCATCGCGAAGAGCTATTACGCGGAGAAGGCCGGCCTCGATCCCTCGAGGATGCGCCTGGCCTCCATCATGCCCTGCACCGCCAAGAAGCACGAGGCCAAGCGTCCCGAGATGAGAGGCGCCTGGGAGTACTGGCGGGGGAAGGGCGGAGCAGGAACGGCCTTCTACGATGTCGACTGGGCGCTGACGACGCGAGAGCTCGCGCGGATGATCACGCGGGCGGGGATCGACATAGAGCGCCTGCCCGAAGAGGATTTCGACGATCCCCTCGGGAGGTCCACGGGGGCCGCGACGATATTCGGCACGACCGGCGGGGTCATGGAGGCCGCTCTCAGGACCGTCTACGAGATCGTGACCGGCTCGGTCCTGCCGTCCCTCGACTTCGAGGCGGTGCGGGGGCTCGAGGGCATAAAGAAGGCGGAGGTCGACCTCGCCGGCACGAAGGTCCGGGTGGCCGTGGCGCACACGCTCAAGAACGCGCGCGTCCTCCTCGACGAGATAGCGGCGGGGACCAGCCCCTACCACTTCATCGAGGTCATGACCTGCCCGGGAGGCTGCATCGGAGGAGGAGGCCAGCCCGTGCGCGTGGACAAGTCGAAGCGGCAATCGCGCAACCTGGCGATGTACGAGGAGGACCGGAGGCTGGGCCTGCGGAAGTCGCACGAGAACCCGGCGGTGAAGGCCCTCTACGCCGAATTCCTCGGAGAGCCCCTGGGGCATCTCTCGCACGAGCTCCTGCATACGAGCTATGAGAGGCGACAGGGCTGACGAGGCGCGGCCGATAGACATGATCGAGGCCTTTCAGCTATACATTGATAATGCGCTTCGACGCCGTGGCCTTCGACCTCGACGGGACACTGTACCCTTCCTATCGCCTCTACGCCCGCGCCTTCCCTCGAATGATGGGGAAGGCGCGGTACCTCGAGGCCTTCAACGAGGCTCGGGCGCGGCTTCGCGCCCGAAGCCAGGAGCCCCCGGGGCGCGGAACGGACGACTCCTCCGGCGTCGCGGCCGGCGCCGCCTTCCGTTCCCTGGAGGCCGAGATCGTCGCCGGCCGCTTGGGCATCGGGGTCGCCGAGGCCGCCGGGCTGATTGATCGGGACTTCTACCGCGGGGTCGAGGAGCTCTTCTCGCGAATCAGGCCATTTCGCGGGCTCGAGGCGGCCCTGGACAGGATCGCTGGCGCCGGGCTCAGGCTCGCCCTGCTATCGGACCTCCCGCCTTGGCGCAAGCTCGAGCTCCTCGGGCTCTCGGACCGCTTCGAGTTCGCGCTTTGCTCCGAGGATTTCGGCTTCCTCAAACCCGCGAAGGAACCCTTCGACGAGCTCGCAACCCGGCTCGGCCTCGAGCCGGAGCGCATTCTGTATGTCGGCAATTCGCCTTCGATAGACGTCGCCGGCGCGAAGGCCGCGGGCATGTCCGCCGCCATCGTCTCCCTCCGTCGTGTAGAGGGGGCGGAGCTCTCCTTCTACGACTGGCGCAAGCTGGCCGCTTTCGCGACGAGCTGATCGCTCGAGCCGCCCGAAGCCTCAATCCCTCCAGGCTGCGCGAAGCCTTTATCCTCCACGCTTCGCGAGAGCCCTTAGTCCCTCCAGGCTTCGACGACCGGACTCACCGATCGCAGTCTTTCCAGGGCTTCCTCCGACGCCGAGCAGGTTATCTGGACGTGCGCCTTCACCACGACCTCGCCTGCATCCGCCTCCGCGACGCCCGCGGGCAGGTGGAAGTACACATTGCAGGAGCCCGGCTCTTCGTCGATGGCATCGCGCAGCGGATAGAGCTCCTCCTCGTGGAAGGGAAAGCAGCCGAAACGCAGGTGCACGGCGTTCCAGGCTTTATCCCTGAGCGAGGAAGGCTCGACGAACTCATCTACCTTGAAGCTCGGGTTCCCGCGGCTGAGATCGATCTTGCCTCTCAGGCAGAGCACGGAGTCCACCGCGAACTTCTCGCGCCAGCGCTCCAGCGCATCCGCGAAGACCACGATCTCGATGCTGCCCGCGGGGTCCTCGAGGGCCCCGAACGCCATCTTCTTGCCCGTCTTCGTGAGGATCTCGCGGAACTCCTTGAGCATCGCGACGATCGTATAGGTCTTGTCGGGGTTCGCCCTCTCGGGGTGGGCGAGATCGGCGTCGGAGCATCGCTCCCAGGTCTTGCGCCATTCGTCCATCGGATGGCCCGAGAAGTAGAATCCGAGGAGCTCCTTCTCGATCCGCAGGATGTCGGCGCGCGGGTACTCCTCGGCCCCGCAGGCCGCGAAGGGAGGGTATTCCTCCTCGCCCGATCCGTCGAATAGGCTCGCCTGACCGTACTTGCCCGCGGCCTCCTTGGCCTGGGCGTAGTCTACCGCGCGCTCGATATCCAGCACGATCTCGCGCCTCGTATAGCCCAGGGAATCGAAGCAGCCCGCGCTGGCCAGGCACTCGAGCGACTTCCTGTTCGTGGCCTGGGTACCGAGGCGCTCGACGAACTCGATGAAGGAGGCGAAGGGCCCGCCCTTCTCGCGCTCCTCGGCGATCGCGCGCGCGAGCGCCTCCCCGACTCCCTTGATCCCGAGCAGGCCGTACACGATCTTCCCGTCCGCGACGGCGAAATGGGGCTCGGATCGGTTGATGTCGGGGGGGAGGACATCGAGGCCCATCGACCTCGCCTCGCCGATGTACTCGGTGAGCTTGTCGGTGTTGGCGATCTCGTTCGTGAGGTTGGCGGCCATGAACTCCGCCGGGTAGTTGGCCTTGAGATAGGCGGTCCGGTAGGCGACGACGCTGTAGGCGGCCGCGTGCGACTTGTTGAATCCGTAGCCCGCGAAGGGAATCAGGATCTCGAAGATGCGGTCGGCGTCCGCGGCCTTGAAGCCGTTGCGGACCGCGCCCTCGATGAACTTCTCCTTCTCCTTGACCATGACTTCGTGCTTTTTCTTCCCCATGGCGCGCCGCAGGAGGTCGGCCTGGCCGAGGCTGTAGCCGCCGATGCGCTGGGCCACCTGCATGACCTGCTCCTGGTACACGATGACGCCGTAGGTCTCCTTGAGGATGGGCTCGAGGCAGGGGTCGGGATAGGTGATCGGCGTCTTCCCGGATTTGGAATCGATGAACTGGGGGATGTTGTCCATCGGGCCCGGGCGGTAGAGCGCGTTGAGGGCGATCAGGTCCTCCATGCAGTTGGGCTTGGCCTGCTTGAGGATCGCCTGCATCCCGCTCGACTCGAACTGGAAGACGGAGGTGGACTTGCCTTCGCCGAGGAGCTCGTAGGTCAGCGCGTCGTCCTCGGGGATCCTCTCCTCGTCGATCTCGACCCCCCGCTTCTGGACGAGGTCGAGCGTGTGCTTGATGAGGGTAAGGGTCTTGAGCCCCAGGAAGTCCATCTTCACGAGGCCGCACTTCTCGAGGTAGTCCATCGTGAACTGCGTGGACACGATGCCCGTCTTCGGGTCCTTGTAGAGGGGTACGAAATCGGACAGGGCCGTCTTGCCGATCACGATGCCCGCCGCGTGGAAGCTCGTGTGCCGGTTCTTGTTCTCCAGCTTCCTCGCCACTTCGAAGAGATCCTTGTACTTCTCCTGAACCGCGAGGGCCCGCAGCTTCGGCTCGTCCTGGAATGCTTTTGCGAGGGTCATCTTGGGGTCCTCGGGCACGAGCTTCGCGATGCCGTTCGCGTCCTCGAAGGGGATATCGAGGGCTCGCGCGACATCCTTGATGACGGCCTTGGCCTTGAGCGTCCCGAAGGTGAGTATCTGCCCGGTCCGGTCCGCGCCGTACTTGCGGGTGACGTAGTCGATCACCTCACCGCGGCGCTCATAGCAGAAATCGATGTCGAAGTCGGGCATCGATATGCGCTCGGGGTTGAGGAAGCGCTCAAACAGGAGCTTGTACTTGAGCGGGTCGATGTCCGTGATCCGCAGCGCGTAGGCCACGATGCTGCCCGCTCCCGAGCCGCGGCCCGGCCCGACGGGTATCCCGTTGCCTTTCGCCCAGTCGATGAAGTCCCACACGATGAGGAAGTAGCCCGTGAACTTCATCTTGATGATGACGTCGAGCTCGTACTCGGCCCGCCGCCTGATCTCCTCGGTGACCTCGGGGTAGCGTCTGGCCAGCCCCGCGAAGGCGAGGTGGCGCACGTACTCCTCGGGACTGGCGTATTCGGGCGGTATCTCGTAGTCGGGGAGCATCGGACCGGGATAGGCTATCTTGAGCTCGCACATTTCCGCGATGCGCAGCGTGCTCTCGATCGCCTCGGGGAGCTCCGCGAAGAGGGCGGCCATCTCGTCGGGCGTCTTCATGTAGAATTCGGGGGAATGGAAGCGCATCCGTCCCGGCTCGTCGCGCTTGCGGTTCGTGCCGATGCACAGAAGGACGTCGTGGGCCTCGGCATCGGCCCTCTCGAGGTAGTGCATGTCGTTCGTGCATACGAGAGGAAGGCCGGTCCTCCTCGCCATCGCGACGAGACCTTTGTTCGCCGTCTTCTGCTCGGGGATGCCGTGGTCCTGGAGCTCGAGGTAGAAGCGCCCCGGCCCGAAGACCTCCGCGTAGCGCATCGCGACGCGCTCTGCCTCAGCCTCCTTGCCCATGAGGAGAAGGCTCGGGATCTCGCCCGCGATGCAGGCCGAGCTCGCTATGAGCCCCTCCGCGTGGGCCGAGAGGAGATCGAAGTCGATCCGCGGTTTATAGTAGAAGCCCTCCGTATATGACGCCGAGGACAGCTTGAGGAGGTTCCGGTAGCCCGCGGCATCGCTGGCGAGCAGCACGAGGTGCCAGTACTTGTTCCCGTTCTCGGTGCCCGTGCGCTCGAAGCGGGACCCTCCCGCGACGTAGAACTCGACACCCACTATCGGCTTTATCCCCGCTTCTCTGCAGGCGTCGTAGAATTTGACCGCCCCGAACATGTTGCCGTGGTCGGTAAGGGCGAGCGCGCGCATTCCCAGGGCCTTGGCCCTGGCGACCATGCCGCCCACGGAGGCGGCCCCGTCGAGGAGGGAGAAATCGGAATGGTTGTGAAGGTGGACGAATTCGGCCATAGCTTAGGTCTAGTATACCGCGATAAGGGGGGAGCGCAACTATCTTATCGAGGCAGGACTCCCCGCCCTCGATCGTCAGCGGCGAAAGAGCATTTTCAGGACTGCCCAGGGTGGGGCCTGTCGCACGAATCCGCGGGCCTCGCACGCGAGGTCCGTGGTTCGTGCGACACCCGCCGCGCTACGCAATCTAGAAAAAGCGTCACAGTGTCCAGGCCGATCCACGCCGCGATCTCTCGGCATCGGGGAGTCCTGCTGCCCCTGCCTGCGAAGTCCTTGGGTCTACGGCCCGGGTCGAGAGGATTCTATTGTGTGCCCGTTATTTAGCTCCGATCGCGGCGACGTTTTTTGCACAGCGCATATCCGCCTGAACGGCCTGAGTGCCGTAAACACTGTTGCGCGCTTCCGTAGGGCGGCGGGTGTCGGATAATCCGATGCGCCCCCGAAAGGGGTGCTTCGGATTATCCGACGAGGCCCGCCCCCGGCAGCGAGTATAAATGTCGACCGGTAGCAAGGCTACTTTGGAAGAATAGGGTCTGGGGAAGGAAACCTTTTTCGAAAGGTGTCCTTCCCCGGACAAAACTACGCGCCGACCGACTCCGGCTCCTCGACTTCTTCCTTCGCCTCCTCGAGCTCCTCGATCAGCACGTCGATGTCGCCTGCGCCGCCGTGGCGGAGGACGTTGACCATGAAGATGTTGAGCTTGTTCACGATGGAGGGCGGGAGGAGGTTGCCGTCCACCTCCACCGAGATCACGGGGTAGTCTCGCTCGCGCGCCCAGGGGGTCAGGAGACCCTCGATGACGCGGCCGATGAGGCAGGCGAATGGCGATATGTTGACGATGCCGGAATAGCCTTCCTCCATCGCCGTCGCGGCCACGCCGGAGGAGACCGCGATTTCCGAGTTCAGTTCGTGGTTGACGAAGTATTTCGCGGTATTCGCCATGATCTTGCGCATGTCGTGGGGAGTGTGGGGTATGAGCTTGGCCGGAGCCAGGGCGCGCTTGACCCGGCTCTCGACCCAGCGCTTCCAGGCCTCCTCGATGCGGAGGCGAAGGAGCTTCCCGGCCTCTTCGGAGAAGGGCCGCTTCGCGGGCGGCAGGAGCCGCAGGCGCTTCTTGAGGTCGTACTCGCGGACGAAGTCGAGGTAGTGGATCCACTCCCCGATGCCGGCGATCTTGGCCATGATTCCCTTGGAGCTGAAGAGGCCCACGAGCTCGTCGACCGCGAAGTCGTCGCGGCGGACGTAGATTTCGCCGACGATGAGGACCCGCGGGACCTCAGAGAGCCTCTTGCGCAGGGGGATCGAGGCGACTTCCACCGCTATCTCCCGGAGGGTCGGCATGATCTTCGTGATGTCCTTCTCGGCCACGGCCATCAGTTTTCGCCAGCTGCGGTTGAAGCGGGCCACGGCCTCGGCGGGATCGGAGGCGCAGGCGCGCAGCGAGTTCTGGACGTCCTTCATGTAGTCGCCGATGGCGAGAGTGAACCACATGTGCTTCGAGAAGTCGGGCCCGAGCTCGGTGTAGGAATTGTCGGCGCTCATCGTCATCACGATCACGTTCTCGAGGCGCATGTCGCGGAACAGGTTCTCGTAGAAGACGAAGTACTGACCCGTGCGGCAGGGACCCGTGGTGATCGGGACGAAGAGGATGTAGAGCTCGTCCTTCCGGTACTTGTCCGAGGCGAAGTACTTGAGGGCCGAGCCCAGGACTATGTGCGAGGGCACGCACTCCTTGCCCGAGGCGTGGGAGCGGGCCAGCTGGATCGTCTTGCGGTCGGCGACGGGCATCGCCTCGGCGTTGACGCCGACGCCCCGGAGGACGGCGCCCATGAGCTCGGTGGATAGGTCGCCCATGTTGGACAAGAGGAGCTTGACGCGCTTCGAGCCCCTGATCGGGATCTTCTCGCCGGTCCTCTCGTCGAGGAGGTGGAAGTCCTCGCCCTTCCTGTTGACGAAGCGCAGGCCGTTGTCGTAGCGCTCCTCGCGGATGTCGGTGAGCTTCGAGCGATAGCCGTCGATGATGTCGAGGAAGGCCTCGACGCGGGTGTCGATGCCGGCGTCGGCCGAATGCGAGTCGAGCTCGAGGATCAGGAAGGGCTTCATCCCCATCATCCACTTGATGTAGTGGAGAATGAAGGAGTCCGGCGCGCACGAGAAATTCGAGATATAGGTGATGTAGACGTTCGGCTCGTCCTTGATCAGGGCCGCCGCCTTCAGGTCCTGCTGGCCGTAGTACCAGTACATGTTGGCGAAGATCGTCTGGTCCTCGAAGGGCAGGATGTCGAAGGGGATCACGGAGAAACCGCGCGTCGTGAACTTGCGGGGGATGCCCATGTTCGCGTCGGCCGTATAGGCGTTGTAGGGACGCCCGAGGAGGGCGATGACGGGCTTCTCGGCCTTCCTCGCCTCGTCCAGGGCGCGCCTCCCCATCTCGGCGGCCTTCCTGAAGTAGTCCTCCTGCCGGCTCGAGGCCAGGTCGAAGGCCTCTCCGATCTCGCCGGGCCCGATGCCCAGGCGCTCGCCGAGCTTTACGAAGTGCTCGAGGGCCTTGGCCCTGCCGAACTTGAAGGACACCACGACGTCGAGGATCCTGTCGGCCGGAATGTCGGGAAAAGCCTTCCTTATATAGTAGGGGAGGGCCTGAGTGATCGGGCAGAAGTTGGCGTGCACGTCCTCCTCGTAGGAGGGCATATCGCGGAAATGCGGGAGGAAGACGTAGTCCGCTCCCTTCTTCCATACGTCCTCCACGGCGCCGTGGGCGATCTCGGCGGGGAAGCAGTAGGTGCTCTCCGCGCGCGCGACCCCCTCGTGGTCCACCTCCTCGGACAGGAAGGTCCTGATGCCGAGACCGTGGAAGAACCAGGAGTAGAAGGGATAGAGAGTGTGCACCGAGAAGCACTTGGGTATGCCGACGACGAAGTCGCGCTTCGGCCGGAAATCGGCGGGATCCGGGGCCGAGGCGACGTAGAGCAGCTCCGTCCTCTCCTTCACCCAGTCGGAGACCCGGCTCTCCTTCGCCTTCTTCCTCATGTTCGCGTACTTGTTGCACCTGCCGCCGAACATGTACTTGGTCCCGCCCACGTTGAGCACCTGGATCGGGCAGAGATTCTCGCAGGCCTTGCATTGGAAGACGCTTTCGTAGACGATCTCGCGGGAGCCGATCTCGGCCAGGTCGTAGGAGGCCTTGGGCAGGAGGCCTTCGGCATGCTTCTGCCTCGCCAGGAGGCCCACGCCGTAGCAACCCATCAGCTCGGGCGAGGGCGGAACGAGTATCGGCTTTCCGAGGAGCCTGGCGAAGGCCAGGGGCACGGCCTTGTTCTTGGCGACTCCGCCCTGGAGGAAGACCTTCTGCCCGATGCTCCGGTTGCCGACGACTCGATTGAGGTAGTTGGAGACGATGGAGTAGACTATGCCCGCGGTGATGTCCTCCCGCGTCGCGCCCTGCTGGACCGCCTTGCGGATGTCGGAATTGATGAAGGCGGAGCAGTGCTCGCCGAACTTGAGGGGCGAGCGCGCCGAGAGCGCGATATCGCCGATCTCCGCTGCGCTCCGGATGTTGAGATCGCCCTGGGCGGACTCTTCCAGGAAGCTTCCGGTACCCGCCGAGCAGGCCTCGTTCATCGCGTAGTCGATCGGCACGCCGTTCTTCAGGAGGACATATTTCGCGTCCTGGCCTCCTATCTCGAAGATCGTATCCACGTCCTTGGAGAAGTGCGTGGTGCCGACGGAGTGGGCGATGATCTCGTTGTAGACGCCCTGGGTCTCGAGGAAGACGCCGAGTATTTCCCGGGATGAGCCCGTGGTCGCGGCCAGGGAAATGGCGATGGGCGCCTCGCCGACGTCGGCGGCTATCTTCTTGCCGATCTCCTGGAGGCAGAGCTTCAGGGCCTTGACCGGGTCGCCGTGGGTGCGACCGTAGTGCGAGGCGACCACTTCATCGGTCTCGATGTCGATGAGGCAGGCCTTGGTAGTGGTCGAGCCGCCGTCGACGCCCAGGATATACTCGCGGCCCGCCCGGACGGGACCGGTCTTCTCCTCGAAGTACTGGACTCTTGCCAGGGCGCCGTTCAGGTCGTCGAGGCGGTCGAAGCGGATCTCGTTGGAGCGAAGCAGCCTCTCTCCGCCCGGGAAGGGAGTGCCCGACTCGCGCGCGAGTATCGCCGCGCCGTAGGCCTCGAAGTAGGAGGCTTCCTTCGTGATGACGAAGTCGATATCCGGAGCCGTCTCGCGTATGAATCGCAGGATATGGGGGTTCAGGGTCGTGCCGCCGGTGAGCATGACGCGGCCGCGCATCACCTTCGCGCGCTTCAGGAAGTCGACGACCTTGGTGGCCATGACCATCGACAGCGAGACGACGATGTCCTCCTTCGTGGCCTCGCGCTTGTTGAGGCGATGGGTGCAGTCCGACTTCATGAATACCGAGCATCGCGTCGACAGGGGCATCACCTTCGCGCTCGAGCCGACCTTGGCCGCGTCCTCGAGCCTCATGTCCATCCTCGCGAGCTGCTGCTTGAAGAATTCGCCGGTGCCCGAGGCGCACTTGTTGCCCGAGAAATTGTTCACGATGGCGCATCGGTCGTCGACGGTGTAGACGACGAGATCCTCGCCGCCCATGGTGACGACGGCGTCGACCTTCTCGCCGATGGTCCGCAGGGCGGCCTCGATGCAGAGCGGCTCGATGGTGTTGTTGAGCGCGAAGAGGCCGCGACCCTCGTTGCCCGTGACCAGGGACCGCGTGCCCGAAGGGACGGAATGCCCGGCCAGGGTCTTGCGCACGGCGGCGAGGAAATCCCCTTCGTGGGGCAGGACCGAGCTCCAGACGATGGAATCTCCATCCAGGAGTACCATCTTGAGGCTCGAGGAGCCTACGTTGATCCCGAGACTGTTCATCGTCACCTCGTTTGGTGGGGACTGGCGCCCGTTCCGGGGATCCGACGGCGCGGGGTCATATTAGCATTAATGAATATACAAGTACAAGGATGGCGCCATCCATAGCCGGCTAGTATGGATTAGAGGCTGGAGATCAACCTATTATAGAAGATCTCGCAGCGGCGGAGGTTCGCCACTTCGACGCGCTCGTCGCGGCCGTGCACCCCGTCGAGCTGGTCGGAGGTCTGCTTGATCGGCGTCAGGCGATACATGGCATCGGTCACGCGGCGGTAATGCTTGGTATCCGTGCCGGCGCTGAAGAGGAAGGGAACGGCCGCGGCTTCGGGAAAGGACGCGGCCAGAGCCGTTTCGATGGCGCGGTATCCCTCGGTGTCGATAGGCGATTCCGGCAAAGGCTCGACCAGGGCCTCGGGGTGGGCGGGCCTCACCGTCGCGCCCCGGGGCCTCGCCAAGCGGGCAAGCCGGGACAGGACGGCCCCCGAGCTGTCCCCCGGCAGGATGCGCACGTTGATGTTCGCCCTGGCCAAATCGGCGAGGACGTTCTCCTTGGCGCTGCCCTGAAGCATGGTGGGCGCGTAGGTCGTCCGTATCATCGCGTTGGTGGTCTGACTCGCGGCGAAGACGGCCTTCACGAGGGGGGCGAACAGCCAGAGGTTACGGAAGAGGAGCCGGATCGCGAAGGGCGAATAGGGCGAGAGCCTATCGAGGAAGGATCGCACCGTATACCCCAGGCGCGCCCCCGAGGGCGAAGCCTCGATGGCCGCGACGGCGCGGGCGAGATTGCCGGCCGCCGTCCTGCGCGGCGGCATCGACGCGTGGCCCCCGGCGCCCGCGGCCTCGACCATCACGTCCAGATAGCCCTTCTCGGCGATGCCGATCAGGGCCAGGGGCCTGTCCGCGAAGGACAGCATGCCGTCGGCTATCGGTCCTCCCTCGTCGAGCAGAAAGGCCGCCCGCACCCCGCGGGAGGCGAGAGTCTCGCCCAAGAGCCTGGCGCCGCGATAGCCGCCGATCTCCTCGTCGCCGCCGAAGGCGAAGTAGATCGTGCGCTTGGGCCGAAAGCCGCCTCCGATGAGCCGCTCGGCCGCGTGAAGGGCCGAGACTATCATCAGCTTTATATCCTGCGTGCCGCGTCCCCAGACGCATCCCTCCGCGAGGTCGCCCGAGAAGGGGGCGTGCTTCCACTCGGCCGCGTCCTCGGCGGGCACAACGTCGAAGTGCGCGCACAGGATCGCCGGCGCCAGCCTCTCGTCCCTTCCCTGCCAGGTGAAAAGGAGGGCCCTGTCGCCAATCTCCTCGCGCCTCATCGCGGCGTGCACCCCGGGGAAGCCTCCCTCGAGATCCTTCTTGAAGGACTCGAAGGCCGAATCGTCCTCGGCGGACTCGTCGTACTGGGAAACCGTCGCGCGCCTGACCGCCGCGGCGAGATCGACCTCCACTCCGGCGGCCTCGTCCAGGGCCGGCTCGGGAAGGGGAGGCGCGGCCTCGGAGGCGCGGGGCGTGACCATGGCCCGGACGAGGGCGACCAGGATGGCGGCGCCGACCAGCGACGCGACTACGACGGCGATGCCGGCGGCGATGCTCATAGGGGCATTATCGCCTCTACGCCATCCCCCGGTCAATCGAGCGCCGTGTTTTAAGCCAGGAAGAGCGCGAACACGCCGGCCACGGCCAATATCGATCCGAGTATTTCGCGCAACGCGATCTTCTCCTTGAGGATCAGGGCCGAAGGCGCGATGATGAGGACGGGGACGATGGACATGATCGCCGATGCTATGCCGACGTTTCCCGACTGCACGGCGAGGAGGCTCAGGGAGACGCCCAGGAAGGGCCCGAAGAAGGCGCCCGCCGTCAGGCTGGCCGCGGCCTTCCCGTCCCTGAGTCCCGATCCCACTCCCCGCCAGCTCCTCGAGACCGTGATGACCGCGGCGAAGCCGAGGATCCCGGCGATCACGCGGACCTGGGTTCCCGCGAAGGGGTCCATCGCGCCTAGGCCCGCGCCCGCGCCGAGCTTGCCCAGCACGAGGCCGCCGGCCTGGCCCAAGGCCGCCACGAGGGCGAGGATCGACCCGCGGGCGCGGCGCGGAAGGACGCGGGCCTGCGATTCCGGGATCGAGGCCCCGCGCCGACTCAGCACGACGAAGGCGATGCCGGCGAGCGTGAGGAGCATACCGCCCGCCCCGAGTGGAGTTAGGCGCTCTCCGAACACGGCGAGGCCCAGCAGCGCCGTGAACACCGGGGCCGTGGCGTATATCAGCATCGAGAGTCGCGAACCGATATCGATGAAGGCCTGGAAAAGGCAGAGATCGCCGAGTACGAATCCGACCAGGCCGGAGGCGCCCAGCCACAGCCATGCCGAGGCGGATGCGTCGATCGGCGCGAATAGCCCCCTCGCCGCGAGGCCGTAGATGCCGAGGAAGAGGCAGCCCATGACCAATCGCAGGAGGTTGAGCGCCAGGGCGCCGATTCGCTTCCCCGCGTATTCGAAGCATAGCGCGGTGAGAGTCCAGGCGAAGGCGGTGCCGAGCGCGGCGAGCGCCCCGATGCTGGCATGCATTAGTTCCCCATTTTTCCTGACAACCTGTATATCCGCCTAGGCCGAGTCTTGTCAATTTGCGCGAGATCGATCGAAGGCGACTTCGGGGTGCCGGACCATCTCGGCCAGGTTACGATGAGTAGTAACCTTGGGCGAATCAGCGACCTTCCCTACTCAAATGTAGGTAAAAATGGCGGCATTTGCCCCTCTCCGAAAGAGTATATATTGACTTTTTCCGCAAAGGGTTCCTATTGTTCTCTTCAATTCCTTAGGAGGTAAATGGATGAAGACTAGCAGAATCGCCCTGGCGCTCGCCGTCCTTACGGCCCTGGCCCTGCCGCTGTGGTCACAGGGCAAGACCTACACCTTCGGTTCCGACGCGACCTTCCCGCCGATGGAGTTCGTCGACTCCGCGACGAAGAACGTGGTCGGCTTCGACGTCGACATGATCAACGCCGTCGGCAAGATCTCCGGATTCACGGCCAACGTCAAGAGCACCGCCTGGGACGGCATCTTCGCCGGGCTCGCGGCCGGGGACTACGACGGCGTGCTGTCGTCCGTGACCATCACCGACGAGCGCAAGGCCACGATGGACTTCTCGACCCCCTACCTCAACGCGGGCCAGGTCATCATCGTTCCCAAGACCACCAAGAACGTCTCCAAGCCCACCGACCTCAAGGGCAAGATCGTCGGCGTGCAGATCAGCACGACGGGCGATATCGCGGTCGGCAAGATCGCCGGCGTAAAGGAAAAGAAGACCTACGACGACATCGGTCTCGCGGTAGAGGATCTCACGATCGGCCGCCTCGACGCCGTCGTCGTGGACTCTCCGACCGCCGCCGGCTACGTCCTCCAGAACGACAAATACAAGGCCAAGCTCATGATCGTCGGCCAGCCTTTCACCGAGGAGTATTATGGCATCGCGGTGAAGAAGGGCGACACCGCCCTCCTCGGCCTCATCAACAAGGGCCTGGACGTGATCATGAAGGACGGGACGATCGACAAGCTCAAGAAGAAGTGGCTGCAGTAGTATCGTGAGCGACTTCCTAAAGCTCGGGAAGCGCAAGGCGCCGTCGGCCTCCGGGTCGGCGGCGCCGTCCGCGCCCGGCTCGTTCAACATCAACGTCACGGACGGGACTCTCATTCCCAGCACGGGCGACAGGTCGATCCTCTCCGCGTGGAACATCTCCTTCTTCGGCGCCATCGTAGCCATCGTCATACTGCCCGTCCTGTCGCCGAAGCCCTACATCGACATACTGGCCGTCGTGCCCTCGGGCCTCGCCGCCACCTTCGGCGTGACCCTCGCCTCGATCGTCTTCGCCCTCATGCTCGGCCTCCTCGCCGGCCTCGGGCGCATCGCCAAGACCAAGCCCATCAACCTGATAGCCACCGTCTATGTCGAGGTGATCCGCGGCATCCCCCTGCTCGTCCAGCTGTTCTACATCTATTACGCGCTCGGCCCCCTCCTCCACCTCAAGGGCCCGGCCTCGGCGATAATGGCCATGTCGATCTGCTACGGAGCCTACATGGGCGAGATATTCCGAGCGGGAATACAGTCCATCCCCAAGGGTCAGATGGAGGCGGCGCTCGCCCTCGGCATGTCGAGGACCCAGGCCCTCTGGCGGATCATCCTGCCGCAGACGGTCAAGGTCATACTCCCCCCCATCGGCAACGAGTTCATCGCCCTGCTCAAGGACTCGTCCCTCGTCTCTATCCTCGCCGTGGCGGACCTCCTCCGGCGCGGCCGCGAGTACGCGTCGACGACCTTCAATTACCTGCAGTCCTTCACGATCGTAGCTCTCATCTACCTCATCATGACGCTCTTCTTCTCGCGCCTCGTGGGCATCATGGAAACCAGGCTTAGGAACCATGGACAACGGCATAATTAGGATAAAGGACGCGCGCAAGCACTTCGGCGCCGTCCAGGCCCTCAGGGGCGTGGACCTCGACATCGCCAAGGGCGAGGTCGTCCTCGTGATAGGTCCCTCGGGCTCGGGGAAGAGCACGCTCCTGCGGTGCGTGAACAGGCTCGAGCACCTGGACTCGGGCGAGATCTGGGTCGAGGACGATTGCGTCACGAGCCCCCATGCCAACATCCGCAAGATACGCGAGGAAGTCGGGATGGTGTTCCAGAGCTTCAACCTCTTCCCCCATCTCAGCGCCGCCCAGAACATATCCCTCTCTCCCCTCATCGTCCTGAGAGAGGAGAGGGAAGAAGCGCAGGAGAGGGCCCGAGCCCTCCTCGCCCGCGTCGGCCTGGCGGACAAAGAGCACTCCTACCCCGAGCAGCTCTCCGGCGGCCAGCAGCAGCGCGTGGCCATAGCGCGCGCCCTTGCGATGAGGCCCAAGATCATGCTCTTCGACGAGCCGACGAGCGCGCTCGACCCCGAGATGATAAAGGAAGTCCTCGACGTCATGCTCGACCTGGCCAAGGACGGCATGACCATGATGGTGGTCTCCCACGAGATGGGCTTCGCGCGCGCGGCCGCCGACAGGGTAGTCTTCATGGACGAAGGCCAGATCATAGAGGCCGCCCACCCGGACGAACTCTTCGCCCATCCGAAGGAAGAACGGACCCGGAGATTCCTCGATCACATATTGTAGGCACCCCGGTCAGCTGACGTCCTCTTTCCCGCGGATCTCGACGCGCCGGATCTTGCCCGAAATGGTCTTCGGAAGCTCGGGAACGAACTCGATGACGCGAGGGTACTTGTAGGGGGCGGTCACCTTCTTCACGTGCTCCTGCAACTCGAGCTTGAGGCCCTCGCTGGCGACCCAGCCCTTCGCCAGCACGACCGTGGCCTTCACGATCTGGCCGCGGTCGGGATCGGGGACCGCGGTTATGGCGCACTCGAGCACGGCCGGATGCTCGAGGAGGGCGCTCTCCACCTCGAAGGGTCCTATGCGGTATCCCGAGCTCTTGATCACGTCGTCGGACCGGCCGATGAACCAGAAATACCCGTCCTCGTCGCGCCAGGCCATGTCGCCGGTGTAGTACACGTCGTCGTGCCACATCGCGTCGGTGAGGGCCTGGTCGCGATAGTAGCCGCCGAACATGCCGACGGGCCTCCGCTTCCCCGTCCTCACGACGATCTGGCCCTCTTCGCCCGCGTCGCAGGAGCGGCCCTCCTCGTCGACGATGTCGATGTCGTAGCCCGGCGAAGGCTTGCCCATGGAGCCGGGCTTCGGCTCGAGCCAGGGGTAGGTCGCGACGGTGACGGTCAGCTCCGTCTGTCCGTAGCCTTCCTTGAGCGATATCCCGGTCTCCTCCTTGAAGCGATTGAAGACCTCGGGATTGAGCGGCTCGCCCGCGACGGTGCAGTACTCGAGCTTCGAGAAATCGTAGCCGCGCAGGTCCTCCTTTATGAAGAAGCGGTAGATGGTCGGGGGGGCGCAGAACGAGCTGACGCCGTGCTTCGCGATTACGGAAAGCAGTTCCTTCGCCACGAAGCGGTCGTAATCGTAGACGAAGACCGCGCATTCAGAGAGCCACTGACCGTATATCTTGCCCCACGCGGCCTTGGCCCAGCCCGTATCCGAGACGGTGAAGTGGAGTCCGCCGGGCTTCACGTTCTGCCAGTACTTCGCCGTGACCAGGTGGCCGAGGGGATAGGTGAAATCGTGCCTCACCATTTTCGGCATTCCCGTCGTCCCCGAGGTGAAATACAGGAGCATGATGTCGCCGTTCCGGGTCGCTGCCGCGCCCGAGGGCCGCGACCGGCTTTCCGGCGCCCGCTCGACGCCGGGGGTGAACTGGAGCCAGCCGTCCCGAGGCCCGCCCAGGGTCGCCTTGGCGACCAGCGACGGCGTCTGGGGCTGGGCCTCGTCGACGCGCTTCATGACATCGGCATCGTCGATAGTGACGATCATCTTGATGTCCGCGGCCTTGTTCCGATAAACGATGTCTTTCGTCGTCAGGAGATGGGTCGCCGGGATGGCGATCGCTCCGAGCTTGTGCAGCGCGAGGATCGAGAACCAGAACTCGTAGCGGCGCTTCAGGATCAGCATGACCGGGTCGCCCTTCCCGATCCCCGCGGCCGCGAAGAAGTTGGCGGCCTTGTCGCTCCGGACCTTCAGCTGGGCGTAGCTGAAGGTCGCCTCGGTCCCGCCCTCGTCGCACCAGACGAGGGCGGGCGAGTCGGGCCTTTCCTTCGCGAGCTCGTCCATCACGTCGTAGGCGAAATTGAAGCCCTCCGGAACGTCGATGCGGAAATTCTCGACGAAGTCCTCGTAGGACGAGAACTCGGTCCTGGGCAGGTATCGTTGCAGCATCGTGTACCCCTTACAATATGATCGCGAGGAAGCGGGCCCGCCCGCCGCCCAGCGCCTTCATGCCGTGCGCGGCGCCGGAGTCGAAGAATATCGAGTCGCCTTCCTCCAGGACCAGCTCGGTCCCGTCGATGACGAGCATGAGCCTTCCCTCGAGGACGAAGTTGAACTCCTGGCCCGGATGAGTGTTCAGGGAGACTTCGCGATCGGCGGGCGAAGGCTCGACCGTGACGAGGAAGGGCTCCGCCTTCTTGTGGATGAAATTGTAGGCGAGGCTCTGGTAGCGATAGGGGCTTCGCCGCTCCACCTCCACGCCCCTGTCCCTGCGGACGAGACTGTACTTGTGCAGCCTGGGCGCCTCGCCCGTCAGCAGCTCGGTGAGCTCGATCTTGAAGAATCCGGCCACCTCGTAGAGCACGCCGATGGGTATATCCACTTCGCCCGACTCGTAGCCGCGATAGGTGTCCGAGCTCACCCTGATCCCCTTCGCGAGGCTCTCGAGGGATATCCCGCCGATCTCCCTGAGCTCCCTGATCCGTTCGGCGATCTGCCCAAGCTGTCCCGGCATTCGCGCGCTCCTTCCCCGCCCGCGGGATCGCGGGCGAGTGCTGAATGATAGAAGCAAGCCGGCGGGCGGTCAACAGGATTCTCGAGCCGGCTTGACGAGGCGGGCCGGCAAGGTAGAATGGGCATGGAGGGATCGGAACTGGGAGTCTCTCCGGAGGAGAAGGCAATGAAGAGCGAGGAAGCGGGAAAGGTCTTCGCGGAAGGCTACAACTGCGCGCAGTCGGTCCTGGCCCCCTTCGCGAGGGACTACGGCCTCTCCGACGATATCGTCTATCGACTCGCCTCGGTCTTCGGCGCCGGAATGGGCCGGATGCAGGGAACCTGCGGCGCGGTCACGGGCGCATTCATGGCGCTCGGATTGCGACACGGCTTCTCTTCGCCGCAGGACCCGGAAGGCCGCGCGAGAATACTCGGGAAGTCGAAGGAACTCGTCGCCGAGTTCAAGAAGAGCTTCGGGACGATATCCTGCAGGGAACTGCTCGGCTGCGATCTCAATACGGACGAGGGACGCAATAAGCACGAGGAAGATAATCAGAGAGAGCTGATCTGCCGGAAATGCGTCGAGGCTGCGGCGGGATTCGCCGAGGCGCTAATGCGCTGAAGACGTCGGCGCCCGCCCCGGTGTCAGAAATCCAGCGAATCCGCGTCGAGGTAGTAGACCGGCCCCCGGCCTATGTCGAGGATCCGCTGGAGCCTTTCGGCCGCGGGTTCGAGGAGGGACTCGAGAGCGCCCTCGTCGCTCTCTCCGAGCGAGGCCCTGATCGCGGACGATAGCCCGACCAGGGAGGAGAGGAAGGGCGGCGCGTCGCCGGGGAGCGCGTCGAAGTACTCGGGCCGCGCGCCCAGCCTGGCCTCGAGCCATGACTTGGCTTCGGCGAGTCCGCCGAGCTCGTCGACGAGGCCGAGCTTCTTGGCCTCGCGTCCCGTCCATACCTGGCCCTCGCCGATCTTCCTCACGGCCTCCGGATCCATCTTCCGGCCGGCGGCCACGACCCCAATAAAGCGGTCGTAGATCGAGAGGATCGCGGCCTCCGTCCTGGCGAGCTCGCCATCGTCGAGTTTCTTGGCGGGATCGAGGAAGGAAGCTCCGGGCGCAAGGTCGAAGCCGTCGTAGTTCACGCCGAGCTTGCGCAGGGTCTCCGATATGTTGGGCACGATGCCGGTGACGCCGATGGAACCCGTGATCGTCGCCGGTTCGGCGACGATCCACGAGGCGGGGGCGGCGAGGTAGTAGCCCCCCGAGGCAGCGAGATGGCCCATCGAGACGACGATGGGCTTCCCTGCCTCGACTGCGAGCCGGACCTCCCTCGCGATGAGATCGCTCGTGAGCGCCGATCCGCCTCCGGAATCGACTCTGATGACGATGCCCGCGATCGAGCGGTCCTTCCTGAGCCTTTGGATCTCCAGGGCGGCGCTCCTGCCGATCTCCCGGCCCGCTCGCCCTTCGCCCTCGCCTATCGAGCCCGAGAGCCACACGACCGCAGCCTTGCGCTTGAAGGCGGGCCCGCCCCAGCTCTCGCCGAGCGAGCCGCCGAAACCCGAGACCAGGGCGGCGCCACCATTGGCCTTGCGGAGCGAGTCCTCGAAATCGCCGGCGTAGGCGAGGCTGTCCACGAGGCCCGCCTTCAGGGCGTCGGAAGCCGCGAGATAGGGGCCGCCGCTCAGGGCCGCATCGGCCCCCCCGGGGAGCTTCCCGCCCCGACCGGCCGCGAGGGAGAGGCCCAGCTGCTCCTCCACGTCGCCGTACAGGCGTCTCATCATCGCCTCCTCCCCGGCGGGCATGGAGGAATCGGTGAGATCGTTGAAGGCCGACTTCGTGTCCCAGGGGGCAAGGCTCACAAAGCGGATTCCGAGACTGTCGAAGAGCGGCTTCAGGTAGGCGCGATGGAAGCCCAGGCCGCTGAGCTCGAGGCTCCCGAGGGGGTTGAGACTGATCCCGTCGGACTCTTCGGCGAGGATCGCGTAGTTCCTATCGAAGCGCTCGCCGTAGAAGTAGACCTTCTTGCCCGCCTTCCGGAGGGCGGCGAGCTCCGAGGCGAACTCCTGGTAGACGGCTACTCCTCCCAGAGAGGGGAGGTTCTCGAAGGCCACGGCCACGATGCCCCCGTCGTGGCGCGCCTTCTCCAGGAGGGCCATGAGGGCCTGAAAGGAGCTAGTCCTTTTGGACCGAAAGAGGGCGAAGCGGCTATCGGTCCCGGGGCGATCGCTGTCGATAGCGTCGATGTCCTTTACGAGGAGGATCCGGCGTCCGAGGCTCGACGAAGGCAGGGAGGAAGTCCCCGGCGCGACTCGCGAAAGCCTCAGATCGAGATCACCCGCTGCCCGCCAGGCGATGGAGGAGGAGGCGACCGCGGGCGTCATGACGGAAAGGTTCGCGGAGCCCAGGGCGAGGCGCAGTTCGAGACCGAGGCGTCCGGTCCCCGAGCCCCCGGCGGGAGGGGAATACCAAGCCAGCAGGTCCGCGAAGTCCGAGAGCAAGAGTCGGATGCCGACGTTCTCGAAGCTCCAGCCGCTAGATTCGGCCCAGGACAGATCGGCGTCCACCGTGAGGGCGCGGGATAGCGGTCCCGAGCCGCCCGCGAGGGCGAGGGGGCGGATGGCGAGTCCGATGCCCGCGTCGTAGGACTTTTGGGCGGCATCCAGCTCGCCCGTCAGCCCGAGCGAGAGAAAGTCTCCTGGGCGCAGGAGGACGCCCAACTCGTAGGAGGCGAAGGCCCCGGACGCCGATGACCAGTCGACATCGTAGCCGAGCGAGAAGGCCTTGCCGAGCGAGAAGCCGGAGCCCCCGAGAATGTCGAAGGAACTCCCCTCCAGGCTCAGGTCGTAGAAGCCCAGGATTGGGACGAGGCCGGCGAGCTGGACGTTACCGAATGCTCCGTCCGGGAGCGCGGACCCTGCCGCGTCCATTGCGTCGTAGGAGGCGCCGAGGATGAAGCTGTCCCAATGGGTCCCTGCCGGGATGAGGGCCGGATTGTCCTCGAAGTGCCACGGACCGCCGTCGTCGGCCCTGAAGCCGAAGGAGTCGGAAGAAAGGGCCGAGAGGCGGACAATGGCCGAGGACGCCAGGATGAGAATCGCGATGCCTCGCTTCATGCCGCCTCCTTTGTGCCGTGATTCAATATCGCTCGGTGAAGGATGCGCGATCAAGTCTCGCTGAAATTTCGGGACAAGTCTTCCTTACGGAGCCGGCGAAGCGTAGTATTGAGGTCAGAGGAGACACATCGTGCGAAATCCCTTTCTGGCCTTGACCTGCTTCATCATGTTGTCCGCCGGTTCGGCATTACTTCATTCTCAGGCCGCCCCCACGTCGGGTTTGGTGGGAACGGTAATAAGCCAGCCCGTCGCGGCGGTGGATTTCTCGCTCACGGACCAGAAGAACGAGACTTTCCGCATGTCCTCGGCCCGGGGAAAGATCGTGGTGCTCAGCTTCATATATACGCATTGCGCCGACATCTGTCCCTTCGTGACGATGAAGGTCAAGGAGGCGCAATCCCTTCTCGGCCCCGAGATCGACAAGGTCGCCTTCGTCGCGGTCACCACCGACCCGAAGCGCGATTCCCCCGCCGTGATCGCCAGCTACAGCAGGGAAGCCGGCCTCTACGACTCCTGGCGCTTCCTGACCGGCTCCGTCGGCGAGGTCCGGGAGGTATGGGCGAAATACGGGGTCGGAGTCCATGAGATTAGGGAGGGCGAGATCGACGATTCCTCGGGCGGGGGCATGGCCGGCATGCAGATCGATCGGTCGAAAGGCTTGACTGGCTCCGAGATCGCGGTCGTCCACGCCTTGATCAAGAAATTCGCGGGCGGCTACGAGGTTACCCATTCGGCGCCCTTCTGGATAATAGACGCCAAGGGCCAGGTTCGGGTCATCCTCGACGCGGACGCCCTGCCCTCCGACATCGTCACCGATATCAAGGCGCTTCAGTAATCCACGTAGGCCGGGAAGGACAGCTCCGCGTCCGTGGCCGCGTTCGAGAAGAAGACCAGGAATTTCCGATCGAAGGCGCTGATGAAGGAGAGGAGGCTCCTGTCCTCGGGCGAGGCCCCGGCCGGGAACTCGAAGAAGAGGTAAAAGCGCGCGGACTTCTGGACGATGACGGGGCCTTGGGGCCGCGCGAGGACATAGCTCTCCGCGCCTCCGGTTTCGGTCCGCCTCCACGAGCCGTCCATGACCAGGGTCTCGCGGGTGTACCAGACCGAGATAGCATCGGCTTTCGAGCCCGAGCCCGGAGACGCGGGACTCGACCGCGCGGTCGACGGGACGCTTCCCTGGCCGGAATCGGGTCGGTACCTTCCTGTAAGGGCCGAGAGCGCGTTCGGCGGGAAGAAGGGCAAACCCTTGACGGCGAAGGCGCCATCGACGAGGATCGCCCGTTGCGCGCCCGCGGCGCCTCCGGTCTGGGCAGGCAGCGTCGCCGCGACCGAGAGAAGGAAGACCGCCGAGGCGATCCCTAAAGCCGACCGCTTCATCGTCCTCACTCCACATCGATCGGGATTCGAAGGGACTATAGCACTCGAAAAATGCCGAGGACAATACCCGCTCGCACACCGGCCGGAGTACACTGCGAGCCGTGGAAAGCATCCCCCTGCGGAATCCCTTCCCGGGAGCCGTCAGCTTCCTTCTGGCGAGCACCGATTCCACCCAAAAGGACGCGCGGCGCCTCGCCGAAGCCGCTTCCCTCGGGGGGGACCCGCCCGCCCCGGGCGGCGGCTTCCCAGTGGGAAGCCTGGTCGCCGCCGAGACGCAAACCGCGGGCAGGGGCCGAATCCCCGAAAGAAGGTGGGAATCGGAAGCGGGAAAGAACCTGCTCTTCACCGTGTTCCTCGGTCCGGGGCCGGCCTCCTTGCCCGGCCTCCCCTTGCGGATCGGAACCGCGCTGTGCGGCGCCGTCGCCCTCTACGCCGACAAGGCCGGCGCCCGCTTCGACAGGCCTCCCCGGCTCAAATGGCCGAACGACCTGATGCTCGGGGACCGCAAAGCGGCCGGCATCCTCTGCGAGTCGGGTCCGTCCGGAGTTTTCGCGGGAATCGGCCTCAATTGCAACCAGGTCGAGTTCCCGCCCTGGCTCGACGCCAAGGCCACCAGCCTCGCGGCGGAATTGGGACGCGAAGTGAGCCGCTGGGACTTGCTCGAGCTCTTCCTCGGAGCTCTCGCCGAATCGCTGCGCGACGTCGAATGGAGGGGAAAGGCCGAAGGGATGCTGTGGAAGAAGGGCGAGCGGGCGACCTTCCTCCCAGGATCGGCGTCCCCGGGTCCGGCGGCGGGACGCAGGGTCTTGATGGGGAGGCCGGTAGGCCTCGACGGGGAAGGATCACTGCTTTTCCTGGAAGACGGCGCCGAAAGCGCCGTGGCCCATGCCTCGGGCGAGCTCAGGGCGGGGGAAACAAGTTGACCGCGGCCCTCCCGCCCTATAGAGTGTGATCATGACGAGTACGGGCAAAGGATGGGGTCCGGAAGGAGCATCGGAAGGCGCCAAGCCCGAAGGCTTCTTCCAGAAGCTCCTTTCGATTTTCGCCGGCATGGGAGACCCCGAGGCGGAGAAGAAGAAGTTCCTTCGCGCCCTGGCCAAAGAGCTCTCGAGGTCCCGCTACAAGTTCTACAAGCCCAAGGGCCAGGAAGCCCTTCCCGGTCTGGCCAAGTTCTTCTATGCGATCTACAAGCTCGCCTCCCCCGCCCAGCTCCTCCTCGGCGGCTCGGCGGCATCGGGTGCCCTCAAGTCCTTCGTCATCGAGACCTTCCTCTCGCCCGAGCAGCGTGAGCTCTCCGAGCGCCTCACCGAGGCCTTTATCGTCGAGCGCGCCAAGACAGTATCCCTCGCGGAGCTCCAGGAGGAGACGAAGCGCGACCTCACCTCCTTCTTCATAGTCTTCGACGGGGAGAAGAGCAGACAGATCGACGACGCCTACGACACTCTCCTGGCCTTCATCAATCTGGTCAACTTCGATTATTACTTCCTGCTCAAGAAATTCGATTCGGGCCTACCGGAGCGCAGCTTCTCCTACAGGCCCAAGTTCGAGTCGATCAACGGCGAATACGTCGTCGACGACCTCCAGGACTTCCTCGAAGTCTTCGGAGCCTTGGACCTGGAGACCGACTGGCAGCTCATATTCGGCGCGCTGAAGGACTACAAGAAGATCGACATCGTTCCCATGGACGCCTGGTCCAAGTTCGTGGCCGAAGCCTCGGAGCTGCGCGCGAGCGCCGTCCTGGAGCAGATCGTCAGGCACCTGAAGGAGGATCCGGCCTGGGAAAGCAAGCCGCGCAGGCCGGGAGACCGCATCGTGGAGCCCTTCCTCCAGAAGCTCAAGACCCAGATCGAAACCGTCATCCAGCGCATCGTCCAGGAGCGGCGAAACTCGAAGATCGAGGAGATCGCCCGCCAGGTCTTCGGAACGGGCGTAATCCTGCGGATGAAGAACTACACGGAGAAGGCGAATGTCGTCTTCGCCAAGAAGATGCTCGGAGGCTACACCCAGCCCCTCGCGATGAACTACCTCAAGGCCTACCTGATGGACTACTTCAAGAAGGACATCCGGGAGCTGGTCGATCTCCTCATAATCCGCGGCCAATGGACGGCGAACCTTCAGTCCCAGCAGCTCTCCGACTGCTATCACGCGATCATGGACGTCGCCGACAAGATACTCCAGTTCGACGAGGAGCTGGCGGACGAGGGAGAGCTCGGTACCCGCATGCGGGCCTCCCTGGCCAAGGCGGACCGCGACAAGGACGCCATGAAGTACCTGCGCGGCGCCCTCAAGGAGACGAACGACAAGGCCACGGCCATGATCAGCCGAGCGGCGGTCAACCTGATCGGCGTGGGCCGGCAGCTGAAGAATCTCATCGAGGACCTCGCGAAGCCGCACCACGAGATACTGATCAATTGGAAGGAAGTCGAGGGCCAGAGCCCGCGGCCGCTCAAGGTCTGGCTCGTCGACACCTACAAGAAGCTCTATTACATCGTCCAGCTGCTCCAGTATTTCGTGAAGAGCGGCGAAGAATAGGGGCCGATCATGCCGCGCAATCGCGATCGCCCGAGAAGAAGCCACGCCGAGTCCCTGGTCACGGGCCTCGTCGTAGGAGGCGGCTTCGTCGCCTTCTGGGCCCTCGGAGGGCATCAGGTTTGGGCCCTCTTCGGCGCCCTCTTCGGCGGCCTCCTCCCCGCGGCCCGCGGCCTTTCGGGGATGATCGCCGCGCGCGGAGCCGCGCCGGCCGCGAGAAAGCTCGGAGAGCGCGAGCGCGCCCTGGAGAACGAAAGGACCGTCCTCAGGATGGCGAGGGAGAAAGGGGGACGCTTGACTCCCGCCCTCGTGGCCCTCGAGTGCTCGATGGGCATCGAAGAGGCCGAACGAATCCTGGACGGCCTCGCGAGGAAGGGCCATTCCTCGCTTCGAGTCCGCGACGACGGACGGCTCGAGTACGAATTCTCGGAATTCCTGCCGCCTGCCGGCGGCGGCTAGCCCGAATCCGCCTCTACCTGCCCGCTCCGCGGAACGCTATATCCGCGAACGCGCAGGCCGCCTCGCTCGAGGTATGCTGCGAGTTGATGTACAGCCTGATGCCGATCGCCTGGAACGAGGGAGGATCCTCCCCGAACAGGCGTCGATAATCCGCGACCACGTCCCTTTCCTCCGTCAGCCACTTCCCGGCTTCGGCGGCGCCGGAGCGGAGGACGAGGATCCGGACGCGCGCGAAGGGCGGGATTCCCTGGGCGTCGCCCTGGGTCTGGGCGGGCGCGGTACTGTCCCAGACATAGCCTATCACGCGGGTTCGCGAGAAGGCGACGTAGAGCTGGGCGGCCTGGTCGTCCTTCGAGGCCGATCGGAAATCGCCGCCCGCGGGGAGGGTGTCGGCGCGCCATATCCACGAGAGCCTCGGAAAGGCGCGCAGGTCGACGGAGAGATCGCGCTGAAGGCCGAACGAGGACTTCGAGCTTCTCAGCTCCAGGGAGGCGGAGGCGGGCCCGCTCCCGATGCTGAGCCCGGGAAGGCCCGCGTGCCGCACCAGGCGCCAGCCGGCCGGCACCCCGCCCGGACCGAGGCCCGCCGAGAAATCGGCGATCCGGAGGCTCGATCCCCCCGAAGAGGGCTCGACGGCTGCTCCCTGGGCGGAGGCGCCGGTGTAGAGTGCTCCCAGCATGAAAGCCGAGGCGAAGAGGAGGAGCGACAGGCGGGACCGCGACATTCCCCTAGCCCTCGACCCTGAATCTCTCGAATCTCGACTCGAGCCTCTCGGGTAGGCGGACCCGAAGGATCGTCGCCTCCTCGTCGCGGCCCTCCTCGAGGATCGAGGCCTCGCGGTGGAGCAGGGCGACCATCGCGTAATCGCTGTCGGGGACGCGCAGGCGGAGCTCCCCAGAGGCGGCGGTGAGCCTGTCCTCCACGGCGGCCGACAGCTCGACCATGCCGGCGCCCGTCTTCACCGAGCAGAGCAGCCCGTCGGGGCGACGCTCCTTCCAGCCCTCGAGGAAGGCCGGATCGACGACGAGATCGGTCTTGTTGAGGGCGATGACGCGGGGCAGCTCGCCGGCGCCGATCTCGCGCAGCACCCTGTCAGTGGCCTCCATGTGGAGCTCGGCCTCGGGGTCGGAGGCGTCGACGACCTCGACGAGGAGATCGGCCTGGGCCGCCTCCTCGAGAGTGGCCTTGAACGCCTCCACCAGGTGGTGCGGCAGATTGCGGACGAAGCCCACCGTGTCCGTGAGCAGGAGGGAGCCGCCCTTGCCGAGCGACATGCGCCGCGTCGTGGGATCGAGCGTGGCGAAGAGCTTGTCCTGGGCGAGGACGTCCGCGCTCGCGAGGGCGTTGAGGAGGCTCGACTTGCCGGCGTTCGTATAGCCCACGATGGCCGCCCTGGGCACCGAGGCTTTCTCGCGCCTCGCGCGCTGCACGTCGCGCGAGCGGCGCAGGTCCTTGAGCTCTTCCTTGATCTCGTGGATGCGACGCTCTATCTCCCGCCGGTCGAGCTCGATCTTCTGCTCGCCCGAGCCCTTGGTGCCGTAGCGCCCGCCGCGCTGCCGCGACAGGGCCTCGTAGGAGTGCGCGAGGCGCGGCAGCGAATACTCGAGCTGGGCGAGCTCGACCTGGAGGACCGCTTCCTTCGTGCGGGCGCGGCTCGCGAAGATCCGTATGATGAGCTCGTTCCGGTCGTAGGCCTTGAGCCCCGAGAGCTCTTCCCAGTTGCGCTGCTGCGTCGGCGAGAGCTGATGATCGAAGAGGATGGAGTCGGCGGCCTCCGCCTTGGCCGCGGCGACGATCTCGTCGGCCTTGCCCGTCCCGAGAAGGAGGGCCGCGCTCCGCTCGCGGATGCGGACGAGCATGCGCCCCGCCTCCTCGAGGCCCATGGTGGAAGCCAGGCCACCGAGCTCGGATAGGAGGCTCTCGGCCTCGGCCTTCGGGATCTTGTCGGTCTGCACCCCCACGAGCAAGGCCCGCTCGGGACGGATAGAGGTGTCGTGGGTTTCGGTCATACCCTGTGAAGATACTGGAAAAGCCGGTTTTGGGACACTGGGGCGCCGGCGCCGAGACGGACGCTGAACGCTTGACCGCCCTCGGCGGGAAGGAGAGACTGTAGACGCGGGGCGCATCTGCCGGCGCCCAGGAGGGAAGAGGATGGAGAGACGCGAGTTCCTCGCGCGCTTGGCGGGATACGGGGCCGCGGGCGCGGCCCTGCTCTGCGCTCCGGCGCGGCTATTCGGAGCGCAGAGGCCTGCGGACGGCGCGTATGGGAGAGCTCTTCGGGACGACGCTCATGCGGTCCGGACCGCCGCGAGCTTTCCCTATCTGGTCGCGGTTCGCGGAGGCCCGCCGGCGAGGATGTTCGCCGCCGGAATCGCCGCGCTCGGGGGCATGGGTCGCTTCGTGCGCCGGGGCGGCTCCGTCGTGGTCAAGCCCAACATCGGCTGGGACGTCCCCCCCGAGCGCGCCGCCGACACCAATCCATCCCTCGTGGCGACGGTCGTCGAAGCCTGCCTGGCCGCCGGGGCCAAGCGAGTCTACGTCTTCGACCATCCCTGCGATTCCTGGCAGGCTTGCTACAGGAATTCCGGCATAGAGGATGCGGCCAGGTCCGCGGGCGCCACTGTCGCGCCGGCGGCCGCCGAGTCCTACTATCAGGAAGTCGCCGTCAAAGGTTCCAAGGTCCTCGCCAGCGCGAAAGTCCACGAGCTCATACTCGAGGCGGATGCGGTCATCAACCTTCCGGTTCTCAAAAGTCACGGGGGCGCCGGCATGACCTGCAGCCTCAAGAATCTCATGGGGACGGTCTGGGACAGGGAAGAGTTCCATTTCAAGGGCCTCGACGCCTGCATAGCGGATGTGGCGCTCGCGGTCCGGCCGACGCTCAACGTCGTCGACGCCTCCAGGGTCATGCTCACGGGCGGGCCGCGAGGCAACGGGGGAAGCCGCTACGCGGAGCTCGGCATGCAGATACTCTGCCCCGACATAGTCGCGGCCGATGCCGCCGCCGCCAAAGCCTTCGGCGCCAGTCCCGGTTCCTTCGAGTATATCGGGAGGGCGGCGGCGCTCAAGCTCGGGACCGACGATCTCGACTCGCTCGACATCAGGCGAATAGTCCTGTAAAGAACGCCATGGGAGGGACGAGATCCGGGAAAGCCGGGCGATCGGTCTACGGCCGCGTTCGGGCCGCAGTCTCCGCGGCGGTGTTCCTTCTCTACGCCGCCGCCTTCGCGCTCTCGGGTTCCGTCGCCGCGGCTCTCGCGGGAGTCCTGCCCAGACTGCAATTCTTCCCCGCTCTGATGCGAGCCGCATCAGAGGCCGCGGCCGGCGTCCTGGGCGGCGCGGCCGCGATCGCGATAGCCGTCCTCGTCCTGACCGCGCTGTTCGGGCGCGTCTACTGCGCCTGGCTCTGCCCCCTGGGCGCGATGCAGGACGGCCTCTTCCGGGCGGGCAGGGCCGTGAGAGCCTTGCGTGGAGGTCGCGGCGGCAGCGGACTTGCGAGCGCGCGGGGCTACCGCCCGTCCCGCGCAGCCGTCCACGCGGGAATCTTCGTCCTCGCCGCGGGCGCTGCGCTCGCCGGGTCCACGATCATCCTCGGCCTCCTCGAGCCATTCTCGGCCTTCGGCAAGATCGGCGCCGGGCTCTTGCGGCCCTTGGCGGATCTGGCCAACAACGGCCTCGCTTCCTTATCCGGCGCGGCAGGCTCCTTCGCCGTCGCGACACTGACAGTTTCGTGGGCCTGGGCGAGGGGGCTCGCGGGCGGCGTCGCCATCCTCCTGGTCGGCTCGATGGCGCTCGGCTCGGGCAGACTCTACTGCAACAGTCTGTGCCCGACCGGGGCCCTCCTGCGGGCGGCGAGCTTTCGACCATTGTTCGGGCTCAGGATCGAAGCCGAAGACTGCAGCCGCTGCGGAGCCTGCGAGCGTGCCTGCAGGGCATCCTGCATACGGCCCGCGGGCGCCGGCATCGACCAAGATCGCTGCGTCCGCTGCCTCGACTGCCTGTCGGCCTGCCCTAGCGGGGCGATCCGCTTCGGCCTCGCCCGTCCGGCGCTCCACGCGGGGAAAGCGGCACCCGACCTGAGCCGCCGACGCTTCCTCTCGCTCGGGACGGCCGCGGCGGTCGGCGTCGCGGGTGCGGGCCTCTTCGGCGGCGCCAGTCTCTATCGGAAGCCGGCCGTCTTCATGGACGGGCAGTCGCGCCCGCCCGCCGCCCCGCCCGGAGCGGGAAGCGTCGACAGATTCCTCGGTGTCTGCACCGCCTGCGGCAGCTGCGTAGCGGTCTGCCCGTCGGGGGTGATACGGCCGGCCGAGTTCCAATGGGGCATCCTCGATCCGGCCAAGCCCTACCTCGCCTACGATCGCGCCTATTGCCAATTCGAGTGCGACCGCTGTCTCCGATCATGTCCCACTGGCGCCCTTCGGCAATTGTCGCTCGAGGAGAAGAAGCTGACTCGTCTCGGCCAAAGCTCCCTCGCCCTCGATCGCTGCATCGTCGTGACGAACGAGACCCGCTGCGGCTCCTGCGCCGAGCACTGCCCGACCGGAGCCGTCTCCATGTCGATACCCGCGGGGGGCGGCCTGCCCCGCCCCGTCGCGGACTCCGCACTGTGCATCGGCTGCGGGGCCTGCGAGACCGCGTGCCCGGTGGAGGGCAGGAAGGCCATCCATGTCGAAGGCCTGGCGATCCAGGACCGCGCGCGCTTCCTTCGGGTCCGCCCCGGGGACGAAGGGAAGGCGCAGAAAGCGAGCAGCGTCGAGGGAAGCGGAGCGGTGCCGGCCGGCGGCAAGGATGGCTTCCCCTTCTGATAGCGCTGGACTAGACGGGAATCGGGGGCGAGGAAGTCGGACGCCTCGCCTCGATGCGGCGCGCGACGAGGACGCTCGCCTCGTAGAGGAGGACCAGCGGCAGCGTCACGGCCAAAGGAGCCACGATCGGGTCGCTGACCGGCGTTATTATCTCCGCGAAGGCGAATAGGACGAAGTAGGCTATCCGTCTCTTTTCGCGGAGCAGGGCCGACCTCAGGATCCTGAGCCGCACGAGGACGATGAGGAGGCAGGGCATCTCGAAGGCGAGTCCGCAGGCGAGGAGGAAGAATACCACGAAGGACAGGTAATCCACCGCCGAGGGAAAGTACTCCACTTGGGCGGGGAAGAGCCGGACGAGGACGCGGATCATTCCCCAAAGGAGATAATAGCCGAATCCCGTGCCGGCCGCGAAGAGGAGGAAAGCCGAGACGAGGAGGGGGAAGAGGCCGCGCTTTTCCTCCGGTTTCAAACCCGGGCTCACGAAGCGCAGGATCTGGAAGGCCCAGACCGGGAAGGACAGGACCAGGCCCGCGTAGAGGGCCAGGCGCAGCTTGATCATGATACCGTCCAAGAGGCTGAAGGCCCGAAGCCGCAGGCCCCCCGAGGGGAAGGTTAAAAGCTTCAGCACGTAATCCGCCGCCAGGAACGATGCCGCGGAGGCGACAAGGATGGCGATCGCGGCGACGATGCATCGTCGCCTGAGCTCCTCCCAATGCGCGAGGAAGCTCATATCCCCGCCGGCCACGGCGCCCTCCTCCTCTCGCTCGAGCTCAGAGCGGCATGTGCGACCCGCACTTGTTGCAGAAGCGGGCGTCGGGCGGGTTGGGGGCGCCGCATTTGACGCAGAAATTCCCGGTCGCCGGACCTTGCCGGGGCGGATCGGCCGGGGAAGGAGGCGAGCTGGGCGAGCTTATCCCCTCGGTCGATTTTGCCACTTCGTCCCGGATGGTCGCGGACATTTCCTGAGTCCCTTTGCGGAATTCGGTGAATGTCCGGCCTATCCAGCGCCCGAGCTGCGGCAGCCTCCGCGGCCCGAAGATTACCAAAGCCACGACAGCGACCACCAGGAGGTGAATGGGCTGCAGACCGAAAGGCATATCGTCCTCCCCGGAGGGAAACGCTCCAGTAGAAAGAAATGATATCCGAAGGGAGGGAGAATGTGTAGGGTCGGTCGGCCGCCGGGAGCGGCCCCTAGCGCCCCGCTCCGCCGGCGCCGGCTTCCGCGAGAGCGGAGCCCAGGAAGGCCTGCAGCGTCTCGGCGTAGCGCGTCCGGTCCGCCCCGAGCGAGCCGCCGTGTCTCGCGCCGGGAACGAGGAGGAGTTCCGTCGCCGCCCCGGGGAGCCGTCGCCGCCTGGTCTCCGCCATGACGACGGACATTCGCCAGGGGACGTAGCGGTCCTCGAGGCCATGAATGAAAAGTATCGGTACCCCCGTCTCCAGGACAGCGCGGCCAGGGTCCGCGTCGCGCAGCGAGAAGCCTTCGAGCCTCCGGCAGATGGCGTCGGCGACGCGGATGATCAAGGAGCGGAAGGGCTTGGGCACCATGGCGCATTTCAGCCGGTAATCGAGTTCGCCTATCGCGCTCGAGTAGGGGCAATCCGCGATCACCGCGTCCAGGCGCGGATCGAGGGGGGCATACTGCAGGACCGTCGCCGCCCCCATCGACTCGCCGAAGGCGACGAAGCCCCCCTCGCCGGGATTGCGGGTGCGCGCGAAGCGGTCGAAGGACCAATCGGCCACGGCCTTCAGATCGGCCTTCTCGAAATAGCCGTAGCTCGGCCTCCCCCCTCCGGAGCGTCCGTGCCCCCTCGAGTCGAAGGCGACGACCGTCCATCCCTCGGCCACGAAGAGCTCCATGTACTTGATCATGGTCACCCAGCCCGAACCTATACCGTGATGGAAGACCGCGAACTTTCCCCCGCTGCCCTCGAGGGCGTGGACCCTGAGCGCGTAGCCCGTGGGCGATGGCAGATCCTCTTCGATCCAGGGCAGGTCGAAGAGCCTCTCGTCGATATCTCCGGATTCGATTCCCGCTCGGAAGAGCCAGGCCTCGTCGCGCATCCGGTAATGGATCATCCCGCGGTAGGAAATCCAGCCCAGGGCGACGACGAGGAGGGCTATAGCGGGCACTCCGACGGCGGCGGCGAGGAGGAAGGGATCCGACATGGCGCCAGTATAGCCTCGCAGCGGCGAAGGATGCTATAATAGCTGTACATGCGCGGAGCCTGCACCGGGTCCAGCTTACACCCACGGAGTCTCGGGGGTTCCGCGCTCCGCCGACTCATCGCGAATACCTACGATATCCGCGCATTCTGACTCCAGTTCCTCCGAAACGCGAAGGCGATCCGGCGGCAGAGTCGTCATATTCGTAAGGAGCCTTTCATGCCCGTCCGTCTGACCGACCTCAGCCTCACCGTCCTCGAGACGCAATACGCCGTGCGCGGGCCCATCGTCGCGCGCGCGGCCGAGCTCGAGCGCTCCGGGAGGCGCGTCCTCTACGGCAACATCGGCAACCCCCAGGCGCTCGGGCAAAAGCCGCTGACCTATATACGCCAGACCCTGGCGCTGTGCGAGTACCCCGCCCTCCTCGACTCTCCCTCCGCGCGCGGAAAGGATGCGATGTTCCCCGCCGACGTCGTGGAGGCGGCGAGGACCGTGCTCGAAGGCACGGTATACGGCCTCGGCGCCTACTCCGAGTCCAAAGGCGTCAAAGTCATCCGCGAGGCCGTCTCGCGCTTCATCTCAGAGCGCGACGGGGTCGACTCGGACCCCGAGTGGATCTTCCTCGGCGACGGAGCGAGCAAGACCGTCCAGATGGCCCTGCGCGTCCTCATCTCCGGCCCGGCCGACGGCATCATGGTGCCCATTCCCCAATACCCCCTCTACTCGGCGACCATCACCCTGTACGGGGGGCGCCAGGTACCCTACTACCTGGACGAAGACCGCGACTGGCGACTCTCGCGGGAGCTCCTCGACAAGGCCTTCCTCGACGCCGTGCGCAAAGGCGTGAAGGTGAAGGCGATCTGCATCCTCAACCCCGGCAACCCCACGGGTTCCGTCCTCGACCACGAGAACATCGCCATGATCATCGACTTCGCGCGCTCGCACGATCTCTCCATCCTCACCGACGAAGTCTACCAGGAGGATGTCTACCTGACCGATTTCAGTTTCTACTCCTTCGCTAAGGTCATGGCGGAGATGGGAGTCGCGGACGTATCGCTGTTCTCCTTCCACTCCTGCTCGAAGGGCTTCATCGGGGAGTGCGGGCACCGCGGCGGCTACATGGAGATACGCAACGTGCCGGGCGAGGTCGTCGACCAGATCGCCAAGCTCCAGTCGATCAGCCTCTGCTCGAACCTGCCCGGACAGGTCGTCACCTACTGCATGGTGACCCCTCCCGCCGAGGGCAGTCCGAGTCGGGCCCTGTACGTCGCCGAGCGGGACCATATCATGTCCGAGCTTCGCTCCCGCGCGGCCATCCTCGCCGGCGGCCTCAACGGCATACCGGGCATCCATTGCACGCGCATCGCCGGCGCGATGTACGCCTTTCCCCGCATCGCCCTGCCGGCGGGCAAAACCGACGACGACTACTGTCTCGAACTCCTCGAGGCCACGGGCATCTGCGTAGTCCCCGGCTCGGGCTTCGGCCAGAGACCCGGGACCCACCACTTCCGCACGACGATCCTTCCGGAGACTGCCCTGATCCACGAATTCGTGGAGAAGCTCGGCGATTTCCAGGCGAACTACAAATAGGGGGAGCGCGTCGGGCGGGGCCTCGGCATGGCGCCGATCCGTACCCCGCCGCCGATCCGCGGGCCATTGTTCGTCTGTCCGCATTATATTAACGTCATGATATAGGACTGGCGCATGGGGCTCGAATGCGCCCATGAGCCGGCTCTTTGAATGAGGGCAAGGCCGGTCTCGTCATCGCCGGCAAGGAGGCCTTTCCCCGTCAGGAGGGCTATGAGCGATTCCGGTCCGGATGACGATCCCACGGACGAGGGCTCGAAAGAGCGCCTCGCCGATCTCTTGATCCGAGTATGCGCCGTTCTCGGGGGCTTGGCATATGTTCCCAGCGCCTATCTATCCTGGCGGGAAGGATTCTGGTTCATCCTGGGCATCGATAGCGCCGCGCTCCTGTACATCCTCTTCCTCGCCCTGAAACCCTCGCTTCCCTTCGGGCTCAAGATAGTCTCGCTGGTCGCCGTGAGCTACGGCCTGGGACTGGCGCTCCTCCTGATCACGGGGCCCTTCGGCGCCGGGCATCTCTACCTATTCTGCTTCGTCGTACTGGTCGGCCTCTTCGGCAGCGTCAGGCTCCTCGTCGCGGCGAACCTGCTGTGCGCGGCGAGCTACGCCGCCTTCTCGGTCTTCGCGGCGCGCGTCCATCATTCCTGGGTGCAGGGCGCGGAATCGGTCGTCGTGATCTCGGTGAACGCGGTAATGCTCGGCGCGGTCCTCTCCGCGGCGGCGAATTATCTCATCAACCGCTACGCGAAGGTGGCCGCGGCGGAGCGGCGCCTGCGACGCCTCCGCGAGACCATGCTCCGCGAGATCGACCATCGGGTCAAGAACAATCTCCAGGTGCTCTCGAGCCTCGTATCGCTCCGCTCCCGAGCCGGCGCCGATCCCGCGACGGCCCTCGACGGGATCCGAGGGAGTCTCTCGGCCATATCCCTGGCCCACCAGCTCCTGGACAGGGAAGAAGCGCGCTACTCGCTCAAGGCGGGCCGCTTCCTGGAAGCCCTGTTCGAGCGCTTCGGGTCGACGTATCGCGGCGTCGCCTTCAAGTACGGCTGGAGCGGGCCCGAGATCGAAGTGGACAGCGACGTCGGCATCGATCTCGGCCTGATGATAAACGAGATAGTCCTCAATTCGGTCAAGCACGCCTTCGTCGACGGGAAGGACGGCAGGGTCTTCCTCGAGGTGACCGCCTCCGCGGAGTCCAGGAAAGCCGCGGTCGTAGTCGGCGACGACGGCATCGGCTCCGCGCGCGACCGGGGGCCCTCCGGTGCCCGCAGGGCGGGGCAGGGCCTCAAGATCATCGACGCCCTCGCGCGGCATCTCGATGCCAAGATGAGCGTCGACACCTCCAAGGGCTTCGTCTATCGATTCGAGTTCCTTTTCCCCGAACTGAAGGAGATCGTCGCAAAGGACGGGCGAGAACGAAGCCGGCATGGACTTCGCGAGAGCAAGCGGAACGGGGTCGCTTAATGGCGACCCCGTTCCTTCAAATCGTCCGAGCCAGGTTAAGGCCCGACTACAATGCCGTTCGCCTGCCCGTACAGGTTCGCGGCGCCGAATGAGGAGCCCATGGGTAGGGAGGTCGGAGCTCCACCGGAGTTACCGTTTACCCAATAGACCGGCGTGGTCGATGGGCTCGAGCTTCCAAGCGATTGTACAATATAGAAATTCCCCAAAGCGTCTACCGCGCAAAGACCGGAAGATCCGCTGAAGTAGGTATTCCCGGCGCCGAGATTTAACGCCGTGGGGCTGCTGGATGCACCTTTCCAGTAGACCAGTGTCGTTGAGGAAGTGGGCCCGGTAACGGCATAGGCGTCGAAACCACCCGAAGAGTCCACCGCCATTCCATTTAGATTCCAATCTTTGTTTGAACCGAAGGATCCCGTTTGTAGCGGGTTCGGCGTTCCCCAAGAACCGTTAGTCGCTTTCAGATAACCTGGAGCGGTAATAGCCGTAGCGCTCCACAACTGTCCACCGACATAGAAATTTCCAGATGCATCCAGCGCAGTTGAGTTTGCCCAGCCATTGGTATACGTGCCTAAGGGGAACTCGGCGGGAGCTCCTCCGTTTTCCCAATAGAAAGGAAGCCAGGTGGAGCCGGTAGTTCCCTCTCCTCCAATGAAATATACATTCCCTAATGAATCGGCGCCGGCCGAGCTCAGACCCGTAGCGCCAGTGAGTTGAGCGGGGCTCCCTCCGTTCTTCCAATATATATACGTCGAGTCATCGCTCCCGCCGACCCACACATTTCCGCTCGTGTCGACTGCGATATAGGGAACCCACAGGTTCCCATCGGTATACGGACCGTTCGGCAGAACAGTAAAAGCCGAGTTCTTCCAATAGCCGTATACGCTGGCTCCATTCCCGCCATTCAGGCTGTTGTTCCACTGACCCCCCACAATGTACAGGTTCCCCTCCTTGTCCTCCGTTATGCCGGAGGCCCACGCATTGGAACAGTTTGGGGACAGCGGAAGATAGATCAATGCTCCGTCCTTCCAATAAACGGCGAAGGTATCATTGTTCGTGGCTAGCGGACTGACCTCCCCGGCAACATACCAATGACTGCCGCCGGAAACGATGTTTGATACCGTGACGGCGACGGTCCCGTTGGAGCCGCTCAATCCGGTCCCGCCGGCATCGACAACGGCGATGTAATATTTGGCGCCCGCCGCGGTAGGAATACTCGCGGTTGCCGGCTGACCGCCGCAAACACCTATAAGATTCCCGGTAGAGTCGAAAACAGCGAATACGGGAACATCGGTCGACCCGGAGGAAGGCGTTATCGAGACGAGGGTGTTGGTGCTTGCGGCGGTAAAATTAAACCACGTTTCGGCGCCATGGCTGGTTAACCAGCCGCCCGAGGTGAAGACCCAAGGAGCCCCGAGGTCGGCGGAGAGAGACGTTCCGATCGTTAGGGAGTTCGACGATGGAGGAGTGCACACGACAGTCACGGTAGTGGTGACACCGCTCGCGATGCTGAAATTCTGAGTGCCTGCAACGATGGGAACGGTGATCGAATTGGCATCGTTGTAAATATTCACGCTAAGAGTATAGGACCCGGCGGGAATAGTTTGAGATTGCGTCGAGGCGAGAGCGCCATTCGTCAGATTACCCGAAGAGTAAGGGCTTTCGGACCACGACGTGACCTGGGTCGATCCCTGCATGACGGTGAAGGTAACGCTATCCGCGGCACAGAGGGCTCGGCCGGCGTTCGCGGAAAGGCTTTTGCCCTTGCCCTCCCCTGCCAAGACCCATGGAGCGATGGCCGGAACGGCCACCTTGAAACCGCCATATCCGGCCTTGAGCGATGTCGCGGACGCAGAACCGACTAAACCGCTCGAGCATGCCGCGAATAGAATCGTCACCGCGAGAACGACGCCCAGTATCTTGATTAAAGTTCGTTTCATTTCATTTCTCCTATTCCACCGTCACGGTGCCGAGAGTGCCCGATGATGAAGCGAAATTGAATAATAAGGCCGAATACGGAGTCCCGTTGCAGTTTATCGTCCCGGCATAGCTTGGCGCGCCATTAAAGCCGGACACGGTAAAGGTCAGGCTCGCGGTCCATGCGGTAACCGGTCCGCCGGTAAGAGACCCTGAACCTGACGAGGTGCCCGACCCGGAGACAAAATTGTTGGATGAATCGACAGTCAAGATAAATTGCTCGGAAACGGCGCCGGACATCGTATAACCACTCGTCGGGTCGGTGGCATTCGTCATAGTTTCCGTGACGGAATACGTATAGACAGTATTTGAACCCGACAGCGACGCCGTCACCGATCCGCTGCCCGTAACTCCAGCATTGGTGCTTGATTGCGTGTATGCCGTCGTATTACCTACAGCGGGCAAGTTCGTATGGGGATAAGGGTTGGAAAGAGACGACATTAGCGAAGCGATTGCGGTGATCGCCGTTTGGGCTTGGGCTTGTCCGGAGGTGAGCCATACTGCGTACAGAGTCACGTTGGAAGACCCCATCGTAAAGGAATTGATCGGGGTCCCGTTACTCTGTTGCATGCTCCAACCCCCGAAGGTGTAGCCCGTTTCCGCCAGGCTGCCGGGATTTCCGAGAACCGCGACTGTTGCTCCCTGAAGATAGGTATTGGGGTCCGTCGGTACGGTTCCGGCCGCGGCCCCGTTGGAATTGTATGTCACGGTATAGGCTGCGCTCGTAGTCCACTGGGCATAGAGGGTGATGTTTCCGGTGATAATGAACGAGCTTCCGCCAAGATACGACGTCCCCGTTCCGGCGGCAGCGGTATTCCATCCGGTGAAGGTAGAGCCGCTTTTAGCGAGACTCCCGGCGCCCAGAACTGCGACCGTAACCCCCGATTTGTATTGGGTGCTGTCGGTCGGCGCGGTTCCCGTGGCTCCGTTAGCGAAATATGTCACGGTATAGAAGGGGGTCCACTGGGCATACAGGATTACATTCGCCGCGCCCATCTTAAATGTGGCATTGGCCGCGTAGCTGCTTCCTGTTCCCCCGGCGGCGGTGTTCCAACCGGCAAAGGTATAGCCGGTATTCCCGAGGGTTCCGGCCCCCATGACGGTGACCGTTGCGCCTTGAATATAGTTGTTGGTATCGATCGGGACGGATCCCGTGGCGGTTCCCGAGCCGACGTTGGCGACATAGGTCACGGTGTAGGTCGGGCTTGTGGTCCATTGGGCATACAGGGTTACGTTGGCGGTAATGGCAAACGTGGCTCCGACACTATAGCTAGTCCCTGTTCCAGCCGCAGCGGTATTCCACCCAGTGAACGTAGAACCACTTTTCGCCAGGCTCCCGGTGTTCACCAAGACGGTGACCGTCGCGCCGGACGCGTACTGTTTGCTGTCAGTCGGGGGGGTTCCCCCCGTGGCGCCGTTGCCATTGTAGGTCACGGTGTATGTCGCGTTTGCCCACTGGGCATACATCGTGACATTGGCCGAAATAACGCAGGAGCTCCCGGTGGCATACGCGATACCGGAACCGTTAGCCGCGGTATTCCAGCCGGCGAAGGCATACCCGGTTCTCACTAGGGAACCGGTGTTGTTTTTGACAGTGACCGTAGCGCCCGAAAGGTACTGGGTACTGTCGGTCGGCACGGCCCCTCCGGTGGCGCCATTGGCATTGTAGGTCACGGTGTAGGTCGTTGCCGAAGGGCTGCTCGGGGATACGGAATTCGCGCAGCCGAAGAACGACGCCACTAATAGCAGCACGATCAGACCGAAGCAAGTCTGTTTCACATCAACGCTCCTTTTGAAAAAAATTTATCCATAGGCCTCGATGCCGACTCGAATGAGAAGCACTAACGCCGCGTATGTTGCAATCTCCGTGCCAGCGAAAAACGAGGGATTTGTAAATAAATATTGATTTTCCATCAATATTCCTTGATCCTCCTCAACCTAGATTGACGAGCCGGCCCCTTCATCTCTTGTTTTCCGGGCACACTTCTTGCCTTCACTATTTGGATCGAGGACCCATGCCCTCGCTCCCCGCCGCGACGGGCAAAGAACTGTTCGCCAGGGCTATTCACAAGGCGAGACGCGGGGACCCTTTGTCTCCGCCGATCTCGGGGGAATGGAAGATCTGCTTGTCTCGGACACTCTGTCCGGTTACGTGAATGGAGCCTATACGGGGGCCGACAAAGCCAAAGGCATACTGCTCTCGTCACTGCGAGCCTATCTCACTCGCGACGGCGGCTCGGTCGCCAGTCCTCGGCCGGACGATCTCAGCTTGTCGCGTCCGACATTTCAGCCTGTCGCGGGGAATTCCTCAGCTTGTCAAATCAGGATTTTCAAGCTGTCCGGCTCGGCATTTCAAGCTGTCCGGTCCGGCTTTTCAAGCTGAAAAATCCTCCTGTACAGCTTGATATTGCCTCCTCCCTCAAGCATGGCGCCGCTTTGCGAGCGTAGTAGCCTTGGAAAGGAGGATCGCCATGGCTCTCAAGATCGCGGTGCTTAAAACCTTCCTGCCCAACTGCCCCAGCCCCTATGTCGTGCGCTCGGCAAGCTCGGAGGTGGTCGAGTTCGACCGCTTCGTCGATTTCATGGCCGAAGGGCGGACAACGCTTTCGCGGATCGACATCCTGGCCGCGATGCAGCTCTTCAAGGAAGAGCTGCAGAAGCAGCTCGTCGAGGGCAAGACCGTGAAGACGCCGATCGGCTCCTTCTACATGAGCGCCGCAGGCAGCATGGGCTCGCTCGACGAGCCCTATCTCCCGAAGGACAGAACGAACAACCACGACCTGCGTCTCCACCACAGGCCCGGACGGGTATTCGAGCGGTCGATCGCGGGCGCCCTCGAGATATCCCGCGAGGAAAGGCCCGTCCTCTCCGCCCCGAACCTACGCGCGGTGCTGGCCGCGGGCGAGGGCTCCGGCCTCATCCGCCCGAGCGGCATGGTCCGGATAAGCGGGCTGCGCCTTCGCTTCGACCCGATGGCTTCCGGGCAGGGAGTCTTCTTCGTCGACGCGGAGGGAGTCGAGATTCGCTCACCCTTTTATCCTCTGATATTGCCCGGCACGGTCCTGGCGAGCGTACCCGAGGCCCTGGTTCCGGGCAGCTACGCCCTTGTCCTCCGCGCGGCCGTGAACGGCAAGGACGTCCGCGAGGCCCGTTTCGAGGGAGTCGCTATCTCGGCCTAGGCTGACACCGGGCGCTTCGGCGGCTTCATCTGGTATCGCATGCTTGTGAGGCTCCCCTTCCAGTACGTCCAAGTGAAGCCATCGCAGGGCTCAGTTCTCGCCCTGCGACCGGGCCGCGATCGGAAGAACTGCTCGAGAGGGCCTTGAAGATTTTGAAACGTTTTTCCACGGATATCCATATTCGACGATCAGTCCGCGCAATGCCGAATCGCGTCTTCGGACGCTCGACGACCGGTACGAGCACCGTTTCGCCTAAATTTGCCCACTTAGCTTGACGTAATATCCGGAGCCTGTAAAATGGGGGCGGCAAGTGAGGAGATATCTGTGGCCGGCAAGAATGGCAGCTCTGGTCGAAAATCCAGATTTATCTTAACCTTCACCATCGTTGTCGTCATTGTGGAACTGCTTATCCTGATTCCTCTAGGGTTATTTGTCATCAGTTCCGAAAGAACCTCTTTTGCTATGGGACTACAGCGTCGTGTCTTGGTCCTCCTCGAGAGTATAACGCAAGGCAGTCTGTCGTATCTCCCCTCCAATGATATTCATCAAATAGACCTTGTACCCCAATTAGCCAAGGCCATGAATGGCGCAGTATATATCACTGTCACAGGTTACGCAAAAGGCGGAACGTATCCGGATGTCGTCTGGGCTACGAACGACCCCGGAATAAGCGGAAAAATCGATACTGCGACTATTCAACCCGGCATATCGCAACTTAGCGATCAACTCAGTCATGAACTACCATCCATAATCGAGGACATTAACGGACGCTCGGCCAGAGATGTGGCGGAAATCGAAGCTACGAACAGGAATGACGAACAGTCCATCTCTGAGAAGCTCTCCTCTATCGCGAACGGCAGTGTAGGTACAATCCCTGCTTTTAACCCGGACGATGTCGATGTTCTAAAAGGCGAGTACCTTTTCTACAAACCTATACTCTACCGCCACGGTCAGGACCGGCTCTACTATCGCGGCATGGTCCGACTTGAAGTCGACGCAGGCCCCGTCTTGGCGGAGGCTCACCAAGCCGAGACAAATTTCATGCGAATCGCATTGATTGTCGCGGGCATAGTCCTATGCCTAGGTATCGTGGGGGCTTTCTTGCTTTCCGCGTGGTTCGGCACCCCGCCTGATACGGGGGTATGAATGTCTTCGCAGTCTGAATGGCGAACGATAGGACACGCTCTGGACCGAATATCCTCTGGAACCCGTCTTTTATTCCTCGTACTCGCTATCTGCTTTCCGATTGCCACGGCCTGGACGGAAACATGGTTTCTCCAGGGAAGCTGGGAGTATTACGCGATATGCGACGATTCCTACAGGCCGAATTTCAGGACCGCATCCAATGTAATCGATGTCTACCGCGATCTCGGCGACGGGAAAGTCATCGTCCGCTCAATAGCCAACCTGATCGATTCTCGGCGTGGGGCCACCTTGCCTGTCGCATCTCCGCAGGGAATGGAAGACACGATCCGGCACGGCTATCAGGATGACGCGGATAAAGCGAAGGCTTTAAACGATTTGGCCTGTTCCATCATCGGGAGCGAGACCACAGAGGAAGGGGCTGTAGACAAGCTCAGCGTCTGGGTCCGAAACCACGTAAGCTACAGCCTCGGAGTCTCGACGGATCCGCTCGACGTCGTGAAAAGCGGGAGGGCTTATTGCGAAGGCTATGCAAGTCTGATGGTGGCCCTCATGCGCGAAATCGGAATACCTGCAAGGACGGAAGATTGCTATATAGCTCCGGGTAATGACTGGGGCTTTTCGAATGATGGCGGGAATCATGCCTTCGTCGCGTATTACTATCCGGGCATCGGCTGGCTCTGCCTGGATCCTCAAAGCTCGGCGGGCTACGTCGACCCCTTCCACTTGGTCGGCTTTTCCGGGACTGTCTATGACCAATATCGGCAAACTCCCGATGTCTATGTGACCGGTTACGCGGACGAGCCGAAGGCATGGGAGGTCTACACGGCTGCGGGCAAGGCCGGAACAAGTCGGGGCTTCGCGATTCGCCTGCGCGGGCCGAATGGGAATGGCCTCCGTCCTCATCCGTATCTGGCGATATCGAAAACGGAGCTCGAGCCTTCGAACGCCTACTTCGAGAAGAACATACTCGGCAAGCCATGGTGCGTCGCGGGCGACGACAAGGAGGTCAATCTCAAGGCCGACGCGACCCGTCTTAGCGCGACTCTCGGGGACGGCTCCGGCTGGCAAAGCTATTTCGCCCTCCCCGGAACCTGGCCGGGATCGGGCAAGGATATGCTGGCCGTGAAAGGTGATGGTTTTTTAGGGCTCATGAAGCTCGAGCTCGACGCGAGCAGCTTCGTTACGGCTGACTTTGATTTTTCCCGCGGACGGACCATGCGCATTCGCCTCCGCGATCCGGCGAGCGGTAAAATCGAATCTGGCCAAGCCGTTCATCTTTCGATAGACGGGTCGGATGAAGATCTCAGGACCGGCTCCGACGGTTTCGTGTCCATTTATTGCGTCGATGCCATGGGGGCGCCGCTCAATGGCCTCATTGCCAGCCTGAAAATAGGCGATAGCGAATATTCCTTCACCTTCCAGGCCGGCGTCACGATTGTCCTGCCGGAAGTGCCGCAACGCGAAGGAGAGCTCCAGGCGGCCTTGGCTTCCGCGCGAACCCAAGCCGCCACTCCGCAACTGCGTTTGGTCGTTCGGGATCGGGCTGGAACGGCCGATGCATCGATTGTCCGTTCTGCCAGTATTTTCGACGGTGCAGCGGGAAGGCGCCTATCCATCCGAGACCCGGGCTTCCTCGTGTCCGAAGGCCTCGAAGTCGGCAAGAACTATACCCTACGTGCCACTATCGCTGGCATCAACGTCCAGCGACAAGTAGGTCCCATCGAGTCGGGACCCGGTCCGGATATTGAAATACGCTTAACAGACTTACGGCCGGCAGTACTAACCAGGGCGAATCCCTTCGATACGTCGAGCCTGACCCTCTACGAATACTTCGATGACCGAGCTGATCCTTGGCCTCTGATCGGAGAGAGCGGCCTCGTGCGCTGGGACTGCCCGCCTGGCTCATACCTTTTGGCGGACAACGCGTCGAGAGTCGGCGTGATGTCTCTGCCGATCGACGCCGATAAAGAAGTAGTCTATGCCCCGGCATCCATGGATCTAAAATCCTTCAACTTCGCCGAAGCCTTTCACTGGAAAGCGTCCTCGGTCCTATCAGGTCGAATAAAGGACGATAGTGGGCCGATCCGTTCGGGCAAGGTCGTGATCGTCGATCCGACGGATCTGTCGATGACTATGCTGAGTCTCAACGCATCGGGCTTTTTCTCCGGTAAAGCGCTGCGGCCTGCGATGACCTATACGCTGGCCTACGCCGACTCCGGTCGTCTCTTGCTGCATACATTCACTACCGACTCGAAGGGCGGAGCCGCCCTCGACCTCTCCCTCTCGGACAAAGGCATTCCCTGCTGCACCTACGATTATCAGAATCAAAATGCTTCCGATACCGTCTATCTCCTCTTTACCGCGATGTTGAAGGGAAATCCGGCATTACAACCATATTCCATACAGATCAATCGATACTTCGATCTCCATGTCGACGATGGTAGCTATCTGCTGTCTACAGAAAAAACCATAATGGGAGCGTCGATCGCGGCAAAGGGCGTCATCGATGGGCAACAACGCGACGGCGATGCCATAATTCATTTAGGCCCGAACGGCGATGAACCCGGTTTTATCGAACGGAGTCGGAATGCAGCAACTATCGCATGGCCCGGAGCGGCACACCTCGCTTTCGTCCGGTTCTCGGATAAAGATCCTTATGGCTGGAAATCGGCGACCGTCGACGTGCAAATCGGCGACAGGGCACTGCATCCAGCCTTCGATTCGCAGGGTTTTTTCCAGTTCCCCGCGGCTGCAATGGGCTCCGAATGCTCTTTTTCATACTCTCGCTGCGGCCTTTACTGGGAAGGCCGCCATACATTCGACAGCCTCGGTCCCGAGATTATCGATATTGCTCCCGATCCTTCCAAGAGCGTCCGCGTCGGCATAAGGGATGGTCAAACGCTGTGCCTACTGCGGCCTTCTGTCCAGTCAGGACAGCTCAAACTTGGCGATGTAACCTTGAGCCCGGACAGCCATGGCTCTCTTACGATCGTTGGGCAGGACAAAGGCGTCTGGCTCAGGGCGCAGGACGGATCGATCAGATTCTGCGAACCCTCCGAGGGCGTTTTAAGGATGCCGAATAAGTCCATGCCCGACCAGGCGCAGGCCTGGGAAAGCCTGCTCCGGCAATGCGACTCCGGAGGAACACATCGGGTCATAGACCTGCGCGGACTGGGTACTGGCGGCGCGCCGCGCTTCAGCGACGAAAACGCCAAGAGCCTATCTGCCTGGTCGCCGCTGAATGGTCTCTATGTCATGACCGGCTTGACTGGCGCATCTTTGAATATGGATTTACAGCGGAACGGGCTCTTCGTGCGTCAATCCTGGCGCCTATCGGCAAAAGGGTCGGCTATTTTGCTGCCGCGATCCCTTAAAGCGCCGAGCTTCGTAATCAAGCTCTCGGGACCTTCTTACAAGATAAGGAACGCGCCCGTCGCCTTGCACTCGGGCGGATCTTTGGACGGTGGAGCCATCAAGGGCGACAAGGCTAAGGTCTACCTCAATCCCTCGACAGAGGGCAGACTCGTCTGCGCGGTGCCCGATGGACTGTGGTGGATCGAGACATGCGGTCAGTTTCGAAAGGTATCGGTAACGGGGAGCGAGGTACAGGCCGTGACCATCGAGATTAAGTAGCTGCGATCGGTGCCCGCATCCGTTACGATTTCTTCCAATTCTTGATATAATCCCCCAATACTTTCGATTTTGCTTCATACGCCAGGTCCTGCGGCGTCTTGCCTTTCCAATCGCGAATATTCTTGCTCGCTCCGGAATTGAGCAATGCCGCGACGATCTTTTGATCCCCGGCCTGCGCGGCCAAATGCAGGGCGGTCGATCCCGTTCCCATCTCCTGCTGGTCCAGTCTCTCGGAGTTCTTGATCAAGAGCAATGCAGTATCGTCGAGCCCTTTCTTTATCGCCAGGTCGAGGAGGGTGTTCCCCATTTCATCCGCGATATCTCCAGGCAGCGATCTTTTTTCGACCAAGGTTTTGGCTAAACCCGGCGAACCGCGATTCAATAATATATGCAGGGGTGTAGACCCATGCTTATCCTTCAAGAGAAGATCCGCTCCCGGTTCCAGCAACAACGCTTGGATCTGCGGGTTCGCGGAAAGAGCCGCCCAATGCACGGGCGCCATGCCGAGCTTATCCTTTCGGTTCAGCTCCGCCCCGCCTGCGATGAGGGTTTGCGCCCAGTCTAGTTGATCGGTTCGAATGGCGATCGCGAGAGGGGTATCCCCATTATTGTCGGGAACGTTGAAGGAATTCTTCTCGCAGAAAAGCTCAGGGGCGAGCGCGGGGCAGGTGAACATGGCTTGAAGCAGCGCGGTCCTTCCTTGATTATCCTGTAGCGACAGATCGGGCTGCAGGCCGATGAGCGCTTTCGCCGATTCGGGTCGATCCCATTGCACTGCCTCGAATAACGGCGTGCGTCCTGCCTTATCGACATAGAGCCCGGGTTTACTGGAACCGAGGATAGCCTTAAAGGAGTTGGCATCGAGTAACTGAGCGGCCTTATGCAATGATGTCTGGCCTTCATCGTCCGCGATCAATGGATCGGCCTTGTTCGTCAAGAGAAGGGGTATCAGAGTCGGTTGGTTCTTGATTATCGCAAGGTGAAGCGATGTCGAGCCATTCGGTCCTTTTTCGTTCGGATCCTCGCCTTGAGAGAGAAGATACTGCGTAAGCGGCACCCTCCCCTGGACGACGGCATACTGCAGCGGCAGGACGGTACCCTTGCACTTCAAGGCTCCGCCTTCTGCAAGGACTTTGAATATCTCGTCTGATGCATTCGCCCTCATCGCCAGCGACAGCAGGGAATCACCGGAAACGTTTTTGTAGGTAATGAATTGTGGGTTTTCCAAGAAAAGCGTCAGCATTTTTGGTTTATCCATAGTAACGGATGCAGCCAGGAAGCTTGTTTTCCCCGATTGCACGGCTAAGGGCAAATCCTTCCTATAACCGATCAGTATCTTTGCAACTTCGATGTTTTCCTCGGCAAATGCATCGCTGAGCTTGAATATTCCGAGATAATACACCGCCGATGTCATTCCAGTTGCTTGAGCCTTAGAGAGTGATTCCATCGGATCGGCGCTGTATTGTTTTACAAGAAGCCCGATGGTATCGAGATGGCCCTTGTCCGCCGCAGCCAATATGGGCGTTATACCTGCTTCGTCGGCTTTGAGAGGATCGCCTCCGAACGTTGTCAATATTGCTATGGCGTCATTTTTTCCGTCCGCGGCCGCTACGATCAGGAGCGATTGCGGTACTCGGCTTTTCTCATCGGAAGATGCATTGTCGAGAAGCGTTTTAAGGGACGCAGTGTTGACGAGAAGCGCCGCATAATAAGGGTCCTGTCCGTAATTATTTCTGAAATCTCGGCCAAGACCAATACTCCATATTCGAGAAATAAATGACGAATCGTTCTGGGCGATTGCAGTGAATAAACTGGCAGACAGTTGAGTATTCGCGACAGAGAAAGCGCTGCTTATATCGCTTCGTCCATCCGATTTCTCTTTCGCTTCCTGAAGGAGCATCCATTTACTCAAACTATCGGTTGTCAATAGACCGCAATAATAATACCCGTCCGGAAGATCCGGGAATACTTTCATCGAATGCCGTGAGAGAACCAATATGGATTCGGCTGTACCAGATCGATATTGAGTGTTGGAATTGTAAAAACCCCATTTTTCTTCCAGGAGACTTGCCATCGTATCATCGGAAAAGTTCAAATTTCTTTGCATCCTTGGCTCACGAGGAGGCGCGCCATCGGGATGTATCCAGCTCGTATCGGAGGTCGTAAAACCACTGTTGATTTGCGTATTGAAAGCACTATAGTATTCCGAAACTTCCTTGAAATACTCGAATTCCTCGGGGTATATGGTTTTGGCCATGCCTGAGTAGGCTATTGCAAGATTGGAGTTGTTGTTACTCAGAAGCTTGCTTTGTATATTTTTGAATGCGGCGGTGAGTTGATTGTCAATATCCTCTTGTGCCTTTCTTTTTTGGTTTTCGATATCACTATTGCCGACAGCTTTTACAACGCTCGCGAAAGCCCCCATGATAAGCTGCTGTTGGGCCGTCTCATCGCTGCTGTTTTTTGCCTGTTCATCGGCTATCTCTTTGTCAAAAGCCTCTTTTTTTTGTTGCGAAAGTCTTTCCAATTCCTGCTTTTTAGCCTCGGCATCGCGGATCATGGATTCGGGCGATGCCGATGCATTAAGTTTCGTCGCCGCGGACCATCTGTTCGCATCCTGAATTTGTTGGGCTTGTTGACGATTATATTCATCTATGGAATTAAATAGATTATTAATGCTTGCTTCTCTAGCTTGCCGTTCGTTTTCCTGCTCGGCGATATAGGATTTGACGTAGTCGGCTTTCGACTCCGCAGGCGGAGAAGCAGGAGTATAGGCTGTTGAACTTGATGAGGATGAAGGATTTGAGGATTGCGCTTTTTGTACCTCATTATTTTTCGCGATAATGGCCAGTTTTTCTTTTTGATCCGCGTCGTTCACCAGTTTCATCGCTTGTGTCTGTAAAGAGGGGTCAAGTTCGATCGCTTTTTTAGCGTTCGCCTGGGCTTCAGGGTAGCGACCCGCCTGCATATCGGCCTGAGCTTGATTCAGGAAAGTCCTTGCTTGACTAGCTTTCCTTGATTCGTCCGAAAGCCTGTTTTTAAAGTTATCCATATTCCACCAAACTAGTTTTCTGAATGAAAAGCCTTGCAAATAAAATCCATTGGTGGCCGCCATTTTTTGAATTTCATTTGAATCTTTCTTAGTTATTACCTCAATAAAGACCTGTTCGTCATGATCTCTTCCATTACTAAACGTCAACAATTGAGGCTCGAAAGCATATTGGTATGATCCCGAAACCAGGTTCACGCTAATTGTAGAACTATAAATGGAAACATCCTTAAGCTCGGGATAAGCATTGATATCGTAGCTTTTTCCTTCGTAATAAAATGAAGTCCCAATATTCTTGACATTGAACTTCCAATTGAAATAAGGGTCGTCCATTATTCGTCCGGCAATACTGGTATCTCTTTGCCCCACAGGCGGGGCACCTTTGATTTCCCAATCAAAGCTGCCTTCGAGATCGAAGCCGCCTAGATGCTGTGTATATCCGTAGTATTTAAAAGGGATGGAGCCTTTGTTGGGTACTGAACCATCAGCGGATATATTTACTATGGGGAAGAAAATAATAAAATTAACTAGCAAAATGAAATTTTGTTTCTTCATAAACTCAATCCTTTTCATTTAATTTGGTGGGAAATTGGGCTTAGGTATTGTGCCAAACAATTCCTAATTACAAATATGGTTTGCGTTAGATAGTCAAAAATTTGACCCATGTGTTATCTCCAGGACGTCATAATTAGGTAATTAAAAAGCTCTGATAGCACGAACATATAACCCCCCGGCCGTGGTTTCAGCAAACGGATTATCAATGCTAAAGACCAAAGACCACGCGGAATTAAGGCTAACCTGTGAGGATGACCAGTAGATCTTAGAAGAGAAGCTACCGAGATTTTTAACATACAGATTTGAGTACATTGTATTCAATTCTGATTGACTTGGCAAAAACCAGTCGTTTTTTCCGCCGCCTGTATAATTGGTGCAAACTTCCGCCGCATAGTTCCCATATCCTTGAACCCCGATTATTGCGTTTGTATTGGCTTTACCCGAGCCGATAGTAGTACTAATAGCGCCAGGAATATTAGTATCAGTTCCGTTCCACCAAGCAACTCCGGAGCTCTGGTCGGTGGGAGCCGCTTCCAAGTACCGGCATGTTACACCATTTTCCATAAATGTACTTCCGGTTGCTACAACGGAATCATAACAAATGAGTCCACCACCAGGCCCAGTCTGTCCAATGATGTATTGAGCTGTTACTATGCAGTTTGCAGTTTTGCCTTGATCAATTGATGTCACTGTGATTGTAGCTGTGCCATAGCCAATGGAGGTTATTACGCCAGATGTAGATACTGTCGCAACAGCAGTATTACTCGAGACCCAAGTAACATTTTTATTGTACGCATTAGAGGGCAGGATAGTTGCAATGATTGTGTCTGTCCCACCAACATTGATCGAATCAGTACCTTTACTAAGATTCACACCACTAACTGGAACATTCACAGTCAAGAGGCAACTAGCGGTTTTTCCTTGATCCACCGTCGTTGCTGTGATAGTTACAGTTCCAGCCGAAATCCCAGTCACAACCCCAGAAGATGATATTGTCGCGATACTTGTACTACTCGTAGTCCAAACAATATTTTTATTGTTTGCGTTTGTTGGTGCTATAGTGGCAGTAAACGTATCTGTATTTCCAGAATCAATTGAATCATTTGTTTTATTAAGACTCACACCAGTAACCGGGACATTGACTATAGTGACTAGACAATTGGCAGTTTTACCCTGATCAACTGTTGTAACAGTAATCGTAACTTGACCCGCAGTAACACCTGTAACTATTCCAGAAGAAGACACAGTTGCGATAGCACTGTTACTCGATGTCCATGTTACGCTCTGGTTCTTTGCATTAGTAGGCAACACAGTTGCCGTCAGCGTATCGGTTCCAGTTCCATTTATGGTGTCAGTTGATTTGTTCAAACTAACGACTGTAACCAGTTGAACGACGGTAACCGTACATGAAGCCGTTTTGCCCTGATCAGCAGTCGTCACTGTAATCGTCGCCGTTCCTGGAGCAATTGCGGTTACAACACCGCTAGAAGAAACTGTAGCAATGGAACTATTGCTAGAACTCCATGTAACGGTTTGGTTGGTGGCATTGGTTGGCTGGATTGTCGCTATCAAGGTATCAGTACCAGGCGTGGGCATATCTATTGTATCATTAGTTTTATTCAGACTTACCCCGGTGACTAATTGAACAACTGTAACCGAGCAGGTTGCGGTTTTCGCCTGATCGACCGTTGTCACGGTGATCGTCGCCGTTCCGACGGCAACACCAGTTACAACGCCACTTGTGGAGACTGTAGCGACTGATGTGTTGCTCGAACTCCACGAGACGTTTTGATTAGTCGCGAATGATGGTGTTATCGCATCTATCAGCGTATCGGTTCCGCCCACATTGATAGTATCGATTGTCTTATTAAGGCTTACACCAGTAACGGTATTCGGAGAAACCGTCACTAGGCAAATCGCCGTTAGCCCCTGATCGGCTGTCGTAGCCGTTATCGTCGCCGTTCCAAGGGCGATGCCCGTTATAACGCCGGAGGAAGATACCGTTGCAATCGAGCTGTTGCTCGAAACCCACGTTACATTCTGATTGGTCGCAGTGGACGGAGATATAGTCGCTATAAGGGTATCAGTCCCATATATGGGGATGTTGTCGGCTGTCTTATTGATGCTTATTCCAGTGACCGAAATCTTCGAAACGGTGATCGTGCAATTGGCCGTCATATTGCCATCCACTGTCGTTACTGTGACGGTAGCCTGCCCAGGCGAGACTCCTATCACGACCCCAGCGGAAGATACAGTCGCGATAGCTTGATTGCTCGAGCTCCACGTAACGTTCTGATTCGTAGCGTTAGCGGGCACAATAGTCGCTGTCAGAGTGTCGGTCCCGGTTCCAGAGATCGTATCGGTCGTTTTATTCACGGTCACTCCGGTAACATGTACAATAGTGATAGTGACGGCGCAGGTCGCCGTTTTACCTTGATCGACTGTTGTCACCATTACCGTTGCTGAGCCCGATGAGACGGCGGTCACGACTCCCGTAGCCGATACCGTCGCGATGGCGGGATTGCTTGTTGACCATATGACGTTCTGATTGGTGGCATTGGCCGGAGCTACTGTCGCTATTAGAGTATCCGTATTCGAAATAGCGTCCGAGGACTTGTTTAGACTCACACCGGTAACAAGTACGTTGGGCACGGTCAAGGAACAGGTCGCCGGGATATTTTGATCGACAGTCGTAGCGGTAATGGTCGTCGTGCCGGGCGCCTGGCTCGTCACCGTTCCCGATGAGGAGACGGTCGCCACCGCGTTATTGCTCGAAGTCCAAACGACATTCTTATTGGTTGCATTGCTTGGGATTACCGTAGCGACAAGAGTCTCGGTCCCGCTCATCGAATCCGTGGTCTTATTGAGGCTTACTCCGGTGACCGTAACCAGAGTCACCGTCACGGCGCAGCTGGCTGCCTTGTTTTGGTCGGCCGATGTAACGGTGATAGTCGCCGTTCCGGGCAGCACGCCGGTCACGACTCCCGAGGCTGACACGGTCGCTATGGAAGCGTTGCTGCTGGACCAAGTCACGGCCTTATTGGAAGCGGTATAGGGCAGGAAGGCCGGAACGAGGGTATCCGACGCGGTACCATTGATCGTATCTGTGGTTTTATTGAGGCTTATCGCGGTGACGCCCGGTTGCAAATCGCCCGATGTGATCATTTGGCAACCGAATGCGCAGATGACGAGCGAGAGAACCGATATCCCGATCAGGAGCTTGCTCATATTTTTCATAAGCGGCTATTCCTTGCTTAGATTGCTGATCTTGGCGTCCAGATTCTTGATCTGGCGATCCTTCGCGGATATATTCGGTTCCAATATCATCGTGATTATGGATGATATCAGTCCGGCTCCGCCGACTCCCAGCGCCGCCGTGAACCCCGCATTGTAGAGACTGATATTGGACTGCGCGGAGTTCATCGCCGATTGAGTCGCAGCGGTATTGTAGGCATTCACGAACTGGCCCTTTTGCGAGTATAGGTAGCCGACGCCGGCGGCGCCGACTCCGCAAACCGCCCATGATATCGCGTTGATGATGTAGACCTTCGAATATTTTTTCTGCAGGGCCCTTTTTTCGAGGATCAAACTGCCTTCTTCCTCTTGAAGACCCAATTTTGCAGCCATGCTATTGGAGGACATCTCGGGACTTAGCGATAGGATCTTCCCGGGTTGGGGATCGATCCTCAATACCGCCGGATTGTAATACGGGTGTTGAATTTTGACTTCGAAGGGGACGCAGGGCAAGACCATCTCTAGAGGCGTAACTCCGATGCTCATGTCTTTGATGATGACTTTCGCCCCGTCCTCGGGCGTGTTGATCCTCAAAATGAATGTGTCTTTACTGGATTTTTCCGGGTCCAGGGTCTGCCACGCCAATTCTTGCGGAGTGTAGGTCTTTAGGGCATTCGCATCCTGAGCGATCATCGGCATTGCGGATGCCGAAAGCAACATCAGGCATGCTACTAGATGCGAGCGAATGATGCGGTATCCCGCGATGCAATCTGGCATTTTCCGATTAGTAATCATTCTCGCTCCTCTCAAGCTTTGAAGGACCCATGCCTTGGGTGGAGCAATCTCCGTGCCAGCAAAAAGCGAGGGATTTATCAAGGAATATTGATTTTCCATCAATATTCCTTGATCCTCCTCAACCTTGATTGACGAATCGCCCCGCTTTATCCCTTGTTTTCCGGGCACGCTTCTTGCATTCTCTATTTTGTCCCCCCTCACGCCTGGGGATGGATGGAGGACCCGTGCCTTCGTTTTCTGCCGCAATCCTTCTGGTCGACGACGACGTCGCGATCCTCCGAAGTACCTCGCAGGTTTTGGAAGAAGGCTTCCAACTCACATGCATTCCCGCCGCGACGGGCACCGAGGCCTTGGACCTCATGGCCCGGGAGCCCGTGGGCTTGGTCCTCTTGGACCTGGGCCTTCCCGACCTTCCCGGCGAGGAGCTCCTCACCAGGCTGCGGAGGGATTACCCCGAGGTTCCTGTCATCATCGTCACGGCCCTCGCGGACATCGATTCGGCGGTCAGGTGCATGGGGAACGGGGCTTACGATTACGTGGTCAAAGGAAGCGATCCGGGCCGGCTCATCAATAGCGTCAAAAGGGCTCTGGAATCCAGACAAAAAGATTTAAAAATAGCTTCTCTCCGGGATAGTCTGCAGGCGATCGACCTCAAGCGACCCGAGAGCTTCTCGGACCTGATCACGACCAACGACAAGATGCGCGCCCTCTTCCGGTTCATCGAGGCGGTGGCCGCGTCGGACGAGCCCATCCTCCTCCAGGGAGAGACCGGCACGGGCAAGGAACTCTTCGCCCGAGCCATCCACAAATCGAGCGGCGTCCGGGGCCCCTTCGTGGCGACCAACCTCGGGGGCCTGGAAGATCTTTTGGTTTCCGACACCCTGTTCGGCCACGTGAAGGGAGCCTATACGGGGGCCGACGAAGCCAGGAAGGGACTTATCTTCCAAGCCGCGGGCGGGACGCTTTTCCTGGATGAGATCGGGGACCTGAGCTCGCAATCCCAGGTCAAACTGCTCCGCTTCCTCGAGAACCGCGAGTACTTTCCCCTCGGCACCGATCTGCCGCGCCGAAGCGAAGCCCGGATAGTAGCCGCCACCAACCAGAATCTGGAGTCCCGGGCCGAGGAAGGTCGCTTTCGCCGCGACCTTCTGTTCCGGCTATCCACCTACCGGGTCGACATTCCCCCGCTCCGGGAACGCAGGGAGGACATACCCCTGCTCTGCGCTCATTTCCTGTCCTCGATGGCCTCGGGGCCCGATTGTCCTACTCTCAGCCCCGGGGCCCTGACAGCCCTGGGTCTCCATTCTTTCCCGGGGAATGTACGCGAATTGAGGAGCCTCCTGCTCAAGGCCAAGGCGCTCAGCCCCGGGCAGGAGATCGATCGATCTGTCGTCGAAAGGCTTCTCAGCGCCCCTCCGAAGGCGGGACCCGATCCCTCGATGGCGACAGCGGCGGTCGCCAAGCCGGCTCCGCCCATGCCCGAAATGCCAACGATCGAGCAGGCCATAGAGGACCTGATCGAAAAGGCCCTGAAACGGACCGACGGGCTCCAGAGCTCGGCGGCGAAGCTCCTGGGCATCAGTCCTCAAGCCTTGAGCCAGCGCCTGAAGCATCGGGGAAGCAAACCCTGACCTGGCCGCCTAGCGAAGCTCTGTCTTGGTCGGCGGCAGCCTCAGCTCGACCCGGGTTCCCCTCCCCTGTCTCGGAAGGAAGCGGAGCCTTCCTCCGAGCTCCTTCGCGATCGAAGAGACGATATGGAGGCCGAGCCCCGTCCCGCCCGATTCCCCGCGCGTCGTGAAGAAGGGCTCTGCGAGGCGCTCGGCGGAGAGCGCGCCGATGCCCCGCCCTTCGTCCTCGACCGCGAGGACGACCTCGTCGGTCTCCGGGGCGTAGGCCGTCGTCAAGAAAATCGCCTCGGCGGGACTCTCGAGGGCCTCGCACGCGTTGTCGAGCAGATTGAGTATGAGCTGCTGTAGTCTCCCCGGCTCGCCGCGGACCGGGGGTAGGCCGGGAGCGAGGTCGATCTCGAGGCGTTCGGTCGCTCTGCGCGCGCGGGCGCCGAAGACGCGAATCGTGGAGTCCAGCACCTCGTTGAGGTCGAGCGGCCCCATTCCGGCGCCTCCACGGGCGAAGCCTTTGAGCTCGGAGGCGATGGATTCGATCCTCTGGCTCGCCGTCTCGATCCCGCCGAGGGCCGACTCGAGCTCCTCGAGGCGACGGGCGGCGAACTCGTCGCTTTCGTCGTCTTCCGCGAAAGAGGCGCGGAGGGCATGGAGAGCACGTGCGCCGAAGGCCGCGTCGAGGCGTATGACGTGATTGGGATTGCTCACTTCGTGGACGATCTCCGTGGCGAGGACGCCGAGCGCGGCGAGCCTGTCCTCGCGGAGCGCCAGCTCCCGCCGCTCCGCCAGCGAATCGCGGAGGCGCTGGGTGGCCGCGGCCTCGAGAATGACACCGGCCTGGGCGACGAGGAGCTCGACGATGCCTACCTTCCGCCCCGAGAATGCGCCGGGAAGGGATCTGCTCACGAGGAGGATGCAGCCTCGGGTCTGTCTGCCGACGGGCAGGGGCGAGCAGAGCGCGGAACGGAAGGCCTCGCCCTTTCCCCAGACGAGATCCTCTCGCGCGTCCTCCACGACGACGCGCTTTCCAGTCGTTCGAACGTAGCGGAGGAGGGCGCCGCGCGGGCCCGTCTCGAGCTCGCCGAAGGACTCCCTCCGTATCGCCCTCGTCTCGATGCCGCCGTTCACGGCGTCGCCGACGACGGCGAGGCTGATCCTGTCCTCGTCTTCGCCGATGATCGATCCGAAGTCGACCCCCGCGCGGAGCATAATGTGACGCAGGGCCCGCTCGAGAAGGGACTCGGGCGTGTAGCCGCCGGCGGCGATGATCCGAGCCGTCTCGGCCAGATAGTCCAAGGCGGCTGTCTCTTCCGGAACGGGCGAGACCGGTGTCGGCGTCGCGGCCTCGCGGCGACGCTTCTCGGCCGCGACCAGCCAGGGATGTTCCCGCTCGAGTGCCTCGACCTTGGCCCGGGCCCCCCAATCCGACCATGCATGATGCGCGCGGCGGAGCCTGTCTTTCGCGCCCTCCTCGTCGCCCTTCGAGGCGAGGAAAACGGAGTAAAGCTCCTCCGCGACGCCCTCCTCGAGCTTGATCCTCGAGGCCGCGGCGCCCTCGACCGCTGCTGCATAAAGTCTCTCGACGTTCCGAGTCTCGCCCAGCGCGCGTAGGCGCTCGGCTCGGACCAGGGCCAAACGGTGCGCGAAATTGCTTGGCGCGCCGCGAGCCCAGCGCCGGAGGTCGGACTCTCGCCGTCCAAGCTCGGCCGCGGCCGATTTCGCGTCGTGCGCCGTCCCCCTCCGAAGCGCGACGGCCAAGGCGAGGGCCCTGAAGAAGCCATAGGAACCCTCCATGATCTGGCTACTCAGGGAATCCCCGTATTCGGCGGCGCGTTCGGAACTTTCAAGGGCGCTTTCCCAGGCTCCGAACGCGACGGAGAGGACGCAATCGAGGTAGTGCAAGCTGAGTATGGCGCTTCGATCCCGCGCTGCCTCATACAGAGGGAGCATTTTTGCCTCGTCGCATTCCGGTCCCGATAAATGCGTCGGATCCGAGCCCGAGCCGCGGCCCAACAAGTTCAGACCCATCTGCATGGCTCGTCGCATGGATAAGAGGCTCCGTTCCTGACCCAAAGTGGCGGCCCGCCCCACGAGTTCCTCGAGCTCCCCGATCGCCTCGGGAAGATTTGGTCCGTAGTGCGTGGCGAGAATGGCATAATGCGAGAGACTGACGCCCGCAGTCTCGTAGTCCCCGTTCTCGATGCCCACTTCGACGCTCTCGCGCAGCGCTGTCATCCCCTCTTGGATAGGGACCTTCCAATGCCCGATGAACATCGCGAAATTTGCCTCGACCCTGGACCTGATGATCTGCAAACCTGAGCCTTCGCAGACCCTCCGTGCGACCTGGGCCCATCGACAGCCCTCGGCGGCCCTGTATCCCCCTGCGGAGACCATGCCTCCCAAGAGAGAGATGGCCACGGCTCCAGTGCTCGAGGCTCCCCGGGAAATGGCGAGCAAGGCCGCCCAAGCCGTAACGGCCGGCAAGATATCGTGGCGCGATACGAAAATGCCCGTGGCTCCCCTGTTGATGAGCCGCATGCAAGCCTCGGCTACCGGATCGCGACGGCGCGCCAATGCCACGAGGATCGAGTCGGGCAGGAGGAGGGCCGCGCGCAGGGCCAGATCGAGGCCCAGGGGGATCCCGTTTTTCCCTTTCGCGCGGTCGGGGATGGGAACCCCCAGCGCCCGGATCGTCTCGATGACCAGGGTCGCGGCGTCCCGGGGGCGGTTGGAGCCCATATACGAGTAAATGCGCACATCGATGGCCGGGACGGCGTCCAGGAGCCTCCGCGCCTTTTGCAGCACCGTATCGATGAGTTCCTCCGCGGCCTTCCCTTCTCCGCTCAGGAATGCTGCCAGGGCTCCGGCATGGTGGAGCTCGAGACAGAGCTCGTACTGGTCGACCCAGGCCTCGGAGGGGAGGATACCGAGGGCGCTCCGGCAGTAGGCCCAGGCCGAGGGGAAGGCCCCCGAGGCGGAGGAGCGCCGGCAGGCGGCGAGAAGGATCTCGGCGGCCTTTCTCCAGACGTCTTTTCCCGCGAAGCGACCGATGCCGAGTCGAATGTGCTCGGCGGTAGTGCCGAGGTCGCCTTCGGCCTTCTTTCCGTCTTCGGTCATGCGACTTTCGGCGATCAGCGCATGGAGCCTCTCCCTCTCAGCCTCATCGACGAGGCCGGCGGCGGCGGCCCTGATGTTGTCGTGGGCAAAACGCCACCGCTTCTCTTCAACTACGGCTTCCTCGACGAGATAGCCCCGTCGGACGAGGCGGGACAATACCTGCGACTGCTCTCCGAGGGGAATGCCCGTGGCGGCGTTCAGGCTCCGTTCGGAGAAAGACCGGGCGAAGCACGAAGCGGCTACGACGCAGCGCCTCTCCTCGTCGGGCAGGCTGCGCATCGCGGCCGCGAGGAACTCGGTCAAATCCGCGGGCGGCGTCTCGGCTCCACCTTCCTCGGCGGGATGCAGGGACCAAAGACCCGCTCCGTAGTCGAAGCGCAGCTCCTCGCGGAATTGGAGGGATCGCAGCATCTGGACGAGATAGAGAGGGTTGCCGCCGGAGGCGCCGAAGAGCCGGGACGACAGGGTCCGCAGCTCCGATCCCGAGAGTCCAGGAAGAGCCGCTCCGAGGCCGGCATCGATCTCCGCCGGAGTCAAGGCCGAAAGCTCGAAAGCCTTGCAGCCGCCCGAAAGAAGCCCGGAGATCAGCGCCGAAGCCAGGCTTCCGGGCTCGATCTCCGAAGCGCGATACGCGACGACGACGAGACTCGAAGGCGGCCGGTTCTGGAGGAGGCGGCCGTAGAAACGAAGACTCGCGGCGTCCGCCCATTGGAGATCGTCCACGAAGATCGCAAGGCCTTCGCGATAGGACGCGATGAGCGAAACCAGAGCCTCGATGCTGCGGCGCGCGTGCTCGACCGGGTCTTCCTGGACCGCCGCCTGGACCTCGGCTTCCTGGGCCGGGACGGGAAGGATGGAGAAGGCGCCTTCCCCGAGAACCCGCGCGGCCTTCGAGAAGCGCGCCTTCCACGCCTCGGCCTTGTCCGGCTCTCCGGCGAATACGCGGAGAGCCAGGTCGGCGAAGAGTCTAGCCATCGGTCCCAGCGGCTTCTCGGAACCGGATTCGTGTTTGCAGGCGAGGACCAGAGCCCCCTTGGAGGCGACCGAGCGAAGGGCCTCCTTGACGAGGCTGCTCTTCCCGATGCCCGGCGGACCCGAGACGAGGACGACGGGATTCCCGCCGCTTCGCGCCTCGCCGAGCGCGGCCTCGATAATGCTTTTCTCTTTCCCGCGCGCCCGAAAGCCGAAGGCGCGCGCCGCTTCGGGATCGGGATCCTCGTCCGCGCACGAGCTTGCCTCCGAAGGTCTATGATCGTAGCCGCGACGGGTTTGAGACAGGGTTCGGAGCAGGCCCGCGGCGCTCCGGAAGCGACGCTCGGGGTCCGGATCGACCAGCTTCCCCAATATTCCGTCGAGAGGCGAGGAACAGGCTCGGGGAAGCTCTCGGAGCGAAGCGCCGATCGAGAACAGGTCGACTCTCGGGTCCGCCCAGAGCGAGCCCGATCCGGCGAGTTCGGGCGCGATGTAGCGGAGCATTTCGTCGGGTATCGCCGCGAAGCCGGAAGAGGCAGTCTGGTTGCGTATCTCTCCCGCGCGGCCCAGGCCGATCAGGGCGAGGCGGGGCGCTTCGCCCGGCCTGCCTGAGTCCACGATGACGTCCATGGGATTGATGCTGCGATGAGCGAAACCCGCATTGTGCAGGCGAGCCACGAGGATAGCCAGGGAAGTCGCTATCTCCAGCACGAGCTCGGGCCCAAAGGCCTTGTGTTCCCTCAACGCGAGGAGGGGAAGGCCTCCCGGGTCGGCAGCCACGAGACTGTCGCCTCCGTCCCAGGGGGACAACGGCCGCGGGATTCCGACGATATTAAGGAAGGACGACAGCTCGTGGTCCCGCCCCGCCAGGATCTGGCCGGCCTTGCCTTGGCCGTATACCCGGAGAAGGACCGAGGAATCGGCGAGCCTGTACAGCCTTTCGGGGCCGCATTGGGCCAGGAGAATGCCGCCCATTCCCCGGCCCTTCGTCACGGACGATCTCCAGTGCCGGCGGTGGTCGTTGCAAGCTCGGGGAACCGGACTCTGACGGTGGTCCCGGCCTCGAGGCGGCTATCCAATTCCAGGCGGCCGCGGTGCTCCTTGACGATTTCCTGGCACAGGCCCCAACCGAAGCCGGAGCCGCCCTGCGACCCCCGGGTCGTAAAGAATGGCGTGCCCAGCCTGGCTTGGACCTCGGGGGACATCCCCCGGCCTTCGTCCGTCACCGTGAGGACCGCCTCCCGGTCCCGGGCCTCGACCGAGATCCGGACGGCCTTGTCCCTGTCGGCCAGGGAATGGAGGGCGTTGGTCGCCAAATTGACGACCAATTGCTGAAGACGGAATTCGACCCCGAGAACCATAACAGGGTCATCCGGAATATGGACCGAAAGGCGGGTCGATTCTTCCCTCCAGCGCAATTCGTAAAGCTTGGCCGTCCGGCGAACCACGACTCCCAGGTTCACGGGGCCGGGCAGATCCCGGGGGCGGGCCTCGAAGCGGAGATTCGTCACGACCTGGTTTATCTGTCCCGAGGCATCGAGGATCGCGCTCACCAGGCCTTGAGCCTCGCCGAGCCTGGAATCGTCCCCGGTCCCCGCCGGAAGCCCGTCCTCTCGGGCTCGGTCCCTGTCTTCCCGGACCCGGCGATGGAGGGATTCGAGGAGGGAGGCGTTCAGGGCGATGACATGGTTGGGGTTGTTGATCTCGTGGCCGACCTGGGCGGTCAGGAGCCCCAAGGTGCCAAGGCGGTCGGCCCGGGCGGTCCTCTCCTGGAATCGATCCAGCTCCTTCTGCATGGCGCGGACTCGGACTGCCAGGGCGGCGGAGAATACCGTCGTCTCGATCATCACCGACAGGACCAGGAAGAGGCTGTCTCCGAATATGTTCATGAAGGGTCCCATGGAGCCCATGGAGCCGAGGGTCATCCATCCGATCGACAGCAGCATGCACGACCAACCAACAATGAAGAAACGGCTCAGGTAATGGCCTCGAATCATCTGCAGGATGGTGCCGGCCTCGATACCCAGGATCTCGAGCCATGAAGTCAGGAGGATGAGTTCGCCGGCCAAGCGCCGGTTTCCCGAGAGGAAGACGGCCAGGAACGATAGGACGGCTGCGAATAGAATCGTCCCTACCCGGGAGCTCCATTTCCAAAGCTCGAAGCGGTTGACCGCGGAAGCGAATGTCCAGCCGGCCATCAACAACAAGGCCTCTGAAAGGAAGAAGGAAATAGTAAGGTACGGCTTGAGCTCGGGAACCAGACTTTGGAGAAAGCCGGTGTACAGCAGAAGATATGCCCAGAACGATACTAGATAGAATGTATACCGAAGATAGAGACGGTCCCTGATGGTGCGCAGCATGAAAACGTTGAAGAGGATCATGAGGAGGAGGAAGCCCGACATCATCCCGAAGCCGGCGTAGCTGAGACCGTCGATGAAGGTCAGGGTCGGCCCGTCGCAGATCATGGGAAGGAAGCAGATGGATGTCGTGGATTCGATCCTGACCAAAAGGGAGCCCCGAGGGCCCTTGGGAAAAGGAAAGACCGCGGGGAAATGCCTGGGAAGTCGAGGATCATCCCTTTGATCGGGCCCGGAAAAAAACGGCCCATCCGTCCAAGTCGAGCCGTCCCTGAACCGGACATCGACTTTCCCCATCCTGGACGCCCACTGGGCCAGCGACAGCTCTCGCGGGCCCTCTTCGGACCTGCGCCAATCCAAGCGCAGCCAATAGACATCCGGGCTGAAGCCGAAGTCCATGAAGGCTTGCCCGCAGGGAGCGAAGCGTTCGGAGGCCGCCCAAGCCTCGTCCCAGGTCCAGGTCCCACCCTTGTCCACTCCCCAAGTGAAAGAGCGACCCAGCGCTTCACCGGACCCGAGGGACGACAAGTCCAGCGGAGCCGCCGAAACGGAGGCCATCAGCATCAAGGCAGGCAGGATCATCGGGGACACCCGGGTGAATGTATCACGACTTTGGGAAAGGGGCCGCCATTCTTTTCTCGGGCTAGGTCCCTGCGAGGTTTTTTCGTACTATTTGCAACCTCCCCGATAGGGGCGCTTCCCCGGTCTATCCGCTCGATTCCCCTATACGATGCCCGGCTCAAGCCCACAGGAACGCTACTGCTCGCTTCCCCGCGATGTAGTCGTCGAAAACCAATTGGGCAGGGCTCCCCGCCATGCCGACGCAAATATGCAAGGGCAGCAGGTGCTCTTCGCGAGGGTGGCAGTAGCGCGCGGAGGGCGCCTTTTCCCAATCGATCAGCCGCTGCTCGCACTGCGCGCGGGGGCCGGTGCAGGTTTCGATCAACCATTCCTGGAAGGCATCGTTCTGAGAGTCGGACTTATTCGGACCTCCATAGCGAAACCCTCTCATATTATGAAACGAGAAGCCCGATCCGATAACGAGAATATTATCCTTCATCAGGTCATGTAGAGCTGCGCCAAGGGCTATGTGCGTAACCGGGTTCAGTCCTTGCACAAGCGAGATTTGCAGTGATGGAATATCCGCTTCGGGGTACATCATCTTCAACGGGATGAAGAGGCCGTGGTCGTATCCTCGCTTGGTGTCGATACCTGAGGAAAGACCCTTTTCGCCGAGAAGCGCGACAATTTTCTTCGCTAATTCGGGACTGCCGGGCGCCGGGTAAATAATCTGATAAGCTTCATCAGGAAACCCATAGTAGTCGTAGAACATCTCAGGTCTGTCGGCTCCGAGGAGCGTTGGGACCTTCTCTTCCCAGTGAGCGCTGATGACGAGTATCGCATCCGGCTTCCTGAGCCTCGCAGGGAGCCTTTGCATGAAGTCCACCATCGCCTTATGACTTAGGTCTCCAAGAATCGGTAAGGGTCCTCCACCGTGAGAGAAGTAGACGATCTGAGCGTTTTTCTCGGAGCCTGTGTTTTCCATGTCCAACTCCCCTTTCTTCGGTACGCGCTCAAGCAATGATACCAGCAGCCCCGGAGAAATGCGAGCGGGAACTGTCGACGAATACCGATGCTAATGCGGCGCCATGGCACCTTGGTCACGCGGATACTTCGCCCTCACCCAGGCCGCGAAGTCAGCGCACATCCTGGTCTCCGAGGTCGAGTTGTCGGCGATGGTCTCGACGCCGTGGACGATGGCGATGTCGGCGTCGAGGCTCGAGCTCGGATCGGCGCGGTAGCTGCGCGAGCGGGAGGCGGCTATCGATTCCTCCGCGGCGGCCCAGGCCTCCTCGGGCGAGGCGTTGCAGGCCTCGGCGAGATAGCGTCCCGAGAAGCCCTCGCCCGTGAGCGCCCTCAGCGTCTGGTCGTGCGTGAGCGAGTTGCCCGGCGCCCAATACTTGTCGGCGAGGAGCCTTCCGACCTCGGGGTTGTCGGCGATATGGCCGAAATTGTCCAGGAACCAGGCGCGGGTCTGATAGACGGCCATGTCGGCGAGCAGATAGCCGTGGTAGCTGGCCGACGACTCTTGGTTGAGGAGGTGGGGAATGGCCAGGAGGGGCCTCGGGCTCTCGACCCCCAGGATCCGCCTCTCCGCCTCGCGCGCCATCGCCAGTACCTTGTCCGCCTCGAGCTCGGAATCCCCCAGCGCGTAGAGAGCGCGCTCGAAATAGGGCACTACTAGCAGCATGCGCTCGCCGAAGGCTCGGAAGGGCTGGCTCCTCTCGATGCGCTTCTCGATGAGGGCGGGCGGGATCGGAGTCCCGTCCGGCTTCTTCGCGTAGCGCGTCATCCAGTCCGCGTCGCCGAGAATGCTGTCGCAGAACATCGACTGAGTCTCGGCGTAGGCCATCGAGGTAGGCGGGTACTCCTGGGAGAAGCAGGGCGAGTTTCGCGTGACGTTGGCGAAATGGGCGGCGTGGCCGCCCTCGTGGAAGAGCGTATTGATCGCCCCCTGCCCCGAGCCGACCTGGGCCGGCCTGCCCTCGGAGGTGAAGTTGATCCGGGCCGGCGCCCAGGCCCCGCGGTCGTAGAAGGCGGGGACCGGAGCGTGGCAGAAGCCGTTTTGGTACTTTCCTTCGCGCTCGAGCAGGTCGAGGCGCAGGACCGAGCCGCGATAGGCGATGCCGAGATTCCGGAAGCTCGCTATCCATCGCTCGAGGGCGAGCTCGAAGGGGAAGTAGGGATCGGTCTCGCGAAGGACCTCGCCCCCCATCCGGAAGCGCAGGTTCCAGGACTTGAGCGCGCCGGGACCGTAAGAGCGCTCGAGGGAGGCGAGGCCGCGCGCGTTGGCCGAGGCCGTCAGCCTCTCGAAATCGTCCAGGATCTCGAAGAGCTCCTCCGGCGTCATCGCCTCGGACTTGCGCACCTTGTAGTCGAAGAAGTCGCGATAGCCCTGGCCGCGCGCGAAGGCGTTGCGAGCCTTCACTATCTCCAGGAAGCCGTTCGCCAGGATCCATTCCTCCAGGCCGCGCAGGGCGGAGAGGCTGCTCTCGCGCGCCGCCTCGTCGGGGTTGGCGGCCTGGTTCGTGAGGAGGGCTCCCAAGGTCGCGTCCGCCACCTCTCCCCTGTCGTTGAGGTGGCGAAGCCTCCTCTTCTGCCGCTTCCCGAAGAGCTCGGCCTCGAGGGCGACGATCCTGCCCATCGCGGCTCGCCCGGACTCTCCCTCGATCACATTGGCCTCGAAGAAGGCGCGCCAACCGCGCAGCCCGGCGAGGAGCTCGGCGGCCTCGCCCGAGCCCTCTGGGCGCTCGACGGCGGCCAGTCGCTCGCGCACCGCCGCCAGCTTCGCCGAATCGGAGACGAAGGCCTTGAAGGCCGCTTCGGCCTCGGCGAAGCCTGCATGGTCCTCGCTCGTCGCCATGTGGGTGGACCAGAACAGATCCTCCTTCTTCCGGTGGACGGCGAGGTAGTCGCGGTTGAGTCCGTCGAAGAACGCGCGGATTTCGTTCGTTTCCATGGGAAAAGGATTATTCCGAGAAGCCCTCCGTGTCAAAGGGAAACGCGGCCCCTCGCCCCCCGCGGGCGCTCCGACGATTACGCGCTTCCCGCGACGATCGTCCGGCACTAGCCGATCGGCCGCGATATTATTATCCTACATGCTATAACTGCTCGCCCGCCACGACGGGGACGAGGAGTGCCGCGGCCTTTGGGCGCGGCGGAGCCCGCGCCCCGTATGGGGGCGGATACGCTTCCATTTCAAGGAACGCCCCATGACGAACCCCAGGACCCTCTTCTCCAGTCAGCTTCTCGAGGTCTGCAAAAGCGCTCTCGCCGCGAGAGGGGGGCTCGAAGCCCTCGCCTTGCTCGCCTTCCAGAGACGCCAGGCCCTGCGCCGAGCCTCCGCCGAGCGGGCGGGCAGGATGGTGCCTGCCGTACTCATAGCGAGCGTGACTCGGCGCTGCAACCTCGACTGCGCCGGCTGCTATTCGAAGGAGCTCCGCCCGAACGGCCCGGACGCGCCCGTCGAGCTCTCGGACGACAGGTTCATGGAGCTCTTCGAGGAGGCGGTCCGGCTCGGAGTCGGCGTCATAATGGTCGCCGGGGGCGAGCCTCTGCTTCGGCCCGGCCTGCTCGCGAGACTGGCGGCTCTCCGCGGAATCGTCGTCCCGGTCTTCACGAACGGTACCCTCCTCGACGCCTCGATCGCTCCCGTCTTCGGCACGACCCTCCTGCCCGTCTTCAGCATCGAGGGCGACGAGGCCTTCACCGCGGAGCGCAGAGGGAGGGGCGTCCATGAGGCGGCCCTCATCCGGGCCCGGGCCATTCGCGAGGCCGGAGGGGTCTTCGGAGTCTCGGTCACGGTGAGCTCGCGCAACGTCGACAGCGCCCTGTCGCCGGATTTCCTCGGACGAATCGCCGAGATCGGCGCCTCGGCCCTCTTCCTCGTCGAGTACGTGCCCGTGGTCGCCGGCAGCGAGGGCCTGGCGCTCTCGGGCGCCGAGCGCGCCAGGCTCAACGACCCGGGCCTGACCCTGGGCCTGCCCTACCCCGTCATACGCCTGCCCGGGGACGAAGAGGCCTACGGCGGCTGTCTCGCCGCGGGTAGGGGCTTCATCCACGTGGCGCCCGACGGCTCCCTCGAGGCCTGCCCCTTCGCTCCGTTCTCCGACAGCGACGCGGGACGGGAGGGCCTGGCGGCCGCCCTCGACTCGCCCCTCATGCGGGCCATCCGCGAGCGCCACGGCGAGCTGACCGAGACCAGGGGAGGCTGCGCCCTCCGGGGCAAGGCCGGCTGGATCGCCTCCCTCGGCGCCTGCTCTCTCGGCGATGGGCCCGAGCTCGGCGACGAGGATGCGGGTGCGGCGTAGAGGCGATTCCCGAACAGCCGGATTTTTCTGCGCCTCGACGCACTAAAATCCCGGCCCGAACGTCATATAAGGTGCGATACATTGATAAAGCAGGATAGGCGGTCGGATTTGGAGACCGCATACCGCGAGAACAGGCACGGATTCCTCGCCTGGGCGACCAAGGCCACGCGAAGCCTCGTGGACGCCGAGGATCTCGTGCAGGACGCCTTCGTAACGGCTTTATCGGGCGCGGAGGGCCTTTCCGCCGTGGACGACCTGGCGGCCTGGCTCTTTACCTCGGTTCGCAACAGGGTGAGGGACCTTTGGCGCAGAGGCGAGACGCGGAAAAAGGCCGGCGAGATCTCCGTCTCGGACTCCGCGATAGCCGAGATCGTCGCCTCGGTCGGGCTGGATCCGGCCGAGATCGCCCTGTCTTCCGAGCTGCTCGATGCCCTGTACGACGCGATAGGGGAGTTGCCGGACGAGCAGCGGATGGTCATCGAGGCGCAGGTCCTGGACGGCCTGACGTTCAGGGAGCTCGCCGAGACGAGCGGCATTTCCCCGGATACGCTGGCGGCGCGGAAGCGCCGCGCCTTGAAACGACTGGCGGCCGCGCTCCGGGAATGGATCGAATAGTAATTATGGAGGATGACGATGTTTCACGACGAGCACATGCGGGCGCACAAGCGCTGGAAGGCGATGAGCGGAGGCAAGAAGGCCCTGGTCATCGCCGGCTGGATCGCGCTTATCGCCGCGGTACTGGCCCTATTCGGCCTCGTAACCATGCTGCTATGGAACCGGATCATGTCAGGCGTCCTCGGGCTGCCCGCTTTCGGGTTCTGGGAGGCCCTCGGGCTCTTCGTATTGGCCAAGATTCTCCTTGGCGGGCGCCCGGGCGCTTTCATCGGCCGGATGCGGATGAGACGGCTCATGCGGGAGCGGATGGCCGAGCAGGCCGAGGAAGGCGAAGGGCTGCACGATTGAAGAAATCAAGCATCGCGAGGCCGATAGTCCCGATGGCAGGCCCGCTCGCGGGTTTGCTGGCCGCGGCCATCGGGATCCTCGTGCCGGCTGCTTCTGCCGCCGCCCAGCAGGCGACCCCGACTACTGCGGCGAGCGCCACTACTGTGGCGAGCGCCACTACTGTGGCGAATGCCGGCCTCCGGAAGCTGACGATCGACGAGGCCGTAACCTCGGCCTTGTCCAAAGATCCGGGAGTGATGAGCGCCAATCTGGACTGGATGTCGACGAGCGCCAAGGCGGACGTGGCTAAGTGGAAGCGCATTCCTTCCCTGTCCGCGAGCGCGGGCTATACGCGGCTCAGCGAACTCCCCGCCGCCGACACCGCGATAAGCGCGGACGTCCCTCCATTCGGCTCGTTCTCGCTCGCCCTTCCCTCCTTGCTGAACACGTTTTCCTTCGACCTCAATCTCTCCTACCCGATCTACGACGGCAACAAAGTCAAGGAAGGCATCGCGATCGCCGATCTCCAGACCCAGGTGAAGGACGCCTCGAGAGAGACGGTCAAGAGGTCCCTGGCCTTCGACGTCCGGAGGGCCTACTGGGAGGCGGTGCGCGCCACCTACAATCGCTCGACTCTCGAGCGGAATCTCGACCTCATGAAGAAGAACGTCGCCCTCGTGGCCCAACAGTTCGGCCAGGGCGTGGCGACGCGAGCCGACCAGCTCGCCGCCCAGATGCGCCTCGAGCAGGCCGACGAGGACCTGGGAGACGCCCAGTCCGCCCAGAGGCGGGCCTTCCTGTCCCTCGCTTCGCTGATGGGCGAGGACCTCTCCTCCCTGGGGATCTCGACCGCGGCTCCCGGCTCGGCCCCGCCTTTCGAGCTCTCGACCGAGCCCGAGGACTCGTCCCTGCCCGTGGCTTCAGCCTCCATCGACGAGGCCGGGCTCGTGTCGGGCGCTCTCGCGAGGCGGCCCGAGACCCGCGCCGCGGAGCTGGCTCGCAGGCTCGCGGAGCACTCCATCGAGCTTTCGCGCGCCGCCCTCTATCCCACCGTGGCGGTGACCGGCAATTACACCTTGGCCGATCCCAACCAGCGGGTCCCCTTCCAGACCGATCCCGCGCTGTTCACCGGGACCTGGGCCCTGGGCCTCGTGGTGAACTACGACGTCGGCGGCGTGCCGGCCGCGCTCGACGACATCAAGGCTCAGACCCTCGCCGCCTCCAAGGCCAAGGCCGACGAGGACAGACAGCGCAGCGCCGTCGTGATGGACGTCGAGAGCTGCATCGTCAACCTCGAGCGCGCGTTGCGCGACCTCGATTCCACCCGGGCTATGGTGGCCCAGGCCGAGGAGAATCTCCGCGTCATGCGGGGCAGGGTCGCGGCGGGCACGGCCAAGGACATCGACCTGAGCTCTTCCGAGTTCGACCTGTTGAGGATGAACTTCGCGGTGACGAACAAGCGCATCGACGCCGTCATCGCCCAGGCCGACCTCGCCCGCGCCGCGGCCTCGGAGGAACTCAAGTGAGGGCGGACGGATGCTGAGGCTCTTCAGGTACCTCAAGCCCTACGCGATCCCGGTGGCGGCGGTGATGGCGGTCGTGTTCTTCCAGTGCATGTCCGACCTCTACCTGCCGACGCTGATGTCCGACGTCGTGAACAAGGGCATAACGAACGGGGACATCCCCTTCATCCTCCAGACGGGCGGGCTCATGCTCCTCGTGGCCCTGGGCGGATCCGTGTGCGCGGTCATCGCGAGCTACCTCTCCTCCCACTCGGCGATGGGCATGGGCGCGCTGCTGCGCGACGACATCTTCACGCACGTGTCCGACTTCTCGCTCCACGAGTTCGACAAGATCGGCACTCCCTCCCTCGTCACCCGGACCACGAACGACGTGACGCAGGTGCAGATGGTGGTCCTCCTCATGATGAGGATGATGGTGAGCGCGCCCATCATGATGATCGGCGGCATAATCATGGCCGTCTCCAAGGACCCGGGCCTGTCCTGGGTCATCGTCGCGGTCATCCCCCTCCTCACCGCCGTGATAGTCACGGTCGCGGTCAAGGGCTTCCCCCTCTTCCGCGCCATCCAGAAGAAGATCGACAAGATCAACCTGGTGCTCCGGGAGGGACTCACGGGCATCCGCGTCATCCGCGCCTTCAACCGCGTCGACGACGAGAAGCGCCGCTTCGAGGACGCCAACCTCGACCTGATGACGGTCTCGATCCAGGTCAACCGCCTCTTCGCCGTCCTCATCCCGATCATGATGTTCGTCATGAACTTCACCACGATCGCCATCATCTGGTTCGGCTCCAAGCGGGTCGACCGCGGGACCTCCAACGTCGGCAACATGATGGCCTTCCTCCAGTACGCGATGCAGATCCTCTTCTCCCTCCTCATGGCGAGCTTCATGTTCATCATGCTGCCGCGGGCCCAGGCCTCGGCCATCCGCATCAACGAGGTCCTCGACACCGTCCCCGAGATCACCGATCCGGAGGAGCCGCGCCGGCCCGACGAGGCGAAGAAGGGCTACGTCGAGTTCCGCAACGTGAGCTTCAGCTACCACGGGGCCGAGGTGCCCGCGCTCATGGACGTCAGCTTCTCGGCCAAGCCGGGGGAGGTCACCGCCATCATCGGCAGCACGGGCTCCGGCAAGTCGACCCTGATCAGCCTGATACCGCGCTTCTACGACGTGGACTCGGGCAGCATCCTGATCGACGGCGTCGACGTCCGCGACATGGCCCAGGACGAGCTCCGCTCGAGGATCGGACTCGTGCCGCAGAGGGCCGTCCTCTTCTCGGGCAGCGTGGAGGGCAATATCGGCTACGGCTGCGACGGCGCCTGCCGCGACGACGTCGCGGAGGCGGCCGAGACCGCCCAGGCGACCGAGTTCATCTCCGAGATGAAGGACGGCTACGACTCCGAGATATCCCAGGGCGGCACCAACGTCTCGGGCGGCCAGAAGCAGCGGCTCTCGATAGCCCGCGCCCTCGTCCGCAAGCCCGAGATCTACCTCTTCGACGACAGCTTCTCCGCCCTCGACTTCAAGACCGACGCCAGGCTGCGCGCGGCGCTCCGCGTCAAGATCGGCGACGCGACCGTGCTGATCGTCGGCCAGCGGGTCGCCACCGTGATGGACGCCGACCGCATCATCGTGCTCGACGAGGGGAAGATCGCCGGCATGGGCACCCACCGGGAGCTCTACCGCGATTGCCAGGTCTACAAGGAGATCGTCGCGTCCCAGCTCTCCGAGGAGGAGATTGCATGAGCGACACGGCGGCGAGGCGCGGCCCCGCGCCGGGAGCCCCGGGAGGAGCGCCCGGAGGGCAGAGACCGATGGGCCGGCCGGGCGGCGGCCCCGGGATGATGATGGGCATGAGCGGCCCCGCCGAGAAGCCCAAGGACGCGAAGAAGACCATCGGGTTCCTCATGACCTACTTCGCGCCGCGGCGGGGCAAGCTCACCATCGTCGTCGTCTTCGCGGTGCTCAGCACGATCTTCACCATCGTCGGGCCCAAGCTCATGGGCCACGTGACGACCAAGCTCTACGACGGCCTGATATCCAAGTACATGGCCTACTTCCTCCACAAGCCCGTGCCGTCGATGGACTTCAACTACATCGGGGGGACCCTCCTCCTCCTCGTGGGCTTCTACCTCCTGAGCACCCTGTTCAGCTACATCCAGCAGTACACGATGGCGGGCGTCTCGCAGGGCATGGTGTACGACATGAGGAAGGACGTGAACGACAAGCTCGCGCGCCTGCCGCTCAAGTACTTCGACTCCAAGACCCACGGCGAGATCATGAGCCGCGTGACCAACGACATAGACAACATCAGCACGACCCTGCAGCAGAGCCTGACCCAGCTCATCACCTCGGTGTGCACCATCGTCGGCGTCCTCGTCATGATGGTGACGATCAGCCCCTGGCTGACGCTGATAGCCCTGGTCACCCTGCCCGCCGCCCTCTTCGCGACCATGAACGTCACCAAGCTCTCGCAGAAGAGCTTCGGGGCCCAGCAGAAGGAGCTCGGGGCCCTCAACGGCCACGTCGAGGAGATGTACACGGGCCACGTCATCGTCAAGGCCTTCGGCCGCGAGGGAGAGTCGGTCCGCGTGTTCAAGGACATCAACGCGAGGCTCTTCGACGCCGCGTGGAAGGCCCAGTTCATCTCCGGCGTGATCATGCCCATGATGAACTTCATCAACAACGTCGGCTACGTCGTCATCTGCGTCGTGGGCGGCATCATGGCGGCCCGGAAGGCCCTGAAGCTGGGCGATATCCAGGCCTTCATCCAGTACTCGAGACAGTTCACCCAGCCGATCGCCCAGACGGCCAATATTGCCAACGTCCTCCAATCCACCCTGGCCTCGGCCGAGCGCGTCATGGAGGTCCTCGAGGAGACGGAGGAAATACCCGAGAAGGCCGACGCCACGACCATCGAGGCTCCCCGCGGCCATGTCGAGTTCCGCCACGTGCGCTTCGGCTACAAGGAAGACGCGATCCTCATGCAGGACATGAACATAAAAGTCGAGCCCGGCCAAACCATAGCCATCGTCGGGCCGACAGGGGCGGGCAAGACCACCCTGGTCAACCTCCTCATGCGCTTCTACGAGATCTCGGGCGGTACGATCCTCGTCGACGGCGTGGACACCCGCGAGATGCGGCGCGGCGAGCTGCGCACGCTCTTCGGCATGGTGCTCCAGGACACCTGGCTCTTCAACGGCTCGATCCGGGAGAACATAGCCTACGGCCGCGAGGGGGCGACGGAGGTCGATATCGTCGCGGCGGCGAAGGCCGCGCACGCGGACCACTTCATCCGGGCCCTGCCGGAAGGCTACGACACGGTCCTCAACGAGGAGGCGTCCAACATCTCCCAGGGCGAGAAGCAGCTCCTCACCATCGCCCGCGCCATACTTTCGGACCCGGCGATCCTCATCCTGGACGAGGCGACGAGCAGCGTCGACACGAGGACCGAGGTATACATACAGAAGGCGATGAAGGAGCTCATGCGGAACCGCACGAGCTTCGTGATAGCGCACAGGCTCTCGACCATCCGCGACGCGGAATCCATACTGGTGATGAAGGACGGGAGCATAATCGAGATGGGAAGGCACGTCGAGCTGCTCGCTAAGGGGGGCTTCTACGCCGACCTCTACAACAGCCAGTTCACGGGCGCCTACGTAGACGAGCAAGGGGTGTAGCCATGAGCGATACGATCACGACGACGGACGCGCCGAAGGGCGCCAAGGGCGCGATGCCGCAGGGAGCGAAGCCCCGGGACGGCAAGGGGGCGGGCGGCGCGGACGACGCCGGCAAGAAGGCGAGGAAGCGGCCGGTGCTCTTCGGGACCCTGATCCTGATCCTCCTCGTGGGGACGGGCCTCGTGCTCGGGTCCCTCTGGCTCCTGGACGCGATCAACTACGTGAGCACCGACGACGCGGCCATCGACGGCGACCACGTCGACGTCAGCGCCAAGATGCTCGGCCGGATAGCCAAGCTCACGGCCCAGGAGGGGGACAAGGCCGATCCGGGTCAGTTGCTGGTCCTCCTCGACGATACGGACCTCCGCGCCCAGGAGGCCCAGGCGACGGCTTCGCTCAACTACGCCAAGCGGAACGTCGAGCTGTCCAAGATCAACCTCGACCGGGCGCAGAGCGACGCCGACCGGGCTCGGACGCTGTTCGGGACGGGAGCCATGACCAAGGAGCAGAACGACCACGCGGCGAACGCCCTCGACGCCGCCAGCGCCCAGTACGCCATAGCCCTCGCCCAGGTCGACACTGCGGACGCCCAGCTCGGCGTCCTCGAGAACCAGCTCCTCAACACGAGGATAACGTCCCCGATCTCGGGCGTCGTCGCCAAGAAGTCCCTGATGCCGGGGGACGTCGTCCAGCCGGGGCAGACCATCTACTCTATCAACGATCTCGACTCGGTGTGGGTGACCGCCAATTTCGAGGAGACGAAGATCGGGAGGATCGCGATCGGCGCCCCGGTCCAGATCAACGTCGACGCCTTCGGAGGCAAGGCCTACGCGGGGAAGGTAGTGCTGATCGGAGCGGGCATCCTCACTCCGCCCTTCTCGATCGGGGATTTCACCAAGACCACCCAGCGGGTGCCGGTCCGCATCTCGCTCGACAAGAGACAGTCCAGCCTGATACCCGGACTCTCGGTCGAAGTGAAGGTGAAGACCAGGCCCCTGTTCCAGCTGGAGCTGCCCTTCAGGGCGAAAGAAGGGTCCTAGGACCTGAGACGGCGGACTCGCCCACGTCGGATGCCGTGCTCAAGGCCGGCATCGGCTACACGCCGAATTCCAGCACGATTCTCGTGCCTCCGGACCGCTCGACGCGGATGCTCCCTCCGAGCTGCTTCGTCAGACCGTCGACCAGCATCAGGCCGAATCCCTTCGAGCGGCCGAAATCTATCGACTCGGGCAGGCCGGCGCCGTTGTCCTGGACCGCCAGCGTGACCCTGCCTTTGGCCAGAGAGGCCGCGACGACGATTTCGTTCCCGCGCTTGCCGGTGAAGGCGTATTTCATGACGTTGGTGAGGAGTTCGTTCACGATCATGCCCAGGGGCTGCAGCTGTTTGGCGTCCAGGACGAAGTCCTCGATCCGCTTCTCGACCCTCACCGAGCCGCAATCGGGGAAATGAGCGATGATCTGGTCGATCAGGGGCGGGAGGTACATGAGGACGGAGACGCCGCCATAGCCGCCGGACCGGCTCAGCGTGTCGAAGAGGACAAGAATGCTCTGAACCCGGCTGCCCGCGTCCTTGAGCGCCGTCTTCGCGGAGCTCTCCTCGGTCGCCTCCGCCTGGAGGACCAGGAAGTTGAATATGGTGTTCAGGTTGTTCTTGACCCGGTGCTGGACTTCCTTGAGGATCAGCTCTTTCTCGCGGAGGAGCCCGCCGATCTTCTCCTCCGCCAGCTTCCTCCCCGTGATGAAGCGGGCCTGCTGGAGATTCATGTAGGCCGAAGCGGAAAGCTGCTTCGAGAGGGTATGCAGGGCCAGGGCGATTTTCTCGAAGCGCCCGCGGCTCATGGAAGGCACCTCGCCGAAGGCCTCCATGAACGAGCTCTCGTCGGCGCCGATCTCCCGGGCGTACTCCCTCATGCCCGCATCCGACTGGCTCTCGTCCCTGACCTGGCCCACGAGCCAGTTGGCGATGTGCTTCCCGCCCACGACCATGCTGGTCCCGGCGTCCCAGAGCCCCCCGCTGAGGCAGGTCCGCACGACCGGCCCCTCCGGATGGCGGCGGCCGAGGAAGGCGTCGGATTTCATGCAGTTCGAGCAGCCGCGCTCCGTCTTGCGGATGATATCCTCGCAGAGCCGCGTGAAGTGGCTGGGCGCCGTCAGGGGCGTCCCGTCCGGTTTGGTTATGATGGACGCCACGCCCGTGGCCGCGGCGAATTCGTCCTGGATGCGCTGGATCGCAGCCAGGTCGAAGAGCTCCTCGAAGGCGGCGCCCTCCGAGTCGTCCCCGGGACGGGTGAGGGCGACCAGTCGCTTCTCGAGCGCCTCCTCGAGCAGCTTCCGCTCGGTGATGACGTCGAACACCGCGGCGAAGTAGCCCCTCTGCGGACTATACACGGACACCATGAACCACATCTTCATGGACTCCACGTAGTACTCCATGCGCTCGGGCTCCCCGGTCCAGGACACCCGCCCGTACAGCTCGAAGAGCGCGGGGTCGATCTCCCGGATTCCCGGGACGACCTCGGTCACCCTCCTGCCTACTACGTCCCGAAGACCGGTCTGCTCCTCGAAGGCGGCGTTGACCGACAGGTAGGTGAAATCCATGGGCGCGCCGTCACCGCCGAAATGCATCCGGCAATAGGCGAAGCCGTTGAGCATGTTCTCGAAAAGGGAGCGGTAGAGCTCCTCGCTGCGTCTGAGGTCCTCCTGGACGCCGTATTCCTCGGTCACGTCGCGGAAGACCAGGATGACGCCGGTGGCGATTCCATCCCCGTCGTAGATCGGCGCCGCGGAATCGGCGATCTGGTATTCGACGCCGGAGCGCGACACGAGGACGGTATGGTTCGCCAGGCCCACTATCGCGCCGCTCTCGAGGACCTTCTTCACGGGATTCTCCACGGGAACCCGAGTGTTCGCGTTGACGATGCGGAAGACCTCGCCGATCGGCCTTCCCGCAGCCTCGGCGATGCCCCAGCCGGTCAGTCTTTCCGCCACCGGATTCATCCTGGTCACCGCCCCGGAGGCGTCGGTCGCGATCACCGCGTCGCCGATGGAGTTGAGGGTCGTCCTCAGGTGCTCCTTCTCCATCCAGAGATTCCGTTTGGCCTCGTGCAGCCTGAAGGCCATCTTGATCGAGGCGTCGATGACCGCTATGCCGGAATTCTTGAGTATGTAGCCGTATGAGGTGATCGTCTCGGTCCGCTCGACGACCTCGGGCTCCGAATGGCTCGATAGGAAGATTATGGGGATCTCGCGCCCGCGGAGGATGGCCGCCGCCGCCGTGGGGCCGTCGATGCCCCTGCCGAGGTCGATATCCATCAGGATGAGGTCGACGGAAGGATCGGAGCCGCAGCGGTCCACCGCTTCCTCGCCGGATCCCGCCGAGACCACTCGGTATCCGCGCTTCTCCAGGCTCGCCTTCTCGGCCAGGGCCGTCAGGAAATCGTCTTCCACTAGGAGAATGCTGCTCGTCTTCCCGCTGCGCGTCATTATTACTTTTAACCGGATAAATCGATTTTTTCAATTAAAATCGGGACCCGCTATCGAAGCCTCATTTCCCCTCGTCCGGATAGCTCGCCGTCGCCGAGATCGTGATGCCGCCTCGCGGCTTCTGCGTGACCGTGACGGTCACGCGTCGAGGCTTGCAGGCCTCGTAGACGTCCATGGCTATCCGGGCCGACAGCTCCTCGCAGAAGGCTCCCTCCTCGCGGAGGGACCAGAAATAGAGCTTCAGGCTCTTGCTCTCGATGCAGAGGGCCTCGGGCTCGAACTCGATGCGCACGGTCTCCCAGTCGGGCTGCCCGGTCACGGGACAAAGGCTCGTCACCTCGTCGCTCTCGAGCACGACGGTCTTGACGTGGGCCGGGGAGGGAAAGACCTCGAGACGCCTGCTCGGCGTCGAGACCTTGTTCCCGAGGGCCTCGAATTTCGGCCCGTCCATCAGGCTCCTCCCAGACCGAAGGGGTTGTACCTTATCCCCGTATCGAAGGCGTCGATGCCCTCCCGCCGCTTAAGCCCCCTGACGACCGCGTAGGTCACCGGAGTGAGGACGACCTCGTAGGCGACCTTGAAGGCGTACTGCGCGATCATCATCTGGAAGAGGACGGCCGAGGGCACGATGCCGACGAAGCCCAGCCCGATGAAGATCGCCGTATCGAGGCCCTGGCCGACGATCGTCGAGGAGATCGTCCTCGTCCAGAGGTAGCGTCCCTTCGTCAGTTTCTTGAGCGCCGACAGGGTGATCGAGTTGGCGAACTCGCCCGCCCAGTAGGCGACGAGGGAGGCCGCCACGATCCTCGGCGTGAAGCCGAGGACCTTCGCGTAGGCTTCCTGGTCCTTGAAGAAGGAGGGGAAGGGCAGGACTATCGCGACGAGGAAGATGGCCGACATCAGCGCGTTGGCGGCGAAGCCCGACCAGATCACGATCCTCGTCTTCCGGAACCCGTAGACTTCGGTGAAGACGTCCCCCAGTATGTAGGTGATCGGGAAGAGGACGACGGCCGAGGGCAGGACGAGGCCGAAGACCAGGATCAGCTTGCCCGCGATGATGTTCGAGACCAGGAGACAGGTGACGAAGAGGCCGAAGAGCACCAGGAACGTGGACGAGAACGACGCATCATCCCTTTTCACGGGACGCCTCCTGTTTTGTTCAGGCGGGTGGACTACGACCGCCGAAGCGCGATCACTCTAGACGAAAGCGAGCCGCAGGGTCAATCGGATCGGCCCGCGCCGCGAAGGGAAGCTCAAGCCCCGTAGTACGCGGCAATCGCCCAGGTCCCCAAACGGTCGGGCAGGAGCCGGCGCTTGAGGACGATCGCCGCCGACTGGTAGGCCGGCCCGAAGCCGTACCTGAGCCGCGGCCTGGGACTGCCCAGGATCCTCTCGACGAGGGGGCCGATCCGCTCGGGATCGTAGCCCTTCTCCTCGTCGGACCAGGCCACTCGCAGGGCCTTCGAGCAGTAGGGCTCGTAGGCCTCGGCCGCGCCCGCTTCCTTGCGGCAGTCCTGATGTCTGATGTCCCCCGGCTCGATCAGGGAAACTTTGACTCCGAAGCGGCGGACCTCGGCGCGGAGAGCCTCCGTCATGCCCTCGAGGGCGAACTTCGACCCGCTGTAGGCGCCTTGGTAGGGAAGGGCGATGATGCCGGCCGCCGAGCTCATGTTGATGATGCTCCCTCCCCCCTGGGCCCGCATATGGGGGAGGACGGCCTTGCACACCCGCATCGCCCCTATGCAATTCGTCTGGAAGCTGGCCTCGATATCCTCGATGGAGAGTCCCTCGATCGGACCGACCGTGTGGATGCCGGCATTGTTGAACACCGCGTCGATCCGACCCTCCCTTTCCAGGATCTCGCCGACGCCGCGGAGGACCGAAGCCGAATCGGCGACGTCCATTCGGATCGTCCGGAACGATTGGTCCCCGGCGGACTCGGGAGAGGCTCGGCGGCTCGCGCCGTAGACGCGATGGCCCTTCCCGCCGAGGTAGTGGGCGCAGGCCTTGCCGATGCCCGTCGATGCGCCCGTGACGAGAATCACCTTCGATTCGCCCATCCTAGTGTACCTCCGGTAGGCCGCGCCCGGGACTCATCCGGTCGTCGCGCGCGCGGCATTGATCATCCTGATGGCCCTGCTCACCAGCTTCCTCGCCTCTCCGTAGGCCGCCCTGCGGGAATCGACACTGTCGGTCGAGGAGAGCTGATTCAACAGTCGGCGGACATCGTACAATTTCGCGAGAGGATCGTTGGGGCCGGTCGAAAGCGGGATTCTCCTCGTCCGGGCCATCCCGGCGACCCTCGCCTTGCCCCGGTCCGCGGGATTCGGGGCGCGTCGCGTCTTGGCCCGGGCGGTGGGGAGCGCGGCCCCCGCGGAGGGGCCGTAATCCTTCGTCCGCGGTCGGCCGATCTTCTCGGCGGGCGCGGAGGCTTTGGCGAGGCCGGCCCCCGCGCTCGCCGGAGAGCTCGTCGCGGGGCTCTTGAGCTTCGCGGCAGGAGCCGCCTGCGCCCTCTGCGGCGCCTTGTCTTTGTCGAGAACCGGCGCGACCGGACCCTGGGCGCTCTGCGCAAAGCACGGGCTCAGCGAGAGCAGGAACATCGCGGCGAAGGCAAACGGGACATTTTTCATCAGTATGCCTCCTAGCAGGCTGTTGAAATACTCGAAGCATTTTAACAGCCTGCCTTGCAATTGCTCGAAAAGCTAGCGCTTTTCTACGCAATTGCAGAAATCAAGGTAGTGTTGAAAAAGGCTCCGTAGCCTTTTTCAACACCCTCTAGAGGCTCATACTAGGCCCCGGCAGCCACGGGCACAAGACCGTCGATCGCATCGCCCGGGTCGGCCGGACCGAAGCCCGCAAAGAACGGGGAATAGCCGGGCGTCAAATCCCGTACTCCTCCTCGCCTTCGTCGCTTCGCTCGACGCTTCTCGCGCCCGGCTTCTTTGCGCCCGCGCGCTTCCTGGGCTTCTCGGCGCCCGAATCGGTCGAGGAGGCGGTCTGCTCGTCCGCGAGCTCGACGACCCCAATCGGTTCCGCGGCTTCGGTCGCCTCGATGACGCTCCCTTCGGATACTTCTACGAACGCCGTTTCCTTCCTGTTCTTCTCGAAGGTATAGAACGCGGCGGGCACCACGAAGAAGGTGAGGACGGCCGAGAACAGGATGCCGCCGAAGGTCACGATGCCCAAGCCCTGGCCGAACTCCGAGCCCTGGCCGCCGCCGAAGATGAGGGGGAAGCTCGTCACGAGGACGGTCAGCGTCGTCATGACGATGGGTCTGAACCTGAGCCTGCCGGACTCGATCAGGGCGTCCACGAAGGGCATCTTGCCGAGCCTCTCCACCACGAAATCGAGGTACAGAATCGCGTTCTTGGCCGACAGGCCTATGAGCATGAGCATGCCCAGGAGGCCGAAGACGTCGAGGCCGCTGCCCTTGATGAAGACCACGAAGAGGGCGCCGACCAGGGCGAGGGGCACGGGTAGGAGGAGGTAGATCGGGTAGCGCCAAGAGTTGAACTGGGCGCCCATGACGAGATAGGCGAGGAAGAGCGCGAGGAGGAAGGTCACGGGAGCCTGGGTCTGGAGCTGCCTGGCCAATGCCGCCATACCCGTGCTGCTGTTCGAGGTGAGCTGGAGGTCGTCGGTGAACACGCCCTTGGCCTGGAGCTCTTTACTCAGCTCGTCCTGTACCGTCAGCAGGGGAGGCGCGTTGGGCTTGGTGTTGATCGTGTACTGGGAGTAGTAGATGCGGTTATACCGAGTCATGCTCGTGGGCGCCTGGTTGAGCGTGAAGCTGCCGAGCTGGCCGGCCTGGAGGTTGGTCTGGAGCACGGGAGAGTAGACCGGCAGATTGAGCAGGGATTGGCCACCGGCGAGGTAGACCGGATCGACCATGACTTCGATGGGATAACTGTTGCCGCCGATCTGGACGCTCGCCGCCTGGACACCCGAGGTCGCTATCTGCAGGGCCGAGGCGACCGAGGCCGGAGTCAGGCCGGTCCCCTGGAGCTGGGTGGGGCTGGGGTAGAAATCGTTCTCGAGGGTCGTGTCCGAGAGGCTGGACGAGACGTCCGTGACCCAGCGATCCTGCTGGATGGCCTGGATTATGGACGCGTCGTGAGCCTGGAGCCTGGCGAAGCTCGCGGAGGTCACGTTGACCTGGAGCGAGCTGCTTCCCCCGAAGCCGCCGCCCGCGCTCACCGATACGCGCCCCGAGGGAAATTCCCTGTGGACCAGGGCCAGGAGGTCCTGGCGGTAGCGCGGTATGATGTCGAAGATGTTCTTGCGCTTCCCGACGGGCTTGAGCGTCAAGGTCAGCGACGCCCTGTAGGTGAACCTGGAGCCCGTGAAGAGATTGGTGCTCGACACCACAGTCTGGACAGTCGTCACTTCCGGCTGCCGCTGGACGTAGGCCTCGAGCTTTCCCGTGAGCTCGTTCGTGACGTCGATCGGCGTGCCCACCGGCAGGAACATGTTGACGGCCATGAAGCCGTTGTCGGCCTGGGGCACGAAATTGAAGGGAATATGGGGGGCTATCAGGACGACCGTGACGGCCAGGAAGATCCCGGAACCGACCAGGATCCAGACGCTCCGCCTGATCACGCCGACGAGGACGCGCGCGTAGGCGTCCCTCACCCAGTCGATGAAGCGCTCGGTAAGGTTATGGAGGGTCATCGTGAGGGCCTGGAAGAAGCTCAGGAGGATCCGGCCCAGGTAGAACAGGATGCCGAGCGCCGCGGGGTAGAGCACCATGGCGGGCAGGAAGAAGTAATGCCGCGTGAAGACGAGCGCCGCCGCGATGCCGATCCCGAGGAGGAGGAAGAATCCCTTTCTCCAATGCTTGAAGCCCCAATCGAGGGACTTCCGCACCATGCCGAAGCTCTCGGCGAAATCCTTCCAGTCGAAGATCCTCGCGTCGGGGGTGTAGGCCAGCCGCACCGTGAGGAAGAGGAGGGCCTCGAAGAGGGAGAAGGCGACGGCCGCCGCGAGGCCGAGGGAGAATTGCTGGATGTAGCGGCCGACGAATCCGCCGATGAAGCTCACGGGAATGAGGACGGAGAGCAGCGAGAGCGAGGCGGCGATGACGGCGCTGAACACCTCGCTCGCCCCCTTGAGGACCGATTCCTTGAGCGTGAAGCCCATCACCCTGTACCGCTCTACGTTCTCCGAGACGACTATCGAGTCGTCCACCACGATGCCGATCGCGCTCACGAGGGCGAGGAGGGAGACGAGGTTGAAGTTGAAGCCGCAGAGCTTGTACAGGATGGGCGAGGCGGAGATGGCGATGGGGATGGCCAGGATGACGGACAGGGCCGTGTTGAGCTTTCCGAGGAAGAGGAGGACGATGATCGCGACGACGAGGCTCGTGATGATGAGCTCGTGGAAGGTATTGTCGATCGAAGCCGATATGGGCCCCGTGGAGTCGTAGCCGATGACGTAGGAATAGCCCTGCGGGAGCCGCGTCTTCGCCATGACCTTCTCCACGTCGTGGACGACGGCCACGGTGTTGGAGTCGGTCGTCTTCTGGATGTCGACCAGTACGACGGGGTTCCCGTCGACCCGCGCGTAGCTGTCGACGGACGAAGTGTTCCGGACGCTCGCCACGTCGCCCACGCTGACCCCTAGCGACGAGTTCACGAGGAGCTTCGAGATCGTCACCGGGTCGGTGGGTATGTCCACCGTCGAGAAGGTTAGCACGTTGCGCTGGTGGTTGATGGTCCCGATCGAGGTATTGATCGCCGAGTTCGCTATCGCGGACGAGACGGCCTGGGGCGTCAGATTGTAGGAGCGCAGCTTGTCCGGGTTGAGGAGAACCTGGAACTCCCTCGTCGGTGCCCCGTCCTCCGTGATGTTGGCGACGCCGTTCACGCGCTCGAGGTTGGGCAAGAGGTCGTTGGTGACGTAGTCGGACACTTCGTCGAGACCCGCGCCCTTCGCGCTGAGACCGACCTGGACGACCGCGACCGAGTTGGGATCGAAGGTCTTGATGGTCGGCGCGTTCACGCCCGGCGGCAGCAGCCTGATCGCGGCGGAGACCTGGGACGCGACCTGGTTGGCGTCGGAGTTCTTGTCCGTGCTCTGATCGAAGAAGACGGCGACGATGCTCGAGCCCGTCTGGCTCGACGAGCTGATATCGGTGATGCCGCTGATCGTCGTGACCGTGTTCTCGATGACCTGGGTGATCGACTGGTCGATGACGGAGGGAGTCGCCCCGGGATCGAGCGTGCTCACGATGACGACGGGGATGTTTATCGTGGGCAGCTGATCCACGCCGAGGCTCCCGGCCGACACGAGGCCGAAGACCACGATGGCGACGAAGACTCCCACCGCGAGGACATAGCGCGTCACCGAGAACTTGATCGCGGGGTTGATCTTGTTGAATATTTTCGCCTCGAAGTCGCGTAGCGGGCTCATGGTCGCCCCGATTGTCCGCTTTGCCCGGAGGAAGACGGCTGGGATGCGGGCGCCCCGCCCGCCGGCTGCTGGGCTGGGCTGCCGGGGGCCGTGTTACTGCCGATGGCCTGGACTACCTGGACGACGGAGCCGTTCAGGAGGCCCGGGGGCGGACTCACCGTCACCTGCGAGCCGGGTTCGAGACCGGACACCGCGGCGGTGATCCCGCTCTCGGCTATGATCGTGATGGTCTGCATGATCGCCTTGCCTTCCTTGATGACGAAGACGTAGTTCCTGTCCTCGGTCGTCTGGAGACTCGCGATGGGGATGAGGATGCCGCGAGCCAGGGTCAACGAGTATCCCACCGTCCCGACGGCTCCGTAGCTTATCGGGAAGGACAGGGGAACCGAGGCCACCATCGGCACCATGCCGTTCACCGGGGCCGACGGCAGCTGCCGCACCGCGATCTGGAAGCTCTTGCCGCCGTAGTCGAAGCTCAGCCTGGTCCCGACGACGAGGTGCATCGCATCGGTGGGCGGAACGTTAAAGTCCACTTCCTTGTCGGCGCTGACGAGGACGAAGGTGGAGGTCGCCACGCCGACGTACTCCCCGGGATTCACGTTGACCACCGAGATCTGCCCGGCGAAGGGCGCCTTGACCTGCGCGTACTGCAGGTTCAGCTCGGCCTGCTTGAGCTGGTTGTCAGCCTGATCCACCGCGATCCTCAGCTGGGCCAGGGTCTGCACGTCCGCCTTCTGGTTCTGATCGAGGTTGGTCCTGGCCGTCGCGAGGTTGGCCTGGGCCAGCTGGAGCTGACTCTGCGCGCTATCCACCTGGGACGAGGTGGCGCCGCCTACCGCGAAGAGAGCCTTGGCCGAGTCGAAGTTCTTCTGGGCCGCCGCGAGGGCCGCCTCGTCCGACTGGACCTGGAGCGCGAGCATCGGATTGGCCTGGCTCGTCGTGTCCTCGCTCGTCGAGAGGATGATCTTGGCGTTGTCGAGGGCCGAGCGGGCTATCTTGGCCGATATCCGGAGCTGCGAGTCGTCGAGCTGGATGACCGTCTCGCCGGCCTTGACCCAGTCGCCCGCCAGGTGGTTGATCTTCGCCACGGTCCCGGCGAGCTGCGCGGCGACGTTGCTGTGGGTGACCGGGTTCACCGTGCCCGCGGTATCGCTCACCACGGTCAGGGGGCCTTCGGGCACCATGTCGGCCATGACGGGGATCGCGGCGCCGGAGGCGCTGCCGGGAGCGCCGCCCGGCCCGGGTCGTCCGGCGCCGCTCTGGCGGGAGCCAGGCTGGGAGCTCGGCTGGGAGCCGCCGCTCTGGCCGTGGCCGCAGCCTGCGAGCGCGAGGGCCAGGGCGGCTGCGCCCAGAAGCGCCAGAAATGAGCGCAGCGCCGGCGCGCCGAACGCGATTCGTCGTGGTCGATTCATATACCCGTCTCCTACAAGCCCATGTCTATCTGAAGCTGGAGAATGGCGAGCTCGAGGGCGTTCCTCGTCGTCTCCAGGGCGGTATTGGCGTTCACCATGTTCACCGCGGCCGCGAGGACATCCTGGTTCGTCGCCGTACCGTACTGACGCTGCACGTTTTTCAGGTCGTACTGCCCCTTGCTGTTCGCGGCGGTGAGCTTCGCCAGGTCGAGCTTCTCGGTCTGCAGTTGGACCGCCTCGTAGTCGTTCTCGATCGCGAGCGATATGCTTCGACGCAATTGGTCGTCCTGCAGATCGTAGACGCTGGCCTGGTAGCGATTCGCCTCCCTCTGATACTCCGCCGAGCCGGAGTCCAGGATAGGCAGGCCGATCTTGCCGCCGAGGGTGATGGTCACGGCGTTTTGATCAGTGGGAAGGCTGTATACGTTGAGGCCGTTGAGCCAATAGCTGGTGCCGGTCAGGCTCACCGTCGGAGAAGTCTGAGCCTTGATGAGGCCGAGCGAAATCGCCGCTATCCTGCGATTCACTTCCAATTGCTGCAACTCGAAGCGCTTCGCCAAACCGGTCGCGATGGCATCATCGAGGCTCTGGACCGAAACCTCGGGATCGGCGGTCTCGGCCACCGCGAAATCCTCGCCGGCCGGGAAGCCCACGAGGTTGGCCAGGGCCTTCCGCGCCGAGACCAAGGCGATCCGGCCCGACCTCTGATCGACTTCGGCGCTCTTCAGGTTGATTTGCGCGGTCTGGAGGTCGACGTCCACGGCCTGCTTCAGGTCGTAGAGCGCCTGCTCCTGCGCCAGGGCCGACTGCTGAAACTGGAAGTTCTGGGCGTATACAGCAATATTACGCTGCGCGCTCAGCATCGTGTAGTAGGCTTGTTTGATCTGGTAGGCAAGAGTCAGCTTGTTCGCGTCGGACGCCAATTCGGCGTTTTGAAGGTTGAGAAGGCCCTGCTGAACGTTCGCCTTCGCGATCCCGCCCGGATAGCCGTCCCAGACGGTCTGGCTCAAACCGAGGCTGACGGTAGTGGCGCTGACCGTCCCGAGGGTCGGAACACTGGGGGCGATGGAACCCCCTCCCGCCAGACTCAGGCTCGTCGAAGGTCCGATCAGGGATATGTTTCCGGAGTAGCTCAAAGGTATGGCCGTGGAATAGTCGGCGGAGGTCCCGACGGTAGTCGCGTTCTGATACAGAAGCGTCGTATTGCCGAAGCCTCCCGTCGCTCCGCCGCCCACGCCGGCGTTCAGCGATACCGCGTTCTTCGCGACCGTTTGCTTGTATTGGGCTTGGCTGATCTGCAGGTTCTTCTGGAGGATGGCCGCGCTGTCGCTCGTGGCGATGGCGGCATCCAGACACTGCTCGAGCGTGAGGACCTTGCCCCCCGCGGTCCCCGCTCCCTGCGCCGTTTGGGGTAGAGCCGTCGGCCCAGTCGAGGGCGCAGCCGCAGACGCGGCATCCTGGGGCCACAGCGCAGCCAGAGGGAGGAAGAGGGCTCCGACGCAGGCCATCCTGGCGAGTCTCATCGAGTTAGAATTAGATAGCGAACCGCGCGATACGGGAACGAGCGCAGGAGGAACTAGCGAATTCCTAACATTCACCTTCCGCGTAAGCAACATTCACCCCCCGAGCGCGCGCCGATGCGGCAAACTTGGCAGCTGGACTCTGCGTGGCGAGATGGGGACCACTTCGCTCCTTCGCGACCCGGAAAAGCGACTGCACGGGATCGCGAGCCTCGCTCGAAGCCGATGAAAAGAAATGACCCTCATGTTTATCGATGCGACGCGGATTCCGCCACGTATTATGTTTTTAGTATATCGAAACGACAATTGCGCTGTCTATTACAAATTCCTTTCGCGACGAGTCGCCGCGCCGCCGGCATCACGCGAAATCCAGCTCGAACTGCGGCCCGGCCTCGAGCCACCCGCGCGCGTCGAGACCCATCGCGTCGGCGATGGAGGCTGCGATAGGGAGGAGCTGGCGCTCGATATAGTGGCCGTAATCTAGTCCGGCGCCGCTCCTCGCGTCAACCGGCTCGGCTCCCGCCCCCGTCATCACGTAGGCGATGCGCCCTCTGCGCGAAGTCCAGCCCATGAGCCTCGCCGCCCTCACCTGGGGCGTCTCGGAGGCGTAATCGTCGGCCATGCGCCGGAGGTTCTTGCGGTACACGAGCTCGGGATCCCTTTCGCCGCGCCGCAGGGCCTCCGTCTCCGAGCGGAGAACTCGCGCAACGCGTCCTCCCCGGCTCCGGAGAAGGCCAGGGCGATGAGCCTGGCCTGGAACGCGCGCGCCATGGGCGTGAAATCGCTCCGGACCGCCTCCATTCCTTGACCTCCACGGCGGACGAGCCGTCCGGAGCGAGGAGGAGGCCTTGTCGCAGCGGATCCGCAGGAAGGACTCGAGGCCGAACTCGGACTCGATGCGTTGCGCGATCTCGACGTTCAGCTCCTCGGCGATCTTGGCCCTTTGGCTCAGAGCAGCCGATACGGAACGCGAGCGCGCGATTGACTCGAGCTGCTTTTTTCATCGTCAGTTATTTCAAACAAAGCTTCGCATTCTTGACAGCATGTTGTTCCCGCGCTACCAGGATGCATGATAATTCAGGCCGTGGCAAGGTATTTACGGGACAGAACCCTACATCATATGACCGGAACCTCAAAGCCCAGGTTCTGCTTGAGGGCCTTCAAAAGCCGTTTCCGGCTCAAGACGACACCCAGGCTCATCCCTTCTGCTCGACCGCCTGGCCCGGCAGGTCGAGCAGAGCATCCTGACGCTCCGTGTCGCCGACGTTCTACCTGCCGACCAGGCCGCTGAGGCACATCGCCGCTTCGAGGCCGGCGGCGTACGTGGTCGTCTGGTGCCGGATTTCACCGCCTGAAGTTCTCGTGCAGATGCAAATTTATGGATTATCCAGCATGTTTCTGGTGTTCGGAACGGCCTCTTGCCTGCCCGGCGCCGCCGGCGAACTGTTAAGATACAACCGTCGTTTCGGCAGGGTTGTTATTGAGTATATTAAGGAAATACAGATCGAGAGCACATGTTGTCGACGGTCGAAGGTAAAACGATCCTCGACCGGCCCGCGCAAACCCCATAGGAGGAACTGATTTGACCACATCAACATATGGCGGGGGAACGCTTCCCAGGGGGGTCCGCTCGCGCATGATCCATGGGGTCAACGGCCTCGATGTCCATATTCTCGAGGCCGGTTACGAAAGCCCAGGCCGGCCGCTCGCGCTGCTTCTGCACGGCTTTCCGGATTTGGCTTACGGCTGGCGACACCTGATCCCCATTCTGGCTGACGCCGGGTACCATGTCGTGGCGCCCGACCAGCGGGGTTTTGGCCGCACCACCGGTTGGGTGAACGGCTATGACGCCCAGCTAGGGCCCTTCAGCCTCTTGAATATGACGCGCGACGCCCTCGGATTGGTTTCGGCCTTGGGGTATCGGCGTACGGCGATGCTCGTCGGGCACGACTTCGGATCGCCCGTGGCGGCCTATTGCGCGCTAGCCCGACCTGAGGTCTTTCCCTCGGTGGTGCTGATGAGCGCACCGTTCCCCGGTCCGCCGTCGTTTCCGTTCAACACAGCGGAAAGCGAAGCGTCATCGCTTCAACCGAACACCGAAAATCAAAAGTTAGCGGCCGCGCTGGCGGCGCTCGATCCGCCCAGAGTGTCGTATCAACAGTACTTGAGCACACGGGAGGCGAACAATGACATGTGGCACCCCCCTCAAGGCTTACAAGCGTTTCTTCGCGCATTTTTCTACGTCAAGAGCGCCGACTGGCCAGGAAATAAGCCGCATCCGTTGAAGGAGCGAACCGCCATAGAACTTGCGCAAATGCCCAGCTATTATATCATGGAGCTCGGCAAGACGATGCCCCAGAACGTCGCTCCATTCCAACCTTCCGCCGCCGAGGTCCTGGCCTGCAAATGGCTCACCGAGCCGGAGCTTGAGGTGTACACCCAGGAATATGGCCGCACCGGGTTTCAAGGCGCCCTGCAGACTTATCGCGTCTATTCCGATCCTGACCTAAACGCCGAGTTGCGCCTGTTTTCGGGCAAGACGATCGATGTCCCGTCGCTCTTCATCGGCGGGAAGAGCGATTGGGGTACCTATTCGGCGCCGGGCGCGGTCGACCTTATGAGGACGAAGGCGGCGACGAGGATGGCTGGCATCGAGCTGATCGACGGCGCCGGTCACTGGGTCCAACAGGAGCAGCCGGTTCGGCTGGGCACGCTCCTGCTCGCCTTTATCAAGGAGCTAGGTGGGGCGGATCACACCGGCGCTTAGGTCGGGGAATGCCTATCGTCGCTCTTAAGAATATTGCCCGGCGTCCAGATCACCGTCCCGTCAGGTCCGTCACGCTTCAGTGAAGCGCTTGGGTTTGGTGAGCTGGGCGCGAGGCGTTCAGCCTTTGCTTCCCTGGTGAGGGCGTGGCGCTGCGCGATGGCGAAGCCGCTACGCAGCGAGCTTTGAGAATTCATGTCTGCCTCGCTACAAACCGGTTCCTCGCGCGAGAGGCCCCGCCCCCGTTTCCGCTCACTTCACCCCCATAAACCCGCTTCGCGACAAGATCGTGCGTTGACTAATGCTAGGCGGATGGCTACCTTAAAAACAGGATCGTCACATACGATTCTGACGACAAGCGAATGTAACTTGTCCACGAGGCGAGAAGTCGCTTCATTGGCAAGAGTTCTATAAGACGGCTTTCGCCGATGTCGAGGAGCGAGCCGAGACGACCTCGGGCACCCCATCCTGTAGTTTCGGGAATCGCTCCAAAGACAACTACTTCGAAAGGGATCAACTATGGACTCTATCGTCGTATTGGAATCTCGAGAATATAAATGGCGCTGGTGGGCGCTTATAGGCGCCTCGCTGGCCGTGTTCATGGCGGCACTGGACACCAACGTCGTGAGCGTCGCCCTTCCCATCATGGCCCGGATATTCAACGTCGACCGCCAGATCAAATGGGTGGTCTTGAGCTACATCCTGCCGACCACCGCCCTGCTCGGCGTATTCGGCGCCTTGGCTGACCTTGCGGGTCGCAGGCGGATTACGCTGATCGGCATCACTCTCTTTATCTCCGGAAGCATCCTCTGCGGAACGGCGCATTCTCTCACGCAGATGATCGTCTACCGGGTCGTCCAGGCAATCGGCGGCGCCGGTATCGGATCGGCTATAATGGCGATCGCCACGGTCAACTTCGCTCCCGCGGAACGAGGCAAGGCAATGGCCGTGGTCGGCTTAATCGCCCCGCTCGGCGCGGTCGTCGGGCCCAGTCTCGGCGGCCTCCTCATCGGCGCGTTCGGTTGGCCCGCCATATTCTACATCAACGTTCCCTTCGGCATAGTCGCTTTCACATTGGTGTATCGCCTATTGCCGCGCGACGGAGCGGGCCAGTTTCGGGCCTTCGACTCATGGGGAGCGATCCTCTTCACCGCGGCTCTTTTCCTCCTGATCTTGGGCCTCGCTCCGAAGGATGGGCGCCTGACGAGCTTCGATTTCGTCCTTCTGGCCGGCAGCTTCGCGGTAGTCGAGGTTCTGATGCTCGTGGAACGCCGCGCGGCGAATCCGCTCGCTCCTCCGTCTCTCTTCGCTCTACGACAGTTTTCCATCCCCCTTGCGGGAATCATGACTCTTGGAATCGTCGGCTCAGGCATCGGGTTCGTGATGCCCTTTTTCCTGGAGGGGGCCCTCAGGCAAAGTCCCGAGCGAGCCGGGCTGACTCTTCTGTTCCTGCCGCTTGCGATGGCCGCCGCCTCCCAAGTGGGCGGCCGACTCTCGGACAGGTTCAATCCGCGACTTCCAGCCGCAGTGGGCGCGGCCATCGCCCTCGTCGGCGTTGGCCTTCTCATTCCGCTGGACAACCGGTGGGGCATGGCCGACCTGGCCTTTCGATTTGCGACGATAGGACTGGGCTTCGGTTTATTCATCTCGCCCAGCAGCGTTGCGGTCATGGCGGCGACCCCGCAGAACCACGTAGGGGTAGGTGGCGCCTTGCTCAATACCGCGAGGTTTCTCGGCTTTGCCTTGGGCCCCACGCTCGCTACCGTGTTCTGGAACCCGCGCCTCGCGGGTCCCGCGAACTTCGCCGCCATGCGCACTGTCATGATCTTTCTCGCGGGCTTGCTAGTCCTGACGCTGGCGACGGTTTTCGGCTACGGTGCATCGATCGATGCCGCGAAGGCGCGGGCCCGCGTGGAGTCCGCCGCCTGACGACTTCCAGAAAAGGAACTTGGTACCTTTGCCGAAGCGAAGCATACCTACAATTAATATTTCATTGAAAATCAAGCTCAAATTGTGACTTATCAGCCAGCCACGTATGGGCATCAAAACCTAATGCATCCGCAATCGATGCGGCGATAGGAAGGAGTTGACTGGATATATAATGGTCGTAATCCGGTATTGAAGATACAGAAGCTCCTAAAGGCTCTGCTCCTTCCTTGGTCATTATGTAAGAGACACGTCCTTTCCTTGAAGTCCAACCCATAATGCGAGCAGCCTTGACTTGGGGAGTTTCCGCAGCGTAGTCCTCAGCGTTCGCGCGCAGGGTTTTCCTGTACACGAGCTTATCGTCTCTTTCTCCCCGCTTGAGGGCGGCAGCCTCGGCGAGGCAGTAGTCTCGCAATTGAGCCTCTCCGGCGCCTGAGAACACGAGACCCAACAGAGCGACCTGGAAATCTCGCGCGAGAGGGGTGAAGTCGCTTCGCACGGCCTCCATACCCTTGACTTCCACGGAAGAGCCGCCCTTTTGCGCGAGAAGGAGACCTGCATAGCCCTTCGAGCGCCCACGGCCATTACCGGATTGGTCCGATTTCAAGCGCGGTATCAGAAAGCGCTCATATACCTTTTCGCATCGTATGCGCAGGTAAGATTCGAGACCATACTCTTCCTTAATGCCTTCGGTGATCTTAAGGTTTAACTCCTCGGCGGCCGTCCGACCCATGGCCATGAGTTCCTCAAAACCCGTCCCATCAGGTGATCCGGAAAGCACGAATACCGAGTCGGTATCTCCATAAAGCACCCGCTGATCTCTAGCTTGAAAAAACCCCTGAGCCGTCGTAAGGTATTTCTTTCCGAAGGAAGTGATGGCACCCGCTAACTCCGTGCGAGCGTAGCGACAACTCTCGGCGCCGAGGACTCCATAGAACGAATTTTGCAAAATCTTCAGACAATATGCTGTCACTTTTTGCTGCTCGACAAACTGCTGCATCTGCTCTACTGTCCAACCTGCCAGTCTGCGCACGATATCGCTTTCACTTAATTCACTTGCTCCAAAATTAACGGATAGCGAATTCCGGAGGATCTTGTAGACATAGGCCGCCACCTCGTCGCCCTCGGCGATGGCCCTCTCGCGCTCGCCCGCGTACTCGGCGATGAGCATCGGCATGACTCCCATGCCGCGGTCGAAGCGGGCGCCGTTGGGGGCGACGATGTCCGAGGGGTCGGCGCTACGACCGGCGGCGCGGGAATAGGAGAGCGGGTCCACGTTGAATGTCCGCATTATCGAGGGGTAGAGGCTGCGGAAGTCGAAGACCAGGACGCGCGGGAACAGGCCTGCGCTGGCCTCGAGGACCGTCCCTCCCGCCGCGCCGGAAACCCGTCTGTCGGCCTTGGCCGGCACCGCTATCCGCCGGGCGCGCAGCTCGGCGCCGTACACGCGCTCGAAGGCGGGGATGCTCGTCCAGGCGAGGTCGAGCGACACGCCCGTGAGCGCGGCCCTCCGGGCCGTCAGCGCGTCCAGTCCGGTCTCGGCGAGTATGCGGAGCACGAGCTCGGAATCGCGCAGGCAGTAGGCGCAGAATGCGTCGGGGTCGCGGAGGCGGAGAAGCTCGAGCTCCTCGATCTTCTCCGCGCCGCGCGACGCGACCGACTTGCCCTCGCCCAGCAGCTCGCGGGCGACGGTCTCCAGCGAGAGATCATCGTATCGGGTCCCCGAGGCGCGCACGAGCCGCATCGCGTCGATCACGGCCCTGCCGGGGACGTCCAGCGCCGCCCTCCGGCCCTCCCGGGCGCGCTCGGCGAAGCCGGCGGGCTCGTCGGTACGCCCCGCGTCGAAGATCAGCCCCAGCGCGGCGCAGCGCTCGAGGACGACTTTGAAATCGAAGTCGATGACGTTCCAGCCCGTGATCACGTCGGGATCGCGGCGCGCTATCCGCGCGGCGAGGGCTCCGAGGAGGGAGGCCTCGTCCGGGAAGACCTCGATTCCGCGCGACGCGGGGACCCTCCCCCGCAGAGGGACGAAGAGCGTCTCGCCGGGCTTGCCCCTCTCCGCGAGCGAGACGGCGACCACGCCGGACTCCCGATCGGTCTCGATGTCCATGGCCAGCCAGCGCAGGCCGAGTCCGAGGTCGGATCCGCCCGGGCCCGCGCTCTCGAGCGAGGGCTCGACGAAGACCGCGTCCACGCGCTTGCCCGGCCTCGTCTCGCCGCGCAGGACCACGGGACCCCTGATCCCCAGGGCCGCGAGCTCCTCGTCGGCCCTCCTGCGGTCCGTGCCGGCGATCTCTATTCCGGACGCCGCGAGGGCCCGCTCGGCGGCGCGCAAGGCGCCCGAAGGAAGGAGAATCCGCGCGAGCTCGGCCCCCGCCATGTCGCTCCAGAGCTCCGGAGGCTCGCCGAGCGCCCCGCCGAGGGTCCTCTCGAGGACGGCCGATGCCTCGGCGGCGCGCTCGCGGGCCACGAAGACGGCCGCTCCCGGGCTCGCGCGGAGCGCGGCGAAGCTGCGCCCGTCCTCCAGTCTGCCGGTGAGGAGCATTCGATCCCCGGCGCCTTCGGCCGGGCCGCGCCCCCCTCTCCCCGGGCGGTGCTCGTCCCAGGCGGATACGATGAAGCCCCGTGCCTCGGCCATGGGGCGAGTATAGCGCCGGAGCCCGCGAGGGCATATACTTCGCGCTCATGAGCGATCTAGTGCGCGCGGACATCCTGGCCCAGGTGATCGATTCGATAGCCGAAGGTGTCTACATCCTCGATATCGACGGCCGAATCGCATTCTGGAGCAAGGGTGCCGAGAGGATAACGGGCTACCCGAAGGAAGAGGCGGTCGGGAGGTTGTGCTCAGACAACCTCCTCCGGCACGTGGACGAGAAGGGCCGGGAGCTCTGCATCGAAGGATGCTCGATGAGGGCCGCGATGAAGGAGTGCGAACCGATGGAAGGCGACATCTTCCTCCATCACAAGGACGGTCACCGGGTCCCGGTGGTCGTCCACGCCTCGCCCATCTTCGACCTCGAGGATGCCGGCTCGCCCATAGGCGCCTTCGAGGTGTTCTCTGACCGCTCCGAGCGCTCCAACCTCCTGTCCGAGCTCGAGTCCCTCAGGAAGGAGGTCCTGACCGATCCCCTCACGGGGCTCGGCAACAGGCGCTACGCCGAGATCAGCGCGGAGTCGGCGATCGGCGAGCTCGAGGCCAAGGGGGTCGATTTCGGCCTCATCATCATGGATATCGATCGCTTCAAGAACGTCAACGACGATTACGGCCACGCCATAGGGGACCGTGTCCTCCGCATGATCGGCTGGACCCTGGCCAACGCGGTGAGGCGCCGCGACGCCGCGATCCGCTGGGGCGGCGAGGAGTTCATCGTGATCTGCCCCCATATCGAGCCGAGCGTGCTCGCGGAAGTGGCCGAGCGGGCCCGGGTCCTCATCGAGCGGTCCTGGATCGGGTTGGAGGACGGGCGCAAGCTGGGCTGCACCGTCTCGGTCGGAGGCGCGATGGCGCATCGCGGCGACAGCCTCGAGAGTCTCGTGGCCAGAGCCGACGAGCGCCTGTACGAGAGCAAGACCGCGGGCCGCAATCGCGTCACGGTCGGCGGCTGAGGACCGCGCGGTGGCGAACTCGGCCCCGACCCCCGGCTCCCTCGTCCTCGTCGACAGCTCGGCCCTCGTCTATCTCGTCGAGGGAGCTCCGGGATCGCCGAGGAGATCCGCGGTGGAGCGCCTCCTCGGCGAAGCCGAGACCGGCGGCCTGCGCTTCGTCGCGTCGACCATGGCATGGACGGAGCTCCTCGAAAAGCCCCGCGCCGAGCGCGATACGGCGCTCGCCGACCGCTACCGCGCCCTCCTCTCGGACTCGCGCCGCCTGGAGCTCCGCGTCGTGGACGTCGCCGTAGCCGACCGCGCGGCCCTCCTCTGGGCCTCGCTCTCGCCTCCCCTGCGCCGCAGACTGTCCACGGCCGACATAATCCACATCGCGACCGCCCTGGTGGCGGGCGCGACCGCGGTCCTCGGCAACGACGATGCCTGGCGCGACGTCCCGTCCTGCCCTCCCCTCCTCCTCGTCGACGAGCTCGCCTTCGGGGAATGACCCGAGCGGGGTCCCTTATAGTTTCTCGAGCTGCGCGATCGCCGCCTTCATGTCCTTGGGCAGGGGCGCCTCGACCACGAGCGCCGCGCCCGTGCGGGGATGGGGAAGCTCGGCCCGCAGGGCATGGAGGGCCGAGCGGGAGATCAGGGGCCTCTCGTCGAAGGGGTCGCCCTTCCATCTCCGCTTGAGCTTGGATAGGAGGAGGGGGGAGCCGTCCCCGTAGAGCGGATCGCAGAGACAGGGATGGCCGAGAGCCGCGAGGTGGACGCGCACCTGGTGCGTGCGCCCCGTCTCGGGCCTGGCCTCGACGAGGGCGCAAGCCTTGTAGCGCGCGATCACGAGGAAGGCCGTCGCCGAGGCCTTGCCCTTGTGCGCGTCCACTATCGTCCTGTGGAGCCTGTCTCCGTCGGGCCGGAGCGGCAGATCGCAGCTCGTCTCGTCCCAGGAGGGATCGCCCCGGACGAGGGCGCGATAGGTCTTCGCCACCGCGCGCGATTCGAAGGCCGCGCCCAAGGCCTTGTGCGATTCGGGATCGCGGGCGTAGACGAGGACCCCGCTCGTGTCCTTGTCCAGGCGATGGACGACGAGGAGCCTTCCCCAGGCCCCGCGGAGCTCCGATGCCGCTACCGGCGCGTCGGGGTCGTAGCGGTCGGGTATCGAGAGTATGCCCGAGGGCTTGTCCACGACGAGGAGGGAATCGTCCGAATAGATGACGGGAAGCGGGTAGGGCATGGCGGATCATACAGCGCGGCAAGGGCCCGCATCAATGATCGGGCCATCCGAAGAGCTCCCTGGCTCGAGACTCGATCTTCTCCAGCGTCGAGCGGAAGACGGTGCGCTCCTCGGGATCCAGGACGTCGAGGGGATCCCCGAGCGAGACGGCGGCGAAGAGCTTGGCGGCCTCGATGCGGTCGAGGAGCTCCTCGCCCTCCCCGCTCAACACGAGGCGACTCGAGCGACCGTCCGAAGCCGAGCGCTTGCGGACGAGCCAGCCGCGCGACACGCACTTCTGGGCCACGAGGGTGGCCGTCGGCCTGTCGCAGGACAGCTCCATCGCCGCGGCGGAAGGGCTGATGGCACCTCTCCGTCTCGCCAGTTGTATAAGGTAGAATTGCGTCAGCGTTATGCCGAAGGCGCGTATCCGCTCGGCGGAATGTCTTCTCCTGGCGAAGAAGACCGACCCCATGGTTCCGATCTCGTCCATTTAGTTAGTATACTAACTATCGACGATTAATGCAGGCATTCGGGCTCGGGGCCTTGCCGTAAAGTCGGTAATTTTGTATCTTTCGAATGACCTCATAGCTTCGCGGGCGACCAAAGCGTTCCGACGCCGAAAATTGCCCGCGGCCGGGGTCGGAATCCGGCCTTTAGGCAAGTAAATCCGCTGCCTCTAGGCGAGCAATTTCTTTCAGAAAGGGAGAAGCACGACATGGCCAAACAGATCTTATTCAGCGAGGACGCGAGGCGAAAGCTGCTCGTCGGCGTCGAGACCATTTCCAAGGCCGTCAAGGTGACGCTCGGCCCCAAAGGGCGCAATGTGCTATTGGACAAGAAGTTCGGCGCCCCCACCGTCACCAAGGACGGCGTTTCCGTCGCCAAGGAAGTCGAGCTCGAAGACCCCTACGAGAACATGGGCGCCCAGCTCCTCAAGGAAGTCGCCACCAAGACCAACGACATCGCCGGCGACGGCACCACCACCGCCACGGTCCTCGCCTACAGCATAGTGAAGGAAGGACTCAAGTCCGTAGCCGCCGGGCTCGATCCCATGGCCCTCAAGCGCGGCATCGACGACGCCGTCCTCATCGCGGTCGAGGAGATCAAGAAGGCCTCCAAGGAGATCAAGGAGAAAGAGGAGATCGCCAACGTCGCCTCCGTCTCCGCGAACAACGACACCGAGATCGGCAAGCAGATCGCCGACGCGATGGAGAAGGTCGGCAAGGACGGGGTCATCACGGTCGAGGAGTCCAAGACCATGGACACCACGATCGACTTCGTCGAGGGCATGCAGTTCGACCGCGGCTTCGTATCGGCCTACTTCGCCACCAACCGCGACACCCAGACCGCCGTCCTCGAGAACCCCCTCATCCTCATCCACGACAAGAAGATCTCGAACATGAAGGACCTCCTTCCCCTGCTCGAGAAGGTCGCGGCCCAGGGCAAGCCCCTCCTCCTCATCGCCGAGGACATCGACGGCGAGGCCATCGCCACCCTCATCGTCAACCACCTCCGCGGCACTCTTACCGTCTGCGCGGTCAAGGCTCCCGGCTTCGGCGACAGGCGCAAGGCCATGCTCGAGGACATCGCCATCCTCACGGGCGGCGAGGTCATCTCCGAGGAGCTCGGCCTCAAGCTCGAGAACACCGCGGTCACCCAGCTCGGCACCGCCAAGACCGTCAAGGTGGACAAGGACAACACCACCATCATCAACGGCGCCGGCAAGCAGAAGGACATCCAGGACCGCATCGCCCAGATCAAGAAGCAGGTCGAGGACACCACCTCCGACTACGACAAGGAGAAGCTCCAGGAGCGGCTGGCCAAGCTCGCCGGCGGCGTCGCCGTGATCAACGTCGGCGCGGCCACCGAGGTCGAGATGAAGGAGAAGAAGCACAGAGTCGAGGACGCCCTCTCCGCCACCCGCGCCGCGATCGAGGAAGGCATCGTCCCCGGCGGCGGCATCGCCCTCATCCAGGCCGCCCTCGCCCTCGAGAAGGCCGACCAGTCCAAGATGAGCGACGACGAGAAGGTCGGCTTCAAGATCACCAAGCGCGCCCTCGAGGAGCCGATCCGCCAGATCGCCGAGAATGCCGGCGTCGACGGCTCGATCATCGCCGACCGCGCCAAGAACGAGAAGAAGGGCATCGGCTTCGACGCCGCCAAGATGGAGTGGACCGACATGGTCAAGGCCGGCATCATCGACCCGGCCAAGGTCACCCGCTCCGCCCTCCAGAACGCGGCCTCGGTCGCGGCACTGCTGCTCACCACCGAGTGCGCCATCACCGACATGCCCGAGAAGGAGAAGGCCCCCCCCATGGGCGGCGGCGGCGGCATGGGCGGCATGGGCGGCATGGATTATTAAGCTGGCCTAAGCCTCACCAAGTAAAACTACTAAGGGAGCGGCGCCTGCACGGGCGCCGCTCTTGTATTATACGAAGAACGGCCGGCCCATGACGCCCATGTG
>Ga0181516_10000021_pt1 | contig 160554 bp, 143 predicted proteins | sample PEATcosm2014_Bin_25_FD_121104 | JGI IMG/M metagenome (GOLD analysis project Ga0181516, IMG submission 121104) | Peatland microbial communities from MTU Mesocosm Facility, Houghton, MI, USA - PEATcosm2014_Bin01_10_metaG | ecosystem: Environmental > Terrestrial > Soil > Wetlands > Peat | place...
CCGCCGCCGTCGAGGCCGAATACCGCCGGCAGCGCGCCGATTTGCTGCTGCTCGTCCAATGGTGGCTGCGCGATGTCTGGCTGCACACGCTGGCCGCCGGAAAGGAATTGCTGAATTTTCCGAAAATCACGGGCGCGGAAGCCGTCGCGGGCCGGCTCTCGCCGCGGCAGGCGCTGGAGAATCTGCAGACGCTCGAACAAACGCAGCGGCTGCTGCACACCAACGTGCAGGAGGCGCTCGCGCTCGAAGTCGGTTTGCTGAAATTGCATTTTTGACCGGATGCGGACAAACTTCCGCGCATGAAGCCCCAAAAAAAAATTGCCGCGACCGAAATTTACGCGCTCGCGTTTGGGCTGTTTCTCGGGCTGGCATTTTGGAAGTTCGGCGACCCGGTCATCCTCGACCACAAAATCATTCCGCCATCCACGTTTTCCGACTTTTGGAATGATGCGTGGCCGCCGCACTGGGCCGCCTGGATGTTTCTGCCATTTGCGGTGGCCGGTGTGCTGGTTGTTTTCAAAAACAAGCCCTGCTGGCCGGCGGCCAAATGGCTCTGGCTGCTGCCGCTGCTGTGGTTTGGCTGGCAGCTCATTTCCGCGACTCAAACCGTGGATGCCGATTTGACAGCGGCCACGCTCTGGCAATTTTTCGGCTGCGTCGCGTGCTATTTTGTCGGCGCGCTGGTCATTGGAGCGCCGAGCACCGCCTCGGCGCGAACAGGGTCGCCTCAACACGCCGGGATGGCGCCCGGCGTTCCATATTCGCTGAACGCGGTTTCATTTTTGTTGATTGGCATTTTGGCAGCGTTCGCGTTCTGCCTCGTGCGGGCAGTGGACCAGCGGCTTGTGGAATTTCCCCAAAGCCACCAGATGCTGGTCGAGGGCGAACGCGAAGGCTGGACAAATGTGCCGCCGGCAATGCTACTGGAAATGAAGCAGGAACAAGTTGTCATCACCACCAACGGCGTGGACGTGGCAAACCCGGTCGTTCTCGCCAAATTTGCAAAGGGCCGCGTCATGGGCACGCTGGTCTATCCGAATGCACTGGCCGGAGCTGTGTTGCTGCTGCTGCCGCTGGCGCTGACGCTGGCTTTTGGCGCAAAAAAATTGCGCCCGGCGATCCGGGCAATTGTCATTGCGCTGGCCTGTTTTCTGGGCGGCGCCGGATTTTTTTGGAGCGGCTCGAAGCTGGGCTGGCTGATTGCGATGGCGCTCGGCGGTTTGTATTTGTTCCGGTTGAAGTGGCCAGCGAGAATAAAAATTGCCGCACTCGCCGTCATTGTCGTTCTCGGCCTCGGAGTTTTCGCGGTTCGTTTTCACAATTACTTTGCTGGGGGCGCCACCAGCGTGGGCGCACGGCTGGATTATTGGAATGCCGCCGCCCAAACCACTGCCAGTCATCCAATGGTCGGCACCGGTCCGGGCACTTTCCAGCGGCCTTACGAGCGGATCAAATCGCCGGACGCCGAGATGGCCCGGCTGGCACACAACGATTACCTCGAACAATTCTCGGATTCAGGAATTCCTGGCGGAGTTTTTTACGGGGCATGGATTGTTCTCGCGCTTGCAACTGTTGGAAGGCGGGTCTGGAAAACCGGCAATCAAATCGTTTTTGCCATTTTCATCGGGCTGCTCGGCTGGTTTGTCCAGGGTTTCGGCGAGTTCAGTCTGTTCATTCCGGCGCTGGCCTGGCCGGCATTCACGCTGCTGGGCTGCTCTCTGGCGCTGACTGGAAATCAGTTCGACAAAAATCGGGCGGCTGGCTAACCTTTTTATGAAATGAAAATCTTGTTCCTCAACGGCCCAAACTTGAACCTGCTCGGCCAGCGCGAGCCGGAAGTTTATGGGCGCGAGACCTTGGCGGACATTGAGGCTGCGGTGCGCGAGCGCGCAAAGCAGTTGAAGGTGAAAATTGGTTTCCGGCAGTCCAACGTAGAAGGCGAACTGGTGGGCTGGATTCAGCAGGCAAAGGGGAGTTTTGACGTGATCGTGCTCAACGCCGCCGCCTACACCCACACGAGCGTTGCGTTGCGGGATGCGATTTCGGCGGTGGAATTGCCGACGATTGAAATCCATCTATCCAATGTCCACGCCAGAGAAAAATTCCGGCAAAAATCGCTGATTGCACCGGTGTGCTGCGGGCAGATCATCGGATTTGGATCAAAATCCTACATTTTGGCAGTTGAAGCCTCCGTTTACGTTAACGAAATAAAAAAATCAAAATAATTACGTTTTTTTAACATTTTTTAGTAGAAGTTTCACGGTTCATATTATTCTTTTTTTTGCGGCTTGACTACGACTGTGAATATGAATAGAATCTCACTCAAGTTAAGTATGACCCAAGTTGGACCTAAATTCAGCTGTTTATTTTGATTGCAAGCCGTAAACCGAGAGACAATTATTTCTTTAACGAAAACGCACTGTGGACCTCAAAGACATCAAAGCCATCATTGACCTGATGAAGAAAAACTCCATTACGGAGTTTGAGTTGGAGCGCCAAGACTCGAAAATCAGGTTGAAACGCGGATTGAATGGCGGCAGCCCGGCGGTTCAACAAGAGGAACTTGCTCCAGTCGTTCCCGCCCCGGTGCAGCCGGTGGCGGCAGTTCCGGCTCCTGCGACTGTGGCAGTGCCACCACCCGTGGCAACGGGCGAAGTGGACATCAAGTCTCCGATGATCGGCACCTGTTACCGGGCGCCATCGCCCGAAGCAGCCAATTATATCGAGGTTGGTGCCTCGGTTACTCCAGAAACCGTGGTGTGCATCATTGAAGCCATGAAAGTGATGAACGAGATCAAGGCCGAGGTTAAAGGCGTCATCACCCAAATTGTGATCGAAAACGGCAAGCCGGTGGAATTCGGCCAGCCGCTGTTCAAAGTGCGTCCGTCTTGAAATAACAGAGTCGTGTTCGCTTGAACCCTGTCCGGCTCAAAAGCCCATGTTTGAAAAAATTCTGGTTGCCAATCGTGGTGAAATTGCGGTTCGGATCATTCGCGCCTGCAAGGAGTTGAATATCCGCACCGTTGCCGTCTATTCGGAGGTGGACGCCAATTCGATGCATGTGCAGATGGCCGATGAGGCTGTTTGCATCGGCAAGGCGCCATCCTCGGAAAGCTATTTGCGCATTGACCGCATCGTCAGCGCGGCGGAAATCACCGACGTGGACGCGATTCATCCCGGCTACGGTTTTCTTTCGGAAAACGCCCATTTTGCCGAGGTGTGCGAAAGCTGCAACATCCGCTTCATCGGCCCCAGCCCGCGTGCGATGCAGGCGCTGTCCGACAAGGCGGTAAGCCGGGCGCTTGCCAAAAAGGCCGGCGTGGCCACGCCGCCGGGATCAGATGGTGTCGTTGAAAAGGAACAGGACGCCTTGGCGCTCGCCAAACAAATTGGCTACCCGGTGATTATCAAGGCGGTGGCGGGTGGCGGCGGGCGCGGGATGCGTGTGGCGCACAATGACCCGTCGCTCGTGAAGGGCTACCACACGGCGCGCTCCGAGGCGGAAAAGGCGTTTGGCAATTCGGGCGTCTACATCGAAAAATACATCGAGAACCCGCACCACATCGAAATCCAGATTCTCGGCGACCAGAAGGGCCGCATCATTTACTTGGGCGAACGCGACTGTTCCGTGCAGCGCCGCAATCAAAAGCTGATTGAGGAGTCGCCGTCACCGCTGTTTGAGAATAAATTCCGCAAGCTGCGTGACAAAATCGGCAAGGCCGCCGTCCGCATCGCCGAGGCCGCGCACTATACGAACGCCGGCACGGTGGAGTTCATCGTGGATGACAACGGGAATTATTACTTTCTGGAGGTCAACAAGCGCATTCAGGTGGAGCATCCGGTCACCGAGGAGGTCACCGGCATTGACCTCGTGCGTTATCAGATTTTGCTGGCCATGGGCGAGCCGCTGCAACATTCGCAGGGTGACATCGAAATCAAGGGACATGCGATTGAATGCCGCATCAACGCGGAAGATCCGTTCAATGATTTCCGTCCCAGCCCCGGCCGCGTGGAGATGTATTACCAGCCCGGCGGCCGCGGCGTGCGCGTGGACACCCATGCTTACGCCGGCTACACGATCCCGCCGACGTATGATTCGATGATCGGAAAACTCATCGTGCATGGAAAGGACCGGCGCGATGCGATTGACCGCATGAACCGCGCGCTGTCCGAATACATGATCAGCGGCATCAAGACGACGATTTCATTCCAGCAGGCCATCATGCAGGATCCCAATTTCCGGCGCGGCGTTTACTCCACCAGCTTTATCGAGCAACTGCTCGGCAGCGCCCGGCGGGAATTGATCGAGGAAAAAACCTGATTGACTCCGGCGGTGGTTGTGATAAGAAAATCGCGTTTCGTTCAAAGAATGGCGAGTGTTGGTGTCAACAAGACAGATTGTCCGTCAAACAAAAAACGACATTCAGTGACCCTGCCGGTGCAGAACTCCCACTTGGTTTTTTGAGCGTCAATGCTATGAATGAAAACCGACTGTTTGTAGGCAACCTCTCGTTCCAAACGGGGGAGGGCGATCTTCAGGAATACTTTGCCCAGGCGGGCGCGGTCACGTCCGTGAACCTGATGCTGGACAAGATGTCAGGCAAATCCCGCGGCTTCGCGTTCGTGGAATTTGCCACGGCTGCCGAGGCCCAGAAAGCCATTGAGCAATTCCACAACAAGGACTTTCAAGGCCGCGCCATCACCGTCAACGTGGCCCGTCCCCGCGAGGAACGCCCGCCGCGGGCCGGCGGAAACCGCCGCGATTACCGGGGTGATCGGCACGAGCAGATGTAAGATCCGCCTGTTTATTCTTCCTGACCGGATTGGTGGTTTCCACCAGTCCGGTTTTTTCTTGGAATAAGAGTTTGACAGCCTGTGCCGGCGATTTATCTTGAGCAGGAAAATTATGGCCGACATTCCTCAAAGCATACCTGGCGCCCCCGGAGGCGCTGTGCCGCCGAAAAAAGAAACCGGCAAGGTCCAGCCCAAAAAAGAAACCGTTCGCATCAATTTGCCGCCGAAGCCCTCGGCCGCGCCGACCATCAAGCTCCCGACGCTGCCGCCCGGCGGACCGACCGGAGCGTCCAGCGCGCCGCCCATGCCGTCCATCGCCAGAGCGGCCGCCGCGCCGGCCGCTGCGCCGCGTGGTGCCGCGCCCATCGCCGCGCCACGCGCCACCACCGCCGCCCCCGCCGTCCAGCGGTCCGCCCCTGCGGCCGCCGCGCCGACGGTCGGCGCGCTCGACAAGGGGTTGGCCATTTTTGCAATGATTTCCGCGTTGTTCGCCGTTGGCACGGCGATTTACTTCGGATTTATGTTTAACATCGGCAGCTAGGCTGCCGCCATTCAAACGGTTTTGATATTATGGCTTCGCCGCTCATCGTCACGCTGACGCAGGAAAATTTTGCGCAGCAGGTCCTGCAATCGCCCTCGCCGATGCTCGTGGATTTCTGGGCCGAATGGTGCGGCCCGTGCAAAATGATCGCGCCGCTGCTCGACGAACTCGCCGCCGAATACGACGGCAAGGTGAAAATCGGCAAGGTCAACATTGACGAGCATCAGTCGCTTGCCGCCGAATATGGCGTTCGCGCCATCCCGACGCTGCTCCTGTTCAACAAAGGCCAGGTCGCCGAACAAATGGTTGGCGCCAAGAGCAAGCGCGATCTCAAAAACAGCCTCGACCGCGTTGCGGCCTGACTTTGTGCCGGCGTATGCCGCTCATCGTCACGCCCCGGCAACTCACCCAGCGCGCCGAATTGTATCATCAACTGGCCCAGCTCACCTCCGCCGGCGTCGGCGTCGTGCCCGCGCTGGAACAAATCAAACGCAATCCGCCCGCCCGCTCGTTCCGTGAACCGCTCCAGCATTTTCTGGACGAACTCGCCAATGGCCGGACGCTTTCCGACAGCCTGCAGTCTGGCGGATGGCTCCCCGCGTTTGACACCGCACTGATCGAGGCGGGTGAGCGGAGCGGACGGCTCGACGGCTGTTTCCGGATGCTAGCCGATTATTACAACGACCGCGCCCGCGTCATCAAGCTGGTGATTTCCCAGCTCATTTATCCCGTCGGGCTGATCCACCTTGCCATCTTTGTTTTTCTGATCGTGCTGCCATTCGCCGCATCGGAGTTCAACGCCAGCCTGATCTGGCTGTTCATCAGGGCCGCGCTCGTCCTCGCGCCGCTTTATGGCATTGTCGTTCTGGCGATTTACGCCCTGCAAAGCCGGCACGGCGAACAATGGCGCGCGCGGCTCGAATCCCTGTTGCGCCCGGTTCCGCTGCTGGGCGCGGCGCGGCATTGCCTCGCGCTGTCGCGGCTGACCGCCGCGCTCGAAGCGCTCATCAGCGCCGGCGTGAGCATCGTGGACGCGTGGAGCCTGGCCGCGACGGCGAGCGGCTCGCCCGCGTTCCGCCGCGCGGTGGCGACGTGGAAACCGCAACTGGCCGCCGGCCGGACCCCCGCCGAGCTGGTGCGCGCCTGTCCGCTTTTTCCGGAAACGTTTGCCAATCTTTACGCCAGCGGCGAAGTCAGCGGCAAGCTCGATGAAACCCTGCGGCGGCTTTACGCCTATTACCAGGAGGAAGGCACGCTCAAGCTCAACCTCTTCGCAACTTGGACGCCGCGGCTGGCTTATCTGATTGTCGCCTGCGTCATCGGCTACAAAGTCATCCAGTTTTACACCGGCTATTTTAATGCCGCGCTGAACACCGGATTTTAATTCCGCTTTGCGCGCCGGACTCCTGCCGATTAACCTCGCTGCATGACTTTGACCGAAATTCTTGCCAACGAGGAACTGCGCCGGAACGAATTTCCCGTCGTGCGCGACAGGATTTTTCTCGCGCACGCCGGCGTCTGCGCGCTGCCACGCCGCGTGGCCGGCGCGATGGTCGAATGCGCGCAGCAGGGCACGCTCGGCGACCAGGAGGCTTTTGTGATGCACCGGCTGGACGACGCGCGCAAGCTCGGCGCGCAATTGCTGAACTGCCAGCCGGAAGAAATCGCGCTCGTCGGTCCGACCTCGCTCGCGTTGAGCTTCGTCGCCGCCGGGCTGAAATTCCGCCGGGGTGACAACGTCCTCATTTACCACGACGATTATCCGTCGAACGTTTATCCGTGGATGGCGCTGGCGGGAAAAGGCGTCGAGGTGCGCCTGCTCAACACGCGCGGCCTGGGCGTGATCCGCGCGAAGGACGTGATGGGCCAGGTGGACGAAAACACGCGGCTCGTCGCGCTGGCGTCCTGCCATTTCACCAGCGGCTTCCGGCTGGAACACGCGGTCATCGGCAAATATCTCCGCGAACGCGGGATTTTGTTCTGCCTCGACGCCATTCAAACGCTCGGCGCGTTTCCGACGACGGTGGAGCACGTGGATTTTCTGGCCGCCGACGCGCACAAATGGCTGCTCGGCCCGTGCGGCGCGGGAATCCTTTATGTGCGGCGCGAGCTTCAGGAAAAATTGAATCCGCCCATTTACGGCTGGCACAACGTGAAGAACCCGAATTTCGTCGCGCAGGAACAAATCGAGTTCCGCAGCGGCGCGTCAAAATACGAGGCCGGCACGCACAACCTGATCGGCCTGGTCGGCCAGGTTGCCGCGATGGAGATGGCGCTGGAAATCGGGGTCGAAAACATCGCCGCCGAGCTGCTCCGCAAACGCGCGTGGCTGGTGCCGGCGTTGCAGGCGAAAGGGTTCACGGTGCTGAACGCCGACGCGAAACCGGAAAACACCGGCGGCATCGTTTCATTTTTCCAGCCCGGAAAGGATCTGGCGGCGCTGCACAAAAAGCTGGCGGAGGCGGGTGTCATCACCTCGCTGCGCGGCGACCGGAAGGGACAGAATTACATCCGCCTCTCGCCGCATTTTTACAACACGGACGCGGAACTGCACCGGGCGCTGGAATTTTTGTGAAAGCGGCGGGTGGCAATCGCATCCACAGGAAAATTTCCGGCTGGCGGTGAGGCTGGCAGCGATCTGAAGCAGCGTTACAGCTTCACATTCACAATTTCCCCTTGGTGCTGGGCAACTGGCCGGCGATGCGCGGGTCGTGCCGGCGCGCGGCGTCCACCGCTCGCGCGAACGCCTTGAACAGCGCCTCCACGATGTGATGCGGCTCTTCGCCGTATAGCAGCTCCAGATGCAGATTGCAGCGGGCCTCGTTGGTGAAGCCCTGGAAAAATTCGCGCGCCAGCCCGAACCGGAACGCGCTGGAGGCATCCTGATTTTTTTCCACCTCGGTGATTTTTTTCTGCGAAAATCTGTCCAGCCCGCGCCAGACGAGGTGCGGCCGTCCGCTGAAATCCACGACGCAGCGGGCGAGGCATTCGTCCATCGGCACGTAGGCTTCGCCGGTGAACGGGTTTTTTGGATGAAAGCCGTGGCCGTAGCGGCGGATGCCGCGTTTGTCGCCGAGCGCGGTGGCAAAGGCCTGACCGAGCGCGATGCCGCAGTCCTCGACGGTGTGGTGCGCGTCCACGGCCAGGTCGCCGGCGCAGCGCATCTGCAAATCCACGGTCGCGTGCTTCGCGAAGAGCGTGAGCATGTGGTCGAAGAACGGGATGCCGGTTCGGACGGCGGATTTGCCCTTGCCGTCGAGGTTGAGCTGGATGGAAATGTGGGTCTCCAGCGTGTGACGTTTGATTTTGGAACGGCGCGCTTTCATCGCGGCTGATTAAAGCAAATAAGGCGAACGTTGAAACGCTAAATTGTTGGATCGAGTTGCAAGCCGGCTCAACGGTTTGACGATTCACCGGTCCGGCAATTTCTGCTTGAGCATGTCAATGTGCCTTTGGATGTCGTCGGGATTTGGCGAGGCGAGTTTGGCCAGCTCCCAGCGGGAAACGGCGGCATCGAGGTTGCCGGCTTTTTCTTCGAGCTGCGCGAGATAGGTCTGGATTTGCTCGAAGATGAAGCGGTCGTCGAAATTGCCTTTGGTCTTTTCCAGCCGTTTCGATTGCGGGACGCCGGGTGCCAGCCGCGCCCAGCTTCGGAGCGCGGCTTCCCAGATGTTCCGGGCGCGCGCCGGATTGTGATAATTGTCGAAATAAATACGGCCCAGTTCAAACAGCAGTTGCGGGTTGTCTGGATTGTGCCGCAAGCCTTCGCGCAGGACTTGTTCGGCTTCGGGAACCTGATCCAGCCTCGTCCGCAGCCAGAACGCGGTGACAACATAGGTCTGGATGTTTTCAGGGTCGAGTTCGGCGGAAAGCTTCAGCCAGGGCAGGATTTCCCGAACCTCCTTGCTGTCGCCCAGTTCGCCGGTCGCGCCGCCCTCGTCCAGATGTGTGTGGCGGTTGGGAATGAAATGGCGGCCGAAGGCGTCAATCCAGTCGCGCGGCGGTCCCATGAAGCTCTCCTCCTCGCCCCGGTTGTGGCTGGCAACGGCTCCGGTGTCCTCGGCCATGTGCGGCGTCTGGAAGGCGGAATTATTGTCGAAAATAGTCGGGTAATAGCCGCTGTGATAATAGGCGTCGGCCTCGACAAAGGAACTGTTCGCAAAAATACGGCTGCTGTCGCCGAGCAGCAGGCTGAAAAAATTGTCCGATTGTCTGCGGCCCCGTTCCAGGGACTGAAACTGCGGCTGCAAATTCGCGGCGAGGCCGAAACAGAAAACCAGCAGCGCGACGAGCAGCAGCCAGAATGTCTTTGCCGAATTCATGGGACGAATTCAATTGACGGCTTTGCGCCGGAAAACCAGACAGGCGGCGACGAGAAAAACCGCCGCGTAGGCCAGCAGGTAAAGCGCGTCCAGACCGACAAATTTCCATTCAACGAGCGGCCAGTCGTGGACAATCAAATTCCGCATTTCAAACGACCATTCCAGATGCGGGATGGCATAGTAAAACGACCAAACAATCGAGCGGACGGGTTCGGGCCGCGACAGCGCGATGGCGTCGAGGTATCTTCCAACGCACAAAATCGCCGCGACAACGACCAGGCAAATCGTGGAATTGGAAGACGGCGCGGCAAAAACCAGCGAGCCGAGCAGTGTGAGCGCGACGATCACGCCGAGCATGACCCAGTGCAAAAACGCGGCCTGAAAATAATTCAGCAGCGGCCAGGTGTGCTCGCGGCTTGCGGCCAGCGCGCCGAAGAAGGCGTAAAAGCAGACCAGCACCAGACCGCAGGCGAGCCAGCAGCCGAGGAATTTTCCAACAATCAACTGGGGCCGGCTCAACGGTTTGGCGAGCAGCGGCAGCAGGGTGCGCTGTTCCCGTTCCGCAGGGATTTGCCGCGCGGTCGTTGTGATGGCGATGACGAGCGACGAAACCCAGATCAGCAGCAGGCAGAGTTCCTTGAGGTAGCGGATGATCTGGTTGTCGTTGAAAATGTTGACGGAGGCCATGACCAGGCAGATGACGATGGTCAGGATGAAGAGGACGTAAAAATCCTTCCGGCGATACAATTCCTTGATGACGATGCCGGCGACGGCGAGGATGTTGTTCATGGCGCGGTTTGGGGTTGGTAGCCGACGATGTCGAGGAAGGCTTTTTCGAGGCTCGCGCGCTGTCCCATGATGTCGCTGACGCGGCCGACGGCCTTGAGTTCGCCCTCGGCGATGATGGCCACGCGGTCACAAATGGTTTCCACTTCGCCGAGTTCGTGCGATGAGAAGAAGACGGTTTTGCCCTCGTTTTTCAGGCGCTGGATGATTTCGCGGACCTTCATGCGGCCCAGCGGGTCGAGGCCGCTGGTCGGCTCGTCGAGAATCAGCAGGTCGGGGTTGTTGATGAGTGCCTGCGCGAGGCCGACGCGCTGCTGCATTCCTTTCGAGTAGGTTTTGATGAGGCGTTTTCGGGCGGAATTCAGCTCGACCAGTTTGAGCACGGCGTCAATGCGCCGGTCGGCCTCCGCGCGCGGCAGGCTGAAGATGCGGGCATAAAACCGTAGCAACTCCTCCGCCGTGAGAAATTTGTAGTAATAGGTCAGCTCCGGCAGGTAGCCGATGCGCTGGCGCGCGATAGGTTGCCGCACGTCAATGCCAAACAGCGACGCCGAACCGCCCGTCGGCTGAACGAAGCCGAGGAGCACGTTGATGGTTGTCGTCTTGCCCGCGCCGTTGGGGCCGAGGAAGCCGAAAACCTCGCCGGCGCAAACCTCCAAATCGAGGCCGCACAGGGCGATTTTTTTCAACCGCCGGAATTCGCGGCTGGTGAATTCAACCCGGAGTTTGTCCGTTCTTAAAATGACGTTCATGGCCCGCTGGAGCGTTTTGACACGCCGCCGATTCATAGTTCAAGCAATCTTCAAAGTCAATCATTCCACAGCCAATAAAAAAGGCCCGAAGCAATTGCTTCGGACCTTTGTGTTTGAACCAGAAAACGATTACGGCAGCCTGTGAGGCGAAGTTGTCAGCGTGCTCAACGAGCAGCTGATCTGCGGATTGGCGCCCACGTTGCCATAAGTATAGGTGCCATTCGCCGGACAGCCAGGAATGCTGTTAGCGGAGTTCAGCTTGATGTAAGGCGCGACAAGTGCGGCGGTGGGGGTGGCACCGTTCGACTGGCCGTTTTCCAGCGCCCATTCACTGATGGCTCCGTCAATCTGGCGGAGGTTGTTGATGCAGGCATTTTGCTGCGAGGTGGCGCGGGCCTTGATGAAGTTTGGAATGGCAATGGCCGCCAACAGACCGATGATGGCCACGACAATCATAATCTCCACCAGTGTGAAGCCCGCCTTCCGTGAGGTTTTGTTTGTTTTCATGTTATTGCTTTCGTTTCATTTGCGGCGTGAACGACGCAGCAGGCTGGTTGCTATTATTTATTATTGCACTTTGCGTCCACTTATTGCCTGCTACAACCGCAGCTATCCAAACATTCAGCATAAGCAGTGCCAAAGTCCAGCGAAAAAAATCCGCTGCGTTTTTGCCGTTCACAGCATCCAGTTTAGCCTGAATTGGTGGGTATCTGTGCCGTGTGCCCGATTTCGGTGCCAAACAAGGTGTCCGATTTTAGAACGCCGTGTAACATATTGGAACACACTGGCAGGTAAGCCCATTTTCCATCCCGGAGCAATTCAGTTTGAAATGTCAGGCTTCATTTGGATGGCCCGGAACCCTGTCTCCAAGCCAATGTTGGCGTATTTGATGAGTAATGCTACAGCACTAAAACCAGCGCGCAGCCCAGTCTCGTCCGGCAGCGGCGGCGGTTTTGGCTGAAAACTGGAATCAATTCACCTCTTTCGCGCCCTTTGCAGGGAATTATTTAGGCTTCTCACCAAAGTTGATGGCCATCGCGCCGCCGAGCAGGTTGATGACGCGGACGTTCACGAGTTTCAATGCGCGCATTTTTTCGGCCACGGCCAGTTGCGCCGGATAACTTTTCAGTGATTCGAGAATGTAGCTGTAAGCTTGCGTGTTGCCGCAAAAAAAACAGCCGATGAGCGGCACGGATATCTTCAAGTGCGCGAAATAAAGGTTCCTCCAGAGCGCATTTGGGGGTTTGCCGAAATCCAGAGCGATGAGCCGCGCGCCGGGCCGGGCCACGCGAAACATTTCATCCAACCCGCGCTCCCAGCTCGTCAGGTTCCGCAAACCATAGCCGACGGTGACGATGTCGAAGGAATTGTCGGGGAAGGGAATTTGCTGCGCGTCACCCGGCATGAATTTCAAATTCGAGATGGGAGATTTCAAATGGCGCGCGGCGGCGACCTCGAGCATTTTTTCGCTGAAGTCGAGTCCGGTGGTTTCCGCGCCGCGATTGGCGAGGGCAAAGGCGATGTCGCCGGTGCCGCAGCACAAATCGAGGGCGCGGGCGGCGGGCGAGACGGCGGCGAGATCGGCGACGCGGCGTTTCCAACGGCGGTGCAGGCCGAAGCTCTGGAGGTCATTGAGCAAATCGTAGCGCCGCGCAATGGCGGCAAAAAGGTCGTTGACCTTCGCGGCGCGCTGTTTGCCGGGTGCGTAAAAGACATTGCTCACGCGGACAGTTTAGCACGGCGGACAATCCTGAATCAAAGCGCATAAATTTGATTGCGACAGCGGGTGATTTTGTTAGGCTGCCACTTCAGTCGCCTGAAAAATGTCAACATGGCCGAACGGAATTAGCCTATGAACGCCGAACCATCTTCAACCAGCCGGAAGAAGATTCTGGTCATTGATGACAACGAGATCATTCTGAAGACCACCTCCATGAAGCTGCAAAGTGCCGGCTATCAGGTTTTCACCGCGCTGGACGGCTCGGAGGGTGTCGCAGCGGTGCGCAGGGAAAAACCCGATTTGGTGCTGTTGGACATCACATTTCCGCCGGACGTGAGCGGTGTATCGTGGGATGGCTTCCGCATCATGGACTGGTTGCACCGGGTGGATGAAAGCAATAAAATCCCCATCATCATCATCAGCGGAGTGGTGGAGGAAAAGAACAAGCAACGTGCCGCCGCCAGCGGTGCCGTGGCGTTTTTTCCGAAGCCGGTCAATTTTGACGAAATGATCAAGATCATCCGCGTGACTTTGAACCCGGATGCGGGCAGGACGCCAACTGCGGCCTGACGAAAAAACAGGGTTGCAAATCTGGGGCGTTTTCGTAATCTGCCCTTGGACGCGAGCGTAGCTCAGCCTGGTAGAGCATCACGTTGCCAACGTGAGTGTCGAGGGTTCGAATCCCTTCGCTCGCTCCATTTTCATCGCTGCACTGCTGTCGCTGGCCATGACCATGGCGCTCATCTGGCAAATTAAGGAGGTCATCCTTGACAGCGTTTTCAGCACGAAATGAAAAATCCATCTCATCCGCGCTGAAGAAATCTGCCGGACAAGCGAAGGATTTTGCGTTGGCCGGCGTGTATCTGTATAAAGAACACAAACCAAACCAGCCAGCTTATGAAAAAATCCATCCTTCTCGCCGTCAGCCTTCTCGCGCTCAATCTTACGCCGGTTTTCGGCCAGTCCCCGACAACCCTTGTCCTTTCAAGCACAACCGCTACACGAGATCAGCCACCAGCCCTGACCAAGTTCAATCTCGATTTTCCCGGCGGCACGCCGAAGGAACTGGTTGCCGCAATTGAAAAGGCAACGGGCAAACCGCTAAACGCCATCATCCCGACGGAAGATGCCACCCTGCAAATGCCGCCGCTCAAAATGAATGACGTGGATGTGGTCCAATTATTTCAGGCTGTGGGCGCCGCCAGCCTCAAGCAAGAAACGCGAAATACCTCAATGTATTATGGTGGTGGTTTAACTCCAGGTTACAACTATACCACCGTCAACACGGGCTACGGTTTCAAAACCGAGAGTCAAATTTCCGACGATTCAATCTGGTATTTTTACGTCCAGAATCCGCCGCAGCCTCAATTTACACTGCCATTACCGGCCAAAGCCTGCCGTTTTTATCAGTTGCGGCCCTACTTGGATTCCGGGTTGACGGTGGATGACATTACGACGGCAATTCAAACCGGCTGGAAAATGATGGGCGACACATCGCCGCCGGAAATCAGTTTTCACAAGGAAACGAAGCTGTTGATCGCCGTCGGCGCGCCGGATAAGCTTGAAATCATTGACGATGTGCTCAAGGCGTTGCAACCGTCACCACAAGCTCCGGCGGCCAATTTTCAGGATCGGCTACAGCGAATAATAAAAAATCAGTCGCCAGCTTCAACTTCGGATGCGCAGCGATTGCCTCCGTTGACACCGCCGACTCCATTAATGGCGCCGCCGAGCGCGAAGCCGCCGGTAAGCCAGGCTACCGGGCAATAATTGTTGGAGGCGGCGGGATGATGAAATAATTTGGATTTACACTTGCGCCAACCGAGCCATTGCTCCCATCCGGCGGACGCCAGTTTGCGTGAGCCGCCGGACGTGGTCGTGATGACCCGCGCCATGGCGGCAGGCGATGAGACGGCTTATCGCATTTTTTACGACGCGTATTTTGACCGGCTGCTGCGTTACCTGCTCGTTGTCACCGGCGGCAACGAGGATGCGGCGCGCGAGGCGTTGCAACTGGCGCTCGTCCGCGTGGTGCGCCATGCGAAGGCGTTCGAGACGGAGGAAAAATTCTGGAGCTGGCTCACGGTGCTGGCCCGCAGCGCGCTCGCAGATGAATCGCGCAAACGGCGGCGGCATTTCGCCTTCCTGGAACGGTTCATGCGGCAGCAGGAAACCGGGCCGGCCGCGATGGACAATGGCGAGGCGGATGGACGTTTGACTGCGTTGCTGGAAAGCAAATTGACCGCGCTGCCGGTGGACGAGCGGCAACTGGTCGAACAGAAATACATTTTGCGCCGGTCTGTCCGCGAAATTGCGGACGGGCAGCAGACGACGGAAAAGGCCGTGGAATCGAGGCTTTCCCGCGTCCGCCAAAAACTGAAAGACGCCGTGCTGGCGGAATTGAAAAATGAACAACCGCGCTGATCAGGATGACCTGCTGACCGAGGTGCTCGCCGAGACGTCGCCGGCGGATTTCCGGGCGGCGATGCTGGCTGAAACGCTGCGCCGGGCGCGGCGGCGGCGGCAATTTCGCCGGGCGCGGCAGGCCGCCGGGGTTTTGGCCATGGCAGGTTTGCTCGCGATTTTGGCGGCGCAACAATTTTCAAAACCGGCCATCATCTCAACGCCACTCACAAAACAAGTTGCGAAACCAAGTTACAATCTGGTCCGCACCCGGCCGATGCCGGTCGGCGCGTTAATCAGCACGCGAAGCTTTCCCGCGACCGGGCTGGCCGCATCCGTTCCAGAAATCATTCAAGTCGCCACGACCGGCGGCGGATACCGGCTCATCAACGATGACGAACTTTTGGCGCTGCTGGCGGACAAGCCGGCGGTCTTGATCCGCACCGGCCCGCATTCGGAGGAGCTGGTTTTTGCCAACCCGGAAGATCAAAAAGGATTTCCGCTGAACTAACCCGGCGGCCAGGCCATTTTGCGTCCGCCGAGGATGTGGACGTGCAGATGTGGCACGGCTTCGCCAGCGTCGGGGCCGTTGTTGATGACCAGCCGGTAGCCGGTCCGCTTCAGGCCCAGCTTGTCCGCAACCTCGGCAGCCTTCAGCAAAAGATGGCCGAGAACCTTGTGATCTTCCGGCCCCGCTTCGGCCAGGCGCGGGATTGGTTTCTTCGGAACAATCAGAATATGCGCCGGCGCCTGCGGGGCGATGTCGCGGATGGCGAGAACCAAATCGTCTTCATAAACGATGTCCGCCGGGATTTCCCGCGCGGCGATTTTTTCAAAAAGGGTCTTGCTCATAATCTCTTCCGTGGCAGCGGACGTGAGTCCGCTCCAATTCAAAACAATGAGCCGACTCACGTCGGCTGTTACTTTCTCAAATTTATTCCACCACCAGCGCGCACTTGTTTTGTTCCGGCTCGGCGGTCAGGCAGACGCGCAGATACTCAACGATCTGGTCCTGCAATTTTTCGCACCGGTGGCTCCAGCGGCGCGCGCCGGTGAGCTGCTTCACGCAGCCGCGCAGTCCGCGGAAATGCAGCACTCGCGGCGACTGCCGGAGCTGGGCGCGCAGCGCGTCGCGCAGGCGCGGGAAAAAGAAAAGTTCCAGGCTGTCGGCGGATTCGCGCGCAAGACGGCCGAGGTCGGTCGCGCCAGCGTCCGGCGGGCGTGTTTCGATGACGCCGGCGCGGATGGTCAGGCCGAGTCCGTGGAGGACTTTTTCCAGGGCCATGGCGAATTCGCCGACGGTGACGGTTTCGCGCCGGAGTTCGCGCTTGAAATAGTGGAACACGGATGCGGCGGCGTGGTGGAGCATTTCCGGCTCGATCAATCCGCGCGAGTTGCCGGTGATTTCGAAGCTGATGGTTTCCGCCGAGCAGGGAACGCTCTCGCCGCTGGCGAGCTGGAAGAGGAGGCAGTCGGATTGGAGCGCAATCATTTGGCGGCCTCCAGTTTTTTGACTTCCTGCACGAAGTCGGTGGCTTCCTGAAACCGGCGATAGACGCTGGCGAAGCGGACGTAGGCGACTTCATCGAGTTCGCGCAAACCGTCCATGACCATCTTGCCGATGAATTCGCCCGGCACCTCGCTCTCGAATTTTTCCGTCACGTCGGCCACGATGTGATCCACCAAATCGTCCATCACCTTCGGGCTGACGGGCCGTTTCTGGCAGGCCTTCTTGATGCCGGACAGGAGTTTCTCTCGGGAGAACTCCTCGCGCCGCCCGTCACGCTTGAGCACCATCAAGCCTTCGTGTTCGAGTTCCTCGTAAGTGGTGAAGCGGTGGCCGCATTGGGAGCATTCGCGGCGACGGCGGATCGTCGCGCCTTCGCGTGAGGCACGCGAATCGATGACCTTATCTTCCTGACAAGCGCACTTGGGGCAACGCATAAATCCACAGCTAATTGTGGTAGCTGATATGTAACATACAAAGTTTTGGGGTGTCAAGGGTCGGTTATTCACACCCGCAGCGGGCTGAAATTGTGCAAACGGATTTTTTTAATGAAAACGGCCCTTGCTTTCACCCTGTTTTCGGTTAGATTCAGCGGCTCGCGTTCTGGAAAAAACCGGCGCACTGATTTAATTTTATGGCAACAGCAAACGACCTTCGCCGAGGCATGGCGATCAATTACAACGGCGACATCACCGTCGTCCTCGACATGCAGCACCGCACTCCGGGCAACCTGCGCGCGTTCGTGCAGGCGACGCTCCGCAGCATCAAGACCGGAAAATCCTCCGACGTGCGCTTCAGCTCGACGGAAAAAATCGAGCCGGTGCCGATGATCACCAAAAAAATGGAGTTCAGCTACAAGGACGGCGAGGACTTTGTGTTCACCGATCCGGAGACTTACGAGACGGTCACGCTCGCCGCGGAACTGGTTGGCGACGCGAAAAATTACCTCGTCGAAAACGCCACCGTCACCATCACGTTCGTCGAGGACAAGGCCGTGACCGTCGAGCTGCCGTCGAGCGTGGTGCTGACCGTGACCGACGCGCCGGAAGGCATCCGCGGGGATTCGGCCAACAACGTCCAGAAGGCCATCATCGTCGAGACCGGCATCACGGTGCAGGCGCCGCTCTTCATCAAGACCGGCGAAAAAATCAAGGTGGACACGCGCACCGGCAAATACATGGAACGCGCCTGATTTGAGTTAAAATTTCAAATAGAAATTCACCCAGCCCGCCTCGCGCGGGCTTTTCTTTTTTTTTGGCGGAATTGCCTTGCAACGGAACCGGCTTGGGTTATTTCTGGATAAAACGCATGACAGGTCAGTTAAAAGGCGAAAAGGTGTATCACGGCATCGCCGTTTCTTCCGGCGTTTGCCGCGGGAAGATTCTAGTCCTGCACCACACCCGTCACGCCATCGCCCGGCGCGACCTGTCGGAACCGGAAACCGCTGCGGAAGTCAGCCGCTTCGAGCAGTCGCTCGTCAAAACCCGCCAGCAAATCACCGAGGTGCAGCGCCGCGTCGCCGCCAGCATGAGCGCGGCGGAGGCGGACATTTTCGACGCGCACCTGCTGATGCTTGAGGACCGCGTGCTCATTGAGGAGGTCATCCGGTTCATCCGCGATCAAAAGGTCAACGCCGATTTTGCCTTTCACACCGTGTCCGAGCGATATGTCGCCGCGCTGGCGGACGTGGAGGACGAGTATCTGCGCGAACGCGCCGCCGATTTGCGCGACCTCGCCACCCGCGTGCTCGACAACCTGCTCGAAGTCAAGGACGCCTTCAGCCTGCACCACTTGAGTGAGCCGTGCATTCTCGTCAGCCACGATTTAAGCCCGTCCACCACCGCGCAGCTGGACAAAAAATTTGTGCTCGGTTTCGCCACCGACATCGGCGGCAAGACCTCGCACACGGCCATCATGGCCCGGTCGCTGGACATCCCGGCCGTCGTCGGCCTGCAAACCGTCACCGAGGAATTGCAGAACGGCGACTATGCACTGCTCGACGGCTACAACGGCACCGTCATCGTCAACCCGACCGACCAGACGCTGTTTGAATACGGCCAGCTGGCCAAGATCAAGGCGACGCTCGACGAAAAGCTCCGCGAAATCCAGCGCCAGCCCGCCGTCACGCTCGACGGCAAGGCTGTCCACCTTTCCGCGAACATCGAGGACCAGAATGACATTGAATCCGTCATCACCCACGGCGCGGACGGCGTCGGGTTGTTCCGCACGGAGTTTCTGTTCATCAACCGCGACAGCCTGCCCGGCGAGGAGGACCAATACAAAGTTTACCGGCAGGTGGCTGCCGCGCTGAAACCCAGCCCGGTCATCATCCGCACGCTCGATCTGGGCGGCGACAAATTTGCCTCGCACTTGCAACTGGCGCATGAGGTCAATCCGTTCCTCGGCTGGCGCGCCATCCGGTTCTGCCTCGCGCAGCCGGAACTGTTCTGCGCCCAGCTCCGCGCCATCCTCCGCGCCAGCGCCGAGGGCAACGTCAAGATGATGTATCCGATGATCTCCGGCCTCGAAGAATTGAAGCAGGCCAACGCGCTTGTCGAAAAATGCAAAGCCGAACTGCGCGCGGGGAAAATCCCGTTTGACGAAAACATGGAAATCGGCGCGATGATCGAGATTCCCTCCGCCGCGCTCGTCGCCGACGCGCTGGCGAAGCGCGTGAAGTTTTTCAGCATCGGCTCAAACGATTTGATTCAATACACGCTGGCCGCCGACCGCACGAACGAGAAGGTCTCGCACCTTTACGAGCCGACGCATCCGGCCATCCTGCGCCTCATCAAGGCGACCGTGGATGCCGCGCACGCCAATGGCATCTGGGCCGGCGTCTGCGGCGAGATCGCCGGCGACCCCGTTCTCACGCCGCTGCTCATCGGCCTGGGCGTGGATGAATTGAGCGCCGCGCCGCCGGTGATTGACGAGGTGAAATACATCATCCGCCGCATCAAATTCAGCGAGGCGCAGGCGCTGGCCGCGTTCGCGCTGCAATGCGAATCGCCGACGGAGATTTTCGCGCGCTGCCAGGAACTCGCCCGCGTTTCCGCGCCCAGCCTGTTCGAGAACAAGGCGTAAGGTTCAAAATGACCGGGACGAAAACGTCCCGCGTCGCCTGCTTCGGCTTCTTCGGAACAACTACCTTCCGCATGGGAACCGCATTTTCACCGGCAAATCATCGGACCCTGCGGAATTTGCCGCCGCGCCGGTGTTTTCAGGGGGTGTGCGTCGAAACGCACAGTTGTCAGACTGCCGGTCGGGGTTAGGCTGCTCCAAAATATTTTGTCACCAACATGGCCACAAAAGAAAGCAGGCGGCAGGTCAGGGAATTGATGGAAGGCTTGGAGCAGCGCGTCCATTCCGGCCCGGCAATCCGGAATGCTGAAATCGAGCTGGCGCGGGATTTTCTCCGGCGGAACGATTTTCCCCCCGCCAGCGATTACTTCAACCGGCTGGCGCACATCGAGCGCCGGTTGCAGGCCCGGCCCGCAGCGGTTCCCCGGCCGCAGGCGAAACGCAATTACGGTGGCAGGGCCGGCGGCCTTCAAATGCAGGTGCAGTCCGTCTTTGACCACCTGATTCTTTCCACCTGCCACGCCGGCGATTTCAACACCCGGCGCGGGCGGGTTAAAATTTCCCATCGCTTCAACCGGGAAGGGCGGATTGATTTCGTGGAATTGAAATACCTGCAATCGCTCGATCCATGCCTGAACGGGGCGCTGCGAAAGCTGCTCATCGTGAAGGATTATCCGTCCCTCCAGAAAGACTGGCACGAGGCGGACGCCTTCGTCCTGGAAATCCTTCCGCGGGAACTGGTCTTTCTTTACGAGGACATTTTCCGGTGTCCCCGGGCGCAACTCTTCGCCTGGCTCCTGAACATCGGACACGGGATTGCGCAGGATCTGCTGAAGGAGCTGCAATCGGGCAGATTCAAATTCTCCGCCGCCACCGCCACCGGCCCCGGGCCAAACCTCGGCTGGCCGCCGCAAGGCTGGAATCAAAACGCCCCCGGCCGCGCAACTGCCGGCAACGAAAAGTCGGTCTGCGTGGAACCCTCTCAAAGCCCGTGCGGGCTGGCATCCGAAAATGGTTTTGCCGGATCCTCCCCGCAACCCGCCCGGCATCCGGATCAGCTCCCGCTGGAAGCGCTGCTGCAGGACGGCGTGGCCCTGCCCATTTTGGAGAAGGCCGCCGATTTGGAATCCGTGGTGGAAGAAACCGGCAACACGGAAGCCGTCGTGCGCTACACCCGGAAGAGCCTGAATTGACCCTGGCCATCCGGCCGGCACCGGGGCCGGTCACTTGGCCGTCACCACGACGTAATTCTTTTTGCCTTTGCGCAACAGGATGTGTTTGCCGAAGAGCAAATCGCCTGCCGTCACGGCGCGCGCGGCGCTGGATTCGCGGACGTTGTTGATGTTCACGCCGCCGCCTTCGATGTCCTTTCGCGCCTGGCCCTTGGATGGGCACAATCCGGTGTGAACCAAAAGTTCCACCAGCGGAATTCCCGTGCCGCCAAGTCTGGCCGTTTCAATCTCCTTTGTCGGCACCTCGCCGAGGATTTCGTTGAACGTGCCTTCGGCGATGCCTTTCAATTCGCCGCCGAACAATATCTGGCTCGCGCGGACGGCTTCCGTCGTGGCGCTTTCACCGTGAATCAAATCGGTGACGGCTTTCGCCAGCGCCTTGTGCGCGACGCGCGCGCCGGGATTTTCCGTCTGCTGCTTTTCCAGCGCGGCGATTTCTTCCTGCGATAAAAACGTGAAGTATTTTAGATAGCGGATGACGTCGCGGTCGTCGGTGTTGATCCAGAACTGGTAGAAGCGATAGACGCTGGTTCGTTTCGGGTCGAGCCAGATGGCGCCGGCCTCGGTCTTGCCGAATTTCGTGCCGTTGGCGTTCGTGATGAGCGGCAGCGTGAGGCCGAAGACGTTTTTGCCGAGTTTCTTCCGGCACAGATCAATGCCGGCGGTGATGTTGCCCCACTGGTCGCTGCCGCCAATCTGTAATTCGCAATTCTGGTCGCGGCACAGCACCATGAAATCGAACGCCTGCAGCAGCATGTAGCTGAACTCGGTGAAGCTGATGCCGGCCTCGCGGTCTTCCATCCGGGCGCGAATGCTTTCCTTGGCGACCATCTGGTTGACGGAAAAATGCTTCCCGATGTCGCGCAGGAAATCGAGGAATGAAATGCCCGCCGTCCAGCTTGCGTTGTCCACCAGCCGCGCCGGATTTTGCTTCGTTTCAAAATCCAGCAGCTTCGCCAGTTGCACCTTCACGCTGGCGATGTTGCGATCCAAAATTTCCTTGGTGAGCAACTGGCGCTCGGCGGTTTTGCCGCTCGGATCGCCGATGGAGCCGGTCGCGCCGCCAGCCACGGCAATCGGATGATGGCTGAGCAATTGAAACCGGCGCAGCGCGAGCAGCGGCACGAGGTTGCCGACGTGCAGGCTGTCGGCGGTCGGGTCGAAGCCGCAATAAAGCGTGATCGGCGCGACCAGTTTCTTTTCCAGTTCCGCCGTGTCCGTGCAGTCGGCGACGAGGCCGCGCCATTTGAGTTCTTCCAGGATGCTCACGCGGGCAGGATAAATTGCCGATCGCCGATTGCCAATTGCCAATTGAACCGGAAAAGCCTCACGCCAAGGAATTTGACTTTGCGGCTTCGCGTCTTTGCGTGAGAATCTGCCGGTGTCACAAATGCTCAAATCGTCCGGCGCGATGGCCGGGGCCACGCTCGTCAGCCGCCTGCTCGGCATGGTGCGCGAAATCGTCTATGCGCGGTTCATGGGCGACGGCTGGGTGGCCGGCGCGTTCCAGTTCGCCTTCACGATTCCGAACCTGTTCCGGCGGCTGCTCGGCGAGGGCGCGCTGACGGCGGCGTTCATCCCGATTTTCAAGGAGAAGGAAAAAACGCACGGCGAAATCGAGATGTGGCGCGCGGCCAACGCGGTGATTTCCGGCCTGATCGTCGCCGCCAGCGTGGTCGTGGCGCTGGTGATGATCGGCCTTTCGCTCGTGCTGGCGGCGCATCAATTCGACGCCAAGACTGAGCTGATGCTGCGGCTGCTGCGCGTGATGTTTCCCTACATGATCCTCGTCTGCCTCGCGGCGGCGATGATGGGAATGCTCAACGCGCGCGGCCATTTTTTCATCCCGGCGATGGGCGCGACGATGCTCAACGTGGTGATGATTGCGTCGGTTTTGTTTCTCGCGCCGGCGATGGGACTGGATTTTCCGAAGGAGGCGCGGTTGCCGCACCAGATTTTCGCGCTGGCCATCGGCGTGCTGGCGGCGGGCGTGGCGCAGGCGGCGTTTCAACTGCCGACGCTCTGGCGCGACGGCTTTCGCTACCGCTGGGTTTCACCGTGGCGCGATGAAACCGTGCGGCGCGTGGTCTCCAAAATGATTCCCGGCACCATCGGCGTGGCGGCGTTTCAAATCAACGTGACGCTGGTGCTGGCCATCGCGTTCTGGGTCAACCCGCAAATCGTCGCGTCGTTCAACTACGCCGTGCGGCTGATGGAGCTGCCGCAGGGGATGTTCGGCATCTCGCTGGCGACGTATCTGTTGCCGACGCTCTCCAGCCTGGCGGCGGAGAAGAATTATTCCGAGTTTCGCGGCACGCTGCGGCACGGGCTGGGCACGCTGCTTTTTTTGAATTTGATTGCGGCGATTTTGCTGGTCGTGCTGGCCCAGCCGATTGTGCGGCTGATTTTCGAGCACGGCAAATTCACCGCCGCCTCCACCGACCGCGCGGCGCTGGCGCTGATGTGCCTCGCGCCGGGACTGGTGGCGTTTTCATCGGTCAACATCCTGGCACGGGCGTTTTTCGCGCTCGGCGACACGCAGACGCCGATGAAAACCAGCATCGCCTGTCTGGTGCTGAATTTCATCCTGGCCGCAATTCTCGTGGAACCGCTGAAGCAGGGCGGTCTGGGCATCGCCAACACCGTGACATCAATTTGCAATGTCGGCCTGCTGACTTTTGCGCTGCGGAAGAAGCTGGGGAAACTGGAAATGGAACCGCTGCGCGCGACTTTTCTGCCGCTGGCCGTGGCCGGCGTGCTGGCCGGATTGCTCGCATGGGCCGGCTGGCGGTTTTGGGAAAATTCACTCGGCCACCAGACGCTCGCGCTGAAAATCGGCGCGGTGTTCGCGCCGGCGGGAATCGCCGGACTGGTTTATTGGCTGGTAGCGATGGCGTTCAAAATTCCGGCGGCAAAGGAAATGACGGAGTTTGCGCTGGCGAAATTCAAAAGGTAGCAGCGGACGTCAGTCCGCCCAATTTTCGAAATGAGCCGGCTCACGCCGGCTGCTACGAAATTGGCACCACCGCCGTCCAGCCGTTTGCGCCGAACTGTGACTTGAATTTTTCCGCCAGCGATTCGGCGGTGGACACATTTTCAGCGATGGCGAACGTGGTCGAGCCGCTGCCGGACATCAGCGCGGCCAGCGCGCCGTTCGCCCGCAAAAATTCCTGGTAAAGCGCCAGCACGGGGAATTTGTCGAGCGCGGGCGCTTCGAGCGAATTGTAAAATTCGGTGCCAGCGGCGGACAGATCGCCGGCTTGAAGTTTTGAAATCAATTCCTTTGCCCGGCCTGGTCTGCCGTTCAGCGCATCGGGAAACCGCGCCAGGTTCTGGTAGGCCCACGGTGTCGAGATGCCGAAGCCGGGGTGAATCAGCAGGAACGCCTTGCCGTTCAGGGCCGGGAAATTTTCGAGCGGCTGGATTTTTTCGCCGCGTCCGGTGGCGAGCGCCGGCCGGCTTTGCAGAAAAAACGGGATGTCCGAGCCGAGCGCGGCGGCGAGTTCGCGCAATTTTGTTTCCGCAAGCGGCCGGTCGAACAATTCGTTCAGGGCGAGCAGCGTCGTGGCGGCGTTGCCGCTGCCGCCGCCGAGTCCGGCGGCCAGCGGGATTTTTTTCTCCAGATGGATTTTCACGCCGCCGGAGATTTTCGCCGCCGACAAAAAATTCGCCGCAGCGCGATGGACGAGGTTCTTGGAGTCGGTCGGCAGGTTTTTTTCGCTGCACGACAGTTGAATGCCGCCACCGCTCTGCTCAAAAGACAGTTCGTCAAAAAAGTTCACCGGCTGCATGACGGTTTCCAGCTCGTGGAAGCCGTCGGCGCGCCGGCCGAGGATGTTCAGCAGCAGGTTGACCTTGCAGGGCGATTTCTTTTCGAGGCGCATGGGTGGTTCACCAAAGCAAAACGCGCCAACGGAAGTGCGTCGGCGCGTTGAGCGGTTGAAATTTCGTCACGTTCAATTGTCGAACACGCGGAACCGGCTGCCGGGGATGAACGGCGCGACGTCGCCGCCGCTGAAGCCCATGTAGGTATCGGTGTCGAACGTGCCTTCCGAGATCCGGCCGGGCTTGTAGCTTTCGGGATAAACGGGGCCGGGCTTGACGCAACCGGTCAACACCGGTTGATACGGCGGCAGCGGGAAGGTGACCACTTCATAGGCGCCCATTGCGGTGCGCGCCACGGTCCGGTCGAAGCCGCGGATGATGCCGGTGGTGTAAGCGGCGCTGGGTGATTCAAAAATGGCGGTCTGCTCGACCGAGCTGCGCATTTCGCCCATGCGGGCGGGTTCAAAGGTGTTGCTCACGCCGCGGCCGAGTTTTTCTTCCGGACCGGCGCAGCCGGAAGTGAACACCGCGGCAAGGGCGACAGCGACAAGAAAAGGCATGGCATTTCGCATATGTTCTTAAAGTTGACGAGCCAAAGTTACGCCGAATTTAGCGGTTGTAAAGCGCGTTTTCACGCGGATTAATTTTTTCACCAGTGAAAATATTGACGTGCCAGTGGCAAGCCGTGTTTCAAACCAAGCCAGATCAGCCATGCGGCCAGCAATAGAATGATCAGCGCGAGCAAAAGTTTCCGCCGCGCCTTCGCCCGATCCGGCTGGTCCCAATACCACGCGATCCAGACGGTCAATTCGTAGAGCGATTGCAGCGGCACAAACATGACGAGCTGGGTGATGGGTTCGGGCGTGGTCAGCACCGCGCCGAGAATCAGGTTGATGACGATCATGTAGCGGCGCGCCTTGGACAGCATGGAGTAGTCCAGCACGCCGATTTTCACGAGCGTCAGAATCACCACCGGCAGCTCAAAGCCCAGCCCCATGCCGAGCATGAATTTGCAGACGAAGCTGATGTAATCCTCCGCGCGCCATTGCATCGCGCCGAGGCCGAGCCAGTGCGAATACATCTGCGCCGCCGCCAGCGCCACCGGCATCAGGACGAAATAACAGAACGCCACGCCGGTGAGAAAAAGCCCGACGCCGATGGCCAGCCCGCGATAAACATATTTCCGCTCGCGGATTTTGAGCGCCGGGAAAATGAACGACGCCGCAAAATAAAAAATGAACGGCGAGGCCAGCACCGCGCCGCCGTAAATTCCGACCTGAAACGCCACAACAAATCCGCCTGCCGGACTCAGGTTGATCAGCTCGATTTTCATCTGTTGCGCGTCGGCAACGGCGGCGGGATTGTCGCTGACGCGCCAGCCGAGAACCTGGTTGGTGCCGAGCGTGAGCGGTTCGACGGCGATGGAGACGAAGCGGTTCGTGCCGAGGTGGAGCGACTGCTGCTGTTCCGGCGTGAGCTGGAAATTGCCAAGGTGATTCGTGCCGAAGCTTACAACGGCGATTTGATTTGTGCCGGAGAAAGTGACGGGCGCCTGCTTCAACGGCCACTTGATGATGCTGACGACGTCGTTGGCCGCGAAAAGGCAGACGAGCATTCCCAGGAACAGCGCAACAATGCTCTTGATGAGCACCCAGCGGAAATCTTCGAGATGCTCAAGAAAGGTCTTGACCGGCCCGCCTTCCGGCGAACCTTCGGTGGAATCCGGTTCGTGCTCGGCCATGCCGGGAAATTCCGGCCGTCAGGCCTTGGGCGGAGGGTTGGACTGCGCAACCGGCGGGTCGGCCCGCGAGGGCGCTGGCGGCGCGGGTTGCGCCGGCTTGGCCGGCGTCTCGGTCTGCGCGTTGTGGATTTCGTCCGTCACCTCGCGTGTCGCCTTCTTGAATTCCTTGATGCCCGTGCCCAGCCCCTTGGCCAGTTCGGGAATCTTCTTGGCACCGAACAAAAGCAGCACGGCCATGATGACAATCAACCATTCCCAGCCACCCAAAAAACCTGCAATCATGACTTTCATAATTTTGTTGAACCTCGGGAAGTCTACGCGCACTCCACCTAATAGTAAAGCGCCAAAAGGAAGGTTTTGATGGCGCGAGGCGGGCATTTTCGCTTTGATGTCGCAAAGTGAAACGCATTTTCTTCATCACCGGCACGGATACCGGTGCCGGCAAGACGGTTTTGACGGCGTTGCTGGCGCAATTTCTGCGCGAACGCGGTGTCAATGCCGCGGCGCTGAAACCCGTCTGCTCCGGTGGCCGCGCCGACGTCCGCGCGCTGCACGCTGCGATGGGCGGCGCGCTGTCGTTGGACGAAATCAACCCGTGGCATTTCCGCGCGCCGATTGCGCCGCTGCTGGCCGCCCGCCGCGAACGAAAAAGCGTCCGCCTGTCCGCGGTGCTGGCGCACGTTTGCGCGATGCAAAAACGTTTTGATGTGCTGCTGGTTGAAGGCGCCGGCGGCCTGTTGAGTCCGCTGGGCGTGGATTTTGATTCGGGCGATTTGATGGCGGCGCTGGACGCGTTGCCGGTGGTTGTCGCGATGAACCGGCTTGGCGCGGTCAATCACATTTTGCTGACGCTGAAAGCGCTGCCGCGCGCGGCGGCGGCCCGGGCGCGTGTCATTTTGATGTCGCCGCCAAAACGGGACGCCGCTGTTGCCACCAACGCCGGGCTGCTCGCCGAATTTTTCGACGCCAAAAGAATTTTCACGCTGCCCTGGCTGGGCGCAAATTTTTCCGTTGGGGAAGCTTTGAAAAATCCGCAGGTGCGACGGACGCTCCGTGCGCTGGCGGCGGTGTGATTTAATTTTCCGGCGGTTTGTTTGCCGGCGCGTTGGTGAAAAGGAAGGACTGGCGGAACGGCTGGCGGTCTTGATAAAGCTGCAATCGCTGCTGGATGAGGGGCGCGTCGTTGGTCATGTCGTAAGCGGCGGCGAGTTTGAGGGCGTAGGCCGCGGTTTGCTGGGCGTTTGTGAACTGGCCGATTTCGGCATAGGCCATCGCCATCGCATCGAGCATGACCGGCTGGATGCCGCCGGTGAGGTCGTTCGCCTTTGCCGCCATGGCAAGCGCCATGTTGCCGTCGCGAACCTGCGGGTTTTCATCCGAGGCCAGCACCTGCGCGAGATAGGTCAGCACACGGGGATTGTTCGGATCCCTTTGCACCGCCTGGCGGAAAAACAAAACGGCCTCCAGATCGCGGCCCTGTTTGAGCAGCGCCTTGCCCGTCAAATAAGGCGGATGCCAGTCGGCCGGGTCCAGCCGGGCAGCAGCGGCATATTCTTTCATGGCCCCGTCGAACCGGCCGAGTTCGACGAGCAGCGTGCCATAATTGCTGTGCGACGCGACATGGTCGGGATTTATCCGCAGCGCTTCCTGGTATTCGGCGACCGCTTCATCAGGATGACCGGTGTCGTCGAGGAGATTGGCAAGGTCGTTGTGCGCATCGGCGCGGCCGGGGTTCAACTTGATTGCCGTGCGATACTCGGCCATCGCCTCGGTTTTCAGGCCGGTTTTTTGCAGCGCAAAACCCAGGTTGAGATGCGCCGTTTCGTTGTCCTTGGTGACGGCGACGGCGTGGCGGAAGAGCGTGATGTCATCCTGCCAGAAGTCCAGTTGCCGGTGCGTGAGCGCCAGACAGGCGGCCAGCACCAACCCGATGATTATGCCGACGATCCGGTTTGAAATCCGAAACCGTGCCGCGCCATCGCGAAGCCCCAGTGCCGCCGCCAGAAAGATTCCGATGCCCGGAAAATAAGTGTAACGGTCGGCCATCGCCGCGCCGCCAACCTGCACCAGGCCAATCACCGGCACCAGCGTTCCCAGAAACCAGAGCCAGCCGATGAGGCAATACGGGCACACGCGGCGCACCCTCCACGCCAGCCAGGAAATCAGGGCCATCGCCGCTGTCGCCGCCGCCACCTTCAGCAGGGGAAGAGGGTTGATCGGATAGAAAACAGCGAGATGCGCCGGGCAGATCGTTTTGAGCAAATAATCAACATAAGCAACCGGCATATTGCACAGGCGAAAGTATAGTGGGACGCTCTTCAGTGTGGCGACTGCCCCGCCGTGATGCTGGGCCAGGAAGGTGATGACGCATGAAGCCGCTGACAGCGCGAAGAATGGGATTTTTTCCAAAATTAAACTTTGAACCCGGAACGTTGAACTCGGAACTCTGATCCGTTGCAATGGCCAGTAATCCAGCAGCAGCATGACAAACGGCAGCGTCACCAGCATCGGTTTGGCCATCAATCCCAGCGCGAAGAAAAGCAGCGCCGAAGCGTAAAAGATTTTGGATTTTGGATTTTGGGCCTTGGACTCCTCCGCGAATCTCGTGTAAGCCAGCAGAGCCAGCAGGGCGAAAAACGTGCTCAAGACATCCTTGCGTTCTGAAATCCACGCCACGGATTCCACATGCAGCGGATGCCAGGCAAACAGCGCGGCGGCAAAGGCGCTGGGCCAGATCACGCCGGCTTGCCGGGCTGGCACGCCGGCGTGAAAACTGGTCAGCCGCAGCAGCAGCGCGAAGATCAGGACCGCGTTCGCGGCGTGAAACAGGACGTTTTCGCAGTGTGGCACGCTCGGGTTGAGGCCGGCCAATTGGCAGTCCGCCATGTGCGACAGCCAGGTGAGCGGATGCCAGTTGGCCGCGTGCCACGCGAACGCCCATTTGACGCCGGCCCACGTCAGGCCGTTTTCAACCATGGGATTATCGGTGACGTAATCGCTGTCGTCGTAGAGCGTGAAGCCATGATGCGCCGCGGGCACATAGACTGCCAGCGTGCCCAGCACGAGCAGCAACGCGATGAGACGGGGTCGAGACACAGGCTTGTTGTATTGGATTTTGGGCCGGAGACAAAGCGCGATTTTCGACAAAATGTCGTTGCGAAATTCCCGTGGAACGGGTAAGTATTGGCACGGCGGAAAATCACTCGACAGTCCGCCGCTTGGCCGCTAATTCGGTTCCTCACGACCAGGTAAATTGTCGGCATCATGAACGGATTATCTTTGTTTGTCGTGGGGGCCGCTTCCAATCAAGCGGACACCCTTTATGTTTGGGACAGGGCGACGCCGGAAGCCAAGGCGATCATCGTCTGCCTCCTTGTGTTTTCCGTTGTCGTGTGGTCGGTGATGGTTTCCAAGGCCATCCAGATGCGCCGTGCGCGGAAGCTGAACCGCTATTTCAACGAGGAATTCCGCTCGCAAACCAAGGTGCTTGATATTTTTGACCGCAAGCTGCACGTCGAGGGCTGCCCGCTTTACGCCGTTTACCAGGTCGGCTGCGTGCAACTGGACGCGCGCTTGCGCGGGCCGGGCGGCGAACGCAACAAGCAGAGCGTCTCGCTCAAAAACATGGAGCACGTCAAGCGCTCGCTGGAAAACACCGTCGCCCAGGAATCCCTCAAGCTGGAATCCGGCCTCATCCTGCTCTCCATCGCGGCGAGCGGTGCGCCGTTCATGGGGCTGCTCGGCACGGTCTGGGGTGTGATGAGCACGTTCGCCGGCATCGCGCAGCAAGGCTCGGCCACGATGGCGGCGATGGCGCCGGGCGTTTCCGCCGCGTTGAGCACCACCGTCGCCGGCCTGCTGGTGGCCATTCCTTCGATGTTCGCCTACAACTGGCTGGTCCACAATTTGCGCGCGTTCACGGTCGAGCTCGACAACTTCGCGCAGGAGCTCGTTTCCCGGATGGAGACGGAATTCCTCGCGGATGAATAAATTGTTTCCATGAGACGATTCTCGCAGCGCAGCCAGCTTGTGACGGTGAGCGAAATCAACATCACCCCGCTGCTCGACCTCGCGTTCGTCCTCCTCATCATCTTCGTCATCACCACGCCGCTGCTCGAAAAGAGCATCGAGCTGCAACTGCCGCACGGCGGCCAGACGGAGAAGAAAATTGACAAGAACGACATCGCCACGGTGGAAATCACCTCCACCGGCATTTACGCGCTGAACAAGCAAAAGCTGCCACTGCCGCAGTTGATTGAGCGGCTTGCGCAGGAATATCACAGCAACCCGAACCTAGTCGTCTACATCCGTGCCGACAAGGATGGCCGGCTGGATCTCCTGGCCCAGTTGCTCGATGGCTGCGAGAAAAACCACATCACGCGCTATTCGCTCCGCACCCACCCGACGCCCGACTGATGAACCGGCTCCAAAAAAAATGCGTCATCGCCACGGCGGGAATCCACCTGCTCCTGCTGCTGGTTCTGGTGTTCGGCTCGGCCTTTTTCTCGCCGCGCCCGAAACCGGACGATACACAGCTGCTTGACGTGATCCCGTCCAACCTGATTGACGCCGCGTTCAACAGCGGCGTTCGCAATGCCACGCCGCCCGCGCCCGCGCCGGTCGTTACACCGCCGCCGCAACCGGCCCCGCCCACGCCGGCGGCCCCGCCCGCGCCGCAGCCGCCCCAGCCCAAAGCAGTCGAGACGCCGCCAACCATCCCGGAGCGGCTGGAGAAAATGTTCACGCCGGAACCGTCGCCGGAACCAGTGAAACCGGCGCCAAAAAAGACCGAGTCCCCCAAGACGCACCAAATCCAGATCAGCACCCAGCTCGTCGCGCGCGTCGCGCCGAAGACCTCCGCCACGACTGCGACCGACGATTCGCAGCAGACAGCACGGGCCATCAGCACCGCGATCCGGAATTTGAAGCGGAATTTTTCGCCCGGCACAACCATTGACATGCCCGGCGACAGCACCGTGGCCTATGCGAATTACGCCTCCGTCGTCAAAAGCATTTACGACCGGGCCTGGACGCTGCCGGACACCATTGCCGCGGATGAAAACATCACGGTCAAAGTCACCATCGCCAGCGACGGCACGGTGATTTCTTCCCGCATCATCGAGCGGTCCGGCGACACGCCGGTGGATGCCTCGGTGCAAAGAGCCTTGGATCGCGTCACGTTCGTCGCGGCGTTTCCCGAAGGCTCGTCGGACAAACAGCGCACCTACACCATCAATTTTAATCCTCAAATCAAAAAGTCCGAATGAAAATGAAAAATTGCCTGAAAATCCATTTGCCGTTTTTGCTCGCCATGTTCATGGCCAATTTTGCTTTTGGCCAGGGCGAGCAAGCCCCGATTCAAATTATCCACTCTGCCGATTCGTTCGGCCAGAAGCCGATTCCCGTTTCGCTGGACGGTTTCAGCGGCGAGGTTGCGGACGTTTTGAAATTTGATCTTTACGTCCAGGGCTTTTCGTTCGTCGCGTCGGACGCCGCGCAATATCAAATCAGCGGCAGCGCCGGCGCCAGCGTCACCGGCAGCGTGACCGACAAGCTGGCCAGGAAGGTGCTTTTGTCGAACAGCTACACCGGCACGAGTCTGCGGCGGCAGGCGCACGCCTTCGCCAACGACATCGTTTTCGCCATCACTGGCAAAAAAGGCATCGGGCTGACGAAGATCGCGTTCAAGGCGCAGTCGCCCAGCGGCGCCGGCGAAATTTACGTTTCCGATTTCGACGGCCACGATGCGCAGCCCGTGACGCACGACAACGCGATTGTTTCCAGGCCGTCGTGGATGCCGGGGCGGCTCGCGCTTTATTACAATTCCTACAAGCTGGAAAACCCGGATATTTTTTTCAGCGACCTTTCGACCGGCCAGCGCCGGGTGGTCGCGAGCTACGGCGGCTCGAACTTCAGCCCATCGGCCTCGCCGGACGGCTCGAAGCTGACGATGATCTTGAGCAAGGACGGCCGGCCGGATGTCTACGTCTGCAACGCCGACGGCTCGAATGTGAAACGGCTGACGACCGGCATCGAGGACTCGTCGCCGTGCTGGTCGCCGGACGGACAATGGATTTGCTTTGCGACAAAAATCAACGGCCGGCGGCTGCTGGCCAAGGTGCCGGCGGCGGGCGGGGCGGTTCAGGTGATTCACACCGCCGGCGCGCCGAATCCAACGGAGCCGGACTGGTCGCCGGACGGCAAATGGATTGCGTTCACGTCGCAGACCAGCGAGTTTGACATTTGCGTCGTGCCGGCGGACGGCAGCGCGTCGCCGACGCTGCTGGTGGCGGGCGAAAATCCCTCGTGGTCGTCGAACTCGCGGACGCTGGTTTTCAACCATTCGGTCGGCTACCGGCAAACGCTCTCTGTGCTTGACGTTTTCACGAAACAGGTCAAGGATGTCAGCCGGATTGCGGGAAGTGATTCTGAACCCGCTTGGCGAAAAGACTGATTTTTTTAACAAACGCTCAACCTGAAGGTGAAAATATGAAAACGACACTGATTTACTCATGCGCGCTCGCGCTGGCCGTCACCCTGACCGCCACGGGCTGCCGTCACAAACCCGGCCACGTCACGCCGCTACCGGCAGGGATGACGCCGCCGCCGGCCGAATCCACTTTGCCCACGCTGCCGCCGGGGCCGACGATGGGGACTACTGGCGAAACCTCAACCAGCACCGGCATTCCGATGGGCGGTCAGGGATTGTATGATAATATGATTCAAGACCGTGCGGCGCTGGCGGCCTACACGATTCACTTCGCCTTTGACAGCGCCGTCATCCGCAGCAGCGAGCAGTCCAGCCTGCAATCCGTGGCGTCCGCGCTGGCCGCCGACCCGAACACGAAGCTGCTTGTCGAGGGCAATTGCGACGAGCGCGGCACGGAGGAATACAACCGTGCGCTCGGCGAACGCCGCGCGCTGGCTGCGCGCGAGGCGCTGGTCAAGCTGAACGTGGACCCGATGCGCGTTTTCACCCGGTCCTACGGCAAGGACAAGCCGGCCGATCCCGGCCACGACGAGTCCGCCTGGCAGAAAAACCGCCGCGACGATTTCGTGCTGCTGCATCCCAAGCCCTGATCGCAGGCAGCCGGTTTGAATCACAAAGGCCGCGTTCGCGCGGCCTTTCTTTTTTTGGACTGTCAAAACCATTGACGGGATTGGCGCGGTTCGGCTACATTGCGCGGCTCGTTTAACCTATAATTTATTGTGAACGTCACCGTTGAAAATCTGGCCCCGTGCAAAAAGCTGCTGCGGGTGGAACTGGACGCGAAGTCCGTGGATGAAGCCTTCGAAGCCGTCACGAAGGATTTCCAAAAGCAGGCCGCGCTGCCCGGCTTCCGTCCGGGCAAGGCGCCGCGCGCCCTCGTGCTCAAAAAATACGAGTCGGACATCAAGGACGAAGTGAAGCGCAAGCTCATCGGCGACTCGTATCGCACGGCGCTGGAGGAAAAGAAAATCGGCGTGATCGGCTATCCGGACATCGAGGAAATCCAGTTCGGGCGCGGGCAAAACATGCAGTTCGCGGCGACCGTCGAAACCGCGCCGGAATTTCAACTGCCGGAATACAAGGGTCTCACCGCCAAGCGCGAAATCAAATCCGTCACCGACGTGGACGTGGACCGTGCGCTGAAACTGCTGGCGGAACAGCACATGACATTTACGACCGTCGCGCGCGAATTGAAGATGGGCGATGTCGCGGTGGTGAATTACGCCGGCGCCTGCGACGGCAAGCCCATCACCGGCACCGCGCCGACGGCGAAGGGTTTGACGGAGCAGAAAAATTTCTGGGTGGATGTCTCGCCGACCTCGTTCATCCCCGGTTTCGCCGACCAGCTCATCGGCGCGAAGGCGGGCGAGAAGCGGACGGTCAACGTGGATTTTCCCGCCGATTTTGTGACGAAGGAGCTGGCGGGCAAGAAGGGCGTTTTCGAGGTGGAGCTGGCCGAGGTGAAGGAAAAGGTTCCGCCGGTGGTGGACGACGCGTTCGCCAAGAAATACGACGCGGAGAATCTGGAGAAGCTCCGCGAGGGCGTCCGGCGCGATCTGGAGAACGAGTTGAAGTATTCGCAGGCGCGGGCGGTTCGCGGGCAGATTGTGCGCGGCCTGCTCGACCGGGTGATGTTTGACCTGCCGGAATCGGCGGTGGCGCACGAGACGCGCAACGTGGTTTATGACCTGGTGCGGGAAAACTCCCAGCGCGGCGTGAAGCGCGATATGATTGAGAAGCAGAAGGATGAAATCTACGCTGCGGCGACGCACAACGCCAAGGAGCGCGTGAAGCTGTCATTCCTGATCCAGCGCATCGCCGAGCAGGAAAAAATCACCGTGTCGCAGGAGGAGGTCGTCAAACACGCGCAGTCGCTGGCGGCGATGTATCAGATGCCGTTCGAGCAGTTTCTGAAGGATTTGCAGAAGCGCAACGGCGTGAACGAGCTTTACGACCAGATTGCGCACGAGAAGGTCATCGCGTTTCTGGAACAGAACGCGAAGATCGAGGACGTTCCGGCGGCAACGTAGACCGGAACCGCCGCGGGCGGGCGCAGGGAGGCGGATTTGCGTTTTGCGCCCCGGTGTTTTCCGCGGCAAATAACCAGATGGTTACCTTGTGGCGTCTGCCGGCGTCTTAAGTTTGACGAAGAGCGGCGGATGCCGCAAAATCACAGCATGAAACGCACCGGAATCCTTTTGGCCCTTTTTGCAGCCGTCGCCGCCACCGCCGCGCAAACCGGCACGAACACGCCGGCGGGGCGCGCAATGTCGCTGCCGGACTGCATTCAGGCCGCGCTGGCGCACAACCTCGACGTGCAGATTGAGCGCATCAATCCGCAAATCTCGCGCTTCAATTTGAATGCGGCCTATTCCGGCTATGATCCGGCGTTCACGGCTTCTGGCCAGCACGATTACAATAAAAGTGGCGGCGTGTTCACCAATGGCGTGCCAGTCTCCGATATAAATTCATTCAATTCCGGGATTGGCGGGTCGCTGCCATGGGGATTGCAATACAATTTCAGCGGCAATGTTTCGGACACTCACGCCAACTACGCCTTGCCGTCTTCCGGCGGCCAGATTCAAGCCAGCCTGACCCAGCCGCTGCTGAAAAATTTCTGGATAGACACCACGCGGCTGAACATTCGCGTCGCCAAAAACCAGTTGAAACAATCCGAGCAGGGCCTGCGCCAGCAGATCATCAACAGCGTGACCGCCGTTGCAAACGCCTATTACGAACTCATTTTCGCGCAGGAAAACGTGCAGGTGCAGCAGGAAGCCCTGCAATTGTCCCAGACGCAGCTCGACCAGGACCGGCAGCGCCTGCAAATCGGCACGCTCGCAGTTTTGAGCGTGCAGCAGGACGAGTCGCAGACCGCGCAGGACCATGCCAATTTGATCGCCGCGCAGAGCACGCTCGACACGGACCAGAACGCGCTGAAATACCTGCTCACCGACGAATATTCCAAATGGCACGACGTGAACATCGTGCCATCCGAGACGCTCAACGCGCCCTCGCAATCGTTCGACCTGCAGGCCAGTTGGAACAAGGGCATGACCGAGCGGCCCGACCTGTTGCAGGCGAAATTGAATGTAGAACAGGAGGGCATTCGGTTGAAGTATTACCGCAACCAGATGTTTCCCGAACTCGATCTGATCGGCACCTACGGTTTCAATGGCGGGGGTCCGCAATACAGCGACACGTTCGGACAATACAGCGAGGGCAACCGGCCGTTTTACACCTACGGTGCGCAGCTTTCCGTTCCGCTGGGCAGCGTCGGCCCGCGCAACCAATACAAGGCCACCAAGGCGACGTTGCAGCAGGTCGTGCTGCAGCTCAAGCAGCTCGAACAAAACGTCATGGTGCAGATTGACAACGCGGTGAAAGTGGCCGAATCCGATTATCAAAGCGTGGAGGCCACGAAGCAGGCGCGCATTTACGCCCAGGCCGCGCTGGACGCCGAGCAGAAAACCTATGCCGTCGGCAAGGCCACCACCTTCGAGGTGCTGCAATATCAAAACAGCCTGACTTCCGCGCGCTCGCAGGAAATCCGCGCGCTCGCCAATTACAACGAGGCGCTCGCCAACCTCGCCGCCCAGGAAGGCGCCACGTTCGAACGCTACAACATCAACATCGAGGCGAAGTGACCGGCGGCGGGGGATTTCTTCACCAGAAATTCCATGCGCCCTGCCAGACAATCCAGACGCCGAGCAGGAAATTGGTGATGGCGTGCGCCGTCATCGCGTCGCCCAGCCGGTTTTTACGGAGAACGAGCCACTGGTAGGCCGCGCCGCACAAAATTCCAGCGAGCCATTCATTGTGCGAAAATCCGAAGATGGCGGCGGTGGCCAGAAACGGCCACGGCAAAAACCGGTTCAACGGCACAGATAGGAAATTTTGATTTGCGATGTAGCGGTAGATAAACGAGCGGTAAAAAACCTCCTCCAGCGGCGGCACCACCAGGGACATTCCCAAAATGTGGACCGCGATGAAAAACCAGGCGAGCGGGGAATTTTGACCAAAGCAGTCATTTGGATTTCCCGTCGCGCCGCCGGCATAAAACTTTGGATAAAACCGGTCAAGCCCGACCCATGCCACAAAAATTCCGACGCCGACCACGACGGCCTCCCAGCTGAACGCCCAGCGCATTTCCGCAACCACCGGGCGCATCTCCCAGATCAGCCAGACACCGGCCAAAGTTTTGGCGAGGTAAAACCAGTAAGCCGACGCCGCGCCAAATTTCCCCTGGCAAAATGTCAGCGCGAGGAAAATAAGGAACGGCGCGACGCGGGCGGCCGCCGGCTTTGCGAGGAGATATTTTTGAAGTCGCACGCGAAAGGATGTTGGTTTTTACTCGCCGATTTCCAGCGTCCTCTGCGTGCCGTCCGGCCTCTGGAAGACGACGCTGTTCTTAAAGATTTCCTTCACCTTAAAATCGCCCGCCCGGTCGCCAACGCCGACAGTCTGGCCGTCCACAATCGCCAGCGGGCGGGCGGTGCTGAAAATGATGCCTTGAACCCTGGGCAGTTGCTCCGTGGTGACGGCCGGGGGCAGGGCTTCGGCTGCGGGGGCGGTCGCGGCATTCACCGGTTGCGGCGCGGGCACGGGCACGCCTTTGGCCGGCGGGGCAGGAATCCCCGGTGTGATTGCAGACACGGCCGGCGATGCCTTGTGCCCGAACAATTTCGGGCCGATGAAAAGGCACGCGGCGGCGAGAAACAAAACTGCCGCCACCGCCAGGATCCAGCCGTTGCCGCCGCGCGCGGTAGATTCAACGGGGCGCAGCGGTCGCGCGCCGGTTGGCGGATCGTTCCGCTGTGTTTCCCGGGCGCGCTTGAGCGCATCGTTGATCAGGCTCATGCGAGGATTTCCCCCTCCAGCTCGCGGATGGCGCGGCCCACCATGCGGTAGGTGATCCTGTCGCTGTGTTCGACATAACCGGCCAGCAGCGCCTTGTCGCAGACGGCGTTGACGAGCCGCGGGATGCCGCTGCTGTAATTGTAAATCCGCCACAACGCGGGCCGGGTGAAACACGGCAGTCCGCGCGCACCGGCCAGTTCCAGGCGATGCTGGATGTATTGCGCCATCTCGAAGCGCGTCAGCGGCTTGAGATGATAACGCACCGTGATGCGCTGGCGGAGCTGGCGCAGGCGCGGGCTGTTCAGCCGGTCGCGCAATTCCGGCTGGCCGAGCAGGACAATTTGCAGCAGCTTGCGGTCGTCGGTCTCGATGTTGGAAAGCAGGCGGACCTGTTCGAGCAGTTCCTCGGTCAGATTTTGCGACTCGTCAATGATGAGCACGGATTCCCGGCCCTGCTCGACCTGTTTCAGCAGAAATGTGCTGATCAACGCGATGACGTCCAGCCGGTCGCGGCTGCGGGCGTCGAGGCCGAATTCCGTCGCGATGGCCTTCATCAATTCGTCCGCGTTCAGCACCGGGTTCAGGATGACCGCCGTGGAGAAATGTCCGTCGAGCTGCTCCAGCATCGCGCGGCAGAGCGTCGTCTTGCCCGCGCCGACCTCGCCGGTGAGCTGCACAAAACCCTTCCGCTCGCGGATGCCGTAGAGCAGATGATTGAGCGCCTCGCGGTGCTTGCCGCTGTGGAAAAGAAAGCGCGGGTTCGGCGTGAGGTCGAACGGCGCCTGCTTCAATCCGTAAAACTCCAGATACACGCGGGGCTTTTAGCAGAAACCGCCGGACGATGGAAGCGAAAGAAAATTTACAGAATGGCGCGGACAGCCCTGGACAACGCCTCCGCCTCCGCCTGTGTGCCGATGGTGATGCGCAGGTGATTTTTCACCTCCGGGAAACTGAACCAGCGGACAAGGATTTTCCGGTCGCGCAATTTCTGCAGCCAGTCTTTTGCCGGAAACAGCGGCGGCTGCGCCATGATGAAGTTCGTCCGGCTCGGAAAAACGCGGAAGCCAAGCTTCGTCAGCTCGCGCGACAGCCAGTCGCGCGTGGCGATGATCTTTTTGAAATTGGCGCGGTAGTATTTCAAATCGTCCAGCGTCGCCTCCGCCGCCACTTGGCCGAGACCGTTCACGTTGTAGCTGTCGCGGATTTTATGCAGCGCGGCGATGAGTTCCGGATGCCCGACAAAATAGCCGATGCGCTGGAAGCACAGCGAATACGCCTTGGAAAACGTCCGCGCCACGAAAACGTGCGGAAATTTCAGCGCCAGATTCATCGCGTTCTCCTCCGCGAAATCCACGTAAGCCTCGTCCAAAACCATGATGCCGCGCTGCGCCGCGCAAAGCTTTTTCAGTTCCGACGTTTTGTAACCGCGTCCGCTCGGCGCGTTTGGCGTCGTCACGAAAGTCAGCGCCGCGTCGAATTTCCAGACGCCGCCGCGCTTCAATTCCGCGATGCCCGGCAGGCCAAAATCCGGTTTGAGCGGCACCGCATTTTTCGCCGCACCGTGAATGTCCGCCAGCACCGGATAAAGCGAATAGCTTGGTGTGAAAAACTGGACGGTCGCTTTCGCCACTTCTGACTTCTGACTTCTGACTTCTGACTTCGGCGCGGCGAAGCCGCGCACGGCCAGCGCCAGCAATTCGTCCGACCCATTACCGACGATGATGTTTTCCGGCCGGCAGCCGTGCAGCCGCGCCAGTTTTTCGCGCAGCGCCTGCGCCGTCGGGTTCGGATACAGCCGCAACCGCCCGTCCACCGCCGCCTTCACCGCCGCCAAAACTTTCGGCGACGGCGGATACGGATTCTCGTTTGTGTTCAGCTTGACCAGGCCTTTGATCTTCGGCTGCTCGCCATAGACGTAGGGATGCAATCCGCGCACGAGCGGGCGGATCAATTTTTTCGAACGGGTCTTGTTCATTTCAAATCAACGGGCCGCAGCCGCGACGAGGCGCACCGGGCCGAGCAAGCCGGACGGCAGCGGCTGGATCAGGTTCAGGTTCTGCGGCTGGAAGCGGTTGCCGAACTGGCGGGTCACTCCCTCGTAATCGTAATTCGGCAGCTTGATGCCGGCCATGTAGTTGATGGCAAGGTTCGCCACCTCGACGCGGATTTTATTTTCGCCTGCCTTGAGTTTGCCGGTCACGTCAATCGAATAGGGCGGGCACCACACCGAGCCGGCGCGCTGGTCATTGATGTAAATCACGGCGGCCTCGCGGATCGGTCCGTCCAAGCTGGCGTGATAACCTTGGCCGCCGCCGCGTTCCTGCGGGATGGTTCCCTTGCCGAAATCCAGCGACACGGACAAACCGGCCTGCAACATATTCGGCGCGACGACAACGGTCTTTTCGTAGGTTGCAACTCCGGAGAAATTAATTTTATCCGGGATGGTCGTCCACGAAGCGAGCGTGTCCATCGTGACCGGCGCGCTGTTGGTGCCGAAGCGGACGGTCCAACCGGTGCTCAAGTCAACGGGTTGCGGCACTTCACCCATCCAAATAACCTTTTCCGTCGCGGGCAACTTGCGTTTCGTGAATGTGACAATCGTCGAACCGTAAGGCGCAAGGTCCAACTGCACGGTGGTCGCCTCGGCGGATTGGCCGGTGACGGTCGCGGGGCTGACGCCGCCATTCATCGGGTTCCAGATTTCCGGCTGCATTCCCGCCACTCGGAACGCCGCCTGCACGCTCTTCGGTTCGTTGCCCGTGTTGGCGATAAAATAAATTTCGCCGTCATCGGTGTGGCGATGCACCGCGCCGATTTCCGGCGCGGCGGGTGAAATCGCCACGTCCGGCGGCAGGCGTTTGGCCAGCGCCGCGCCAAGCTGGCTTTCGTCCTGGATGAAAATGCCCGGGGCATTGGTATCCTTGAAAAGCCGCCGGGCGATGTCGCGCACGGTTTGGGTGTCGGCTTCGGGCGTCTTGTAGCCCGGCGCCAGATCAGGCAGGCGTCCGATGGCGATGACGATGCCGCCGGCGCGGGCGAATTTCTCCAGCGTCTTCATCGTGGCGGCCGGAATGCGCTCAACGCCCGGCAGGACGACGGCGCGGTAATGCACATCGCCGAACGCCAGCGTGTTGCCGGCGACTTTGCCGCGCATGGCGAGCAACTGGTCGTCAAAGAAATCGAGGTTGTAGCCCGCATCGGTGATTGCCTTGACGGAGCCGCCCACTTTTGGCCCCAGCGTGGAGCTCAAGCTGAAATTTCTTCCCAGGTCCGTCCACGCGTCGCTGTTCGGCAGAAACAGCGCGACGTCATTGGCGGGCGTTCCCTGCCGCAGGATGTAGCTGACGCGCTGGAGATATTTCGTCACGTCCGGCATCACGATCCACCACGGGTTTTTCTCGTCAAAAACGCCCGCCGCGTAAAAGCTCCAGCCGGGATACGGCGCGCCCTCCGCCGTGTATGGCCAGCCGTGGCAGATGAGCTGGTTGATGCCGCACAGAAAATGCAAATCCGCCTCCGCCTTCATGTCCAGCGGCGTCGCGCGAAACACCGGCGAGTGCAGCCATGTGAACGTTTCCGAGGAGGTCACCGGCTTGCCGAGCAGATGGCTGGCCGACGACGCCCAGCGCGTGGCGGAGAATTCTTTTTCGGTATTTCTCCCGCCCAATTCACCCTCCGGCAAATCGCAGTAGGCGTAGCTGAACAGCGCCGCCGGCGGCGTGCCGTAGGCCTGAATGCGGAACCGGCTGTTGTTTTCCCCCGCCAGCTTCTTGAACCCGCCGATGAAATAATCGTTGAAAACTTCCGTGACCGTCTGCCCCCAGTCCTGGCGGATGTCGAGCGTCTTCGGTCCCATGTCGCCGAACAGCGCGGGCAGCAGCGGCGTCAAATCGTAGCTGCGGCGCTTTTGAAATTCCGCGAGCAGATTGGGCGTCCAGTTTTCGCCGGCCACCTCCAGGCTGTCGCAGAAAACCGCGTAAGGCGGATTTGTCCCGCACGCCTGGATCGCCGGCTCGGCGATTTCCTTGATGAACGTCCCGATGGCGGTCGGGCTGTAATGATCAACAATGTAACCCTCGTCGCCCAGCGCCGCGCGCTTCACCTGAACCAATCCCGGCAGGCCGAGCGTGTAAAACGTCACCTGCGTCGCGCCGCGCAAATTGGACGGCAGCAGCGCCGTGTTGCCGCGAATTTCCAACGGCAGATAAGCGCTGCCGCCGGCGGGCGGGTTCGTCACCGGGCCGAGCAGCGCCGCAATGATTCCGTCAGTGACTCCGCCGCGGCCCGTCGGCGCCGTGATGTTTGTTTGCCCCGGCGACACACTCAACGGCGCGGAAGCGTGGATGGCGTCCACGGCGTTGCTGCGGGAAATTTGCGGTCCGCCGTAGGGCCAGCCGCTGCCGAGCGTCAGGTCCATCCGCAGGCCCAGCGCCTTCATCCGTTCCGCCGTGAACCGCAGCGCCTCCAGATGCTCCGGCGAGAGAAACCTGTTGTTCTTCACCCCCGGCAGGTCGCCGTCCACCTGGAGCGGATACGTCTGCTGGACCTCGGCACCGCCGAAGCCGCCGGCCTTCATGACTTCCAGTTCGCGTTCAATTTCCGGCTTGGTGACTGCCGTGCCGAACCACCACCAGCGTGACATGATCCGCGCGTTGTCGGGCGGCTGGTCAAAGCTGCTCTGCAACTGGCCGATGTTGTCCGCGGCCGACAGCGAACCCGCGGCGAGCAGCGCCGCGATGAACGCGGCCGGTGCGAAGGATTTTAAATGCGTCTTCATAGTCAATTTCCTCTGGGTGTCAGCCGGCGCGTGCCGCTGAACGAATGGATGTTCCTACTAAACCAATCTTTGGATGGAAATACTACAAAAAACCACGCGAGAATCCCCGCGCCGCGCGATCCAATTCAAACCTGTGACCATACTCCGGTTTCGAACGCAGAATGTGAAGAACCTCGGCAATTACGCCGCGACCACTTCCACTCGCGGGGAAAAACCAAGCTGGTGGAGAAGCTGCTCGCAATCGTCCCAAGCAAGACCAAAGGCGCGAACATCCGCCACGCCGAGCCGGGCGATGACGGCTGAAATCGTTCCGGCATCGGATTCAGAAAGCTCGCCGTCCATCAAGGCGCGTTCCGCCCAATCCACCAGCTGCGCCGGCGTGATCTCGTGATGAAGATACGCGGCGATTCTGTCGGCGACGGCCTGCTTCGTAATCGTCATGGCTGCACTCTACGCCTTTTGGTGGCCTTTATCCACCGGGAATTTTTCGTGCATTTCAACCAGCCTGCCGGTGTCGTCAAAAATCTCTTGCCAGAAACGCACGATGGTTTCATTGGCGTCCACTTCCTTCCAATAACGTGCCCGCCAGCCGGATCGCCCCGCCACATCCAGAAGATAGCGCCGTCCGCCGCCGGGCAAATCCTCCCACCGACCAAATTTCTTTTCGTTTTGATGCCGCGAACTCATTCAACCGTTTGCCTTGTTCCTGATCTCCGCGCTATTTCCGTGCGCGCTGAGGCCTTCGAGTTCGGCGAATTTTTTCACGGCGGTCAGCGCCTTCTTGAGCGAGGGGCGGCTGTATTCCACCACGCTCGTGCGGCGCTGGAACTGGTCCACCGTCAGCCCGGCAAACGACGCGCCCGCGCCGCCGGTCGGCAGCGTGTGGCTCGGCCCGGCCACGTAATCGCCCAGCACCGTCGGCGACCACGCGCCGAGGAAAATCGCGCCCGCCGTCAGGATTTTTTCCGAGAGCTTGCGCGGATTGCGCGTCATCACCTCGCAATGCTCCGGCGCGAGCCGGTTTGCCAGCGCCACGCCGTCGTCGAGGGACTTCACCTGGATCAGCCAGACGTTGCGGTCGAGCACGCGCTGGATGAATTCGCGGCGCGCCAGTTTCGGCAACTGCCGGGCAATTTCCCTTTCGACCACCTTCAAAATCTTGTCCGAGGTCGTCACGAGCCAGACCCGCTCGTGGCCGGAGCCGTGCTCGGCCTGTGCCAATAAATCGGCGGCGATGAACTTCGGGTTCGCGGTCTCGTCCGCGAGCACAAGCAGCTCGCTCGGACCCGGCAGCAGGTCAATCGCAACATGACCGACGAGCAGCCGCTTGGCGGTGACGACGTAGGCGTTGCCGGGGCCAAAAATCTTTTGCACGCGGCGGATTGTCTTCGTGCCATAAGCTAGCGCCGCAATCGCCTGCGCGCCGCCGACGCGGTAAATCTCCGTCGCGCCCGCCGCCCGCGCCGCGAACAGCAGCGCGGGATTGATGGAACCGTCCCTGCCGCACGGCGTGGTGACGACGATTTCCCTGCAGCCCGCGACCTTCGCGAGCGTGACGGTCATCAGCGCCGTGGAAACGAGCGGCGCGGTGCCGCCGGGAATGTAAACGCCGACGCGCTGGAACGGGTCGAACTTTTCGCCGACGCTCGCGCCGTGGGAATTTTTCGTCTGCCAGTTTTTGCGCAGCGATTTTCTGGCGAAGGCCGCGATGTTTTTTTCCGCTTCGGTCACGGCCCTGCGCAGCGATTCATCCGCGCCGAGCGAGGCGTTGAACAATTCCGCCTGCGTGACGGCCATCCGCCCGGCGGCGAGTTTCGCGCCGTCGAATTTTTCCGTGAATTCCAGCAACGCATCATCGCCGCGCATTTTGACGGCTTCAAGAATGGCCTGTGTGCGTTGTTCGATCCCGGCGTCGAACAGGCTGGACGCGGCGGTGGCTTCGCGGAGCCTGGCGGCAAAATTCGGGTCGCTGTGGCGGATGACTTTCATGGCGTCAGGTTAGAAGGAAACCGCCGTGAAGTCAAAATTCGCAGCGGTGCAATCTGGCGGGGCGCGGCTGCCGCGCCGGAAATTTGCGGATGCGCTTTTCTGCAATCTGTGTTTACCTGTGCCCATCTGTGATTGAAAAAATGAAAAACCCCATCATCGCCGCGCTGGACGTGCCGTCGGCGGAACAGGCGTTGAGGCTCGCCCGGGAAGTCGCGCCGGCGGTCGGCGCGTTCAAGATTGGCAGCCAGCTGTTCACCAGCGCCGGGCCGGACATCGTCAAAAAAATCCGCGCGACCGGCGTCGCGGTTTTTCTTGACCTGAAATTTCACGACATCCCGAATACGGTTGCCAAGGCCGTCGCCTCGGCCACGCGCCTCGACGTTCAGATGCTCACCATCCACACCAGCGGCGGGCTGGAAATGATGCGCGCGGCGGAAAAATCCGCGCAGGACGCGGCGAAGCTGTCCGGCCAGCCTGTGCCGCTGGTGCTTGGCGTCACGGTGCTGACGAGTTCCGACGGCCGCACGCTGGCGGAAATCGGCTGCGCGTCAGATGTCGGCGCGCAGGTCGAACGGCTGGTGAATCTCGCGGTGCAGGCGGGGCTGCGCGGGCTGGTTTGTTCGCCGCTGGAAATCGTTTTGCTGCGGCGGATTTTGCCGGCGCATGTCCAGTTGGTGACGCCCGGCATCCGCACCGGCGCGGAAAAGGCCGACGATCAAAAGCGCACGCTCACGCCGCGCGAGGCGATGGACGCGGGCGCGAGCTGGCTGGTGATTGGCCGCCCGATTTACGCGGCGGAAAATCCGCGCGCGGCGGCGGAAAAGATTTTGGAGTCGTTAAACTAACTCCGAGTGACATGGTTCTGGCGGAAGGAACCCGTTGCTTCACGGCTTGGGCGCTTGCTTGGTGGTATAGGCGATGAGGGTTTTGATTTTCACCTCGGCGGCGGCATCCCGGATTTTCACGACTTGACCCCACGGCGCTTTTTCGTCGGCGTTGATGGCGAGAACGAGGTCGGGATTTATTTTAACGCGGGCGCTCAATTCGCTTTTAATTTCCACGATCGTTTTCGGCTCTTTGCCCACGGAATATTTTCCGTCGGCGGCAACGTTCACTTCCAACGGCGGGTTTTCACCCGCACCGGATTTTTGTGCTTGGGACGATGCGGCAAGCTTGACCATGTATTGCTGCTGTTTGAAGGTCGTCGTCACCATCAGAAAAATCAGCAGCACGATGAGCACGTCAATCAGCGCGACGATGATGACGGCGGGCGTGGTGCGGCGTTTGCGGACGTAGAAGCGCATATCAACCCTTTTTGTCGTCGGCATATTGCCGGCGGACAAATTCGCCGCAGAGCGCCTCCATCTCGACGGCGAACACCTCGACTTTTTTGCTGAAATAGCTCCAGAAAATCAGCGACGGAATCGCGATGAGCAGGCCGATGAGCGTCGCGCGCAAAATCAGTGCGATGCCCGCGGCGAGTTTTCCGGCGTCGGTCAAACCGGTCTGCCCGACGTCGCCGAACACGGTCATCATGCCCGCGATGGTTCCGACGAGGCCGAGCAGGGGGGCGATGCCGACGATGATTTCGAGCACGACGAGGCCGCGTTCGAGCTGGACGATTTCATGGCGCGCGGCGGTCTGGAGCGCGTCCACGTTGTCGGCCTTCGAATGGTCGAGGGCATTGGCGGCGAGCAGCAGGAGTCGTCCGAGCGGCGACGGTTTCCGTTCGCAGACGCGGCAGAGGGTTTTCACGTCGTCGCGCGTCCGGCACGCCGCCAGCGACCGGGCGATTTCCGGGGGCACGACCTTGTTCCAGCGCAGCATGATGCCGCGTTCCACGATGAACGCCAGCCCGACAACCGAGGTCAATCCCAGCAAAATGTAAATCAGTTCGTCCATAAACCGCTAATAATAGTAAAATGTGAATGTGATTTCACGGTAATTCGCGACAACCAGCCGTCGCATGTCTTCCGGCCACGGTTTGAACGGCGCGGGATCGTTGATGGCTTTCTGGCAGACGTAGCCGAGCAGGTCGCCGACGGTGTTTTCCAGGACGGTCATGTCAGTGATGGTTCCGTCGGAATGCAGGTGAAATTGCAGCGTGACCTTGCCCGTGCGATCCAGCGCGAATTGCTGGCTGTCGAGCAGCGAATACCAGCGATACGTCACCGCATCCACGAAATCGCTGTCATACTGGCCGAACTGCGTGGCCTTCACGTCAAACGACGCCTCCAGACGCCGGCTCACGCCGCCGTCCTGCTTCATCTCCACGCCGGGGGAATGGTGCGGCTGCGATTGCGCGAGCGCCTCCTGAATCGTGCGCGGTCGCGGCGGCGTTTGCTCCTGCTGCTGCTGCGAATCTTGTGGCTTGCCCAGGGTCAAATCGCCCGGCGCGACCGTCGGCGCCGGCGGCACCGGCTGGGCCGGCTGGGAATTCGCGGGCTGGGGCGCGGGCTGGAGCTTGTTGAAATCCGGCTTCTGCACGGTCTCGGTTTTGGCCACCTCGGTCTGCGTGCCGTTCAATTTCGGAACGGCGGTGTCGCGGCTGGCGTCCGGGTTGGCCGCGCGGGAATTTTTGCCGGAATAATACTTCGCGTTTTGCGGCGCCTCGGCCGAGGGCTGCTCGACGGTGACGAATTCCAGCGGCGGCTCCGTCCTTTGCACCGGCGGAATCATTTTATGCGCGGGCTGCAACCACGTCAGCCGCGGCAGCCGCCGCCACACATCAAATTTTTTGCCGGCCTCATAGCTGCCCCAGACGAGCAAATGCGCCGCGAGCGACAACGCCAGCGCCAGCGCCAGCCGCCCGGTTTCCCGGCGGTTGGGGCGCAGCGAATCAAACGAAATGCCGGGTCCGGCCATGACGGCCATTTTGCCGCAGAAAAATGAACCGGGCAACTTTCTTTGGAAGCGGATCAGCCGTTCCGTTGCGCCGCCGAGAGCAGTTTCCAAACCCGCAGCGATTCCGTGACGCCCCACGCCTGCGCGTCGCAGCCGCGTTGCGCGTGCGGGGCGTCGCCGTCGAGAATTTCCGGAAGCTGGCCAAGACAGCCGTCGTTCAGCAATTGTTCCGCGCTGCCCAGATAACTTTTCGCCGCCGCCACCGCCGCCGGCGAAAAGTCCCAAGCGCGGGCGAGCGCCTCGCAAAATACCGGGAACGTCCACGTCCACGCCGTGCCGTTGTGATACGCCGGCTTGCGGCGTGTGTCCTCGTCGCCTTCGTAACGCCGCCAATACGGCTCGGATGGATTGTTGAGCAACTGGCCCTCGCGATAAATTGGCAGCGGAACCGAAACCGGCAGCGGCGCGAGCGAGCGCAGCGCGCCCGGCACGACCAGATATTTTCGCGCGGCCTCGACGCAGCGTTTGGCGCGTTCGCCGGTGACAAGTCCGAGGCTGACGGCGAACAGGCCATTGCTGCGGAGCGCGTCGTCTGGCTTGGCGTCGCGCGCGGCAGCGCCCGGCTTGGCGAGCAGCACGTCGGCGAACCAGCCCTTTTCTTCGAGCCAGAACAATTTGCCGAACGAGGCGGTCGCGCGGCCGGCGAGTTCCCGCCATTTCGCCTGTTCCGATTTGGCGCTGATTTTTTCCAGCTGCCGCAGCAGGCGAATCCAGAGTGCCTGAATCTCAACCGGATAGCCCTCGCGCGGCGTGCCGGCGGGATAATTTGTGTCCATCCAGGTGAAATGGGCCGGACTCCAAATAAGCGCCGAATCCACGTCCATGTGGATGCCGTTGGGCGTGCCGCGCGCGTCATTTTCCGCGATGCTTGTGAGCACGTCGCGAACGGTGCGGCCATTTTCGTCAACCGGAGTGGCGTAAAAGTTTTTGGTATTTAGTTTTGAATTTTGAGTTTCAAAAAACTCCTCGCACGCGACGGCGAACCACAGCGGCGCGTCGGAGGTGTCGCGGTTGGAAACATCGCTGCCGTGGATGGTGTTCGGCAGCGTGCCGTCCTTTTCAAATTGAGCGAACGTCAGCAGAAGCCGCCTCACTTCGTCCACCATGCCGGCGGCCAGCAGCCCGCGCGCGCAAATCAGCGAGTCGCGTCCCCAGTCCAGAAACCACGGATAGCCGGCGATGACCGTCTTGCCTTCGCCGCGCCGGACGACGAATTGCCTGGCGGCGCATTCAAGCTGTGTTTCAAAATTCTTTTCTGAATTTCTGCTTTCCGCTTTCCGCTTTCCGCTTTTGATTTCCTCGTTTTCAGCAGTCGCGACCAGCGTGACATTTGCGCCCTTGGCGAGGGGCAGTTCAAACCAGCCGGGGCTGTAGGCGTCGCCGCTGCCGGTCTGACCGCGCGACTGCTCGACCGGATGCGGAATGTTCTCGCACCATTCCGGTTGCGGGTGATATTCGCCGGCATCCGCGAACACGCGCAGTTGGCGTTCCGGCGCGGGCGTGAACTCAAACCCGGCGCCGTTTTGAGTTTTTAATTTTGAACTCTGAACTTCCCGGGTGTTGGATGAAAAATGAAAATCCGCGCCGCCGTTGCGTTTGGTTTCGGAATGGAAGTTCCGGTCCTCAATGTCAAAGCGCACCGTCAGACGCACATCGGCATTGGCGGGCAGTTGTTTGCCGGTCGCGCGCGCGCCCGTCGGGCGGCTGAACTGAAAAACGGTCGTGTTTTTGCCCGCAACCATCTCGGCGCGCAATTCGATTTCAACCGTGCGGCCGTCGCCGGCACTGGCGACAAAATTCCAGACCGCCGGCGGCCCGGCGTGAAACGCGGCGAGGTTCCTGAAATCCAGCGGCGAGAGAAAACCGTCGGCGTTCACCCAGGCGCGGAGGCGTTTGACAAAAATGTGCCGGTCCGCCGGAAAATCCGGATTCAAATTCGCGCCGAGCACGCAGTCGTATTTGGAATTCACGCGGCCCAAATCCACGCAAAGGCGCGCCATGCCGCCGAGGCCGTTGGTCAGCAGAATCAAGGCGTCGGATTGCGGATTGCGGATTGCGGATTGCGGATTGGAAGACAGAAAACAAAGCGCGGCGGAAATTTTTTGCGAAGCAGCGGCGTGGCGCTCCAAAACCAATTGTGCGTCGGCAGCTTCACGCGGAGCGAAGCAGGCCATGAAACCGTTGCCGGCGGGAGTGGATTGAACATGCGTTGCGCCGACGCCCCCATTCTGCATTTCCAGCGTGGCCCGGAACGGCGCTGTGTCCTGAATGAGCAGCCAATGGCCCGCCGGGACGGGCGTGATGCGGCGGCGGTCAATCAGCGTCCATTCGACCACGCGCGGGAAGATTTTTCCGGCTTCCACTTCGGCCAGCAGATCGGAGAGCGGAGTTTTGGCATTGCGCGCGGCGAATTCGGCGGCGGCGGCGAGAAAGTTTTTTGGCGAGCGTTCAACTTGCTCCGCCAGCCGGCGCCAGTCGAAACCGTCAATGGTTTCGGCAGGAATGATTTTGTTCAGCAATTCAAGAGCAAACGCGGCTTGGGCGCGGGCGCGGCGGTAATCGTCGCCGCTCAAGCCGGCGGGTTTTTCGGCCGACGCGAGGCAGAAGGCCGCGCCGGGCGGAAGTGTGAAAATGGTTTCACCTTTGGTGGTGGAAATTGTTGGCAACGGCTGGCCAAGCAAATCAATTGCGGATTGCGGATTGCGGATTGCGGATTGCGCGAGCGCGATTGGATTTTCCTTTTCGATGTCGGTGTTGGCTAGAATCAGGACGGAATCCCTGCCTTCGGCGGATTCGCGGAGCAGCGCGTAAACCGGCGAATCGGGCGCGCTCAACCGCGTGAGCTTCGCGCCGTCAAAAAAACATGGGTGATCGGGAATGAGACGGTTCAGGCACGCGAGTTCGGGAACGATGTTTTCGGCGCTGTCCCAATTCAGGCCGGTGCAGCCGTGGACGAGGATTTTTTCGGTCGCCAGCCATTCGACGCCACAGGTAAAACCGAAGCCGCCGTTCGGACTGGTCAGCGCGCACAGGCGGTTCCGCAGCAGCGACCAGGCACGGCCTTTTTTGGCGAGCCGGTCGTTGTCGTGCGTTTCGGAATAGTGAATGTAGCTGCCGGCGCGTTCGCTTTGGCGGTTGGCGTAATCCAGATACCACGCGACGTCGCGGCCGGAATAATTTTGGAACAGCTCGGAATAGGCCCATTGCATTCCGCCTTCGGTGAGCAAACTTTCCGTGGCCTCCCATGAGCCGCCGAGGCCTTCGAGCAGAAAAATCGTTTCGGGAAATTCATCCTGCACGCGGGCGATGATGTATTGCCAGGCGGGCACGGGAATTTTATAGCCGGCGTCGCAGCGAAAACCATCCACGCCGCGCCGGCACCAGACGAGCAGCGAATCGGCGACGATGTCCCACAGCGCGACGCCGTGTTGTTCCAATTCAACCAAATCTTCCCAGACCGTGCCCCACGCGCCGGGGCTGGCGAATTCGCCGTCGGACTTTTTCAGGAAAAATTCAGGATGATTTTCCTGCAAGCTCGAACCCCAGCCGGTGTGGTTGATGACGATGTCAATGAAGACGCGCGCGCCGAGTGAGTGCGCGGCGCCGGTGAGTTCGCAAAACTGGCCAATGCCGGTGGTTCGCCTGTCGAATTCGACCAGCGCCGGATCCACGGCGGTCAAATCGAGCGCGGCATAGGGACTGCCGAAGCGCCCGAAGCGCGCGTAAGTCGTCGGCGTCGGATGCATGGGCAGCAGGTGTAGAATGCGGCAGCCGAGCGTCTGGACGATGTGCGGCAACTGGCGCGTCAGGTCGCGGAGCTTGCCGGACGGCGGGATGACGGTGAAATGTTTCGAGTCGAGCGCCTTGATTTGCGCCTCGAGTTTTTCGTCGCGCGTGGAGGAAAAATTTTTTGTGGAGCCGAAAAGTCGCGGGAAGGCGCAGTAAATGGTGTTGGCGGTGCGGGCGAAATTGGGATGGACGGAAATGCCCGCGTCCGCGCCGTCCGGCCAGTGCTGCCAGTTTTTTTCGTCGAGGAGATAAGCCTTCGCTTTGAAACAGCCAACCTCGGCAAGCGGCAATTCAATCTGCCAGCCATCGGCGGTCTTTTGCATCGGCACGTCGCGCCACGAGGCGCCGGCGGCGGCGGCACCGCCGGCGTGGGCGGCGATGATTTCTCGTCGTCGGGCGGCGGCGCGGCCAAGGTTGGTGCGGAGCAGCGCGCGCCAGCCGGGGCGGTTGGCTCCGGCGCGGAGCGTGAAACGGACTCGGTCGCCGACGAAGCGCAGGAGGCGTTCGCCGGGTGCGGGTTCCATGATGGGCGCGGTTTGCGGCATTTTTCGTTCCGGCGTTTGCCGGATGGGCTAACGATTCCGCAGATGTTGACGGAAATCAATCCCGCAAGCGAGGCGGGAATGAGGGTTGCGCTGCCGGAGGCGAAGGCTTAAATTCGCGGCGGATCGCATGGCCAATGCCACATTAAATCCGGCTGAAGAGTCTCAATTGAAACAGACGATTGAGATGTTTGAGGTCATTGTCCAGTCGCAGCCGAATGACTGCCAGTCGCTGGAAATCCTCAAGGAAGCCTACACCAAGCTGGGCCGGGAACCGGATGTCATCCGGACCTCGAAACGCATCGCCGAGGCTTACACGGAGATGGGACAGCTTTCCTCGGCGATTCTGGAATATGAAACGGTGTTGCAACGGCAGCCCAACGACGCCGATGTTCAGGCGGCGCTCCGGCGAATCGAGGATCAGGCCAGCAACGCGGCGTCGGAATCCGCAGCGCCCGAGCCGGTGGCCGTGACGCCAGAGTTTGAAACAACCCGGTTGCGCAAAAAGGCGCACGCGGCGCAGGAGGAGATTGACGACGGCCGGAAGATGATGCACAGGATTTTTGTCGAAGGCAAAGTCGTGAGCGCCGGCGATTTCGACCTGTGCTGGCGCACGCCGGATCTGGCCGGGGCGCAAACGGACGTGGCCGAGCCGTTCATCCAGTTGCTGGGCGACAAGGGGCTTTTCCCCGTGGAAAAATCGCTCAAACTGCTCTCCGACAGATCGCGCGCGGGGTTCCTGCCATTCGACCGTTACGATGTGGACATGGATTTGCTGCGCGGATTCCCGGCGGAGGTGTGCCGGCGCTGGTGTGTGGCGCCCTTTGACCGGATGAGCAAATCCATTTTGGTGGCGACGGCGAATCCGTTCAACCAGCAGGCGGCGAAGGAGCTGGCCGAGGCCACTTCCTACCGGCTATTGTGGTATTTGACATCACCCGCGGATCTGGTTCAGATCATCCGCAAAGCCTTTCGTTGACCATGGCCAAAGTCAAATCATTCGGAGAACGCATCGCCGACGCGCTCGTCGAGGATGGGCTGTTGAGCGCGGGTCAGGTGGAGGAATTGCTCGAACAGCAAAAGAAGGAAGGTGCGCGCCTCGTCAAGCTCATCGTGGACAAGTCCTACGTCAGCGAGCAGGACCTGGCCGTAAGCATGGGCCGCGTGCTCAATGTTCCGCCTGTCAATCTCGCGCGCATCAGCATTCCGGCGGAAATCGCCGACCTGCTGCCGCGGGAAACCGAATACAACCACAAGGTGATTCCGGTCGCCCTGCTGGAAAACAAGCTGTTTCTGGCGATGGCCGACCCGCTCAACGTCCTCGCCCTCGACGACGTCAAGCGCATCACCAAGTTTGAAATCGCCCCGCTGATCTCTTCCGAAAAGGCCATCGCGGACAAGCTCGCCGCCATCGATTCCGCCAAGGGCGGCGGCTCGATGGAAGACATCATTCAGGACGCGCAGAAACAGAGCGATGCCGAGGCTGACACCGTTGAATCCATCAAGGAAGCCGTCGAAGAGGTCAACCTCGACAAGCTCGCCGCCTCCAGCGAGGACGCGCCCGTCATCAAGCTCGCCAACCTCATCATCGTCCAGGCCATCAAGGACCGCGCCAGCGACATTCATCTGGAGCCGTTCGAGAAGGCCATGCGGTTGCGCTACCGCGTGGACGGTGTGCTCATAGACGCGACGCCGCCGCCCAAGCAGATGCAACTGGCGCTCACCTCGCGCTTCAAGATCATGAGCAGCCTCGACATCGCCGAGCGGCGCCTGCCGCAGGACGGGCGCATGCGGGTCAAGGTCAGCGGCAAGGACTACGACCTGCGCGTCTCCGTGCTGCCGACCGTGCATGGCGAAAAAGTCGTGATGCGCGTGCTCGACAAATCCAATCTCACCGCGAGCATTGACAAGCTTGGCCTGGATCCCGACACCTTCAAGCAGGTCAAAGCCGCCATTGACGCCCCGCATGGACTGATTCTCGTCACCGGCCCGACCGGCTCCGGCAAGACCACGACGCTCTATTCCGCGCTCAACGAACTGAACAGCCCGCAATGGAACATCGTCACCGTCGAGGACCCGGTGGAATTTCAGGTTCCCGGCATCAACCAGGTGCCGACCAAAAAAGAAATCGGCCTCACCTTCGCCAGCGCGCTCCGCTCCATTTTGCGCCAGGATCCGGACATCGTCATGATCGGGGAAATCCGCGACACCGAGACGGCCGAGATTGCCATCGAGGCCGCGCTCACCGGTCATCAGGTGCTCTCCACGATGCACTGCAACGACGCGCCCGGGGCCATCGCGCGCCTGGACGACATGGGCATCGCGCCGTTTTTGATTTCGTCCTCGGTCATTCTCTCCTGCGCGCAACGCCTCCTGCGCCGCATCTGTCCGCATTGCAAGGAGCCGGTGACCTATCCGGCAAAAATGTTCGAAGACCTCGGCATTGATCCGGCGACCTTCCAGGGCGTGCAGCTTTACCGCGGGCGCGGCTGTGAACGGTGCAAAAATTCCGGCTATGCCGGGCGCATGGCCGTCATCGAGGCCATGACCATCAGCGATCAAATCCGCAAACTCATCATTGCGCGCGGCAGCACGCGTGAAATGGCCAAGGTCGCCATCAAGGAAGGCATGCACACGCTCCGCATGGCGGGACTCGACCGCGCGCGCGACGGCGTTTCAACCCTCGAACAGGTTCTCCTGATCACTTCCGCGCATTAAAATTTGCGCTGCGGAACCACGCCCGGCTGCGGCGCATCCGACATCCACGGCGGGGATTGCGGTTTCCATGCCGGCGTGAACAACGGCGCCGCCGCGTTGGTCGGGCCAAAAAGTCCCGGCAGCGGATTCGCCCCCGTCGGCGTGGCAATCCCGCTGCCCAATGGCGTGTAGGACGCGCCAACCGGGGTTGGCACCGTCTGTCCGGGCGCGGGCGCGATGGACGCGGGAGAAAAAAGCGGGCTGCCCAACCCCGGGTTTTTTGTCGTGCCACCGGGCAGTGAATGCGGCTGGAGCAACTGCTGGAATTGTTCCATTGCGGCCTTTTCCTCCGCCGTGGGACCGGGCGGCGGCGCGGGCAGATTGAACGATTTCAACCAGCCGCTGTTCGGGGCTGCGGCGGAACCGGCACGGTTGTCCGGTGTCCCGTTCAAAGACGAATTCATCAACGCCGGATTTTCCGGATTGATGCTGGTGGAAGACCAGATGTTCAGATTCATCCGCAGTTCCTGGCTGTCCGAAAGCCCCCAGCGTCCCGTCGGATCTTTCCCGTCATCATAATTGGAATCGTTGGTGCGGGGTCTCGATTGCTCCTGCCTTTCGTAATATTGCGCCACGACGGTCTCATTTTTCGGCCGGCCAAAGGCGTCGTGGGCGGGGATGCCGAGGATCTTTTCCGGCGTGGGCAGACCCATGATCTCCTCCGGCGTCAGCAGCGCCCAATTCTTCCGCTCGTCGGCTTGCCGTTGCATCCTCTGGGCCTGGTCAGGCGAAAGGGTTGGAACTTGTGGTTCGGGCGGCAGTCCGGTCTGGGATGTGTCACCGAATCTCAAGCCTTGCGGCTGTTCGGTGTTTGCCAAATCCAGCAGCCCGGGCGGCTTGGCGGTCAGCGACGGCACGTTGGAACTGATGTCATCGCCGTCCGGCGAGGAAAATAAAATGGCCTGCCCCGGCCTTCGTCCCGAATGCTGGGCCTCGGCGGAAAAAACCGCCGCCAGCGCCATGCCGGCGAGGAGCAGCCACCGTGTCAAATTTGCAAAGCTGAAACCCATTTCAAGCCATCAGGCTATTTTATTGGACAACCCCCGTCAAAAATGAATTCAAAACAATGTTGGATCGTTGAACTGTCGAATCGTTGAACCGGTTTGAGGTTCGCCCCGATTCAACGATTTAACGAATCACTGCCTTTCGTATTCGCCCTTGCCGATCCTTTTGAGCACGGTGAAGCCGGCCTTTTTGGCGTCGGTGATGGACAGCGGCTTGAGCTTGTGCGGCGTGCTGAAGCCGGAGATGATTTTGCGCACCGGCTTTTTGCACGCGGGACAATGCGTGAGCGGCTTGGCCGAAAGCGGGCGGTTCAGGGTGAATTTCCCGCCGCACACCTTGCATTCGCCTTCGCACAGTTCGTATTCGTAAAGGGGCATAAATTGCTTCAAATATCCATTGCCGAATGTCGGATTGGAAAACCGGTTCGTCAACAATACAATCGCCGGGTCGGAAGCGAAACTTCAATTCCGCCCCGGCCTTGCGGCGCGCCATTCCGCGAGCCTGGCCTTTGCCAGCGCGATTTGTTCCGGGCTGAAGGCGGAATGGGATTCGATTTTCCAGACGATTTTTTCGGCGCGATGGAGGTTGCCGGAATGCCGGCCGTGCGCCTCGGCCAGTTTCAGCAATAAATCAAAATCGTCCGGCTGCGCGGCGAGCTTTTGCTCCAGCATTTCGACCGCCGTGCCGAGATGCCCGGCGGCCAGCAGTTCGTCAACGGATTCCGGCGGAACAACGCCGGCCGGCTTGGTTTTTCTCCGGCCCCATTCGTGGATGGAACGCCGCGCAAATTCGAGGTGGGCCGGCGGGATGTGCGGCTGGTTTTCGAGCGACCGGAGGACTTCCGCGGCCTTGTCGCTGCGGCGCAAATCCTGCGCGTAAAGCCGCATCAGCATCAGCGCCGCGTCCGCGTTCGACGGATTTTCCGCCAGCAGCGATTTCAAAACTGTTTCCGACTCGTCGAATTTTCCCTCCGTCCGCAGCCGGTGCGCCTCGACCAGCGGCCGGGAAGTCGTGAACTCCTCCTGCCGGATGCCGGCGCGGGCCAGCATCGTTTCCAGCGTGAGGATGTTGGCCCCGCCGGATTTTTTGAGCCTCTCGCAGAACTGCGCGGCTTCTTCATGCCGGCCGCTTTTGAGCAGGCTCGCAACCGTGTCCAAATCGCGGGCGCTTTGGTTCGGGTCAAATTCCCGCTGGTCTTCGGGATCAATCAGGCGGTGAAAACCGCACGCGCCCATTTCAGTCAGGCAGCCCGCCCAAACCAGGGCAAGCAATCCTGCGATCAGGAACAACGCCGGCGAGGACGCAACCGAGCGCGGCAGGCTAAACAGCATTGCCAGCAGGAGCAGGGTCACGGCGCACCGGATTCCGCGTCGGATGAAATCCGCCCGCTTGTTGTCGCCCGTGACCTTTGAATCAAACCCGCTCAACCACCACAGCGTCAAGGCGGCAAGCGCCAACAGCATGATGAGCAGAATAATCATGGCCAACCTGAACCGGCGCCCATGGCAACCGCCCGTCTTTCATCAGTGCGCCGCCTCAACCAACTCGATTTCTTTTTTTAGCAGGCGGTTGACAAGTTTGCCCACATCTTCGCCGCGTTTGTCGGCAACTTTGTCCAGCCACGCCTGAACTTGAGGATCAAGATAAACAGGCAGATTCAACTTCGGGTTCGGACGATAGAACCGGCCCCGTTCGGCCTTTGAAAAATCATATTCTTTTTTCATAATTTCCGGTTTCGATACTGCGCGGCCTCTTTCCTGCCGGCTTTGCGCGCGGAAATGATGCGGCAACTGCCCGCGCCAGTCGCCGTCTCGCGCCATGTGTGACAAACTACCAGCACTTGCCCGCGATTATCCAGTCCCAAAGTAATCCAGCGATCTTCATCCGCGCTGTGTTTTTGATCGAACAAAGACATCGCTTCGGAATCGTGGAAAACTGTTGCGGCGCTTTCAAAACTGACTCCATGCTTTTGAATGTTCGCCGCCGCTTTCCGAATGTCCCACTCAAAATTATATTCAAAAGCGGGCATGAACGACGGGTTATTTCTTCAAAAACGCGCTGAACAAATCTATCGGCAGCGGCAGGAACGTCGTCGTGTTGTGTTCGCTCGCCATTTCGCGCATGGTCTGGAGATAGCGCAGTTGCAGCGCAATCGGCTCCTTCGCGATCAGCGCGGCGGCCTGCACCATTTTCTCGGCGGCTTGGAATTCGCCCTCGGCGTTCACCACTTTCGCGCGGCGTTCGCGTTCGGCTTCGGCCTGCTTGGCCATCGCGCGCTTCATGCTGTCCGGCAGCGCCACTTCCTTCACTTCCACGCCCGTGACCTTGATGCCCCACGGCTCGGTCTGCTTGTCAATGATCTCCTGCAATTTCTGGTTGATGACATCGCGTTGCGAGAGCAGGTCGTCCAGCGGCGACTGGCCGAGCACGCTGCGCAGCGTCGTCTGCGCGATAAGCGAGGTCGCCTTCCAGAAATTTTCCACCTTGACCACCGCCGCGTTCGGGTCCACGACGCGGAAATAAACCACCGCGTCCACGGTGGCTGGCACGTTGTCGCGCGTCATGATTTCCTGCTTGGGCACGTCAATCGTCACCACACGCAAATCCATCCGCACCATCTTGTCCACGATGGGAATCAGGAAAATGATGCCCGGCCCCTTCGCGCCCTGCAATTTGCCGAGCCGGAAGATGACGCCGCGCTCGTATTCGCGCAAAATCCGCAGCGCCTGCGGCAGAATGATGACGAGCACGATGACGATCGGCACGATGATTGCCATTCCACCGCCGATGAGATGCTGAATTGTTTGTTGGTCCATAATTTATTTTGGTTGGTTTTGTTTTGGTTTCACTTTCAAAGTCAGGCCGACAATGCCGACAATTTCCACCGGCTGGCCGGCTTCCACCGGCGTTTCGCTCACGGCGTTCCAATGTTCGCCTTCGATAAACACTTTTCCGCCCGCCGGGTCAATCCGCGAAAGCGCGTTCACCGTTTTGCCGAGCATCGTTTCCGCGCCAGCGCGGACGGGTTTGAACTGCGCGCTGATGCCCTTGCCGACGACAAAGATGAAAAACAGCGCCGTCACCACCGTCCCCGGAATAATCCAGGCCAGCGACAGGCCGAAGCCCGGCCCGGCGTTGCTGAACAGCATCAGCGCGCCGAGAAAAAATGAGAGGATGCCGCCCGCCGTCAACACGCCATGCGTCGTCGCAAAAACGTCGGTGATGAACAACGCAATCGCCAGTCCAATCAGAACCAGCCCGGTCACGCTCACCGGCAGGATGGCCGACATGTAAAGCACAAGGATCAGCGCAATCGCGCCGACAATGCCCGGCAGAATCGCGCCGGGACTGCTCAATTCACCGATGATGCCGTAAATCACCATCAGCATCAAAATGAACATGACCTCCGGGCGCAGGAACAATTGGGAGAAGTGTTCAAACGCGTTCATCGGGATTTCCACTACGGTGGCGTTGGCGGTGTGCAACGTCCTGCCACCGATTTCGCGTCCGTTCAGTTGCTTGAGCAAATCGGGCATGTCCTCGGCGATGAAATCAATGACCTTCTTGTCCAGCGCGTCTTCGGCCGTGATGGAGGCGCTGTCGAGCACGGCGGACTTGGCCCATTGCGCGCTGCGGTTCCGTTTGTCGGCAATGGATTGGGCGAAGCTGGCGGTGTCGTTTTCCATTTTCTTCTTCATCACGGCGTCGGTTGTTTCCACCTCGCCGCTGGTTCCGAGTTCCACGGGGTGCGCCGCGCCGATGCGTGTGTGCGGCGCCATCACGGCCACGTCCGCCGCCATGGTGATGAAAACGCCCGCGCTGCCCGCGCGCGCCGGCGCCGGCGAGACATAAACCACGGTGGGAATTTTTGCGGCGTAGAATTTCGCGACGATTTGCGAGGCGGAATCCACGAGTCCGCCCGGCGTGTCGAGCTGAATGACGAGGCATTCGTCGTCCTGGGCCGTGGCGGCGTCAATCGCGCGGGAAATGTAATTGGCCGTGGCCGGGCCGATGGCGCCATCAATCGTGATCAGCCCCACCTGCGAGGCTTGCACCGCCGCCGCGCCCCAAACCAGCCCCGCAACCGCGATGGAAATCCAATGCTTCATAACTTTTCCGAGCCGATGGCAGTTTAGCAGAAGGTGCGGATGCTGCAAACGATTTTCGGCCGGCGCTTCTGGGATCGGCAAAAACACAAACTGGAAAAAGTTAGGATTGAACGAAGGTTTTGATTCTGCAAAAATCCGGGCTGCAATTTGATTTATGGATGTCCTGACGCTTTCCCGGGTCCAGTTTGGCGCGACCGTCGCGTTTCATTACCTCTATCCGCCGTTGAGCATCGGCCTCGGCCTGATGCTCGTGCTGATGGAGGGACTCTGGCTCAAGACCGGCAACACGCTTTACCACCAGATGGCGCGGTTCTGGACGCGCGTGTTCGCGCTCACGTTCGCCATCGGTGTGGCGACGGGCATCGTGATGGAATTCGAGTTCGGCACGAACTGGGCGGCGTATTCGCGCTACGTCGGCGACGTGTTCGGCAGCGCGCTGGCGGCGGAGGGCATTTTTGCGTTCTTTCTCGAATCCGGTTTTCTGGCCGTGCTGCTGTTTGGCTGGGACAAGGTGAGCCGCAAAATGCACTTTTTCTCGACGTGCATGGTCTGTCTGGGCGCGCACTTCAGCGCGGTGTGGATCATTGTGGCAAACTCGTGGATGCAAACGCCGGCGGGCTATCACATCGTGATCCACGATGGCGTGCCGCGCGCGGAAGTCACGAATTTCTGGCAGGTCGTTTTCAATCCGTCCTCGATGGAGCGGTTGTTCCACACGGTTTGCGGCGCGTGGCAGACGGGGGCATTTCTCGTGGTGAGCGTGAGCGCGTGGTATCTGCTCAAGAAACGGAATCAGGAATTTGCCCGCGCGTCGCTGAAGGTCGGCTTGTCCGTGGCGCTTGCCGCGTCGCTGCTGCAAGCGGTCAGCGGCCACATCAGCGCGCAGGGCGTGGCGAAAAACCAGCCGGCCAAGCTTGCCGCGTTCGAGGGACTTTACCAGACGACCTCCAACGCGCCGCTTACGCTCGCCGGCTGGGTGGACGAGAAAAATGAAAAAGTCATCGGTCTCCAGGCGCCGGGCGCGTTGAGTTTTTTGGCGCACAACGATTTTCATGCGACCGTTACCGGGCTGAATGAATTCAAGCCGGAAGACCGCCCGCCGGTGCAGGCGTCATTCCAGTTTTTTCACGCCATGGTGGGTGTTGGCTTCACGCTGATTGCCATCGCGGCGCTGGGATTTTTGTATTTCCGCAAAGGCACGCTGCATGAGCGGCGCTGGCTGCTGTGGATTCTGGTGTTCTCCGTGGTCGGCCCGGAAATCGCGAATCAGCTCGGCTGGTTCGCCGCTGAGGTCGGGCGGCAGCCGTGGATTGTCTATGGCGTGCTGCGAACGCCGGAAGGATTTTCCAAGATTCTGGAGGCCAATGTGGTTCTGTCGTCGCTGATTTTGATGACGTTGATTTACTTCCTGCTGTTCGCGGTTTTCATCTACCTGCTCAATGACAAAATCCAGCACGGACCGGACGACGCGGATTTGAAGCCGTCCGGCAAACTCGCGCTGCCCGCGCGAAATGACCAATGACTAAACCATAATGATGAAAGAATTCCCAATGACCAATTCCCAAAACACTTTGAGCCGGGCCAAGGCGGTTTTGACATTTGAGCTTCGTCATTATTTAGTCATTAGGATTTAGGAATTAGTCATTAACAATCCCGGCTGCATATCAAATTATGAATTTCGATTTGAACACAGTTTGGTTCATTTTGGTCGGCGTGCTGTTCACCGGCTACGCGATGCTCGACGGCTTTGACCTCGGCATCGGCGCGCTGCATTTGTTCACCAAGGAAGACGCCGAGCGGCGCGTGATGCTCAACGCCATCGGGCCGGTGTGGGACGGCAACGAAGTCTGGCTCGTCACCGGCGGCGGCGCGTTGTTCGCAGCGTTTCCGAATGTTTATGCCACGGTCTTCTCCGGATTTTATCTCGCGCTGTATTTGCTGCTGGCAGCGCTGATCTTCCGCGCGGTGGCGATTGAATTCCGCAGCAAGCGGCCCGAGCGCTGGTGGCGGCAAACGTGGGACATCGGGTTTTCCGTCGGCAGCATTTTATCCAGCCTGCTCATCGGCGTGGCGTTGGGCAACATCGCGTGGGGTGTGCCGGTTGATGAACACGGCGAATTTGCCGGGACTTTTCTTGGATTGCTGAAACCGTATCCATTACTCGTGGGTGTGACCACGGTGTCATTGTTCATGATGCACGGCGCGATTTACGGCGTGATGAAAACCGAGGGCGCGCTGCACGACAAGCTGCGCGGCTGGGCGATGAACTCGATCATCTTTTTCGTGATTTGCGCCACGACGCTGACGATGACGACGCTGCTTTATGTGCCGCACATGGCGGCGCGGGTGCGCGAACATCCGCTGCTTTTCACAGTTGCGCTGGCCAACATGCTGGCCATCGCCAACATCCCGCGCGAATTCCACCACGGCAACGACGGCCGGGCGTTTCTATCGTCCTGCGCCGCCATCGTAACGCTGATGGCGCTGTTCGGGCTGAACATTTTTCCAAACCTGGTCTACAGCGTGACGAATCCCGAAACCAACAGCCTGAACATTCACAACGCCGCGTCTTCGCCGACAACGCTGGGCATCATGCTGATCATCGCGTGCATCGGCCTGCCGGTGGTGCTGGCCTACACGGTGAGCATTTACTGGATCTTCCGCGGCAAAGTGAAGCTGGACCGGATGAGCTATTGAAAAAACTGCGGTCGCCGGAGTAATGAATTGGATGGTCGCCGGGGAATTTTTCAAAACGGCCAGTTGATGCCGATGGAAAAATCGAGTTGTCCACCCAGGTTCAACCGGCTTTCGCGTCCCGCACCGCTGAACGCGGCATTGCCCATCGGCATGTATTGCACGCCGATGAAGATGTCGGCGTCATCCTGCACGTGATACATCAGCGCGCCGTTCACATAACCGCCGAAGGTCACGTCGGTTCCTCCAAAGCTGCCGGTGTTGTGGGTGCTGCTGCTGCCGGTCGTGATGATTTCGCTGTATTTGCAATCGCCGGACACGATGCCAATCGCCGGCCCGGCGCCCAGCGACATGCCGACATGCTCGGTCAAATCCCAGTAAAATGACGGGCCAAATCTCAGGGTGTAAAGCATCACGTCCAGCGAACGTGAACCGGTGATGCTTCCCGCCGTGGTGGTGTTGGTTGACGTGTATGCGGTGGAAATGATCGGGCCGGTTCCGCCGGGACCGCCCTGGTATGGCGCGGTTGGAACAATGATGCCGCCGGTGTTGTAGGTAAAAGTGGTTTGCGTAACATTCGCCAACGTGGAGCTGTTGTCCGAAATGCTGATGGGCAGCAGGCCAAAACCCAATTCCCAGCCGACGCGCGCGTGTTTCCAATACCAGAGATTGTCGCCATAGGCCATTTCGAATCCGGGGAACGCACCGCCGTCAACGTTTGCGCTCATGTTGCCCAACGGTGCGACCTGGGTGGTGGCGTGCATGGCAATCGTCCCGCCATTGGCCGGATTATACTGGCTGGCGTTGTTGTATCCCCAATAACTCGTGTAGCTGGGGTCTCCGTTTTGATCTGGCCTCACATAGCCGTCGTCGTAAATCCCGTTGGCCGGATTGTTGCCGGAAACATTGAACACCCCGCTTTCATTGAAGCTGGCGCTGACGTTCATTCCAACCAGCGCACCGATGCGGAAATGCCGCGTCCAGTCGTCCGTGTCGGACGGGATCCGGACGAAGGCGCTGGAATCCGGTTTGCCATCCACTTCCGGCTGGGCCGGCGCGGAGGGTGCAGCCCACAGGAAACAACCCGCCAGGCACCATGCGGAAAAAACATGGAGTCGGACGCGTCTCAAAATGGAATGCAAAGTTTGCATCACCTCATGGGTTTAGAAACACGCGATAAAAACGCACGGGAGCGTTGGTCGGCGCGCTTGCCGTCGTGGGCGGGCCGTAATCAATCCACTGTATCTCATTCCCGGGCGCCACGATGGAAATGGAAGGCGGCGCCATCATCGCGTTTGAAAATGAAACGTTGTCGCTGTAGGCCACGCTGTAATTCCGATTGGTGACGGCAAACCATTCGATCAGCATGTTGCCGTTGGACATTCTGACGATGCGGTTGATGCTGACGTTTGTGCCTGCCGGTGCCGCGGCCGGTGGAGTCCAGTCGGGAACGACCGGCAGCGCGAAGGCGTGCAACTGGCCGTTGGTGAACGGGAAAAGTTTTCTGGGGAAATATTGCAGCAGCAGATTCACATGGCGGCCTGCCGCCAGCCCGGCGCTCAAATCCACGAACGGACTGCCGTTGTTCGTCCCGACGGCGTTGAACAACTGGTTGGTCAAACCCGTCACGACGATTCGCGCGGCCGGAACATCATCGGAGCCGGTGTTCGTCAGGAAAACGGACTGCTCCTCCAGCCCATTTTGGAGATCAACATTTTGCCCGGAATTGGTGACGGCCATCAGCAGCTCGGAAAGATAATTGGTGACGGTGATGTTGGTGCTGGCGGAATTGTTGGTGAGGTTGATGTCGGTCGCTCCGGTCGAGCTGACAAATGCCGAGAACAACAGGCTTCCCGCGTTGGTGGGCTGGACGGTCAGCACAAAATTGGTGAAAGCTCTGCTGGCCAGCGTGCCCAAGTTGAAAATGACATTGCTGCCCGCGACGCTGGGGGCCGGGTTGGCCGGCGAGACGCTTTTGAATCCCACGCCTGGCGGCAGCGTGTTCGTCAACATAACGCCGGGGACGGCATCCGGTCCGGCGTTGGTCACGGCCACTCCGAAAGTCATCCAGTCATTGGTGATGACGGGTTGGGCCGGGCCGGAAATCATCACGCCAAGGTCGGCTGTGACAATGGGCGCGTTGGTGACTTGAACCACGACGTTGATGATTGTGTTGGTCAGACCGGTGGAGGCAACGGTTACCGTGTTGGTAATGAAGCCCGCCGCCGTTGGTTGGACGGTCAGAGTTAAAAGCGCAATCGCACCGTTGTTGAATCCGCCAAGATCAAAGACCGCCGTGTTGCTGCTGACCGTGATGGAACCCTGGCTGGCGTTGGTGCTCAAAATCTTGACTGAAGAAGGCAGCAGGTTGGTCACCAGCACGTCCGTCAGCGGAATTTGATTCAGGTTGGTCACGTTGACGGTGTAAGTCAGCGAATTGCTCACCAGCACAGAAGTCGCCGAAGGCGTGACGGAAAGTCCGAAGCCCTGCGCGCCAGCCCGCGGGCCGGCGCACATCATCAGCCCGGCGGCGACCAGCGCCAGCATTCGGAGATGAAGACAAACCTTCATGTCAAAACGTCAAAGCTTCGGATTGCGCGTCAAGGGGTCGTTGGCGCGGCGTTGTTGGTGTTTGCCTGAATCACCGGCGCATTGGGCGCGACCGGTGTGAAAAAGCCGTTGTCCTGGGTTTGCGGCGGAGGCAGTTGCTCCGAAGGCGTGTTCGTCGGCATCGGGGCGTTGAAAAAGCCGCCGGACATGGTCTTGGGATGGGCCAGTTCCTTTTTGCGTTCGGCTTCGACCGCCTTGCTTTGTTCCTCGACATCCTCGCCAAGGGAGGCGGAGACGCCCGGCAGCCGCCGTCCTTCCGTGACGGTGTTTGCCGCGGCGATTTCCGGCGTCGCCAAAACGGTGGGCCGCATCAGGACGATGAGTTCCTCGCGCGCCTTCGAACTGTTGCGCTGGGAAAACAGCACGCCGAGCAGCGGAATGTCCTGCAGGAACGGCACACCGGACCGGCTGGTGGATTTTGAATTTTTGATGAAGCCGCCGAGCATCACGGTGTCCTTGTCCCTGATGGCAATTTCGGAATTGAGCGTGCGCTTGATGGTGTTGGGAATCTGGCCGACGCCGGTGATCGTCGTGTAGCCGTTGAGATCGTCAATTTCCTGCTGGATTTGCATCACGACGAGGCCGTCGGGATTGATGAACGGCGTCACGTCCAGTTCCACGCCGACGGACAACTGCGAGTAGGAGGACTGGTTGCCGTAGGAGCCGCCGTAATTGTAGGTGCTGGTGACATACGGCACGGTGTCGCCCACGAAAAACTGCGCGGGCTTGGCCTGCGAGGTCTGGATGCGCGGCCGCTGGATGATGCTGGCATGGCTGTCTGATGCCGCCGCCGACAGGGCAACGTTCCAGTTCGGACCAATACTTCCGAAATAACTCAAGCCACCGCCAAGACTGTTGCCGACGGTAGCGGCATTGGGTGTTGAGCTTGCACTGCTTGTTGTATTGCTGCCAAGCGTGTGGTTTATAAAATCAAAGAACGACTGGCCATTGTTCATGCCACCAGCGCCCTGCAAAGGCAGGCTGGTCCCATAATTTTGTTGGGCTTGCGCCACGGAGGTGCCCAGGCTCAATGTGTCGGGGCCGAGCGAGTAGTCAATGATGACCGATTCGATGAGCACCTGCGCGAGCAACACGTCCAGTTTCGAGATGACCTGCTTGATCTGATCCATGTCCTGCCGCGTGGCAAAGACGAGCAGCGAATTGGCGCGCTCGTCGGCGATGATTTTTGCCTGGCCGAAAATCTGGATTGGCTCCTGCTTGCCGCCGCCGCCACCGCCGCCCGCATTGTTGATGATGTTCAACAGCCGTTGCTGAAAGGGAGTGGAGGATGACGGTGTGCCGTTGGCATTTGATCCCGTAGTGGTTGTGCGCGACTGGCCGAACGTGTTATTGGCCGTGTTGTTGTTATTGTTGTTGACGCCGGATTGATTCGCGCCCAGGCCGCCCATTCCGCCAATCCCCGTTCCGGTGCTGCGGTTTGCCGCGATGCCGCTGATGGGCGAGGTGCTGGTGGAACTGCCGACGGAGACGGTCGCACCGCCGCCGCTGCCGCCGAGACTGTTCAGCGCATTGGCGATGTCGTCGGCCTGCGCGTAGCGGATCGGAATGACCTCGGAGATGTAGACCGCCGGGACGCTGATGTCAATTTTGTCAATCATCTCCAGCATGCGTTTGACGTTTTCGGCGTAGTCGCGGATGACGAGGATGCCGTTGTCGTCAATTGCGGTGATGCTGTTGGGCAATCTGCCAAAGGGCTGGATGATGGGCTGCATCACGCTGGGCTTGACGAATTTCAACTGGCAGATGTGCGTGACGTAGGTGCCGAGGTCGGGCAAATGGGCCGCATCGGTGCTGTCCAACGTTCCGCCCGCCCCGCCCGCCGCGTCCGGCGTCAGCACCTTCACAAACTTGTCGCCGATGGGGACGACCACGATGCCGTTGAGCGCCAGCACCGCCTGCAACGCCTCGATCGCCTCGGTCTTGGTCAGCGGGGTTTGCGTCTTCAGCGTGATGGACGCCTGCGGGGTGTTCCCGCGCAACAGCGTGCGCCCCACCAGATCGGCATAAACTTCGAGCACCTGGTTCACATCCACGCCCGGAAAATTGTAGCTGTAGCCGGCGGCTTCCTTTTCCGGCGCGGCGGCGTTGCCGGGGGCCGGCGGCATCTGCGCCCAAAGGCCGGCGGCGGTCAAAAACAGGATCAGGAAGAGCGGGGTGATTTTCATTTGGCTTTTGCGGTTGGGGTTTTCGAGCTGGCCGGGGCGTTTCGCTGGTAGCTGGCCACCAGTTTGATGTTGGCGTTGAGCTTTTGATGCTGCGGGTCGGGCTGGAGTTCCAGGTCGAGCACGCGGATCATCGAGACGTCGGAACCCAGCTTGTAAAGGAAGTCCACCAGTTGCTCGTCCGTGGCGCTGACGTTGATGTTTTGAACCTGCTGGACGAAAAACGCGTCGTTCGTGCGGGTCAGCGGCCGCCCCGGGTTGACCATGCCGACGCCGCTGGCGTTGGCCTGCGACTGGATGGTGCGCAGGAAATTGATGGACATGTCCTCGGTCGCGACAAACTCGCCCTCGGTTTCAAATCCATGCACCTGCGCCTCATAATTCTTCGTTTGCGAAATGGTTTTCTGGTAAAGATCCAGCTTCTGCCGCGCCGCCTCGAGGCGTCCGTGAAAATCGTTCCAGTCCGAAAAATGCGGCCAGATGAACGCCCAGTTCAGCACCAGGATGAGAACGACCAGCACACCGACGGCCAGGCGGCGTTCCATCGGACGGAGTTGCGCGAAGAATTTTTTCATGGCACGGCCTCCGAGTGTTTCAGTTGCAGCGAGAAGTGCCAGCTGACCTGGTTGCCGCTTTGATTCCAGATGAGCGGCTCGATGGCCGCCGCCTCAAACATATCCTGGCCGTCCAGTTTTGCTTTGCGGACCGCGTCGTAAAACCTGCCTTGGTCCGAAATCTGGCCGATCTGTTCCTGTGCGCAGACGCCGTTCAGGGTGAGCTTCTGGCCGTCGGCAAAACTGGCGCGCTGTAGCGTGAGGCCCTCGGGCAGGTTTTCGGCGACAATCTTCCAGCAATCCAGCGCCGCGTATTTCAACTGCTGCCGCTGGGCGAGCACCGTGTAACGCGCCTTGAGCTGCAACACGTTGGTGTAGCTGTCGCCCAGTTGCGCCGCCTGCTGTTCCACCGCGACGGTCTTGTAGCTTAAAACGGTTGTCGCGCAGAAGTAAATCACCACGCCGATCGCATACAAGATGCCCGTCGTGATCAGCCCGCGCAGCCAGAGCCGGTCCACGAACTGCTGGTGGTAGCGCGCGGAAAATTCCGGGGGCAGCAGCGCCGCGCCCGACGCGGCGGCGGCCCGGCGCGCGGTGCGCGCGGCCAGTTCCGCCGGCGGCGGCGGCTCCACCACCCGCACCGGCTCGTCCAGCGCCTCGCGCAGAAGCTTTTCCCACTCGGCGGCGTTGACCGCGTCGGCGACCAGATGCCATTGCGGCGGTTCGGTCAGCCAGCCTTCCATTTCGCCCGCCCAGCAGAGCTGCGCGAGCTGGCCCTTCAAATTTTTGGCGCGGTCGCCTTCGGGCGGCAGGACCAGCAGGCACAAATTCCGCAGCGCGCCGTTGCTCCGCCACGCGACCAGCGCGGCGTCCTTCCCGTGCGTGCCGGCGTAAATCCACGCGCCGTTTTCCGTCGCGGGCGTTGCTTCCAGCTGATCCAGCATCGGCGCCTCCAGCCGGTCGGCGAGGTAGCCGTTCTTCTCCAGCTTGCCGAGAAATTCCTCCACCGCCGCGCGCCCGGCGATGATGACGACGACGTGTTGCAGTTCGCCGGTCGTCGTCGCTTCGTCGGGCCGGACCGCAGCGGGAGCGGGCAGGATGTGCAGGCTCCAGACAATCTGGGTGACGGGAATCGGCGAGAGTTTTTCCAGCTGCAACTCCACCATCGCCTGCGTCTCCTCGAAGGAGCTTTTGGGCAGCTCGATGACGCGCAGGAAGACGTGTTCGGGCGGCAGCCATGCGACGTTCAGCCGCGGCTGCCAGAGCGAACTCCACGATTTGGCGACCCACCGCGACGGCAGCGATTCGCCGCCGGGGATTTTCTGCTCGCGGTCCAGGACAAAATCCCCGCCTTTCGCGGCGAACCGCCAGAGACGGTTCGCGTCGGGCGCGACTTGCAGGATGTTGCAGGAATTCCAGCGGGCCATGATTCAGTTGCGGATTGCGGATTGTGGATTGCGGAGGGGCGCCGCCAGTTCGCCAGCCGGACGGATGGAAAAATGAAAATTGGAAGTTGAAAAATTCATTTGCTCCTGGTGTATTGCGCTTTGTCGGCGTCGGCAAGAGCGTCCATGTGTTCCTCGATCTGCGTTACGCGCAGAACCTCGTCAATGGTCGTTTCACCGTTCTTGACCTTGGTCCAGCCGTCGGTGCGCAGCGTGCGCATGCCCTGTTCGATGGCCTTCTGGGCAATCGTCGTGGCCGGCGCGCGGCTCAAAATGAACGGACGGATGGATTCGTTGACGAACAGCATCTCGTAAATGCCCTTGCGGCCCTGGTAGCCGAGCTGCCGGCAGTTCTCGCAGCCCACGCCGCGCCAGAATTTCGCCGTGCCGATTTCATCCTCCGGAAATCCGATTTTGCGCAGGTAATCCGGCTCGACCTTTTGCTCCGTCTTGCATGTGGGGCAAATCGTGCGCACGAGGCGCTGGGCCATGACCGCCTCGACCGACGACGCCACCAGAAACGGCTCGATGCCCATGTCAATCAGCCGCGTGAACGCGCTGGACGCATCGTTCGTGTGGAGCGTGCTGAAAACCAAATGGCCCGTCAGCGAGGCGCGGATGGCGATCTCGGCGGTTTCCATGTCGCGAATTTCGCCGACCATCACCACGTTCGGGTCCTGGCGCAAAATGTGGCGCAGCCCCATCGCAAACGTCAGGCCGATTTCCGGCCGCACGGCGATCTGGTTGATGCCCTTCAATTCATATTCCACCGGCTCTTCAATCGTGATGATGCGCTTGTGGACGGAATTGATCGCGGCGAGAAAGGCGTAAAGCGAGGTGGATTTGCCGGAGCCGGTCGGGCCGGTGACGAGGAAAATCCCGTGCGGCTTGATGATGATTTCGCGGATCATCGCCTCGTCCTTCGGCGCGAAGCCGAGCTTGTCGAGCGACAGGAAGATTTTCCCGCGCGTCAGCAGCCGGAGCGAGACGCTTTCGCCATAGACCGTCGGCACGGTGGAAACGCGGATGTCAATTTCCTCGCCCTTGATGCGGACGTTGATGCGGCCGTCCTGCGGCAGGCGCTTTTCAGAGATGTTCATGCCGCTCATCACCTTGATGCGGGAAATGAGCGCGGCCTGGAACCGCTTCAACTGCGGCGGCATCGGCGTCTGGTGCAAAATGCCGTCAATGCGGTAGCGGATGCGCAGGTCGTCCTCCTCCGGCTCAAAATGGATGTCCGTCGCACGTTCCTTGTGCGCCTCCCAGATGATCTGGTTGACGAACTTGATGACGCTGGCCTCCTGGTCGTCCTCGGTGATTTCCTTGTCAACGATGTCCAGGTCCAGCGCCTCGCCCTCGCCCAGCTCGTCGAGCGTTTCGGCGCCGACGCCGTAGTATTTTTTGAGCGACTTTTCGATTTCGGACTTCGGCGCGAGCGCGAACTCCACCGGCATCTGCGCGTCGAACCGCACCGCGTTCATCATCGCCGCGTCGAACGGGTCGCTGGCGGCGAGCTGCAGGGTGTCGCCGTTGACGGCCGCGGGCAGGACGGAATACTGGAACGCGACCTTCGTGGAAATTTTGTTGCGCGCCTCGGCCGGCACCGTGTGCTTGTGCAAATCAATGAACGGCCAGCCGATGGCCACCGCCAGCTTTTGCAGGAAAACGTCCTCGGCCACGCCGCTTTCGCGGGCGACGAAGGTCAGCAGCGGCTCGGTCGAGCCGCCGACCGCCGCCGCGCGCCACGCCTTGCGCCAGTCGTCGAATTGCTTCGGCGTCGCATTCGCGACCGTCGTGATCAGATTTTTTGCCGAGCTGAAAGCCATGCGTTTTCGCAGGGTATAACAGCCGGAAGCGGGAAAAGTTGCGGAAAATCCAAAAATTGTGAACCGTTGCATCGTTAAATCGTTGCATCGGGAAAAGCCTTGTTTGACAATGCAACGGTTCGCGTTTTAACGATTTTTCGCCTAGCATGAAACAATTTGCCACCGTTACCGTCATCGGGCGCGACAAAACCGGCGTCATCGCCCGCGTCACCAATTTTTTATTCGAACACCACGCCAACATTGAGGCGCTGGAGGAGCAGGTCACGCGCGGCCAGTTCAGCATGACGCTCCAGGCGTCGTGGAAAAGCGGCGCGTTGAAGCCCGATTCGCTCCGTGCCGGCCTGGAACAACTGGCCCGGCAGCTCGGCATGGAAATCAAGATCCGGCTCACCGAGCCGGACCGGCGCCAGCGTTTCGCCATCATGGCCACGAAGGAAACGCATTGCTTCGAGGCGCTGCTGGCCGCGAAATTGAAGGCCGACCCGGCGCTCGTCATCGGCAACCACGGCGACTTCGCGCCGCTGGCGGAAAAATTCAAGCTGCCCTTCGCGCACGTCAACTGGAACGACCGCGCCCAAGCCGAGGCGCGCGTGCTGCGGCTGCTGGAGGAGCGCGGGATTGATTTCATCGTGCTGGCGCGGTTCATGAAAATCCTCTCGCCGAATTTCGTGTGGCGCTACAAAAACAAGATCATCAACATCCATCCGTCGCTGCTGCCGAGCTTTCCCGGTTCGCAGGCCTACCGGCAGGCCTACGAGCAGGGCGTGAAGATTGCCGGCGTCACGGCGCACTTCGTTTCGACGCGGCTGGACGAGGGGCCGATCATCGCGCAAGGCTCGTTCCAGATCCGCCCTGGCATGTCGCTGAAGGATCTCATCGTCTGCGGCCAGAAGCTGGAAGCCGCCGTGCTCGTCAAGGCGGTGAAACTTTACCTCAACAGGCATCTGGACGTTTACTGGGGCGTGGTGAAGGAGGTTTGACGTGAACGCCTTCGAGCCGCCGCTTTACATTTCGCGCCGCACGCCGGCGAGCCTGTGGCAGGAATACCGGATTTTTCCCGACCGGCTGGAGCTTCAAGCGTGGATTCTTTTTCACACCATCGTCATTCCCGCGCGGGAAATTCTTGCCATTGAGGTGCGTCCCTCCGTTTTCAGCGGGCGCAAAGGCGTCACCTGGGGCATCAAGCTCGACAACTCGGACCTGTGCCGCCACGTCCTGGTCAGGAGGAAAAACGGTTTTTGGAAATGCCTCGCGTTCACGCCGGACAATCCGGACGAGTTCGTGCGCGCCTGCCAGTCCATCATGTCATCTTGAATAGGTGCGGCGAAAAGCCGGTTCAATAACAAGCTGTTTGATTTGCCGGCCATTCGGGCATAATTTCGAGCCGGGCTGGGACATCAATTTGACAGCCCGTGGAAAGGAAAAATTTATGGCAAGGAAAACAAACAAAAAGAGCGGCACCGGCGGTCGCACGCAGACTTTTTCATTTCGCGCGCCGGAGGCGTCGAGCGTGCAACTGGTCGGCAACTTCACGCAATGGCTGGAACATCCCATCAACCTGCAAAAGGGCGTTGATGGCGTCTGGCAGGCGGCGGTGCCGCTCCCGCCGGGCACATATCGCTACCGCTTTTTCGTGGATGGCGCGTGGCGCGACGATCCGGCCTGCACGCAGCGCACGCCCAATCCGTTTGGCGGCGAAGACATGACGCGGCAGGTGGCGTGAGGCCGGGCGGCCGCTTGCGCCTCGACTCGCCGCGCCGGATTGATACGTTGTCAGCGTGAACGATTTGACCATCGGCCTTTTGGGCGCGTTGCTGGCAACGAACCAGCCGCTCGCCGTCAGCAATCTGGTCCAGCAAAACACCGGCGTCTCCGTCGCGATCGCAAATCCGAACGACCCGGAGGAGCTGGAGCTGCGGCAAATCATGGAGGACGACGACGCGGCGCTGGCCGAGGTGGACCGGTGGATTCAGACGAACAACGTGCTCATGGCGACGGGCGTGGGCGAAACAAAGGAGGCGTTGAACCAGCGCATCCACGTGCGGCTCGACACGGTCCGCACCAATTACGCCGCCTTTCTCCGGCGCCATCCGGATTCATCGCGCGGCTATCTGGCCTACGGCAGTTTTCTCGATGACATCGGCGACGAGGAGTCGGGCCGGGTGCAGTTTCAAAACGCCGCGCAGATTGACCCGAACAATCCGGCGGCCTGGAACAATCTGGCCAACTATTACGGCGAAAACGGCCCGCTGACAAACGCCTTCGCCGATTACGCCCGGGCGATTGAGTTGAACCCGTCCGAGCCGGTGTATTACCAGAACTTCGCGACGACGGTTTATCTTTACCGCAAGGACGCGCGGCAATTTTTCGGCCTCAACGAGCAGCAGGTTTTCGACAAGGCGCTGGAGCTGTATCGCAAGGCCATTCAGCTTGACCCGGACAATTTCCCGCTCGCGACGGATTACGCGGAAAGCTATTACGGCATCCGCCCGCTGCGCACCAACGACGCGCTCGTGGCGTGGACGAACGCGCTCAACATCGCGCACAACGACGCCGAGCGCGAAGGTGTCTTCATCCACCTCGCGCGCGTCAAGGTCGTCGCCGGGCGCTTCGACGAGGCCCGCGCACAGCTCGACGCCGTGACCAATGTCATTTATGCCGATCTCAAAAACCGGCTGGAACGCAACCTGGACGAACGCGAAAACGCCGCGATAAATCCGCCGCCCGTCGCGGTGACCGGCGCTGGTCTTGCCTCGAATGTTCCATCCGCCGTCGCGACAAACGTCCCCGCCCGGGCCGCTGCGGAGTTCGCCAACACCGTCAATCTTTCCACCAACCTCATCGCGGCCCCGCCACCGTTGCGGCTGGCGCCGGGTTCCCCGTGAAATTCAACCTTGTCCCGTCGCGGCTTTGTGGTGAAATGGGCGCGCATGAGCTTTTACGACCAGTTGAAATTTGACGCCCACGGCCTGATTCCGGCCATCATTCAGGAGCAGAAAACCGGCCGCGTGGTGATGATGGCGTGGATGAACCGCGCCTCGCTCGAAAAAACCATCGAGACCGGCAAGACCCATTTCTGGAGCCGTTCGCGCAAAAAATTCTGGATGAAGGGCGAGCAAAGCGGCCACACGCAGACGGTGAAAGACATCGCGTTCGACTGCGACGGCGACGCGCTGCTGATCCAGGTCGAGCAGATCGGCGCGGCGTGCCACGAGGGCTACCAATCGTGCTTCTTCCGCTCGGTTGAAAAGGACGGCTTCAAAATCACCGAACCGCAATTGCAGACGCCGGAGCAGATTTACGGAAAGAAATGATGGAAGACACAATCCCATTTGCCAGCCGCGGGTATTTCCTGATGCTCGCGCTGCTGGTGTTTTCGCGCGGCATGGATTTTTTGAGCACATGGATCGCCACGCCGAACCTCGCGCTCGAGGGCAATCCCATCGCCAAAAAGCTCGGCTGGAAATGGGGCGTGCTGCTGAACATCGCCATCTGCCTGGCGCTTCCGGTCTGGCCGCTGTCGGCGATTGTCATCGCCACCGCCAGCGTGATGGTCGCCGCGCGCAATTTCCAGTCCGCCTGGCTCATGCGCTCGCTCGGCGAGACCGCCTACCGCGAATGGTATGTCGGGCGCATCCGCGAAACGCGCCTGCGGCTGTTTCTGTTCTGCCTCGCCGGCAACACGCTGCTCACCGCCGCCGTCGGCGCGGCGCTGATTTTGTTTGGCGGGCCGCGGCTGATTCCGCTGGCCATCGGCATGGGCATCGTGGCTTATGCCGTTGCCGTCCTGTTTTACACGCTGCTGGCGGTATTCCGGATCCGGCGCGCGTTCGAGCGCGAGGCCCGCGCGCTGGCCGCCGCGCAAACCCGGCCGGTGGACGGCGCGGCGTTGCTGGTGGAAACTTGCTCGCGCCCGCCCGGCCCAATCGTTTAATTTGCCGCCATGTATTCGCCGTCGCTTGATGAATTTTTGAAACTGGCCGCACAGGGGAACCTCATTCCCGTCACGCGCCGCATCCTCGCCGATCTGGAAACGCCGCTCTCGGCCTACCGCAAAATCAGCGGACAGGGCGAATCGTTCCTGTTTGAATCCGTCGAGGGCGGTGAACACATCGGGCGCTACTCGTTCGTCGGCTGCAATCCGCGCGCCGTCATCAAGCAGACCGGAAACCGTGTCGAGGTCATCGAAAATGGGAAGGTCGTGGAAAGTTTTGTAATTGGCAGCACTGGCATCCGCGACGGACTCGAAGTCGTCGAGCGCGTGATGAAAAAATACCGCGCCGTGGCGGTGCCGGGCCTGCCGCGCTTCACCGGCGGTGCCATCGGCTTCATCGGCTACGAATTCATCCACGACGTCGAGCCGGTCGTGCCGCGCCCGCCGCAGGACGATTTGAAGACGCCGGTGATTTATTTTCTCATCGCCGATGAACTGCTGGTTTTCGACCGCGTGCAGCAGACCATCACGATTCTGGTCAACGCGATTCTCGACGACGCGGGCAGCCCGGCGGAAGCCTACGAAAACGCGGCTGGAGAAATTGAGCGCATCGTCTCCCTGCTCGAACAGCCGAGCGAAAACCAGCCGGTCAGCGTGCCGCTGGAGGTTCCGCCCGTCGCGTTCGAGTCGAACCAGACGAAGGAAAAATTTTCCGCCAACGTCGTGGCCGCCAAGAAATACATCACCGCCGGCGACATCATCCAGGTTGTCGGCTCGCAGCGGTTTTCCGCACCGGTCAAGGCGTCGCCGCTGGACATTTACCGCGCCGTGCGCAACATCAATCCGTCGCCGTATATGTTTTTGCTGGAGCTGGACGGATTTTCGCTCGTGGGTGCGTCGCCGGAAATCCATGTCCGCTGCGAGGATGGCAAGGTTGAGATCCGCCCGATTGCCGGCACGCGGCCGCGCGGAAAAACCGGGGCCGAGGATGCCGCGCTGGAAAAGGAGCTGCTCGCCGACCCGAAGGAACGCGCCGAACACGTCATGCTGGTGGACCTGGCGCGCAACGACATCGGGCGCGTCTGCGATTTCGGCAGCGTGCAGGTAAAGGAGCTGATGACCATCGAGCGTTACAGCCACGTCATGCACATCGTGTCGCAGGTCGAGGGAAAACTTGCCGCCGACAGGACGAATTACGACCTCATGCGCGCGACGTTTCCGGCGGGCACGGTCAGCGGCGCGCCAAAAATCCGCGCCATGCAGATCATCGCCGAACTCGAACAGACCGCGCGCGGGCCGTATGCCGGCTGCGTAGGTTATTTTTCCTTCAACGGAAACCTCGACACCTGCATCACGCTCCGCACCGCGCTCATCAAGGACGGCCGGGCTTATGTCCAGGCCGGCGGCGGCTGGGTCAACGACTCGACGCCGGAGGGCGAATTTCAGGAGACAGTGAATAAATCCATGGCCATGCGGAAGGCCGTGGCGATGGCGGAAAACTTCGCGCGCAAAACCTGAATCCGCAGTCCGGATCCGGCGCGGTCGCCGGGCTGGGGACGGAGGGCGTCAATTCCCCGCCGGCGGCGCATTGGTGGGGCTGACGGGAATCAGCTCCTCGAGGCTGCGGAGGGGATGCAGCGGCATTTCCAGAAGTTTCGGGACAAACGGAACGATCGGCTCTCTTTTCGGATTTTCCAGCGTGCCGGTGATCTTGTATTCAAAAAATTTGCTCACTGGCCACAGGAACGGGCTGACGAGCGGGCCGAAGACCGGGAAATTGTGCAGCAACTGCGCGGTGACATGCGCGTTCACGTTCCCCCGCAAATCCACCGTGCCGCTGTAATCCAGGCGGGTCATCGCCGTGCTGATTTCCAGCGAGTCCGAGTGGATCACGCCATTGGTGATGGCAAAAGCCGCCGCCGCGTCCGTCGCGCGGCTGTTGCCCAGTCCCGGCGAAACGGCGTTCAAGACCGGCGACAAAAGACTGAACATCGGGATGTCCCAGATCAATCCGTCGCGCAGCCGCGCCTGCCCGAAACCGTCCAGCGTCCGCCAGTCCCGCGTGTCCGCGCGTGTCACGGCCACCCGCCCGGACAGCGCGCCTTCGAGGTGGTTGGTGGACGCCGCCAGATCCGCCGCCAGCGCGTGCAGGTTGATGTTCGTAACCGCCGTGGTGAATTGGTAATCCGCGCCCTCGTGCGGCGCGCGGAAATCGAAATTTGCAAAGCCGCTGCCGCTGCCGCCGTAAAGTTCCGCCGCAATGTTCGTCAGAATCAGCGACTGGCCCAGCCAGTGGATTGTGCCTGTCACACACGCCGCCCGGAGCTTGAGACATTGGAACGGCACGCCGCCCACGACATCGAATTGCAGGTCCGCGTCGTCCACATCATGCACGCCATTGATGTCGTGCAGCGGCACGCAGCCCTCCACCAGAACCGTCGGCGGCTGCAGAAAATGATACGGTTCCATGATGTGCGCGGTCTTCGGCCCGATGGCGCGTGCGATGGCCTGCGGATCGGCGGTGCTGTGGCCGTTCTTGAAGAGAATCAGCCGCCGGTTGAAATCCAGCGTGACCTGGCTGGCGGTCATCGTTTGCGTGCCGCGCCACAGGCACGGGTTGATGAATTCCAGCACGCGGTTTGTGTAGGACAATTCGCCCGCGACGCTGTCCATGGACTGGCCGCGGACGGTGAAATTCGTCAGTGCCACGCGCCCGGTCGCGCCGATGCCGTCGTAATCATACAAGCGCCCCCAAACGTCCACGTCCAGGCGCACCGGCTCGGTAAACTGCACAAGCCCGAAACCGCGCACGGCATTGCTCGCGGTCAAAAACGGCCGGGCGGACTCGGGATCGAATGCGCCGCTGATGTGCCAGCGGTAATCCTTTGTGGCGTCATCCTCGCCGCCGCTGATTTCCAGCCGCGTTCTGGATTGCGCGACTGTGACGGCAGGCAGCCGCCAGACGAGATTTGAGTAGGTAAACCGCGCGTCCGCCGAATCAATTCGTGCGCCGAATGCCGTGGCGTTCGTGAACGCCAGTTCGCCGTTCAACCGAATCGTCGGCTGCACCTCGTCGCGCCAGTCGGGCTGGCGGTTTGTCCACGCGGGCAGGATCAGCAAACCGCCGGCGCGCAACGTCGGCGGCTGCGTCCACGAAAATTCCGCGAGCCGTTCGCGCGTCTTGTCCGTCAACAGCGCCGCGACCGCGTGAAGATCCAGGCGCGAGTTGTTGGTGAACACAAACTCGCGCGTGGCGACGTTCAGCCGGACCCGGCTTTCCAGCGGGCCGCCGCCGAGCCGGGCGGAGAGGTTGGTGAGCGCCAGTTCCGGCGCGCTCCAGAAGCCGCCGCAGGAAATCGCCTCCGCATTCAGCTCATCGGATTTCAATTCCGCGAGCCGCGCCGTCCAGACCAGTTGATACGGCTGCAGGTTGGTCCACCATGACCAGGAAGAATCGAAATGGGCGGTGAAGTTGGTGGGCGCGGTCAGGTTTGCGGAAATCTCCAGATTGCGCGCGGTCAGCCCCGGCGTCCACGCGCACCGCCGCGCGGACAATTGGGTCACCGTCAGTTCCGGCGAGTGCCAGACGCCGTCGCATTCGACCGCGCTGGCGCCGGCTTTTCCAGACCGCAATTCCGCCGCCCGCGCCGTCCATGTGATCCGGAAGGGTTGCAGATTTGTCCAGAGACCCGGAAGCGCGATGGGATTTGCCGGTGAGCCGGCGGGCGCGGTGAGCCGGGCGGTGAACTGGAAGTTGCTCGCGCCGGCCCACGGCGTCTGGACGGCGGGCGCGGTGACGGAGAGGCGGACGTTGAACGAATGAACGTCGCGCGCGTCGCCGGTGAAATTGAGGTTCAATTGCGGTGTGCCGGTGAAATGGATTTTGCCGAGCGCGTCGGAAAATTTTTTCAATTGCGTCCGCGTCGCAGCCGCGTTGCCGGTGCCGGCGCCGTGAAAGATCGCCCAGTCGCGGATTTCCGGCGCGTGGACGATGTCGCCGGACAGGGTGAGCTTCGCGCCCGCGAAGGCGGCCCTGAAATTGTCGAGCGACCAGGTGTCGTCGGTCTCAAAACGCAGTTCGGTCTGGATGCCATCGAGCTTGAGGGCGTTTGTCGGCGAGAGCGGCAGGATGAATTTGCCTTCGCGCAGGGTGAAGCCGTCGAGCTGGAGCCGCCCGTGCAGCGCGGCGCGGTAATTCAATTCCAGCCGGACCTCCTGCGCCGAAAATGCCGGGCTGTCGGGCGCGTCGGAATGGCCCGCGTGGACGTTTTCCGCGATCAGCCCGCGGAAGAGGCTGAAGCGCAGCCGGGAAAAATCCAGTTCAACGCCGTGTGCGCGCAGGGTTTCCACCAGCCGCTGCTGCAAAAAATCCGGCACGCCGACGCGGTCGAACCAGACGAGCGCGCAAATCAGGGCGAGCACTGCGGCCAGCGCGCCGCGGCGGCACCAGCGGAAGCCCACGCGGCATTTGCGCCAGAAACCGGGTTGCATATCACGGCGTCCCGCCTTGCGGGACCGGAATGGTGAGATAGCTCATGACGAGCTGGTAAAGCGCGGGCGGGAACAGGAATGCCCACCGCTCGCCATCGAGCGTGACGGCCGCCAGCGCGGACTGTCCCTGTGCGAGTTCAATGCCGGCGCCAAAATCCACCGCGTGCTTCTCGCCATTCTTGAGTTCAAAGGTGATTTGCAGGCTGTTCGTGCTGAAACCGTAATCCGGCCCGTTGAAATCGCGCGGAACCCAGCGGACGGCGGCCAGATCGTGGAACATCTGCGCGGTCTGCTCGATGTATTTGCCCTCGATGATGCCTTGCGAGCCGATGACTAGCGACCATTTGTCCGGCCCGCTGCGGACAATCTGGCGGGTGTTGCCGTTTTGATGAACCGTGATTTGCGCCACGTCATCCACTTTGAAATTCCAGATGCGCAGGTCGCGGAATTCCCAGCCCTCCTCCGGCAGACGGTTGAAATCCCGCGTCGTGATGGCATAAATGGAATCCTCGTTGCCGCACCGGACAAAAACCTCGTTGGTCTGTGTCGCGCCAAAGAACAGCTGGCCGACGACCGAGTTCGTGTCGCCCGCCTTCGAGCGCAAAACAATCTCGCGCTGCGGCGTGGCGAGGCCGCAGCCCGTCAAATCGGCCGGCATCACGACATCCTTCACGTATTCCGCGACGCGCAGTCCGGCCAGCGTCTTGATGAATTGCTGGACGCTGCCGGCGTCCGCTGAATATTTTTCGCCGACGATTCTCCAGTCGTTGGAGCCTTGTTCCCGCAGGATGAAATTGTTCTGGCCGCGCACTTCAATTTCCGCGACCGGCGCGGTCAGCTCAAACAGCCGTGTGTCGCGGAAATCCTTTTCCGCGCCGCGCCACGACGTCAGCGGATCGCGGGCGGTCGTGAAGACGGTGTTCCAATCTCCGCGTTTTCCATAAACCCGCGAGGGGTCATTTGCCGGGCTTTTGCCAACATGGACGGCGGTCACCAGATTGGTGCCGCGGCCGAGCCACAAATCGAGATCGGCGGGCTGCAAACCGAACGCGGCGGGGTCCGCCTTGGCGTCGTCGGTGATGAATTGCGTGACGTGCGCGGCCAGCAGTTGCTGGAGCGCGTCGGTGATGTGGTCGGCGTCGGCGCGCGCGGGCCGCGGGCGGATCATGCGCCAAAGATGGTTGGTCGGATCGCGCCGGAGTTCGATGACGATGCCCTTGGCGTTGTTGGTCAGCACAATCCAGTCGAAGTCGTTGTGTCCGGCGTTCACGAGCGCGGTGTCGCGCCATTCGTCGCCGGTGTGGGGAATCAAATCAAGCCATCCGGCGTCGGCCACGGCCACGCCGTCCACGCCGGCGACGCGCAGATAGACCTGGTCGCCGGGCGCGGTTCTGCCGCCCACAGTCAGTTGCCAGCTCTGGTCGCCCGCAGCGATGGCGAGCCTGGCCTGCGGATGTTCAAAACCGAATTCCGTCTCGTAATCTTTGTGTTCATGGAGTTCCGCCGTGCCGATTCTGGAGGGTGCGAGTTTTTGGAGGGCGTCAAGCAGCGCTTGGATGGCGGCGGCCTGCGCGGGATAGGAAACAGGCTGGGTCAGGACCCAGCCGCCACCCGCCGCGTCCGACGGACTGCTGTTCGTCGCGCAGATTTCCATCGCGCCGGTCGGAAACACCTGGACGCTCGTGACGGCGGCGGGACGCAGATTGGGCAAAAGTGATGTTGGTCCGGCGACGACCGGGCGGAGGTAGTGTTCAAAAACGAAGATGAACGCGAACAGCGCCGCGGCGATCACGAACCAGATGCCGGTGGTTTTTGAATTCATGCTGTTGGCTCCATTTTTATCTCCTTCGCACCAGCCAGACCAGCCAGCCGAAGATCAGCACCATGCCGGGCAGTGCGCCGAGCAGAAGCCAGCGGACGGCTTTTTGCTGGTCGCGCGTCATCGTCAGGCGGAATTCCGTGACGGGCCGCGGCCCGATGCCCTCGAGCAACTGCGGCCGGTCCAGCAGCCAGTTGACGGCGTAACCGGCGAAATCGCGGTTTGCACCGGCCTCAATGGTCTCGTTGTCAAGAAACGCCGAATCGCCCGCGACAACCATGCGCGTGATGCCGCGCGTGCTGATGACGCCGGGAACGATTTTTTGTTCGACCGCAACCGCGAGCGGATAACTGCGCGGCGCGGCGGCGGTGTAGCCCATGAGTGTTGACTGCGGGCTGGAGGCCAGAAGCTCATCAACCTTGGGCGCGTCGGCGGGCGGATTCTGCACATTAATCGCGCCGACGGGCCGCGGCAAAACCAGCTCCACCGCCAGGCCTGTCAGCGGGTTGACGATGGGATGATTGTTGAACGTGTTGATGATCACGTCGCTGCCGGAATGCGTGTTCTTCGGCTCCAGCACCGCGTCGCCGAGGACGGCGACGCCCCACCGCGCGAGGATGGGTTCAAGTCCGGTCGGCTGATTGCGGGACAGATAATTGAACAGCATGAACAGCCGTCCGCCTTGCGCGAGGTATTGGCCAATCTTCTGAAGTTCCGTTTCATTGAGCGCCGTGCGCGGTCCGGCGATGATGAGCAGATTGCAGTCGTCCGGCACGGTGTTCTGGCCGAGCAAATTCAGCGGTTCGGTCGCAACATAATTTTCACCGAGGACCGCGCCGAATTTCAGGTAGCCCTGGTCGCCGGAATCGGACAGCGAGGGTTCGCCGTCGCCTTGCAGAAAATACGCCTTGAGCGGTTTGGGGTTTTCCACGGCGAGCAGCATCGCGGTGAATATCATCTCGCCATTGGAAGCGATGGGCTTGCGGCGGAATTCGCGTTCGGTGGCGTTGGGCACCTCCTCCAGCTTGACCTGCGTGAGCGATTCGCCATTGACGGTTTTCACGCGGCCATGGTTGTCAAAAATGACCAGGTCCTTGTCCTTCGCCGATCCCAGCTTGTATTGTTCCTTGACCTTTTCCGCCTCGCCCGCGTCGCGCACATAGTCCACGGTCCGGACGGCAATGTTCGGGTTCGCCGAATGGTATTCGTCCAGCAGCGCCTTGATCGTCGGATAAAAATTCCCCTCGTCCTGGGTGTCGAAATACACCGTCACGCTGATGCGATTGGTGATCGAGCGGATCATGTTCAGCGTGTGCGAGGACAATTGCTGCGCCTGCGAACTCAAATAAAACCGCCCGTAAAATTTCGCGCCGAGATAATTCACCATCACGGCCACCGCCAGCACCAGCGCGGTGCGCACGACCACGTCGAAGCCGATTTTCCACCGGCGTCCGGGCGAGAAACTGGGTTGTGATTTGGCGGCCATGTTATTTCCAGCGGCGGCTTTCCACCACGCGCAAGGTCAGGAACAGAAAGAAAAAGCTGGCGCTGACATAAAATATCACCGTGCGCGTGTCCAGCACGCCGCGCGCAAGATCGTTCATCTGGTCGAACAGGTTGAAATAGGACAGCGCCTGCGCCTGCCAGTGCGCGGTGACGGGGATGGATTTTGCCAGAAAACCGAGCGAGAACAGGCTCACGCCCAGCACGAAGCTGATCATCGCCGCCGCCATCTGGCTTTGCGAAATGGCCGACGCAAAACAGCCCAGCGACAAAAACAGGCAGCCGGTCAGAAAAATTCCCAGATACATTCCGCCCACCGTGCCCGCGTCCAGCGCGCCCGGCTGGTTGGTGAAATGCCGCACGATGAACAGGCACGCCAGCATCGGCAGCCAGGTCATCATGTAAAAAGTGATGGCCGCCGCGAATTTCGCCGCGACCACCTGGAGGTCGCCCACCGGCGTCGTCATCAGCGTTTCAAACGTGCCGGAGGCTTTTTCCAGCGCGAACAGCCGCATCGTGATCACCGGCGTCACAAGCAGCAGGATCAGCCAGAAATAAAAAGTGGCGTAAAACATTTCCGTCACCTGCGCGGTGAACGGATCGTTGCCGAGGCCGGCGATCAAAACGACAAAGCTCAATCCTACCAGCAGCGTCACCGCTGCGATGATGACGTAGCCCGTCAACGAAAGGAAAAACGCGGACAATTCCCGCCGCAGCAGCGTCCAGAAAATTTTCACTCGTTTTCCTCCTCCTCGTCGGGCCGGGTGATCTGCTCGTAAATGTCCTCAAGCGAATGGCGGTGGCGCGTCAGCTCGCGCATCACCCAGCCGTTTTGCTGCGCCAGGACAAAGATGAGCGGACGCAGGTCCAGACCGTCGCGCGGTGTCAGCCCACAGCGTTGGAAGCCGCCCCCGCCGTCCGACATGTCGAAACGCTCAATTTCCGGTATCCGCGAAAGGCATTCGCGCAGCGCCCCGGCGGGCGCGGCGATTTCGGCAATAACCTGGCTGCTGCCGGCCATCAGCCGCTGCAAATTGTCCGGCGTGTCCGAGGCGAGGATCTTGCCGTCGAACATGATGAGCATCCGGCTGCACATCATTTCCGCCTCCGGCAAAATGTGCGTCGAGATCAAAACCGTGTGTTTCCCCGCCAGGCTTTTGATCAACTGCCGCACCGAGCGGATTTGATGCGGGTCCAGGCCGATGGTCGGCTCGTCCAGAATGATCAATTCCGGCTCATGCACCAGCGCATCCGCCAGGCCGACGCGCTGCCGGTAACCCTTCGAGAGCTGGCCGATGACGCGCCGGCCCACGTCCGCCAGGCCGCATTGCTCCATCACCGTCGTGACGCGCTCGCGGGAGCGCCGCCAGCCGAGGCCCTTGAGCCGCGCGCGGAATTTCAGATACTCGCGCACGCGCATTTCGGGATAGAGCGGATTGTTTTCCGGCATGAAGCCGATGCGGCGGCGCACCTCCACCGATTGATCAAACACGTCAAAGCCCGCCACGCGCGCCGTGCCGCTCGTCGCCGGCATGAAGCACGATAATATCCGCATGGTCGTGCTTTTGCCCGCGCCGTTCGGGCCGAGCAGGCCGACGATTTCGCCGCGCGCGACCGCGAAGGAGATGTCGCTCACCGCCGTGCGGCCCGCGTAGCGTTTCGTCAAATTGGAAACTTCAATCATCAAATCTGTGAACCGTGAAAACTCGCGCCAGTCTAGCCGAAAACACCCCGCCGCGGCGAACAAAAATTTCGGCCTGCCAGGATTGAACAGGCGGAAACCGCCGGAGTTGCGCTCAAAATAATTTGACTTCACCGCCCGGTCGGGGAAAAGCTGTCCCGGTTGAACCCGTCCGCAGAAAATTTTTACGCCGTCTGGCGCAACCAGGGCCGCGCCGGGGATGTTTTGTGCGACAAGGACGGCTTTCCCGCCGAGCGGCTGCTCCAGGCCGTCTGGCGGCATCAGCGTCTCCAGCGCGACCGGCTGAAAACCCTGGACGGGCAGGCCGTCCGCGTGCTGCATCCCGGCTTCACCAGCGTCGAGGGCGGGCCGGATTTTCGCGGCGCGGTCATCCAGACCGGCGGTGAACCGCCGCGCTCCGGCGATGTGGAAATTGATCTGCGCAGCCACGGCTGGCACGCGCACGGCCACGACCGCAATCCAAATTTCCAAAACGTCATCCTGCACGTCGTCTGGGAAACCGGATCGCCGGCCACCGGCCCGGCGCGAATCGGGCGTCCCTTGACGCTGCCGATAAACGATTCGCTCGACGCGCCGCTCGGCGAGTTGAGCCAGTGGCTCGAAAATGAATCCGCATCCGCGCTGCCGGAAAATTTTCGCGGCAGATGTTCCGCGCTCTTGCGCGAACTCGATGAACCGCGACTTGCGGAGCTTTTGCACCAGGCCGGCCGCGTCCGTCTGGAAGCCAGGGCCGCGCAATTTTCCGCCCGCGCGCGCCAGGCCGGCTGGGAGCAGGCGCTGTGGGAGGGACTGTTCCGCGCGCTCGGCTACAAGCATAACGCCTGGCCGATGCACAATCTGGCGGAAGCGCGGCCGCTCTGGTCGCGCGACGCGGAAACGCCGTTCGCATTTCAGGCGCGACTCCTCGGCGTCAGCGGTTTGCTGCCGGCGGAATTGACCCGGTCACAAAAGAGTTCCGACACGTATTTGCGCCGCGTCTGGGACTGCTGGTGGCGCGAGCGCGACGCATTTGCGGATTGCATTCTGCCGCGCGTGGTCTGGAAGTTCCACGGCCTGCGCCCTGCGAATCATCCGCAGCGGCGGCTGGCGCTTGCGGCGCACTGGTTGGCGGACAAGAATTTGGTTTGCAAAATTGAAAACTGGTGCGTCGCCGGCCTGGCGGACAACGCGCTGCCGGGTTCGCTGCTGGAAATTTTGCAGGCGGAGCGCGATGAATTCTGGTCGTGGCACTGGACGTTCAAATCGGCGCGGCTGGCGAAGCCGCAGCCGCTGCTGGGCGCGGCGCGCGCGACGGATCTGGCGGTGAATGTGATTTTGCCGTGGCTGCGGGCGCGCGCGGCGGAAGGAAAAAACACCGAGCTTCAACATGAAATCGAGCGGCGTTATTTTGACTGGCCGGCGGCGGAGGACAATTCGGTCCTGAAGCTGGCGCGTCAGCGGCTGCTGGGAACTTCAAGCTGTCGCGCGTTGCGGAGCGCGGCGGCGCAGCAGGGGCTGATGCAAATTGTCCGCGATTTTTGCGGGTGCTCAAATGCCGTCTGCGACAACTGCCGTCTTCCGGAATTCGTGCGTGGTTGGAGTCGCGGCACGGCCTGAAGCCCGTGCCGCAAAATTATTTCGCCTCGAGCTTGTCGAACGGATTGTTCACAAAACCGTCCGAAGAGGGCTTGTCGGCGACGGAAACTCTGCCGGCCTGCGGCGGCGCGGCGGGCGGGCTGCCGGCGGCGGCGGGCGGCGTGGCGCCTTCAATCGCATACGGATTCTTGGCGCGTTTGTTTCGCGGCAGCGGGCTGATCATTGCGTTGATGCCGCGCCCGATGAGCTTGGGCACAAAATCGGGATGGCCGAAGGGCGCGACGGCTTCCAGGAATTTTTTGGTGACTTCAAAGCCGAATTCCTGATGCGCCATTTCACGGCCCCGGAATTTGAGCACGACTTTCACCTTCATGTCCTCGCACAGAAAGCCGATCGCGTGCTGGATTTTGGTGCTGAGGTCGTGCGGGTCAATGCGCGGGCTGAGCTGGACTTCCTTGACGGTGGAGGCGTTCTGGTTCTTCTTGGATTCTTTTTCCTTCTTGGCCTTCTCGTAACGGAACTTGCCCAGATTGACCAGCCGGCAGACCGGCGGCACGGCGGTGGCGGCAATTTCAACGAGATCCACGCCATGCTGGCGAGCCAAGGTCAGCGCCTCGTTGAGGGAAATGACGCCGAGCTGCTGGCCGTCCACTCCGATGACCCGGACTTCGCGGGCGCGGATTTTGCCGTTGACCCGGACAAACGAATCGGACGAAAAATTCCGTGAAGGAAAGGGGCGGCTCAAGACACCCCCGTTGGTTGTGGCATAGCTGTGAGTTTTGGCATCAATTCTGGCGTCGGACTAGTTCAAACGATGCTGTTTATTTAAGTGATAACCGTTCCTGTTGCAAGCAAATAATTCACGGCAAAATCAGGTTTCGCCCCGGAACGCCCGGATGCTCCGCACAAAATCATCCGGCACGCCGAAATCAAACCGTTCCGCGCCGGTCATTTCCAGCGCAAGATAGCCCTCGCGCCGGCGCTGGATTTCCTGCGCGCGGGTCAGTTGAAACTCGCCGCCGTCGCGCACGTCGTCGCGGATCATTTCCTCGAGCACGTCGTAAATCGAAGGCGCGAGCAGGTGCATCCCGAACCAGCCGAGCCAGGTTTCGGCGGGCAGATCGTTGACGCGCAATTGTTCCCGCGCGACGGCCACGGCGGGTTTTTCGATGATGAGCGAAACGTCAATCAACCGGGGATTTTCCGCGCGGCGCGTGCCGGCGATGGTGCCGTAGCCTTTCAGCTCGGCGGCGGAAATGCGGTTCACGGCGGACACGCTTTTGCCGCCGGAAATTTTCGCCATGTCCGCCAGCTCACGATACGGCGAAACCGGCTTGCCGCGAAACAAATGATCGCCGAGGCCGAGCAGGATCATTTCACCCGCCGCAAAATCCTTTGTCTGGAAAATCGCGTGGCCGTAGCCTTCCTGCCGTTGCTGCACGGCAAAGGAAACGCGCCGCTCAAAACCGCGCATCTGTTCCGCCTCCCGGAGCAGCGCCGGATATTTCGCCAGCCGCTTGAGATAATCGTCGCCCGGCCCGCGCAAATAATCGCGCACCAGCCCATCCTCGCCGGGCTGGACGATGATGCAAATCTCCTCGATGCCGGCGGCTTCGAGTTCGAGCAGATGATAATGGAACAGCGCGCGGGCGATGCCGTCCGCGCCGACAACGGGAAAAAATTCCTTCTTCACCGCGTGCGACGCCGGGAAATGGCGCGTGCCAAGACCGGCGATGGGAATGACGGCTTTGCGGACTTTCATTTTCAAACGTCAAACCGTTTCCAGCCGGTTGCGCCGAAGGCATAGCGTTTGGCGCCGAATTCGATCGCGCCGGGCGACATGCCCTCGAAAATGTCCGGCATCGCCCCGACGCGCCGGGAAAATTCGACGGCGATTTGCGGGATGTGTTCCTTGAGCGCGGCGATTTTGCCGAACACGGCCACGGTGCCGCCGGTGCCGCCGCCGGTGATTTTAGCGCCGTAAAGGCCGTTTTCCGGGCCGCGTTTGCGGACGGCTTCCACCAGGAAATTCACCTCTGGCACCGAGAGCCGGCAGTTGTCGCGGTAGCTTTCGTGCGCGCCATACATCATTTCGCCGGCCGTCACGAGTGCCCGCTCGTCACCGGTCCCGGCGTCCTGGAGCGCCTTGATGAATTTTAACACGCGCCCATTTTCACCGATGGGATGCCGCGTGGGGCCGGCGACGCGGTAGGTCGCGTCCGGCTGCACCGTCGTCACCGGGTCATCGTGCGTCTTGTATTTACCGAGGAAATCCGAGCCGAGAATGGTTTCTGGAATTTGCGCCTGGTATTCGGCCTGCAGTTCGTCGGCTGAAATTTCGGTGAGGTAATTCAGCGGCGCGCGGCCGGTTTTGGCGCGGAGTTCGTTGATGATTTTTTTGCCCATGAACGCGCCGATGCGGACGTTGCCGTAGGCGTTGCCGGCGACGGAATGGCGGACCATCGAGTTGATGCCCACGAAGCCGGTGCCGGCCGGGATTTCCACCTCGCCGACAATCGAGCCGGGCCGGCAGAGGATGTGCGTGAGCCGGCCTTCGCGTCCACTGGCGACGGCAATCTGGTCCATGATGCCGCACGGCGCGCCGACGACGTGATTTTCGGCCATCTGGCCCAGCCGCGCGATTCGCACGCCGTCGAGCTTGAGGCCGAGATAGGCGTTGAGGCAGGAGAGCGTGCCGATTTCCACGGCGGCGGAACTGCCGATGCCGACGTTCATCGGCACCGCGCTCATCAACATGAAACTGAAACCGTAGGGCAGTTCGATGGATTCCTCCTTCAGCAGTGTGAAAATGCTTCCGCCGATGTAAGCCGCCCAGCCGGCCAGCGGATTGGCCAGGCAAAGCTCGCGCATTTGCGTGTAAGTGCCGACGGTGTCGCCCGATGCCAGGTAATCCAGCGGGATGCGCGTCTCGACGGGTAGGCTGCGCTGGCCGACCTGCACCGAGCGGATGCGCAGCGTGCGGTCGGTGCGCGCCTGCAACGCCATCAACATGCCGCGCCCCAGCACCGCTTCGCAGACGTTGGCGCCGGAATAATCGGCGATGCCGCCCATCACATCCAGCCGGGCGGGCACGCGGGCCACCCAGACCTCGCCGCTGTTGAAAAAACCGGCCAGGCCCGTCGGGTCGCCATTCGGCTTGCGCAGGAGCTGCTCGAATTCTGAAATTTCAAACGGTAGTGCGGCGTTCATAGGTTGTGGCTTTGACGATGCCACAAGCCGGGCGCGCGGTCACGCGGGAAAATCAATGGTGATGGCGGAACAGCCGCTTCCGGTTTTCGAGCAGATACCAGACGATCAAAATGTTCAATGCCAGCACGATGAGCAGGCCGATTTTGGGATGGTGGAAAAATTCCGGGCGCGGCGGCTCCAGCGTTCTTGGCAGGCGTCGGCGCACCAGTTCAAAAACTTCAATCGGGATGAAAAACGCCGACTCGCAGATGGCCAGCCAGATGGCCCACTTCGCGCGGAATGCCAGCCCGGTGCCGCCGACGAGCAGGAACAATCCGTAAAGCGTCGTTCCCGACGCAAACACGCGCATGTTGGTGGGTGTGACGGTGTCCAGCCAGTCGGCGATGCCCGCAAAAAAACGCCGTTCGGGATCGAGATGCACCCACCCCAAAAACTGATTGAACAAATCAGGCAAATCCTTGTTGGCGAGTGAAAAGATGCTCAACGCCAGCAGCAGCAGCAGCGAGCCTTTGACCAATTTGACCGCAATGATGAAATACAGCGTCGGCGCGCGCTTCTTTTCAGGCGCGTCTGGAATTATCGCGTTCTCGGTCATCAACGAATTTTAGACAGCAAAAACTGCAAAAGTTCAGAAATTTTCAGCCGTTCCTGCCTTCCGTCATCGCGGTAACGGATCGTCACCGTGTCGAGCAGCTCCGGTTTCTCGCCCAGCGTGTCGAAATCAATCGTCACGCAGAATGGTGTGCCGGCCTCGTCCTGGCGCGCGTAGCGTTTGCCGATGCTGCCGCCGTCGTCGTAATAAACATTCATCCACGGCCGCAGCAAATCGCGGACTTCGAGCGCTTTCTTGACCAGCTCCGGTTTGTTTTTCAACAGCGGCAACACGCCGGCCTTGATCGGCGCGACGCGCGGGTGAAACTTCATCGTGTAAATCGTCTCGCTCCTGCCCTTCGCGTCCGTCTGGGTCGTTTCGGAATACGCGTTGGCGATGAGCGCGAGGATCAAACGGTCCACGCCGGCGCTCGGCTCGATGACATGCGGAATGTATTGTCCCTTCGCCAGGCCGTTCGCATCGTCGGTGGCCTGCTTCTGCGCCGGCTCGGCCTCCACGCCGGATTTCAAAAGATAATTTTTTCGGTTTTCGTAGTAACGCTTCCAAAGCTCGTCCTGTTTTTCCTTGGGCAATTTGGTCCAGGCGGCGCGCAGCTCATCGTCGAACACGCCCATCGGCTTGCCGGAAAAACGCGCGTGCTGGCTCAAGTCAAAATCGCTGCGCGCGGCGATGCCTTCCAGCTCGTCGCCGGCCACGTTGCCGTGCTCGTCCTTTTTGCTGAACGGGAACTTGAATAAAATATCCGTGCAGGCGCGGGCGTAATGCGCCAGTTCCGCCGGCGTTTGATGATGAAAGCCCAGCGTCTCTCGCGACAGCCCGATGCCTTCGTAAAAGCGCACGCGCTCCTCGACCCAGTATTGATGCCACGCCTGCCAGCCCCAATCGGGCTGGGGAGCTGGGAGCTGGGAATTGGGAGTTGGGGTCGCAACGTGGCCGTGAATCGCCTCGATGACTTCGTCCGGCTTGATGAAAAATTCCAGCTCCATCTGCTCGAACTCGCGCGAGCGGAAGGTGAAATTGCGCGGCGTGACCTCGTTGCGGAACGCCTTGCCGACCTGCGCGATGCCGAACGGCACCTTCTGCCGCGAGGTTTCCATCACGTTCTTGAACTGCGCGAAAATGGCCTGCGCGGTTTCCGGGCGGAGATACGCGATGGCGGAATCGTCCCGCACCGGGCCGACGTAGGTTTGAAACATCAGGTTGAACGCGCGCGCCTCGGTTTTTTCGCCGTGGCATTCGCACACCATTTTGCTGGGCTTTTGCGGGCAGGGAATGTCGGAAATCTGATCCGCGCGAAAACGGCCCTTGCAGGTTTTGCAGTCAATCATCGGATCGCTGAACGTCGCGACGTGGCCGCTCGCCTCCCAGATTTTGGGCGACATGATGATGGTGGCTTCGAGGCCGGCGACGTCGTCGCGCTGGCGGGTCATGGTGTTCCACCACAGCTCCTTGACGTTGCGCTTGAGTTCGGCGCCGAGCGGGCCGTAATCCCAGAAGCCGTTGATGCCGCCGTAAATCTCGGACGATTGAAACACGAATCCGCGCCGCTTGCACAGCGACACGATTTTTTCCATCTGCAAATTTTCTTTTGGTTCGGCCATAATTTTAAGTTCACAGTTCCGGGTTCCGAATCCAGAGCGTCTTGCCGAACTCTGAACCGTTTGACTGGCTGGCCAGTGTTTGCGAAGCGGACGCCGGTGTAAATCAGATTTTCACAAGTGCGGAACTGATGCGCTGAATCATATCCGATGAATGTTATCGGATTGACCCGCGGCGGATGGAGTGGTTTGCTTCGGTTAACAAGTGTGACTCCACAAAGGTTGAAACGCCAGCTCAAGGACGGATTGGCCGGTGCCACGAGTTTTTTCGGCGCGGTGGCAAAGCGCGAAACGATCTGGCGCGCATTCGTCGCGGCTTTGATGGCGATGGTTTTGATTTACCGGGTTGATCTGGGCGCAGCCATCTATTCTCAAGCTTCACAAGTTGCCAGACTTCAGCCGGCGGCCGTGCCGTTTGGTCAATTTTTGAAGGCGACTTTCAATGATTTCACTTTTGTCTGTCTAATGGGGCTTTGTTACCTGGGTCTGAAAATCTCGGCATTCCGACTGATGCCGCGACTGGCTGCCAACGCCATTGTTAAGATCGGCGAAGGAATATTTGCGGTTGCGCTGCTCTCGTTGCTGGCATTTATCGAGCGTGCGCATTATCAACTGCTGCTTCAACTGGACACCGGCCTGACGCTTGATTTCGTGAAAATAACGCCGACGATGGTGGACGGAGATGATTTTTTTCGGATGCTGACGTGGCAGGATGTTGCTTTTATTCTGGCTCCGGCACTGGTTTTTATCTTGGCGTGTTTATTTGCCAGGACATGGCGGCGGATTGACAAATATGTTTTCCTCTTTTTGTTGTGTTTCGTTTTGTGCGTGCAAATGGTCGGCCCGCAGACGTTGTCTTCTGAAATCGCCTCGAATCCGGTCGTTTACTTTTCGAACGATGCCATTGAGGACTGTGTGAACGAACTGCTTCAAGAGAACGATTATTTCGCGAAGCGCGGGGATTTGCCGGGCGATAAGCAAACCAATTCGATACAATTGGTGGACGAAGCCTTCGTCAATCCGCGGCTGCAACCGCCTGCTTCGCGACGCGAGCCGGCAGCAACCGCCGCCGGCAAGCCCTGGAACATCTTGTTCATCGTGTTGGAAAGCACCGGCGCCGATTATGTATTCGACACGTCTTTGGGCAACCCGACCCCGATGCCATTTTTGCAGAAAATGACCGGCGAGGGGTTGTATCTCGGCAACCATTTTACGTCCGCCAACAACACCGCCAAGGCGGCGTTTTCCCTGTTCACCGGTTTGTATCCTTCCACCGGCCGCAAAATTTTTTCCATGGAAAACAACGTCGCCATTCCGACGCTGAATGATTATCTCCCGGCGGGATACGATTATTTTTTGATTCATCCCACCGCCCCGGGGTTTGCATTTCCACAATTCCTGTTTCTCAACAATGGACTGCATGATTTTTATAACATGGAGAACTTGCCGCCCGCCCGTCGGCCCGCACCAAACGGCCTGGCGCGCAATGAAATTGACTGTTTTGATTTTTTGATCTCGCGTCTGGACAGCGCCCGCGAACCGTTCCTGGGCATCTACTGGTCGTTCATTCCGCATTTTCCTTATTCAGACTACGGGCCGGAATTCCGCATTTTGCCCGGCGTTACCAAGAGGCAGGCTTACTATAATAATTTGCACGCGCTCGACACGCAGCTTCAACGTGTCTATGAACATCTCGTCAAGACCGGCCTGGCCGATCGCACGCTGTTGGTTTTTGTCGGCGACCACGGTGAGGCATTTGGGCAACATCCCGAAGTTTGGGCGCACACCTTCGGTTTCAACGGCGAAATGTTTCGCGTTCCCATGCTATTCTGGCAGCCCAAACTTGTTTCGCCGCAAGTCATTAAATTCCCCACTTCGCACGTGGATATCACGCCGACGCTGCTCGATATTTTGGGATTTCCGTATGACGAATCCAGATTTCAGGGGGAATCCGTCCTGCGTGGCACGCCGCGGCGAAAATACATTTTCACCATGGACGCCCACGGCGAATACATTTCAGCCATCAGCCCGAAGATGGACAAGGTCATCATCGGTTTCCACCAGAACTATTTCGGCGCATTCAACTTGGCCAAAGACCCCGGCGAAATATTTCCCCTCGACGAAAAGCGTCTTTGGCCGCAAGCCGAAGCCATCATCAAATTCCGCAATTACCAGTCGCAGATGATTGAGGATTACAATCAGGCCATCCTTGCCAGCCGGACATTTCCATCAGAAGAACACGGTCCCGAAAAATAAGAACTCGCGCCGTCCTGACCGCTTTGCGGAGCAGTTTCCCGCCTCCACTTCTCGCTTCTGTAAACAACGTCCGAATTTGCGCAGCCAATTTTCTCCTGTCGTGCTCAAACAGTGGTTGTGAGGCCGAATCGGTGTAAATGAGTTTTTTCCCGTCCGATTTTGTCATCCGTGCGTGAAATTCACGCATATGCGTGAATTTTTCACGCAAGCGGCCCAGGCAGGGGTGTTGGCGGGTTGATATTTTTTGCCTAATTCATTGTTTTCCTGGCAATTTTCAAGAATACGTCTTTGCCATCGAATTGGCACGGGCATTGCTGAAGGTCTTCCAGAGTTGGTGTTGACTGCGGGCGGGCTCGGTGTAGAGTTTGCCCCCTGTCACCCGAAAGAAACAACAACAACAAAACAGTAATAACCTATGAAACGCATTCTCAAACAGAAAAAGGGCTTCACGCTGATCGAGCTGCTCGTCGTGATCGCCATCATCGCCATTTTGGCGGCCATGCTGCTGCCGGCGCTTGCCGCCGCCAAGCGCAAGGCGCAGAAAATCAACTGCGTCAACAACCTCAAGCAGATCGGTCTCGCCTTCAGGATCTGGGAGGGTGACAACAGCGACAAATATCCCACGGCTTTAAGCTCGATGCAGGGCGGTGCCCAGGAATTCATTGCGTATGGCGGTAATACGAAAGCCGCCAATGTTTATAACGTGCCTTACGTTTTCTCATGCATGTCGAACGAGTTGTCCACGCCAAAAGTGGTGTATTGCCCATCGGACAGCACTCGCTCTATGAACTCGACCAACCCGTGCTTTAATGTTTCCGTCGCTGCCGGGACTGCGTCCGCATCCTTCTATAACATGAATTTGAGCTACTTCGTTTGCGGCGACGCATCCGATCAATATCCGCAGATGATTCTTGCTGGCGATCGCAATATCGGCACGGCGAGCAATATAGGGGCTGCTTGCACCGGCTCTTTACCGGCCAACGGCGGCGCTGCCTCTGCTCCCGTTATGACTGGCGCAGAAGATACGCTGGGGAGTATCGCTTCATCGCCCGTTACCAGTGGTAATCTGGCCTGGACTGCTAACGACATGCATCTTAAAGGCGGCAACCTTGGTCTGACGGATGGCAGTGTTGCATCAACAACCGTTTCAGCCATGCAATCGCAGTTCAATAATGCAACGAACGGTTATATTACGACTCTTATAATGTATAATTTCCCGCAATAAGTGGGATTTGGTTTGAGCGAACGAGGCATCCGCAAGGGTGCCTCGTTTTGCTTTTGCGCCCGAAACTTTTTTGTTGGAAACACCCCGCGATTTTTCGTTTCCAGCTGCTGTCGTCAATTCCCGAAAACAGAGCAGGTGCAGCCCACCATTCGCCTCACGTTGCCAGCCACCGATGCGCCGGTGTGGCGCATGGTGTTTTCTCGTCACATGAACGCTTCGTTCTCCAGTTATCGTCGTTTGACTTTTCTACCGGGTTCAACGCGTGGCCGCACAGACTGGTTTTGTGACAGTCATGGGAATTTTGCCTCAATATGGATTCATTTTTGGGGGGTGGGAAAGGCCTTTATTTGAATGTGGGATGGAAATCGTCAAGCAAAGCCATTTCCCCGGTTGTTCGGAGTCGGTCGGCTTGAAACCGAGATGTGCGCAAGGCGGCGCAATTGTTTTTATCTGTGAATGTTCCAAATCACGTCGGGATTCAATTTTTCGGCCCTGTTGGCATCGCTGTCATTGGGTGCGCCATTGGTGATGTAATTGTGGAAAAAGAATTCGGAGTGACCATCCATAAAAACTAGGTTGCCGCCACTGTTGTGTCTCATGGCAAAACGGTAGCTTCTCGAACAGGGAAAGATCCCGTTACGAGCATCGTCGCTCGTCCCCCCTGGCAGGTGTTCTGTGAGCGGGTTGAAAGTTTGTTCGGTCAATAAAACGGTTGCTGATGATTGCAGCACACTGGAAAGCTTCACCGTTTGCGGATAGGGCAGTTTTCCATAAAAGGTGGTGATTGGAGTGGTCGCTTTGAGGTCAATATTCATGCAATAACTGAAAACGCCATAGGCTCCGCCTTGCAGGAAAATGGCCGCTGACCCTCCATCGGTGGCGGCGGGACAATGCCATATTTTACCAATACCATTGCCGGGGAAGGGCAGCTTGTTGTAGTAATGCGCTCCCCCCGGCAGAGATTCATAATATGAAAGTGTATGATCTCCCACCAATTGCGGCAATGTGTTGAACCAGGCGGCGGGATCTTTTGGGCTTCCCGGACCGGTGGTTGCTCCGGTATCCACTCCATATGTGCCGCTGTCATCAGTGCCATCACGCGGTGTCATATCGTCGTTTTGTGCGGCATAGATTTGGAGTGCCAGACCCCATTGACGCAGAGTTGAAAGGCATTGGATGGTTTGCGCTTTTCGTTTGGTTGCGGCAAGCGCCGGAAGCAGCAGCGCCGCCAGAATGGCAATGATGGCGATGACGACCAGCAGCTCAATCAGCGTGAATGCGCCGTGCCTGGTGGCTGAACAATTCAGGCGTTTTTCTTCCGCACACCAAGCCGGAGCCGGGTTCCCATTTTCAACCGGGTGGTCACACATAAAACTTGCTGTAAATTCAACCATCAACTGCGCGCATCAATAAAGGCGCTCCGGCGTTAACCGGAGCGCCACTAATTTTTCCGTTTCGTGTTCGTTGCTATGGGCTGCTAATCCGGTAAAAACCGGTCGGCTGGTTTGTATTCAAGGTGTCTGAAAATGTGCCGTTCGTGGTGCTGAAAGTCAGACCCGTGGCAATCGGCGTCCATCGATTTGTAAAGGGCAGGGCGACATTCGTTGACCACCAGACAGAATAGGGGATGAAGGGCTGCGCGCTCCATTGGATGACTCCGGCGCTTCCGCCGCCGCTGCCGCCACCAGATGCACCCACCGGTGCGGACGGCCCCGCAACAATGTCTGAATAGGCGGACGGGTCAATTTCAAAGCCCGAACTGCGATCTGTGGCGGTGGCGGTGTTGTAGTAACCCAACGGGCCGGTGACCGTCCTCGCAAATTGCGGAACCGGCTTGCCAATGATGTTCACGTTGGCCGCATTCAGAAAGAAGGTGAATCCGCCGCCGTTGACATTGGTCATGATGTAGTTTCCGCTGGCAAAGTTGGTGCCAACACTATTGCCCGGAAAATAAACATTGGTCAGCGTGACCAGCGATCCTTCGAAATGCCGGATCACATTGGAAACGCTTACGAAGGCTCCGCTGCCATTGGTAAAGCTGAAGGGCAGCACGACCGGAGCCGGCAACGAGTTCGTGTGGCCTGTGACTGTCAGGCTGGTGGACGGATCGGAAGTGGACAGGTTAAGCTCAAGCAGGCTGTTAAACTGGCTAAGTGGCCCCGTGATTGTCACGATGTCGCCCTGTCGTGGCTGTATGTGTGTTCCACCGGCGACAAACACGCAAATGCCGCCCGAGCTGTCCTGAATGTAAAACTCTCCGTTGGCGGAGCCGGTGAACGGACCGCCATTGACGGTGCTGTCAGCGTTTGTCACCTCGCGGGTATAAACGACCGCGTTGGCAACCGTGTAATACGCCGTGGTGTTGGTTGGCAGGAAGAAGGCGGGGTCAACCAGGCCGCGCAAATAGTCAATGTTGACGGTCGTCGGCGTCAACAGGGTCAGCGTGTTGGTGAAACTGTTGGTGCTGCCGTAGCCATTGCTGATCAGACAATTATATTTGCCGAGCGTGCCGTTGCCGCTCTGGATGTTTCTAATGACCAGGCTGGGCGTGTTCGTGGTGGTGGGGTCCACGTTCGTGTTGGTGGGCGCGCCGCCGTTAAAGAGCCATGAGTAATTCATTGTCGGCGTGCCCTGCGCGACCACCGAAGTGGTCACGATTTTTCCGGCGTAAACCGCCTGGCTTGCAGGCTGCGTGATGATGATCGGCGGCCCGTTGGTGATCCACAACAGCACGGGGAGGTTGGTCACGGTTACGCCTGTGAAAACATTGCTGACGATGACGCCGTAATATCCGCTGTCCGGCAGGTCCGGCGATGAAAATGGCAGGACATTCGAGTTGCCGTTGGGATTGTCATAATCCACCCCATTCATCTGCCACCGGTAGTTGAAATCGGCCAGCCCTTGGCCGGCGGCGACGATGGACAACTGCGATGGGAAACCCACAAAATTCGTCACGCCTTGAAGGGGATAGACGATGCTCGGTTTTCCGGAATTGTAGGCCCAAACATTTGTGGCCGCCTCATTGTAGGTGGTGGCCACGACGAGATTCGAGACGGTCAAAAATCCACCAAAGCCCGTGGCCTGCCGGAAAGCAAAGTCATCCGCGATATTGTTGGTGGTCACGGCATAGGGTGTGTAGGCGTCACTGCTTTCAGCCTTGGTGTCGCTGGAAGAAACAGGGTCAACCCACAACGAGAGCGACCAATCGTTGACCGGATCCCAGAGCAGCACCACCTGATAATCCGTATTCAAGGCCAAATCCTGCCCGAAGACGGCGCTGGGAATTGAGCTGTTTGCCGCCGAGACACCGAGCCGGAATGTGCTCGGCAAATTGTTAAAAACATTGGTGGTGACGGGAGCCTGGTTTCCAGACAGCGCCCACAGCTTGCCTTCATAAAACGTCGTAGCGGCGGTGCCATATTTGAACATCGCAAAATAGGCCCCGTTTGCCGTCGGCAAATTGGTGAAGTTGACAATGAAACTGACATAAATCAACTGGTGAGCGTTGGTAAATGAACTGCCATTGGTGATGGCAAAAAGCCGGCCGCAATCGTCTTGGCGAGTGCCGCTCTGAATGCCCAGATAGGTGCTTGTGGTGCTGACCTCCAGCCGGTGGTTGTCCACAAACAAATCATTGCCGGAACCGCTGAATCTGATCCAGTTGGTGACCATCGTTGAACCGGTGCTGTTGGTGCCGGTCAAGATAACCGGGCCATTGGTGTAGTTGAATAATTCCTGCCAGATCACGTCGGCGCGCGCAGACGCGACTGCCAGAAATGAAAGGAGGACGAGTGTTGTTAGTTTTTTCATGGGTGAGTTTCGGTTTTAATTTTGAATGGTGGTGATGGCAAGAAATCTGACGAGCGTGAAACCGTTTTGAAACTGCCGGCGGGCATGAGACAACATTTTCCCCCGAACGGGCGATCCATCCCGTTTATTTCGACCTGCCGGGCGACTTCCCGAATAGAGCTGACCTTCTGTTTCATGTTCAATCGGTTTAACTCTGCGAACCTATTCTTTCTCCCATAAATTCCCGCCCCCGACAAGAAACTTTCAGGAAAGTTGTTCACAAATTCACAGAATTCACAAGTCTGGCACCAGCCCGTCACCGGTGCGTCACATCGTTTGCCGGGGCGGTGATTGGGTAAAGAGGATTGCAGTTCCAAATTCGCCATCGGTCAGTCAGCCACTGGCACGACCTTCGCAGTCAGACCTCCGAAAGCGGTTCGACCTCGCGCTCAATCTTCATCCACTGCCTTCACCGCCCATTCGGGATACGGTGTTTGCGGGCCTTTCATCGCGTGCCAGAGGATGCGGTTGAACACATCCTCCGGACACTGGTCTTCCTTGTCCAACGGAAGTTTGGCAGAAACCATCGCGTCCTTGCGCAATTGCGCGTCTCGAATTCCTTTTGCCGGCGGATTCATTTCATCCAGCGGCACGTTGTTGGTCGCGGCGTCGAATGCGGTGAAGTCCGGCTGGTTGGTGAAACAGTCGAACATCGGCGTGGCGGTGGCGTCCATCTGGTTCATCGGCGGCAGGCCGAGCATCAGCTCCATCGTGCGAAGCAGGCTGGTCTGGTTGTATTGCGTGTGGACAACCGCGCCGCGCCGGGTGTAGGCGCTGGCAACATAGGCCGTCGTGCGATAGCCGCTCACATGGTCCCAACCGTCCTGAGGATCGTCCTCCACGGCGAAGATGCAGGTGTTCGTCCAGAATTTCGAGTGGCTCACGGCCTCGACGACCCGGCCCATTGCGAGGTCGTTGTCGGCCACCATCGCCCCGGGCGTGGGGTAATTGGTTTTCGTCGCGCCCGTGTGGTCGTTGGGCAGCCAGAGGATGACGAGGTTCGGCAAATTGTCCGCCGCTTCAAATTGCTTCAGCGATTTGATGAATTGCGCCGCGCGCCACACATCCGGCACGGACAAGTCCCAGCCGACGGTGTTCGTCACGATGAACGGCCGCAGCGCCTCGATATCCGGTTCGCAGGCATAGTCAATGGCATTCGAGCCGCCGATGAAATCGTGCCAGGCGTCGAGAAAGGTGACGTTGGTGCTCCCGGAGCTTTTCCAATGCTTCGCGTCGGTGGTGAATTCGCCAAAATCCACGACCGTTTTGCCGTGCGCGAGCACGTCGTTCCAGATGAAGCCGGCGGGCGAATACGCCAGCGCGTCCTCGCCGCCCTCGCCGAAACCGCCGCTGGGATAGCTGCGCGGCCAGCCGGCAAATTCGCGCTCGACGTAATCCGTCGCGATGCCCGCGTCCGTCCATTGATGGCCGTCGGCACTCAGGATGCTGCAGCAATAGGTGTTGTCCAACAGGCAGAAATCGCGGACGAGCTTGTGTTCGTTCGGCGTGACGCGCTCGCCAAAAATGCACAAGTCTGCGCTGCCGTCCCCGTTGGTCACGTCGCCGAGCACCTGATCGTAGGAGCGGTTTTCCTTGATGATGTAAATCACGTGCGAAAACACACCCGGCTCGCCGGCGCGCTCCGGCACGGGCCGCGCCGGCTGATTTTCACGCGGCGGCAAATTGGCCTGCGCCAGCAGCGGATAGCGCATATTTGCCAGCGCGGTTTGCGTGTGATTGTCCAGTTGGTGTTGTGACGGCACGGGAATGATCGAAAGCGAGCCGGTGTATTGTTTCGTGTTGAAACCAGAGCCTTTGCCCAATCCTTTTTTGGCCGGTTCCATTTTTGTGGCAATGTCCTTGAGGTTGGCGACACAGATTTTTTTGTCGCGTGCATCAAATGCAACCGCCGCCGGAAACCAGCCGGTGGGAATCAAGCCGAGCAGTTTGGACGCGCCCGGTTTGAATTGGAAGACGGCCACGGCGTTCTGCGTGCCGTTGCAAACGAACAGCCTTTTGCCGGATTTGTCAAATGCCACCGCGTTGGGCTGCGCGCCGAACAAATCAGCCGGATTCCGTCGCGCGCAAATCGTCTCCACGACCTTGTCGGTGCGGGTGTCAATGACGCTCAAGGTGTCGCTGCCCGCGTTCGCCACGACGAGGAATTTTCGGTTCGGCGACAGGGCCATCGCGCTGGCGCGCAGGCCGGTCACGATTTCTTTTTGATTTGTGCCGGCAAGATCAATCACCGAGACCGAGCCTTCGCTGGCGATGCTGCGGTCGTCCACGCGCACCCGTGTGTCCAATCCCGCCGGGCCGGTCAAACTGTTCGCGTCCGGCCGGCGTCCGCCCCAATTGCTGACGTAGATTTTGTTTCCGCAAAGCGTCACATCGAACGGCGCGATGCCGACATCCCACGTCCGCAACATTTTCCCGTTCGCGGCGTCGAGTTCGAGCAGCCGGTTGGAAAGATTTCCCGCGATGTAAATCTTTTTCCCGTTGCGCGAAACCGCGATGCCCGCGGGAATGTCATTCGTGCGGCGGGGAGCTTTCACGCTTGGCAGGCCGATTGAAAACAGTGGTAAAATATCGCCGCGTTTCCCGATGGTGAATACCTTGATGTCGCCATTGACGTTGGAAAGATAAGCGCGCGAGCCATCGGGCGAAAACGCAAGGCCGGTGAAACTCAATTTCGCCTGTTGATTCGTGCCGATAATGCCGTCAGCCAGCGCCGGCATGGGTTGTGCCACGTCCGCTGGGAACGGGACGCGTTGCGAAATGGCTCCGGTTTCGGGATTGATGACGACAAGCTCGCGTGTCAGCCCCGCCGTCACGAGGGTTTTCCCATCGGGACTCAACGCGAGGGCGTTCGGCCTCATGCGCGGCAATTCAACTTGAATTCCAGCCGGCGCTACCAGCTGATTGACCGGCGTGACCAGGCCGTTTGTGCCGGGGCCGACAGCGGCCGTCGTGGCGTCAAAGTCCTCTGCGAAAATTCGTTGAAAGACGAAACCGGCAAACACGATCAATCCGAAACGGATTAAAAAACTTCGATTCATGGCCAGCAAGAATGCCCGCAAAGCGCTTGCGGCGGCAAGTCACGTTCCGGTGAATTTTTTGTATTCACGCCAAATCAAGTCGTTGAAGCCGTAATGCTCCCGGCGCGACACATGGCTTGCGCCCGATGGGCTGAAAGCGCATTCTTTTCACCGCAAAACAATCAAATGGCCATGAAAAATCTTTTTTGGATCCTGCCTTTCGCGCTTGCCACCAGCCTGTGCGCCGCGCCCAAGACCAATCCGTCCGGCGCCGACACCAATGCGCCGTCCGCCGAGAAAAACGAGGCGGTCGTCATTCCCGACGCCACGCACAAGCCCGTCTTCACCACCAATACCGTCGCCATCGCCGGCCAGCAAGTCACTTACATCGCCGAGACCGGCATGTTGCCGATTCTCGCGCCCACCGGTTCCGTGCGCGCGTCGGTTTTTTACGTCGCCTACACCCGCGCCGATGAAACCAACAAGGCCGTGCGACCGGTCACGTTCTGCTTCAATGGCGGTCCCGGCTCGTCGTCCGTGTGGCTGCACCTCGGCGCATTCGGGCCGCGCCGCGTGAAGATGAACGCAGACGGCACATTGCCTCCGCCGCCGTTCGGCCTGACGGACAACGAGTATTCCATTCTCGACGGCAGCGACCTGGTGTTCATTGACCCGGTGGCCACCGGCTTCAGCCGTCCGGCGAAGGATCAGAAGTCCGATGAATTTTTCGGCAATTCCGCCGACTTGGATTCCGTCGGCGAATTTATCCGGCTCTGGACGACGCGGCACGACCGCTGGCTCTCGCCGAAATATCTCTGCGGCGAAAGCTACGGCGTCTTCCGCGCCGCCGGGCTGGCCGGCCACTTGAGTTCGCGCTATGGAATGTATTTGAACGGCCTCATTCTCGTCTCCGGCGTCCTGGACTTCGCGACCATTTATGACAATCCGGGCAACGACGTGCCATATCCACTTTATCTGCCGGCCTACACGGCGGCGGCGCATTTCCACAAAAAATTGCCGGCGGATTTGCAGGCCGATCTGCCGAAGGCGCTGGCCGAGGCGCGCGCATTTGCCAGGGGCGAATACGCCGCCGCGCTGCAACGGGGCAGTTCGCTCTCCGCCGACGAGCATAAAAAAATCGCCGCCGAACTCGCGCGGCTCACCGGCCTGAAACCGGCCGTCATCGAGGACAACCATCTGCGGATTGACGAGGGCGTGTTTCGCCGGCAACTGCTGCACGACGAGGGGCTGATTCTTGGCGCCTACGACGCGCGCATCACCGGCCGCGACGACGACCCGGCGTCGCCGAACCCGGATTTTGATCCGGCGGACGCGGCGGTGATGGGGCCGTTTTCCGCCGCGATGAATTCCTACGTGCGCGGCGAATTGAAATTCGAGGACGATCTGCCCTACGAGCTGCTTGCCGGCGTCCAACCGTGGAATTACGGCTCGCGCAACACCTACGCCAGCGCGGGCGACCAGCTCGCCTCAATCATGAACCAGAATCCCTACATGAGAATCCTCGTCATTGGCGGACGTTGCGATCTGGTCTGCCCGATTGACACGGTGCATTATGCGCTCGACCACATGCAGATTGATCCGGCCTACCGCACCAACATCACCTATGCCGAGTTCGACGCCGGCCACATGATGTATATCAACCTGCCGGATCTGAAGAAACTGCACCAGACGGTGGAGGATTTCTTGAAATGACTAATGACTAAATCCTAATGACTAAAAATTTCCAATGACCAATTCCTAAAACCCGCCGTGCAGTCACCTTGTCGTCATTCAGTTTTCGTCATTCTTCAGTCATTGGTCATTATGGTTTAGTCATTCGCCGCAGGCGTCATTCATGCACATGAATCAACGTCTTGATGGCGCGATTGCCCGCGGCCATTGACTTGAACAGCTCCGGCAGTTTCGTCAATGGACATTCGCCGTCCACGAAATCGTCCCCCCGGATGACGCCCGCCTCGATGAATTCCAGCGCCCGGCGGATGGCGCGCGGTGTATGATGGAAACTCGCCAGCAACGTGAGGTCGGAGTAATGGATGAACGAGGTGTCCAGCGTGACGGTCGTGCCAGCCGGGCAGCCCCCAAAAAAATTCACCGTGCCGCCCTTGCGCACCAGCCGCACACTCGCCTCCCACGTTTCGGGCCGGCCCACCGCTTCAATCACCACGTCAAAATGCGCCTTCGTCGCCGCACGGATTTTTGCGGGCAGATTCCACCCGTCGCCGATGTCAATCGCCTGATTGGCGCCCATTCGCCGCGCCGCCTCCAGCCGCACCGCGTGCCGTCCGGCCATTGTCACATCGCAGCCGAGATGTCTGGCCAGCGCGGTGAACATCAGGCCGATCGGTCCCGCGCCGATGACGAGCACTTGCTGCCCGGCGCGCAATTTCGTGTCGTCCACGCCCTGCACGACGCACGCCAGCGGTTCCGTGAGCGCGGCGTCGGCCAAAGCCGTTTCCGGCTTGAGACGCAGGAGGTTTTTTTGAACGAGCCGCGCTGGCACGACGATGGACTCGGCATAGGCGCCGTTGAGAAACTGCAAATCGTCGCAAATGTTTTCCTGGCCGGCCTTGCAGTAAAAGCAGTTGCCGCAAGGCGCGGAATTGGCCGGAACCACGCGGTCGCCGGTTTTCCATCCCAGCTCCGAACCGCCGTCGCCCAGCTCCGAAATGACGCCCGCCAGCTCGTGGCCGAAAACGGCGGGCGGCACGATCATCTTCGCGTGATAGCCGCGTTTGAACACCTTGAGGTCGGTGCCGCAGGTCAACGCGGCCCCGATCTGGATGCGGACTTCGCCGGATTTCAGCGGCGGCGGCGCGACATCTTCAATCCGGATAAGTTCTTTCCCCTGCAAAATTGCGGCTTTCACGCGCACAGTTTATAACCGCGCGCTGTCGCTGCAAACTTTACTTTGTATGGCGCACCGGCGGCGCCTTCACGAAATTCGTCTCCCGCAGGTAAATCGGCTCCAGCCCTTCGCCCGGGGTGAAGTCGCTCCGGCGGCCGGCCAGTTCCGCCAACACCGCCGCGCGCGGAAAAATCAACCGTCCGCCGGGAAACCATTTTGTCACCTCCGGCCCGACGAGCATTTCGCCTCCCGCCGCGCGCGATTCGACTTCCGCCTTCGTCATGATTTTCAGCGGTGCAATTTCCCGCCAGCCGTCCACGGTGATTTCATGCGTTGCCAGATAAAATTCATTCCGCTGCGCGTCAATCACCACGTTCACGCGGCCCGGGATTTTTTCCGCGTGCGCCTGTGCCGCGATGGTTTCCACGCTGCTCACGCCCAGCAGCTTCACGCCGCGCGCCAATTGCCAGCCCTGCGCCAGCGAGATCGCCGCGCGAATGCCGGTGTAGGAACCGGGGCCGAGGCCGACGGCCAGCACGTCAATCTGTTCGCGCTCGATTTTCGCCCCGGTCAGGGCCTGCTCAATCATTCCGAAGGCGTTCGTTCCGCGCCCGCCGGTTTCGACGACCTCGGCGGCGATGGCCAGTCCGTCCGTCCGCAAAACGGCCACGCTCCGTTGCGGCGACGAAAATTCAAGCGCTAGGATTGTCATAAATAATTTTCCGTTCCGTTTCGCCGGCAATTTCAATCTTCACATTTTTGAAATCCGCAATCCGCAATCCGCAATCCGCAATCCGTTCGGCCCATTCCACCACCGCCACGCCGTCCGGCTGGAAAAATTCCTCCAGCCCGGCGGACAAAATCTGCGCGCCCGTTTCCAGCCGGTATAAATCCAGGTGGAACAGCCGCAGCCGCCCGCCGGTGTATTCGTTCACGAGCGTGAACGTCGGCGAATGCACCCGAGCCGTGACGCCGAGTCCGCGCGCGAGGCCCTTCACCAGTTGCGTCTTGCCCGCGCCCAGCTCGCCGGACAGCGCGACGACCAGGCCGCGCTGCGCCGCGCGGCCCCAGCTCTCGCCGAGCGATTCGGTCTCCGCCGGGCTATGTGAAATAAATGCATTCATAGTGGCATAGGCATCTTGCCTGTGCGATTCGGCCGAAGAAAGACACAGGCTGGAAGCCTGTGCCACTTTCTATGCGAAATGAACGTAGCCATGGGCGTTCAGCTTTTGCGCGCCGGTCTTGTCGCGAAGGATGACGCCATCACCCGCGACGACTTTCCCGATGCAGCTCAATTTCAATTTCGGAAACTTTTTCTTCCAGGCGTCCAGCAGCTTCACCGCGTCGCGGCTGGCGACCGTGAACAGCAATTCAAAATCCTCGCCGTCCGTCAGCGCGGCGGCAAGCGCCGGTTTGGCGGACGAGCCTTTTTGCGCCTGCAATTTCGACGCGCGGGAAACCGGGATTGCCGATTTCAGCAGTTCCGCGCCGGTGCCGCTGGCCTTCAAAATGTGCCGCAAATCGCCGGCCAGCCCGTCGCTCAAGTCAATCATCGCGTGGATGGAAAAATGTTCCGCCAGCCAGCGCGCCTCGTCGAGCCGCGGCTCGAATTCCAGGTGTTTTCCCGCCAGCGAACCGCCGAGTTCGCCGGTCACAAAAATCGCGTCGCCGGTTTTCGCGCCGCTGCGCGGAACCTGTTTCCCCCGCGCGACGGTTCCGAGCAGCGCAACGGAAATGAAAATGCGCCCCGGATTGGTCGTCGTTTCGCCGCCGACAACCGCCACGCCGGTTTTTTCCGCCAACGCGTTCAGGCCGTCGTAGATTTTTGACACAAACTCCGGATCGAATTTTTCCGGCAGGCCGAGGGTGACAAGCGCGGCGACCGGCGTGCCGGCCATCGCCGCGATGTCGCTCAGGCACCGCGCCAGCGCCTTGCGGCCGGTTTTTTCCGGCGGCGTGTCTTTCGTGAAATGGATTCCTTCCACCACCGCGTCGGTCTTGAACAAAACCAGCCGGTCCGCCGCGCCCAAATCCAGCACGGCGCAATCATCGCCCGCGCCGGTCACGACGCTTTGGTTCGTCGGCAGCGATTTTGTCAGGCGCGCGATGAGATCAAATTCGTTCATTTCATTTTTGCGACAGCAGAATGACGAGATTCGCGGCGTTGAACAGGCTGTGCGCCGCGATGGGCGCAAGCAGGTTGTCGGTTTTCTCGTAAAGCCAGATCAGCGCCAGCGCCAGCACGAACAGCGGCGCGAAAATCGCCGCGTCCAGATGGATGGCCGCGAACAAGAAGCTCGTGCCGAACAGCGCCAGCCGCGGCCAGCCGAGCTGTTTGACGAACGGATACAACATTCCGCGGAAAATGAATTCCTCCGCCACCGGCGCGAGCACGACGGCGAAAAATCCGAGATAGACGCGCAGCTCCGGCGATTTCGCGTCCGTGAGCAGACGCACGGCGGCCTCGTTTTCCGGCGGCCAGCCGATTTTTTCCAGCAGCGCGGCCGACCCGTTTTCCAACAGCAGCGCGGCGGGCAGAATTACAATCGCGACTGCCAGCGCCACGAGCAGCGCGTGCGGCAGGTTGTTCTTTCGCAGGCCAAAGGCGTCGCGCCAGTCCGTTTGATGCTGCCGCAGAAAGATCCAGATGAGCAGCCAGGCCGCGCCTTGAAAACTCAGGGTGGCCAGCAGCACCGTGCCAAAACCGTCCGGCGATTTGAACACGGCGAAGCCGGCCTTTTGCAGGAGCCCGACGAGGGTCAGGCCGGCGGCAAGGCAGACAGATTGCGCCGCGCAAAACAGCATCACGGCCTCCGCGCGCCACGGTTTTTCCGACAACATGACGCCAGCCTAGCGCAGCCGCGCGCGGGTGACGACGCAAAATTATTCGCGGCGGACCGGATTATGAGGCAGAGTTTTGCGATGTCGGCCAAACACACCAACCGTCTGGCAAGGGAGAAATCGCCGTATCTGCTCCAGCACGCGCACAATCCCGTGGACTGGTTTGCGTGGAATGACGAGGCGTTTGCCCGGGCGCGCGCGGAGAACAAGCCGGTTCTTTTGAGCGTCGGCTATTCGACCTGCCACTGGTGCCATGTGATGGAGCGCGAGTCGTTCGAGGACGAGCGCGTCGGGAAATATCTCAACGAACATTTTGTCAGCATCAAGGTGGATCGCGAGGAGCGGCCGGACGTGGACAAGATTTACATGGCCTTCGTGCAGGCGACAACCGGCTCCGGCGGCTGGCCAATGAATGTTTTTCTCACGCCGGAGCTGAAGCCGTTTTTCGGCGGCACCTATTTCCCGCCGGACGCGCGCCACGACCGGCCGGGCTTTTTGCAATTGCTCCGGCAAATCAGCCAGCTCTGGCAGGAGCGAAAAAGTGAAATCGCCGCGTCCGCCGGGGAAATCCATGCGCGGCTCGAGGCGCTTGCGGAAAATTCCGCCGGATCAAATCTGCCGTTGACGGCGGACGTTTTGAAAAATGCGGCGGAAATGTTCAAATCAAGCTGCGACGCGGTTCACGGCGGATTTGGCGGCGCGCCGAAATTTCCACAGCCGGGCATTCCCTCGTTTTTGCTGCGCTGCGCGAAACGGTTCCGTGACGACGAGGCTGCGCGGCTGGTTTTGCACACCTGCGAATGCATGGCCGCCGGTGGCATTCACGACCAGCTTGGCGGCGGTTATGCGCGCTATTCCGTGGATGCCGGATGGCTCGTGCCGCATTTCGAGAAGATGCTCTACGACAATGCCCAGCTCGCGCAGCTTTATCTCGACGCCTTTCTCGTCAGCGGCGACGCGCGCCACGCGGACGTTGCGCGCGACATTCTCGATTACGTTTTGCGCGACATGACCCATCCCGGCGGCGGATTTTTCTCCGCCGAGGACGCCGACAGCGAGGGCCACGAGGGGAAATTTTACTGCTGGACGAAGGACGAGCTTTCCAGGCTGCTCACCGTCGAGGAATTCAACGTTGCCGCGCAGTTTTTCGGCATCACCGCCGAGGGCAATTTTTTGGACCACAGCCACCCGGAGCCATTGGCCGGACAAAATGTCTTGAGCGTCGTGAATCCGGACGTGCCGTCGGACGATTTGCCTTTGCTGCAATCGGCCAAAAGAAAAATGCTCGCCGCGCGCGCGAAACGCATCCGTCCGCATCTGGACGACAAGATTCTCGCGTCATGGAACGGTCTGATGCTCGGCGCGTTTGCGCGGGCGTCCGCCGTTTTGGGCGATGGAAAATACCGCGCGGCAGCGGAGAAAAATTTGCGGTTCATTCAGGAGAAATTGTGGCAGCCGCCGCAAGGTGGGGCGGGCAGTCCTCTGCCCGCCGCCGGCGCGCACGGAGTGACACGCCCTACCGGAACGCTTTTCCACCGGTGGCGCGACGGCGAGCGGGACAACGTGCAATTGCTCGAAGCTTACGCATTTCTGCTTTCCGGCGCGATCGAGCTTTACGAGGCCACGCTCGGACCGGCGCATCTGGATTTTGCGATTGAACTGGCCGATTCCATGCTCGCCCAATTTTACGATTCGGAAAACGGCGGCTTCTGGCAGAGCGCAAAGGGCGCGGAGGATTTGATCCTGCGGATGAAGGACGATTACGACGGCGCGGTGCCGAGCGGCAATTCCGTCGCCGCGCTCGCGCTGCTGAAACTTGGTGCCATCACCGGGCGGAAGGATTTCGCCGGAGCCGCCGGAAAAACTTTGCGGCTGTTTGCCGGCCGGCTGCGGGATTTTCCGCAGGCGATGCCGTTCATGCTGCAGGCGCTGGATTTCTCGTTGCAGGAGCCGGTGCGTCTGGTGATTGCCGGCGGGGATGATTCGCCGGCATTCCAGGAATTGCTCCGCGCGGCTCACTCGGTTTATCAGCCGAACAAGATTGTTTTGGGCAACACTGGAGCCGTCGGGGAATTTGAACGGATGCTGCCGTTGAAAAACGGGCCGGTGGTTTACCTTTGCACCGGCAATTCGTGTCAGCCACCGACGGGTAACGCGGCGGCGGTGGTGAAAATGCTGGAATAAGCTCCTTTACACCGCGCTGTCGCCCTGTTCCTCGGTGCGGATGCGGAAGGCGTCGTCAATGCTCCAGACAAAAACCTTGCCGTCGCCGATCTTGCCGGTCTTGGCCGCCTTGATGATGGCCTGAACGGCCTGCGCCGCGAGATTGTCCGGCAGGACGCTTTCGATTTTTATCTTCGGCAGGAAATCCACGGTGTATTCGCTGCCGCGATAAATCTCGGTGTGTCCCTTCTGCCGCCCGAAGCCCTTGACCTCGGTGACGGTCATGCCCTGGATGCCGATTTCGTTCAGAGCGGTTTTGACGTCGTTCAACTTGAACGGCTTGATGATGGCCTCGATTTTTTTCATAAAACGTCAGGGTGTCGGGTTGTTATTCGGTGTAGGCGCGTTCGCCATGCTGCGTGAGGTCCAGGCCGGCGTCCTCGTCCTCAACATCCACGCGCAGGCCGATCAGCTTGTCCACCAGCTTGAGGAGGATGAACGTCACGCCGCCCGCAAAAACCGCCGTGAAGATGACCCCGATGGCCTGGTTGAAAAATTGCGCGGTGCCGCCCGCGAGCGAGACGGCGATGCCGTTGGCGTGGAAGGTGGAGGCAATCGCGGGATTCACGGCCGCGCTCGCCAGAAAACCGAGCATCAACATGCCCGTCATGCTGCCGATGCCGTGGACGCCAAACACGTCCAGTGAATCGTCGTAGGCAAACCGCATTTTCAATTTCGTCACCGCAAAATAGCAGATGATGCCCGCGGCCAGCCCGATGCAAAACGCCGCCGGCACGGAGACAAATCCCGACGCGGGCGTGACGGTGGCCAGTCCCGCGACCATGCCGGAGGCCGCGCCGAGCACGCTGGGCCGGCCCTTGTGCAGCCATTCGGTCACCGCCCAGCTCAACGCGGCGGCGGCGGCGGAAAAATGCGTCGCGGCGAACGCGCTGGTGGCGAGCGTCCCGGCGTTCAGCGCGCTGCCGGCGTTGAACCCGAACCAGCCGACCCAGAGCAATCCCGCCCCGATGAGGCTCAGGACGACGTTGTGCGGCAGCATCGGTTCCTGCGGATAGCCGCTGCGCCTGCCGAGCACAATCGCGCAGACCAGCGCCGAAACACCGGAGCTGATGTGGACGACCGTGCCGCCCGCGAAATCCAGCACCGGGATTTTTCCGCCGAGCGTCCAGTTGAAAAAGCCGCCCGTGCCCCAGACCATGTGGCACAGCGGAAAATAAACGACCGTGACCCAGAGCACCGTGAACAGGACGTAAGCCTTGAACTTGATCCGCTCCGCGACCGCGCCGCTGATGAGCGCGGGCGTGATGATGGCGAACATCATTTGAAACAGCATGAAAGTCTGCTGCGGCACCGTGGCCGAGTAATCCCCGTTGGGCGCGCCGCCGACGCCCTTGAGCAGAAAATAGGTCAGCGGATTTCCGACGAACGCGTTGCCCGGGGCGAACGCCATGCTGTAGCCGAACAGCATCCACAGCGCCGAGACCAGCGCCATGAGAATCAGGCTGTGCATCATCGTGGACAGGACGTTTTTGCTGCGCACCAGCCCGCCGTAAAACAGAATCAGCCCCGGCGCGGTCATCATCAGCACCAGCGCGCAGCTGGCGAGCATCCAGGCGTTGTCGCCGTTGTTGATGACCGGTGCGGCGGCTTGCGACGCCTGTTCGAGCCGGGCCACGCGTTGTTCCAGCGAGGGGTCGGCGGCGTTGGCCGGGGTGGTCGCAAATCCCAGCAGAACGCAGGCGATTGGCAAAAGCAGAAGCAGCCGGGCGAATTTCACAAAGTTACGCGGGGATTTCATGGCAATCGGATTTGTTTTTTGCAGGCGATCGAACCGGTCAATTTGACATTGTTGTAAAAAATTATCTGCCATTTACGCGCGGCCGACCGGAAAAACACCGCTGCCGGGCGGTGGCAGACATCATTGTTGATGGACGAAAGCTTGAAGCAAACGGATAAATAAAGCCAGCCGGATTTTGCCAATCCCTTATCAAATTTTAACCGCCCAGGCGCCGCCGGCCTGCGCTGGCAGCGGGCGGAAAAGGCCGGCAAATTTAATGGTTCTCTTCCCGCCGTTCCCGGTGCTCCCGGTGCGGCGGCTGAAGTTTGTGCAGGGCGCGGCGCAGCGATTCCAGCTCGCGTTCGTCCGTGAACTTCTGGTGCTCGGCCAGTTCCACCAGCCGCAAAACCTCCTCCATTTGCTCCAGCGACTGCTCCAGCGATTCGACGATGTGTCTGACTTCCCCGACAATCTGGCCGATGGCCGAACCGTCGGGTTGGACGGCGTGCGCGACGCGCGCGACCGGAGCCGGCGCTGAAACCGGTGCTGAAATCACGGCGGGAGCCGGCGGCTGAATTCTCTGCTTTGACGGCACGGGACGCACCGGCATCTCTTCGCGCAGCCGAATTGGCGGTTCGGGTTCGATCCGTTTTGCCGGTGATTCCGCCGGTGTTGACGGTTCGGAAAAAGGATCAGCCGGCGCGGGCGCGGGGATTCCTTCAACCGGCGCGGCTGGCGGCTGTTGACGCGGACCCCGGCTGCGGCCGCGCCCGCCGCGACGGCCCCGGCGGCGCGGGCCAGGACCTTTTACCTGCGCAGGACGGCTCAATTCTTCCGGCTGTTGTTCCTCAGACATTAAAACGAGCATGACGACTTGGCGGGCAAATGCAAACCCAATCTGACGCCAAACGCAGTGCCAGCAAGGACTCCCGGCGTGGAGCGCACCCATTTGTGCGGATGAAAACCGGAACGGACGGCGCGCAATGTCCCGCAGGCTTCGCGCCTATTTTTTAACAAACAGCGCAAGCGACGCCGTGAAACCGTGGAGATAATTTTTCCCGCCGACGGGGCCGATCTCGCCGTTGCAGAAAAAACCGGCAAGGCCGAGCGGTCCGAGCCGTTCCTGCACCATTTCGGCGTCGTGGCTCGCGCGGCCAAACAGGTGTTTGCCGCGCCCGTTGCAGCAGCAGAGGCAGCCGCCGTAAATCGTCGCGCCGCCGAGCTGCGTCCTGGCGCTGGTGAGCATTTCGTTCATGTCCTCGGTCGCCGCCGCCGCGTCGCGCCGCTGGAATTGCATCATCTGCCCCATGCGCGGCAGCGCGCCCACGGCCAGCACGCCGGACTGCGGGTCGCCGCCGATGAGATTGCGCACGAGAAAATCGCCGCGGTGAAAATCTTCGCGGTATTCGTTCACGACCAGGCCGATGAGCAGGTTGTTATGCGTCTTGCGTTGTTCGTCGGGCGAAAGTTTTTGAAAAGTCTCGTTCAGCACGGCGTAGGCGGGCCGGTTGGCAATCTGGTGGATCAGATTTTTTTCCACGCGCGTGAGCGTCCAGCTTTCGCCGATGGGCGTGCAGCCCTGCGAAATGACGCCCTCCAGCTTCACGTCACCGCCGACGGAAATCGCCACGCCGCCGTCCTCGAACACGTCGCCATTCAGATAAACCTGCGCCGTCTGCTGGTTGAGCGCGCCGCTGGCCAGGCCGCCAAACGCGGGCAGCGGCGCGTAAGCCTCGTTCCACGAGCGGATCCAGCTTTCCGAGTCCAGATGAAACGGGTCAATGAAAACGAGCCAGCCGTTCGTGCGCGCCGGTTCGACGCCGGTTTCCTGATGCCAGTAGCCCGATTCGCCGGATTGCTCGACCTGTTCCTGCGTGAAGCGAAAACCCGTCAACTCCGCGCCGGGCAGCGAGTAGAGCGCGAGCACAAGCCCGGGCGCGTCCTCGATTTCCTGCGCCCCGGCGATCAGCCCGGCGCCCGAACAGCCGGCGAGCAGCGGGATCCGGGCGTGGACGCGCAGAATCTCCAGCGCCTGCCGGGCGAACGGGAACATTTTGGGCGACATGAAAACCAGGCCGAGCGAAACCCGCGGCGCGGGCAGTTGCCGCCGCAGGTTTTCCGCCCAGTCCCGCAGGCCGGTTTCATCAAACCCGCCCGGCCAGTGCGCCGCGATGGAAAATTCTTCGTTCACAATGCTACCTCAACCATGCCACAACTTTCTCGCCGGACCAAATCGCCTTCACTGGCTGGCGTTCGCGCGCGGCAGCGGCGCGTCTGCCGCTCACCAGGATTTCGGCGGCCAGCGGGCGCGTGTTGTAATTGCCGGCCATGACAAAACCATAAGCCCCCGCGCTCAAAAGCGCGAGATAATCGCCCTCGCCGACTTTCAGCAGCGGCCGGTCCTTGCAAAAATAATCCCCCGATTCACAAATCGGCCCGACCACGTCGGACTTGAGCATTGAATTGCCCCGGCGCGCGAGCGGCACGATTTCGTGATAGGCGTCATAAAACGCGGGACGAATCAGGTCATTCATCGCGGCGTCCACAATGACAAAATTCTTCCGGCCCGTGCGTTTCACATATTCGACGCGCGTGACGAGAATGCCCGCGTTGCCGACGATGAACCGGCCCGGCTCGATCAAAATTTTCAACCCCCGCGTGCGCAGCAGCGGCGCCAGCCGCGCGGCGTATTTTTGCGGCGTCAGGATGTCCTTCGCCGGGGCGGTTTTCCACCACGCCGCCGTTCCGCTGGCGAGCGCGGGTTCATAAACAATTCCCAGTCCGCCGCCGAGGCTGAAAAATTCCAGGCCGTGTTTCGCCTTCAATTTTTGCACCAGCGGCAGGACTTTTTTCACCGCCTGTTCAAACGGGGTCGTCTCGGTGATCTGCGAGCCGATGTGCATCTGCAATCCGCGCAGCCGCAGGTTTTTCAATTTGCCGGCGCGGGCGTAAACGCCCTCGACCTGCTCGAACTGGACGCCGAATTTGTTCTCGTAGGTGCCGGTGGTGATTTTCGCGTGGGTGTGGGCATCCACGCCGGGATTCACGCGCACGGCGACGGGCGCGATTTTTTTCAGGCGTGCGGCGACGCGGTTGATGCGCAGCAATTCCGGCTCGCTCTCCGCGTTGAAGGAATAAATCCCCCGGCGCAGGGCGAATTCAATTTCCGCCTCCGTTTTTCCCACGCCGGCGAAAACGCACCGGCGCGGGTCGCCACCCGCCGCGATGACGCGCTGCAATTCGCCGCCGCTCACGATGTCAAAGCCGCTGCCGAGACCGGCCAGAACGCGCAGGACGGAAAGATTTGAATTCGCCTTCATTGCGAAGCAAACCAGGTGGTCCAGCGGCGTCAGCGCCCGGTCCAGCTTTTGGAAATGCTCCGTCAACGTGCGCTGCGAATAGACATAAAGCGGCGTGCCGAACTTGCGCGCGAGCGACTCGATGGAGACGCCCTCGCAAAAAAGCCGGTTGCCGGAGTAATGAAAATCGTGCATGACGCCTGAAGTTTAGGGTTCGGAGGTGAAAGTTCAAGGTTGCTAAACAAAAAACCCGCCGGAAAAAATCCGGCGGGCGCGGTCGAAAAAAGATTTCAAGGCTCGGCGAGAATTGCGGCGCGCGCCTTTTGGTATTCATCCGGCGAAATCTGGTTGGCCATGTATTTCGCCAGCAGGGTCTGCAATTCCGCCTCTTTCTGCGCCGAAACGGGAACCGGCGGCGCTTCAATCGGCTTCAGGCCCAGCGACTTTCCGGCATAATCCGCATCGGCTGGCGGCACCGGTTTGACAGCGGGCGCGACCGCTGGCGCGACGGGTTTTGCGGTCGGTGTGGCGACAACAGCCTGCGGTGGTGTTGCTGTGGGCTGCTGATTTGCCGGGGGAGTTGCCACAGGAATTGTTTGCTGCGGCGGCACGGGAGCAAAAACAACCGGGGCTGCTGGTGCGGTCGTTGGGATGGATTTCGCTTTTGCGGCGGCTGCAGCCTGCTTCTTCGCCTTCAAATCGGCGGCGGCCTGCTGCGCATCCAGTTTGGCCTTGGCTTTGGCCTGCGTCTTGGCGGCGGCCTCGTCGGCAGCCTTTTGTTTCGCGGCTTTTGCGTCCGCCTCTTTCTGGGCTTTCAGCTCGGCGGCGACCTGCTGCGCATCCAACTTGGCCTTGGCTTTGGCCTGTGCCTTGGCGGCGGCTTCGTCGGCAGCCTTCTGCTTTGCGGCTTTTGCGTCCGCTTCCTTCTGGGCCTTCAGCTCGGCGGCGGCCATATCTGCTTCCTGTTTGGCTCTGGCCTTGGCGGCGGCTTTTTCCGCCTTGGAAGCCGGCGGGTTGACCGGCGTCATCACCGCATTTTCAGTTGCAGCGGGTGCTGGCTTCCCCGTTGGCGCGGCGTTTGTCGGCTGGCTGGCCTGCTCCTGCCTGGCGCCGGAAGCCGTCACCACGATGGCCGGCGGGGTGGCATTGGCCGGTTTGTTTTGCTGCGCGTCCAGCTCGGACATTTTTTCCATCAATGCCGCGCGCGCCGCGGCCTGCGCCGGATTGTCCTGCGCGCGAACAGTGATTCCCCCCCAAAAAAACGCCGTCGCGCAAACGGCTGACAACAACTTGGAAATTTGCATGGCGTTTTCTTACGCCAATTCATCGCCGGATGCAACTGCTTTTCCGCCGGACGGGAACAGCCGCCGCCATACAAACGGCAGCGGACTGGCCAGCATCGAGCGCAGCAGGATGCCGCGAACCTCGCCGCGCGACACCTTCACGCGCTTCCGCAAATCCATCACGTTCGCCGCGCGCAGCTTTTGAATCGTCTTCACACCGAGCAAAATCGGCCACGCGCACGCCAGGCGCACGCGGAACTGGCCGAACGGCAGCGTATTCGTGTAATTCCAGCCCGCGCGCAAATGCGACTGCGCCTCGTCCAGATACCGGTGATAAAACGGCAGGAACTTCGCCTCGTTGACCGGCGAGAGCAGGGTTTCCGGAAACAATTTCGCCGGCTCCAGTTTTTGCATCGGCAGATAGCAGCGGCCTTTTTTCAAATCCGCCGGCAGGTCGCGCAGGATGTTCACCAGTTGCAGCCCCTTGCCGAAGCGGATGCCGTCGGCGATGAATTGCTTTTCATCCAGTTGCGCGGCCGGAAACAGATGCGCGCGGCAAATTTTCGTCCAGAACCCGCCCACGCAGCCGGCCACGCGGTGGGTGTAATCGTCCAGCTCGGCATCAGTTTCCAGCGCGATGATTTTGTCGGCGGACGAACCGGCGAACCGTCGTAAATCCAGTTCCTGCCCGCTGGTGATGGTGGCGAGAACGTCGCGCACCAGCCGCAAATCCTCCGGCGAAAGCGTTTGCAGCAACGCAAGGCTGTCCCCGGCCTTTTCCAGCAGCAATTTTTCGGCGGACGCGTTTTGCTGTTGCGCCAGCCCGCCAAAATCCAGGGGTGCGGAACTTTGGCCAAGAATCCGTTCGCGGAGTTCGTGCAGCGCGTCGAGCCGCTGCGGGAGCGGGACGAGTTCCGTGTCGGCGATGGTGTCGGTTGTGCGCGCGAGCAGATACGCCAGGCCGATTTGCGGGCGCACGCGCGCCGGCAGCACGCGCAACGTCAGGTAAAACGAGCGCGATGTCGCCTTGAGCAGGTCATTTAAGTTTCCGGCCATGCGCGCAAAGCATAAAACTTTCCGTCCGCCAAGCCAGCTAAAGTCGCAATGCGAAATCCATCCTCGCGCCAGTTTCCGACCCGATGGAGCGGGCGCGATCCGTGCCAATGTTTGAGCCGGGTGGACGGCGCAATCCGGCCAGTTTTGGACCTGAATGGGGTGGAAAGGGAAATCTTGATTTTGCTGGTGCGCCCGTTGGGATTCGAACCCAAGACCCTCTGCTTAGAAGGCAGATGCTCTATCCAACTGAGCTACGGGCGCAAGCCATGATTTCACAACGATTTCAAACGCCGCCAAACCGGGCAGGGGATGGCAGAAAACGCCTTGTGCAAATCTTGTGATCCGTCATGTTCCATCGGGCATTTACTATGCCCGCTTGCGCGTGAAGGGCAAGCTTATCCGGCTCGCCGGTTTCGGTAAGCAGGGGCGCCGGCGGACTGGGTTCGCGGGGGAATGGCGGTTGGCATTTCCCTTAAAATGATTAGCCGGGTTGATTTCATCCTTTAGCGCTCGATTTTTTTGCAGACAAACCGCCGTGGTTTCGGCCATCATCATTCCCCAATGGCCATTGAGCCTCCCAAGCGTTTTGGGAAATTGAACGATTCAACAATTACAACTTGCAACCAAAAATCATGAGCAAAGGTCTGAACATCCCCAAAAAGGGCGCGTTGGATTTCCTGTCCCTCGGCGCGCTGGTCCACCGGCTTGATCCGGGCGTCATTCCGTTCCGCAAGGCGACGCACTGCGACATCCACGTCAGCGGCGGCGAATTCAACTGCGCCGCCAATCTGTCCGACTGCTTCCGCCTGAACACCGGCATCGCCACGGCGATGGTGAATTATCCCGTCGGCGATTTGATTGCCGAGCGCGTCCGCGCCATGGGCGTGAAACCGTTTTACAAACAATTCAAGCACGACGGCGTCCACGGCCCGAACATGGCGGCGGTTTACAGCGACCGTGGCCAGGGCGTCCGCGCGCCGGTGGTGTTCTACAACCGCTGCAACGAGGCCGCCGCGCAACTCAAGCCCGGCGATTTCAACTGGAAGGAAATTTTCGGCCAGGGCGTCCGCTGGTTCCACAGCGGCGGCATTTTCGCCGCGCTGTCGCCAACGACTTCCGAGGTCATCATCGAGGCCATGAAGGCGGCGAAGGCTGCCGGTGCCGTCACGTCGTTTGACCTCAATTACCGCGCGAAGCTCTGGAACATCATCGGTGGCCACGACCATGCCGTCGCCGTGCTCGACAAAATCGTCAAGAACGTGGACGTGCTCGTTGGCAACGAGGAAGATCTGCAGCTCGGCCTCGGCATCCCCGGCCCGTCGGTGGAGGCGAAGTCGAAGCTCGACCCGAGCGCGTTCTTCAGCATGATGGGCAACGTCACGAAAAAACATCCGCACGTCAAGGTGGTTGCCACCACGATGCGGGAGGTTCACTCGACCAACCGCCATTCGTGGGGCGCGGTTGCGTGGGTTGAGGGCAAGACCTACACCTCGCCGACGTGCGAACTGGACGTGCTGGACCGCGTCGGCGGCGGCGATGGTTATGCCTCCGGCTTTTTCTACGGCCTGCTTTCCGGCGAAACGCCCGAGGAATCCGTCAAGCTCGGCTGGGCGCACGGCGCGCTGCTCACCACGTTCCCCGGCGACACGACCATGTCAACCGTGGAACAGGTCCGCGCGTTCGCCAAGGGCGGCTCGGCGCGCATTCAACGGTAGAAGTTTCAAAGTTTAAACAAAAAGGGCGCGGAGAAATCCACGCCCTTGATTTTTTCCGGAAACAATTACCGCTGCACGCGGGCGCCGCCGCCCTTCATCAATTTTTCAACTTCCTTGAGGTCGGCCATCGAGGTGTCGCCGGGCGTTGTCATGGCCAGCGCGCCGTGCGCCGCGCCGTAATTCACCGCCTTCTGCGGATCGCCGGAGGTCATCACGCCATAAATGAAACCGGACGCGAAGCTGTCGCCGCCGCCGACGCGGTCGAGGATTTCAAGGTCGGGATATTTCCGGCTCTCGTAAAATTTGCCGTCCATCCATGCGATGGCCGCCCAGTCATTCACCGTCGCCGTCTTCGCCGCGCGCAACGTCGTGGCCGTCGCCTTGAAATTCGGATACGCCTTCACCGCCGTCTCGATCATTTTCTTGAACGCGGTCACGTCAATGTGCAGCAGGTTTTCATCCGCGCCCTCGACGTGGAATCCGAGGCACGCGGTGAAATCCTCCTCGTTGCCGATCATCACATCCACGTATTTGGCGATTTCCTGGTTCACCTCCTGCGCGCGTTTCTGGCCGCCGATGGATTTCCAGAGCGACGGGCGGTAATTCAGATCGTAGCTGACAATCGTGCCGTATTGCTTGGCCTTTTTGACCGCCTCGATGACGAGTTGCGGCGTGGTGTCGCTCAACGCGGCGAATATGCCGCCGGTGTGCAGCCAGCGGACGCCGGTTTTGCCGAAGATGTGATCCCAGTCGAAATCGCCGGCCTTGAGCTGGCTCGCGGCGGTGTGGCCGCGGTCGGAAACGCCCACCGCGCCGCGCACGCCAAAGCCGCGCTCGGTGAAATTCAGCCCGTTGCGCGTCACGCGCCCGACGCCGTCGAAAGGCGACCATTTGATGAACTCGGTGCTGACGCCGCCCTGCAAAACAAAATCCTCCAACAGCCGGCCGACGTCGTTGTCGGCGAAAGCCGTGGCGACGGCGGTTTTCAGGCCGAAACAGCGGCGCAGGCCGCGCGCGACGTTATATTCGCCGCCGCCCTCCCAGATTTTGAACTGGCGCGTGGTGCGGATGCGGCCCTCGCCCGGATCGAAGCGCAGCATGATTTCACCGAGCGAAAGCAGATCGTATTGGCACTGTGATTTGTCTCGAAGTTGAATTGGCATAAAAGTTGTTTTTGTTCGGAAAATTCAGACCGGGACAGGTAAACAAAAACCACCGCGGCAGAAAAGCCGAATTCGTCGCACGAATTCCCGCCGGGACACACGCCGCTCAGCGCGCGCCCAATTCCGAGTGGGACATTGAAGCCAGGCGCATCTGCCCCTGCTTGGTCAGGCCGGTGAAAACCATCGCCACATGGTAGCCGGCGTGCTTGTTGCCGGAGCAGGCGATGACCACGCCATGGCAGTGCAGCCGGCCGCCGCCGCCGGAGGGCTGCAGCGCCACGGTCATTTCGGCCCATTCACGGAACGGCGTGGGGCTGCGGAACTCGATGCCGTTTTTGCAGATGACAACGGTATCGGCAGACAGCTCCAAGCTGGCCTGCCGCGCTTCAACCGTCACTGGTTGTTCAAACGAACTGCCGCCGACGAATCTTTTTGCGCTCATAAAATTGAATCACACTAGCACGCCGCCGGAATCCGTCAAATTAGCTGAAGCTATTTTAAGAATCAGCCTTACCATTCAATGACCGCCGCGCCCCACGTCAGCCCGGCGCCGAAAACGACGAGCAGGATCAGGTCGCCGCGCTGGATTTTTCCCGACACCACCGCCTCGTCCAGCGCGATGGCCACCGACGCCGCCGAGGTGTTGCCGTAGCGGTGAACATTGATGAACATCTGCTCCGGCGTTGCGCCGAGGCGGTTGCCGACCGCGTCAATGATGCGGCGGTTGGCCTGGTGCGGGATGACGCATTTGATGCGGGTGATGTCCAGCTCGCACCGGCGCAGGACTTCCTGCGCCGCCGAGCACATCGCCTGCACGGCGTTTTTGAAGGTTTCCTTGCCCTCCATCCGCAGGAAATGCATCCGCGCGTCCACCGAATCTTTCGAGGCCGGACAGCGGCTGCCGCCGGCGGGCATGAACAGCAGGTTCGCCTTGCCGCCGTCCGCGCCCATCACCGCCGTGAGCAGGCCGTGGGAATTTTCCCGGTTTTGCAGCACGGCCGCGCCCGCGCCGTCGCCAAACAGCACGCAGGTGTTGCGATCCTGCCAGTCGGTGATGGCCGAGAGTTTTTCCGCGCCGATGACCAGCACTGTGTCGTAGGTGCGGGACATGACGAACTGCTGGCCGATTTCCAGCCCGTAAATGAAGCCGGAACACGCGGCTTCGAGGTCGAACGCCGCCGCGCGTTTTGCGCCGATTTTCTGCTGCACGAAGCAGGCCGTCGCCGGGAACGGCATGTCCGGCGTGATGGTGGCGACGATGATCAAATCAATCTGGCTGGCGGTGACGCCGGCCATTTTCATCGCGCGCTGGGCCGCCTTGGCCGCCATGTCGGAGGTGAATTCATCCTTCGCGGCCATGTGCCGTTCCTTGATGCCGGTGCGCGTGGTGATCCATTCGTCGGACGTGTCCACCAGTTTTTCCAGTTCGGCGTTGGTCAGGATTCTCTCCGGCACATAGGCGCCGACGCCGGTGATGGAACAGGTGCGGCCCTGAAAATCAAACTTGGCGCGCGGGTTTTTGAATTTGGTGCTCATGCTAAAACGGGGATTTCCGCCGCGGCGAGTTTCTGTTTCGCGCGGGCGATTTCATCGGCGATGATTTGGTTGACGCGGTGCTGCACGGCCTCGGTGGTCACGCGGATGGCGCTGGCGACGGCGCGTTCGCGCGCGGAGGCGTGCGCCTTGAACACCATGCCGTTGAAGCCGAGCAGCGGCGCACCGCCGTGGACTTCCGGGTCCATCCGGCGGCGGATGGTGTGAAACGCGCCCTTGGCCAGATACGCGCCGATCTGCCGCTTGGTGTTGTGCATCAACTCGCGTTTCAGCATCGAAAACACCGCGACGGCGAGGCTCTCGGCGGTTTTCAGGACGATGTTGCCGACAAACCCGTCGCACACGACGACGTCCACGTGTTCCTTGAACAAGTCGTGCCCTTCGACGTTGCCGATGAAATTCAAATCCAGTTTTTTGCAGAGCTTGAAGGCGGCCAGCGTGAGCTCGTTGCCCTTGGAATCCTCGGTGCCGATGCTCAAGATGCCGACGCGCGGTTTTTGGATGCCCAGCACTTCGCGCGAATAGACGCTGCCCATCACCGCGAACTGGGCGAGGTGCAGTGGCTTGCACTCGATGTTCGCGCCCGCGTCGAGGAGCACAAACTCGCTTTCCTGCCGCGGAATGACTGCGGCGATGCAGCCACGCTCGACGCCGGGGATGCGCCCGACCTTGAACGTGGCCGCCGCGAACAGGCCGCCGGTGTTGCCGAGCGAAATCATGGCGTCAGCTTTGCCTTCGCTGACCAGTTCCGCGGCGCGGGCGATGGAGCTGTCGCGTTTCTTGCGGAGAGCGCTGGCGGGTTTTTCGTCCATTTCCACGACTTCGCTGGCATGAACGACGCGCACACGATGGTCGCGGAAACCGCGCTCGGGCAGCGCGGCGTGGATTTCGTCCTGATGGCCGACGAGAAAGAGGGCGGTGATGTTCTTGTTGTCTTCCAGCGCCTTTTTGACGCCGGCAATAACGACGCCACAGCCGTGGTCGCCACCCATGACATCCACTGCAATTCGCATAGAATGCGGAAAATTATCAGTTTAAACCGGAAAAGAAATCGAGCGGCGATTTTCTCACCGGCTCAAAATCCAGAACCAACCAGCCGAAAACCACGTCAGGCACCTGCTGTGACGCTCAAGACCTGGCGGCCCTTGTAAAAGCCGCACGCCGGGCAGACCCGGTGCGGCACATAAGGCGCGGCGCATTGCGGGCAAGTGCTCATCTGCGGCAGTTTCAGGACGCTGTTGTAGGCGCGGCGCATTTTCTGCCGGCTCGTTGACGGTTTGCGTTTAGGAACACCCATAATTCAAATTACAGTTTTAATTTGTCCAGTTTAGTCCAAGCAGAGGGCGTTGCAACGTCCTTACCGCCGGTTTTGAGGGCCTGGCCCTTCTTCAATCCGCCGCAATCCGGTTTGCACAGTGGATGCTGCGGAAGCTCGAGAAGCATATCTTCCCGCACGAACGGAGTCAAGTCCACGCAATCGTTGTTTACGGCCACCTTTTCCTCGCCGGTCAGCGGCAGATGACAGGCCCAGTCCTCCAGAAGCAGCCTCTGCTCGAACGGCTTCAGACAGCGGACGCACTGGCAGTCCAAAACCGTCTGCAACGAGCCGGTCACGAGCAGCGCGTCATCCAGCTTCTCGACCGTCAAATCATAACACACCGGCCGTTCCGCGCGAATCATCTCGTCGTGCAGGTCGAAATCCAGCCCGGCGGCGGCCAGTTCGCCTTTCAAACGGATTTCGTGCAACTCGAGATGGCGGAGATTGATCGAAAGCATGTTATTGCGGGTTTTGAGCTTGAACCTGTTGAAACCGTTCAACCGGAGGCCGAAAATTAAAACTTTTTGCGCGGCTTCAGTTTTTCCAGCAGGGCGGCTTTCACATGCGGCGGCACGAACGGGCTGACATCGCCGCCGAGTGACGCGATTTCCTTCACGATGCGCGAGCTTAAAAATGTGTAGGTGTCCTTCGGCATCATGAAAATCGTCTCAATGCGTCCGTTCAGCTTGCGGTTCATCAGCGCGAGCTGGAATTCAAATTCAAAATCCGAGACGGCGCGCAATCCGCGCACCACCGCCTGCGCCTTTTGCTGCTCGACATATTCGATGAGCAGGTTGTCAAAGCTGTCGGCCTCCACATGCGGCAGGTGGCTCACGGCGGCCCTCACCAGCTCCAGCCGCTTGGCGAGCGTGAACAACGGGCGCTTGGAATCGTTTTTGGCGACGGCCACGATGACGCGGTCGAACAACTTGGCCGCGCGCTGAACCACGTCCAGATGGCCGTTGGTCAGCGGGTCAAAACTGCCGGGATAAATCGCCGTGCGCATTTTTATTTTTGAATTTTCAGTTGAACCGCACCGTTTCCGCCATTTTAGCTTAAAACTTGAAACTTAAAACTTAAAATTTTTCCGGTTCAATGGCCCTCGCGCTGGATGATGCCGGTGAACGTCGTGCCTTCCGAAGGCCTGGCGGAGGAGAAAAGCTCCTCGTCAAACGGCGATGCGCCGGGCGGCCGCCACGGAACCTCGTAAATGTTCACCTCCGCGACGATGCCCTTGACCTTCACCGGCGGCAGGGCGACGCACGTCGCCGCCAGTTCCGGGTCGTCGCGGAGCAGGCGGTTGTAAGTGGCCGCGCTGATGACGATGCGGCTGCGGCCGGAGATGGCTTCGAGCCGGCTGGCGAGGTTCACCTCGCGCCCGAAGGCGGTGTAATTCAGGAGGTGTTCGTTTGAACCCATCAGCCCGACGGTGGCCATGCCGGTGTTGACGCCGCTGCCGAGCATGAGGAGCGGCAGTTTGGGTTTCGGGCGCGTTCCGCCGTGGAGCATGATGTTTTCCAGCTCGTGTTTCTGGTTTTCCGCGGCGCGTTTCAGATTGATTTCGTAAATGGCGCGCTGGGCGTCAATCGCGGCGCGCACGCAGGCGGCGGCGTGCTTTTCATCCGGGACGGGCGCGTTCCAAAACGCCATCGCGCAGTCGCCGATGTATTTGTCGAGCGTGCCGTTGTGCCGCTTGATGGCGTTGGCGACGGCGCCCAAATAGAGATTCACCGTGGCGAGCGTTTCGTGCGCCTCCTCGTTGATGGCGGCCTCGGCCTCAACGCCCGAAAGGTTGTGCACGCGGATGTGTTCGAGCACGGCGGCCTGGCTTTGGTCGGTGAATTCGGTGAAGCCGCGAATGTCCGCAAAATAAACGGTGATTTCCTGCCGCCCGCCGCCCAGCGAAAGTTTTTCCGCCCGGAGCAGTTTGTCGACGACATCGGGCGAGACGATCCTGGAAAAGACGGATTTGACGTGCCGCTTCTGGGCTTCCTCAAACATGACGCGGTAGGCAACCAGCATCAAATGCTCCATCAACATCGCGCCGCCGACCGGGAACACCAGCGGCAGCCAGAAACGGAATTTCACGAACGCGAAGAACGCGACGACGATGTAAATCACCGCAAGCAGGAGGATTCCGCCTGCCGCCAAAAACGCGCGCAATTGCCACGTGAGAAACGCGGCGAGCGCGCCGAGCAGGATGATGAGCGCCAGCTCCACCGGCAACGACGCGCGGCGGATGAACCGGCCGGTGAGAACGGAATTGGCGATGTTCCAGTGTTTGCCGACGAGAAAGGTGTCGCGCTCCAGCGGCGTCGCGCCCCGGTCGGTCAGGTCGTTGCCCTGCGCCGCCGAGCCGACGATGACGAGTTTGCCGCGAAAATCGTCACTTGGATGGCTGGTTTCGCCGTTCAGCCGGCCGAAACTTTGCGCGAGCAGATTTTCCACCGGTGCCTGCAATAAATGCGGGTCGTTCGGCTTGAGCCGCCAGTCAATGTAGAAAAAGCCGTCGCGGTCAACGGGAATGGCGCGTTCAACGCCGCCGGCGCTGCGCAAAACAATCTTCCCGTGAGGCAGATCAATTTCGGCGTTCTGCAAATCGAGCTTCAACGCCTGCGCGGCGAGGACGATGCCCATCTGCCAGACGCGCTGGTCGGTGAAGGCTCCGGCCTTGGGCGCAACGCCGGGCGGGAGTTTGTCGCCGAGAAAATTTGTCAGGGAGAAATTGTTTTCCGCGTTCACGGGAATTTCCACCGTGTTGGTCGTGCCGGTTTGCGGAAGAATGATTTTGCCGGGCGCGAATGTTGCGCCGGCCAGATCCAGGCCAAACTGGTCCGCCGCCTTTTGGAACAGCGGATGCCAGCGGCGATAGTCGCGGAACGCCCGGACGCGGCGCAGCACACCGTCGGAATCCTTCCCGGTCGTGATGTCGCCGAGCGCGAGGGCGTTGGTCGCGAACAGGGCGGGCAGCGTGGCGTCGCCGGTGTCGGCCAGAATCACGTCGCCGGCGCGGCGCAGTTCCCGCGCAAAATAATCGTCATTTTCGACAAGGGTTCCGTCCGCCATCTGCACCGGCGGATGGTCGGAACGCAATTCGTCGAAGAGGATGTCGAGCGCGACGGCTTTCGCGCCCTGATCGGACAATTCCGCGACGAGCCGGCCATAGACTTCGCGCGGCCAGTAGAGGCCGAAATGAAAGCCGACGCTGCCGTTTTTGACGGCGGTGATGCTGGATTCCTCGATGGAGACGAAGGCGAGGTTGGTGGCGGTGGGCGCGGGAAAATGCAGCGCGGTTCGCGCGCGCAGGTCATAGGTCATCCATTCCAGCCGCTCCAAAAAATCCAGCCCCGCCAGCCGCAGGCCGCAGACGAGCGTGAGGACGGCGATGGCCAGAAGAACCGGCGCGCGTTTGATGGGCTTGAATTTCACCACGCCGGATTAAACAAAAAACCAGAGCAACTCAAGGCTGCTCTGGTTTTTGAAAAGTTTTAACAAGACGCCGGGAACTTGTCCGCCCTATGGCTCCGGGGTAATGCTGCCAACACTGCCGCCGATGTTGCCGGCAGTGGGCGAGATGTAAATGACGGTTCGGTCATCTGCGAAGGAGATGACTCCCTCGACGATGGTGACGGTGAAAATGGCGGTTTGTTCGTCTTGACGCAATTCCTGCGGAGTGAGCTGGGTGGTCTGGCCGGTGTTCGGATCGTATTGTTCGCCGGGACCCAGGACGACGGTGGTGACCTGACCATTCGGGCCGGTGTGGGAAACCACCATCGAACCGGAAATGACCGTGAGGTCGCCGTTGGCGCTCATGGTGAATGTCGTGCCGCGAACACCCGCGATGCTGTTCGGGGTTTTGATCAGGTATTTCGACTCGGCGGAAAGTTTTTTGACGCTGCCGAAGATGGTTCCCTGGCGCAAATCCAATTCCGTGTCGCTGACGGCGTCCACGCCGGTGTTTCCGATCTGCAATTTGTCAATCGCCAGAATCGTGTTGCCTTCCATGCGGATCACATTTTGTTCTGCCTTGGCCTGATAGGAAACCATGTCGCGGACTTTGGCGTCAACGGCGGGTGCCACTTTGTCCGGGGTGGTCGCAATCCGCTGGGGGATTTTGTCGCCGAGGACTATGTCCACTCTGCCCATGGGTGCCGACTGGATCACGTTGCCGGGGCCGAGGGTCTGGCCGACGGTCAGCGGATGCCACACGTTGTCACCGGCGGAATATCGCGCCTCGCCCTCGATGCGGACGATGGTGGCATAACCTTGTTTGGTCGTGGATTGGGCGTGTGCGCCGGTGGCGAGCGTCAAAACAAAACCGCCCACGAGCGCCGAAACGAAAGCTTGGAAAAATTTCATAATGGCTTTTCGATATTTAACTTTCCGCTGCCACTATAAAAGCGGAATGCCAAATGTCAATCAATAAATCCCGGTCATTCCTTCAAAAACCGGCGGGCAGGACGCTTTTGCCGGAGGCGTTTTCAAGCAGTTTTTGCCCGACCCAGCCGGAATAGTAGTGGCCGATCACGTTCCCGTCCCATCCGAGCCGCAGCGAACGCTCCAGCCATTCGCGGGCGGCGAGGTCATCGCCCACTTGGATGTAATGCCAGCCGATGTTGGCGACGGTGAAATACCCGTTGGGGTCGAGCGACTCGGCGGCGCGGTAAAACGGCCCGGCCTCGGCGTGGCGATCCAGCCAGTCGAGGCACATGCCGGCGCGCAAATTGCCGTAGCTGTCATGCGGGTTGAGCTGCCGGGCGCGCGCATACCAGCGCAGCGCCGTTTCCGCCTGCGCCCGGTAGTCCGGCCCGCCCTCGAAGCTCTGGATGCGATACGCCTCGCCGATGTTGTAAGCCGTTTCAAAATTTTCCGGCTCGGCGGCGAACGCCTTTTCCAGCAGCGCCGCCCGCTCCAGCACCAGCAGCGAGGGCGATTGCGCGCGCTGGAGCCAGACGCATTCGTTGCCGCGCCGCCAGCCCTGCCAGCCCAGATAGGCGATGCCGCACGCGAGCACGGCCGTTGCCAGAATTCTGACGGGCAGCCGCGCGCTCAACCAGAAACGCTCCGTCGCAAACCTCAGATTACTGGTCAGCAACGCCAGCAGCGTGACGGCCAGAATCGCGTTTGCCGGAATGTGCAGGTTGAAATCAACGGCGGAATGGACCGCCAGCGCGAGCAATCCGGCGGACGCCCCGATGAAAAAGGCGAAGCGGTTGCTCATGCCACGGCCGCCCAGATCGCTTTCCGCGCGCCGGACGTGTCTTCGCGTCTCCCACAGGCCGGCGGCAAACGCGGCCACGCCCGCCAGCACGATGAGTCCGCCGGTCGCGCCCCAGTCGGCCAGCAGGTTCAAGTAATCGTTGTGCGCCCGATCGGGCTGGGCCTGGACATGTTCCGGCCGGTATTCGCGGAAGCGGTAATTGTAATGCGCCGGGCCGACGCCCCACCAGAAATGATCCTGCCACATCCGTTCCGCCGCCGTCCACATGTCGCGCCGGAAATTGAGCTTGCCCTGCCCGGCGTTCGCCGTTTCTTCCATGCGCGAAAGGTAGGTGAGCGTTTTTGTCAGATAAATCTTCGTGAAACAGAAGCCGCCTCCAATGAAAACAACCAGCAGCAACAGCGCGGGAAGCCGGTGATGGCGGTGGCCGAGCAGAATGCCGAGCAGCGTCAGCAGGCCGACGGATGCCGCCACCCAGCCGCCGCGCGAAAACGTCACCGCCAGTCCCGCTGCCATGATTATCGCCGCGTAGCCGAGAAAAATCCGCGTGACCGCCTTCATCCGCCCGGCCAGAACGTAGGCGGTGGCCAGCGGCAAAAGCATTTCGAGAAAGCCGGCCAGGTTGTTCGGCGAAATGTAGGTGCCTGACGCGCGGCCCACATAAGGCGTGGTGAAACCCCAGACGCGGTTTGAGTGCGTGAAAAACTGGCAGACCGCGCAGGCGGAAATGGCCATTGCCAGAAAAATCAGGGTGAACCCGATGATTTGTGCCGTCTCCTGCCGGTAAAGGTTGTTGACGATGGCAAAAAACAGGAACGCGAACATCACCACTTGGATCATCTCCTGCCGTGCGACGTATTCGATGTCCGCTGTGAGGTAGCGCGCGACGGCATAAATCGCGAATGCCAGCACCGCCCAGCAAACCGGCGGCCAGAGCAGTTGCGGCCTGGGGCTGGCCCAGATCCGCAGCGCCCACAACAGCATCACGCCGATGGTGAGCGACTGGACGACGAGAAATTCTGGCGCATCCACTGCGCCCATCGCCAGCGGGCCGAAAACCAGAATGGCAAGAACCAGTCCCAGAATTCCCCGCTCGCAAAATTTGTCCAGCGTTTCTCGATTCATTTCAGTCTGCCCCAAAATGACCGGCGCTGGCGGGCGAGTAAAGCGGATTTGCCTCGCAAAAAACCGTGGTGCCGTTTGAATTCACGCCATTTTTGAGGTGTGCGCCGTGCAGAAATTGCTTGCACCGGCTCCAAAATGGAACGAGCTTGAGCCATCAGCCATGGGTCAAATCCTGCAAAATGCGGCGTATGTCGTTTTTTCGGCCATCGGTGTGGCCTTCATAATCTGGTTCGCCGTGCGCACGCTCAAGAACACCGAGGATCCGTCGAAACTGATTTTCAAAGCGGTGTTCACAATTCCTTTTGTATTGTTCTGCATTTGGATGGCCAGACAAATGGGGCCGTTTGGGCCATTTCTTATTGTTTTCATGGCGGTGATCCTGTCCATCATTTGGACGCCGCACATTAGTGGACTGATTGCCAATCCGATGGCCAATTTGTATGACGGCGGTTCCAAGCCGCCGGAGCCGAAACCGTATTATTCCGTCGCGCTCGCCAAACGGAAATTGCGCCGGCCGCTCGAGGCGGTTGTGGAAATCCGCAGGCAGCTCGCCCAATTCCCGAACGATTACGAAGGCGTCCACCTGCTGGCCACCGTCCAGGCCGAGGACATGAATGATTTGCCCGGCGCGGAAATGACGCTGAACCATTTCGCCGATTCGCCCGCCGCGCCGCCCAAGCAGGCCGCTGCCGCGCTCACCCAGCTCGCCGACTGGCATCTCAAGCTGGCGCAGGATTCCGATTCCGCGCGCGCCGCTCTGGAAAAAATCATTTCAAAATTTCCCGGCACCGAGCTGGCGCTGGCGGCGGCGCAGCGCATCGCGCATCTGGGCGGCGCGGAAAAAATCATGCTGGCCGCGCAGGACCGGCAGCCCATGGCGCTGCCGGAAGGACAGAAAAGCGTCGGATTGCGCGATACCATGCGGGATTTGGTCCCCGCTGAGACCGATCCCGCGAAAGCGGCGGCGGATTATGTGAAGCATCTGGAGCAGCATCCGCTCGACACCGAGGCGCGCGAAAAGCTGGCCATCATTTACGCCGCCCATTACCAGCGGCTTGATCTGGCGACGCAGGAACTCGCGCAGCTCATCAATGAGCCGAACCAGCCGCCCAGAAGCGTGGCGCACTGGCTGAATCTGCTCGCCGACCTGCAGATTCGCGCCGGCGCGGATTACGACACCGTGCGTCCGACCCTGGAAAAAATCATCGAACATTTCCCCGGCATGGCCGTGGCGGAGCTCGCGCAATCGCGGCTGAACTTTTTGAGGCTGGAAATCAAGGGGAAGAAAGAAGAAACGCCGGGCATCACGCCCGGCGTTTATGAGCAAAACATCGGCCTGAAACAAGGCTCACCGCGCTGATTGCAGTTGCAGCGCGATTTCCTTCTCCAGCTCGTGCACAAGATCCTGGTCGCGGAAGCCGGCGCGAGTGCGGGCCTGCACCGTCACCTGGGTGATTTTCTGGTCCACCGGTTCCACATTGATCCAGACCTTCCGCGTGTCCACCTTGCCATACAGCGACCGCAGGCTGTTGGTGTTGTCGTGCGGGATGTATTCGGTGAGGATCACGCCGTTGTTTTTGATCACGGTGACAGACGCCTGATAAACTTGGTCCGGCGTCCGTTCATACCGGCCTGAAAAACTGTCCTCGCCAAACGACATGGCCGTCGTGTGGGTGCCGCTGACGGTGGAGATGCAACCGGCGGCAAGGAGAGCCATGCCCATTCCGGCAACCGCTGCCAAAAATTTCGTTTTCATATTGGCCACAGTCCAATCAAAACCGCGCCCCGCGTCAAGCACGATTCGCATTTTCCCGGCCATCCACAAAAAAGGTGGAGGCGGTCCGCTTGTCCTGCAAAATTGAAGTTGCCGTGCCGTGGCGGGTTCACGTCTCCCGCAGGCTGAATTCGCGGATCATCGCCTTCCACCACGGCGCGAGCTTTTCGTCGGGCCGCAGCCATGCCTGCTGGTGCAGCCAGACCATCACGCGATGGTCGGCCATCACGGCCATGCGTTCGGTTGGTGTCAGCTTGTCCGGCCCCGCGGCCAGCAGTTTTTCGCCGAGCGCGCCCACCCTTTCGCTGCCGGCGCCGAGCTTGGCCAGCTGCTCGGCATAGGTGGGGTTGAGCTGCTTTTCGCGCAGGAGCGAGACGTGGATGGAGTTGACGTAGGGATCGAGCACGGCCTCGGCCAGTCCGGCGTGCGGCCGGCCCGGCGTGGTGTCGTCGGTGATTTCATGCACCTTCATTTGCGAGCGCAGGGCGACGAGTTCGGGCGGCGGCGCGGTCTCCTCCGGAGTGAGGAACAGGCCGAGTTTCCGCAGCCGCGCGCCGAGGTGCCGCCGGCTGGTGAATACGCTTAACGGGATGGACAGCGCCATGCCCGCCAGCACGGGCGTGAACCACCAGAACAGCGTCGGGCCGAGCCGCCACATGAACGCGCCCCAGACCAGCCCGATGAGCGTGTGTCCCCAATGCCGCCGGAGCGCGAAAAACCATGTCGTGTCGGAGGTGACGCGCTTGGGCGGCGACCAGCCCACGCTGATGCCGAGCAGGTTGGCGATGACGAAGCGCGTGTGCCAGAGCATTTGCAGCGGCGCGTGCAGCGTGGAAAAAACAGTTTCGCCGACGACGCCGGCGGTGGCGCGCGCCAGACCGCCGAAGGCGCGGCGGCGTTCGGGATCATAAGAAAGGTCAACGAGGGCCAGCGCCTTTGGCAGCATGATGACGACCATGCAAATGATGAAGACGAGCAGGGCGTGGGCGGTGGCGCTCAAGGTCAAATACGGAGTGAAGGCGTGAACGGGGATGTTCGACAGGCCGGTGTGTTCGTGGAACCAGCAGATCCAGTTGAACGTGAGCAGGAACATGAGCCACAACGGGCCGGACAGATAGCCGCAGATGCCCAGTCCCAGATGCAGCCGGCTCACGCCGCGCAGCCCTTTTGCAAAGATCACGAGGCTGTGTTGCAAGTTGCCCTGGCACCAGCGGCGGTCGCGCTGGGCGTTTTCGATCATCGTCTGCGGCGCCTCCTCGTAGCTGCCTTCGAGGTCGTAGGCGAACCAGACCTCCCAGTTTTCGCGCAGCAGCAGCGCGGCCTCGACGAAATCGTGGCTCAAAATCTGGCCGCCGAAGGGCTTGCGTCCGGGCAGTTGGGGCAGGTCGCAGAACTGCATGAACGGCTCGGTGCGGATGATGGCGTTGTGGCCCCAATAATTGCCGAGGTCGAGCGCCCAGTAATTCAGCCCGGCGATGAAGACCGAGGCGTAAAGGCGGTTGGCAAATTGCTGGATGCGGCCGAACGGTGACTCGGCGTTCACGAGCGCCGGGACGGTTTGAATCATGCCGACGGTCGGGTGGACTTCCATCAGCTTGACCAGGTCCACGAGCGTTTCGCCGCGCATGACGCTGTCGGCGTCACAAACCACGAAGTAGCGGTAGCGCCGGCCCCAGGCCTTGAGAAAATCGCTCACGTTGCCGCTTTTGCGGCCCTCGTTGTTCAGGCGGCGGCGGTAATAAATTTTGCCGAGGGCGTCCAGCTCGCGGGCCAGCTCATGCCAGCGGCGCTCCTCCTCGACCCATTTGTCCGGGTCGGTCGAGTCGCTCAGGATGAAAAAATCGAAGCGTTCCAACTGGCCGGTCCGTTCCAGCGATTCATAGGTGGCGCGGAGACCCTCGCAGGCGCGCACAACGTTTTCATTGTAAATCGGGAAAACAATAGCCGTGCTCGTGCCGTCAATTTTCTGGTTGCGGAAATCCTTCAGCGCGGTGATGCGCCGCCGCGTGCCGGTCATCCGCAGCACGAAGCCGTAAATGCCGTGCATGCAGCCGATGGATGCGAACCACATCAAAATCACGAACAGCACCAGCAGCACCGTCCGCGAGGCCGACCATCCCGTGCGCCACAGCAAATCGGCGAAGAGCATCGAGACCAGTCCCGTGAGCAGCAGCGCCCACGAATAGAAGGTGAAAAGCCGCCAGCCCCGGCGGGTGCGGGGAAGCGCGGCGGAGGAGACAATCGGTGCGTCGGCCATTTCAGTGGTAGAGGTTGTTGAACCCGTCAATCATCAACGACAGTTGCGATTTCAATTGTTCAAATCCTCCGTGGGTGAGCCAGAAAAGGGCAATCAGCAGCAGCGCGAATAGTGCCCAGACCAGGACCATGCGGAAATAAGGCATCCGTCCCAGGCTGGTCAGCGTGGTGATGGGGCCGAGGTCCAGCGGGCGCGGCGTCATTTTTGAGAGCTGGAAATCCGGACCGGCGCGCAAAAAGGCCTCGCGCATGGCGGTGGTGAATTCCTCCGGCCACGGGCCGGGGCGCAAAAATTGTTCCTGCCATTTGCCCGGCATGTCGGCCAGGAGCAGCGCCAGCCGGCCGCGCGTGGAAAGCGTCTGATCGGCGTTGGTGGCCGGCGATTGCAAAACTTCGGCGAACCATTCGGTGACGAGGTGGTCCATTTCCTCGGCGGCAATCTGTGTGGCGGAGCGGTTCGGCTCGGCGGGCGCGCGGCTCATGGCGCGGTCGAGCACGCGCAGGACGAGCTGGCCGAGCAGCACCCTGTTGCGGACGCGCATGGCGTGAAAATAATTCTCCACCTTTGTGTAGGCGGCGTTCCATTCTTCGAGCGGGCGTCCGGCAAGCTGACCGGAAACGCCGGTCAATGCCCCGGCGTTCATGGCGGACTCCATTGGTAGGTCCAGGTCTCGCTCACGATGTTCGTTCCCTTTTGCAGGGTGCAGCGCAGGTCCACCGGGTCGGTGTTGCCGTGCTTGGGCTGCATTTTCAGGACCACGCGCCAGGTGCCGAGTTCGGGGCAGGGGATGACCTGGTTGAACACGATGGCGGCGTTGGGACTGCAATTGGCGATGGCCTGCGGCGGGTTGCCTTCGGGGATGGCGTCCAGTTTCGGCCCTTTGAAATCAATCAGGATCTGCCGGGCGTCCGAGGTGTCGGAAACCAGGCCGATGCGTGTGGACACCACCCGGTCCTCGGTCTGCAAGTTGGTCCCCATCGTCCAATAAAGCGTGTAGCCGAAGCGGAAGGGTTCCAGCGGCGCGGGTTTGTTTTTGGGATCCCAAAACGCGACGATGTTGTCCAGCCCCTCCCAGTTCGCGCTCAATTCCACCAGATGCAGGTTGCCGGAACCCCAGTCGCCGTGCGGCTTCACCCACACGCTCGGCTCCAGGTGATAGGGATTGAAACTGTCCTGATACGCCGCGAAATTGCGTTCGCGCTGGAGCAGGCCGAAGCCGCGGACGTTCGACGCGGAAAAAACCTGGTGGCGCATCACGGCGGGATTGTCGAGCGGGCGCCAGAGCCGTTCGCCGTTTTCCATGTGGATCAACAGGCCGTCGGCGTCGTGGACTTCCGGGCGGTAATCGTCAAACTTGCGCTCCGAATTCTTGCCGATCCAGAACATGCTCGTCAGAAGTGCCAGCCCCATCGTCGTGATCGCCTTGTGCTGCGGATCCGCCGCCTCAATCATGTTCGTCGTGCGGAGATACAATATCGCGCTGACATCGGCCATCGTCGTCTCGCCGGGGTGGATGTCAAATTCATACGCGCCGGTGCAACTGACGCTGTCGAGAATGGCATACAAAATCACATCGTTGTCGTCCTTTTGCGGCTTGCCGAGCCACCAGTCGGTGAAGATGGGGAACTCCTCCGGCCGGTCCGGCTCGCCGCAGTTGATCGCCAGCCCGCGCGCCGACTGGCCGTAACGCTGATCCCTGCCCAGCAGCCGGAAATAGCTCGCACCCAGGAACGCGCCCAGCTCGTCCCATTCGTTCGTCCCGTTCAATTGATAAAGCAACCGGAAGCCCGCATAGCCCGTGTTTGCCGGAATCTCGTCCTGGATCTTCAAATCGCCGTAATCAAAGAAATCCTGCACAAACCGGATGGATTGGACGTGCGTGGCTGAAAATTCATACATATGCACCGGTTCCTGGTAGAGATAGCCCGGATGGAAGAACTCGATGCGGAAAGGCAGATCATCCGCCGACCAGAGCGCCCGGTCGCGGCGGAACCGGATTTCACGATACTTGTCGTAGTCGAGACTGTCCTGACGCAACACCTTCGGCAGATCGGCGCGCGGCGAATGGAACGGCTGGCGCGCGCGCTCCAACGCGCGTTGCGCCACGTAATCCAGGTTCACCTCGGCGGATTCCGCGCCGCACAGGCTTTTGCCCGCCAGCACGATCATCACCGCCAAAGCCAGATAACAACTTCTCCACATCCCCCCAATGAGAACCAAATCCGGCGCAATTTGCAAGTTCGGCGAGAAACCCCCGATTTTTGCCGGATTGACGCCTAATCCAGCGTCTGCCGGTAGCGCTTGATGCCGATGGCCAGCATCACCACCAGAAACAGCGCAATCGGCCACAAGTCCGGCACGATTTCGGCCATTCCGTTGCCCTTCAGCAAAATGCCCCGCACCACGCGCAGAAAATGCGTCAGCGGCAGGCATTCGCCAATGTCCTGCGCCCAGCCGGGCATTCCCCGGAACGGAAACATGTAGCCGGACAGCAGCAGCGACGGCAGAAAAAAGAAGAACGCCATCTGCACCGCCTGCAACTGGTTTTTGGCGATGGTCGAAAAGGTGATGCCCACCGCGAGGTTCGCCACGATGAAGAAGAATGTCAGCACCACCAGCAGCGGCACGCTGCCGATGAACGGCACGTCGAACAGGAATTTCGACGCCAGCAAAATCAGGAACACCTGCACGTAGCCGACCATGATGTAGGGCACGATCTTGCCGATGATGACCTCGCCGGGATGCACCGGCGTGGAGAGCAGGTTTTCCATCGTGCCGCGCTCGCGTTCGCGCGTGATGGCCAGGCCGGTGATGATGATCATCGTCATCGTCAGCATCACGCCCATCAGGCCGGGGACGATGTTGTATTGCGTGATGGCTTCGGGATTGTAGTGCTGGTGCGTGACGAGATTGAACGGCGGCGCGCCGGCCTGCAATCGGGCCAGCGGCCCGGTCAGGTCGCGGTTGATGACGGTGGTGGCCAGCGCGCTCACCGCCGCCTGCGCGAAACCGACGGCGGAGGGGTCGGTGGCGTCGGCTTCGAGCACCAAATCCGGTTTCTCGCCGCGCAGGAGCTTGCGCGAAAAATCCACCGGCACGGTCACCGCGAACTGCACCTTGTTTTCCGCGAGCCAGGTCTGGATTTCCGCCGCGCTGTGCGCCTCGCGCGTGAGGTCGAAGTAGCTGCTGTTGCGCAGCGCCCAGACAATCGTGCGCGAAAACGGGCTGTTGTCCGCGGCATAAACCGCCGTCGGCAGGTGCTTGGGATTCGAGTTGATGGCGTAGCCGAACAGGACGAGCTGCACCAGCGGAATGCCGATCATCATCGCAAACGTCAACCGGTCGCGCCGCATCTGGATGAATTCCTTCACCACGACCGCCCAGAACCGCCGCCAGTTAAACTCATGGAGTTTCATGAAATAATTTTTCTTGTAGCAGCCAACGTGAGTTGGCTCTGACTATTTCCGCAGGAGACAGATGGAGCCGGCTCACGCCGGCTGCTACGATGAATTGAAATATTCATGAGAAATTGTCCTTCGCGGTTTCCATCAGGCTGATGAACACGTCCTCCAGGCCCGAATCAATCTTCGCCCAGCGCTGCGGCCCGTTCGTGAACGGCGCGACCGCCGCGCGCAATTTCTCCGCGTCGCGCCCGCTGATGTGCAGCGTCGTGCCGAACGCGACGACCTGCTCCACGCCGGGCTGGCCGCGCAGTTTTCCCGCGAGCGCCGGCAGATTTTCGCCCGTCACCTCCCAGGTCGTCAGGCCGCTGGCTTTCACGACCTCCGCCACCGTGCCGCTGACGAGCAGGTTGCCGTAGGCGATGTAGGCGAGCCGGTGGCAGCGCGACGCCTCGTCCATGTAATGCGTCGTGATGAGAAACGTCAGCCCGTCCGCCGCAAGCTGGTGGATCTCGTCCCAGAAATCGCGCCGCGCCTTCGGGTCCACGCCCGCCGTCGGCTCGTCCAGCAGCAGCAGTTGCGGATCGTGGATCAGGCACGCCGCCAGTGCCAGCCGCTGTTTCCAGCCGCCGGAAAGCGTGCCGGCCAGTTGCCGCCGACGCCCGGTCATGTCGAGACGCTCCAGACTTTTTTCAACGGCGGCCTTGCGCTCCGGCAGTTCGTAAAGCCGCGCGATGAAATCCAGGTTTTCCTCAATGGTCAGATCCTCGTAGAACGAAAACTTCTGCGTCATGTAGCCGACGTGTTTTTTGATCTCGGCGGATTCACGGCGGAAGTCGAAGCCGAGGCAACTACCCTCGCCGGCGTCGGGCCGGAGCAAACCGCAGAGCATCCGCAGAAACGTCGTCTTGCCGCTGCCGTTCGGGCCGAGAAAACCGTAAATCTCGCCGGGCCGCACCTGCATAGCGATGTCGTTGACGACCGTGCGCGCGCCAAATTTCTTCGTGACGCCGCGAACGTCAATGGCGAAGGCGGAAGCACTCATTGTCGCGGCAATTTCACATCCACCGGCTGGCCGGGCCGCAGTTCCGCCGCGTCTGCCGGGGAAAATTTCGCCTCGATCATGAACACCAGCTCCGCCCGCGTCTCGCGGCTGTAAATCACCGGCGGCGTGTATTCGGCCTGCGTGGAAATGTAATTCACCGTCGCGACCACCGCCCGCGCCGCGCCGTCGGCCCTCACGGAAACGGTTTCGCCGGTTTTGATCTGTGGCAGTTTTTCCTGCGGCACGAAAAACCGCACCTTCAGATTTTCCGGCGGCAGCAGCACGACGACGGGATTCTCCGCCGCCACGAATTCGCCGCTGCGGTAAAGCGTGTCGTGAACCTGCGCGTCCGCCGGCGCGAACTGCCGCTTCTGGTCGAACGCCCATTTCGCCTTGTCGAGCGCGGCCTGCTGGGATGCGACCGCCGCCTGCGCGGCGCGGACGGCATCCTCGCGTCCGCCGAGTTTGGCCGTTTCCAAATCCGCCGCGAACTGGTTCACCTGCGCCTGGTCCGCGTCGCGCTGCGCGCGGGCCTGGTCCAGCTCCTCTTTGGAAATGACGTCAGCGCTGCCGAGCCGCTCGCGCCTGGCCAGGTCGTCATTGGCCAGTTTCAAATCCGCTTTTGCGCGTTCCAGTTGCGCCTGGAGCGAGGCGATTTCCGTCGGCCGTTTGCCTTTTGTCAGGTCGTCAAGCTGCGCTTGCGCCTGCGTGAGATTTTTTTCCGCCTGCGCGCGCGCGGCGGCTTCCGAGCCGCACTCCAGCTCGAACAGCAACTGGCCGTTCGTCACGGAACCGCCGCGGGCGACGGCGAGATTGGCGAGCGCGCCGCCGAGCGGCGCGGCGACATAGACGTATTCGCCCTCGATGTAGCCCTGGAATTCATCCGGCGATTTTGGGGAACAGCCGGACATGAAGATCGCGGCCAGTGCAAAACCGCACGCCGGAAGGAATTGATTTCGCCGCCACATGCGCCAAGGAAAGCCCATGCCGGCGCAATTTGCAAGTTTGCGTCGAACCGGCGAACTGATAAATTCACGCCCGCATGAAGAAATTGATTTTTTGCCTCGTAGCATTTTTGGGTCTCGCCGGCAGCGCGCTTTCGCAAACCGCGGCCACCAACTCAGCCGCGTGGCTCACCCGGCCGCTGTCGCTGATCGGCGCGCTGAACACCGCGTTGCAGCAGAACGCCGCGATTCTTAAGGGCAAAAACGACCTCGAAGCGTCCTACGGCATCGTGGTGCAGACGCGCGCCATCGCGCTGCCGCTGGTGCAGGCCACCGGCAAATACGCCGACAACGAAATCACGACGTTGCAGGAACCGCCTCTGTCGCCAGGATTTTCCTATCCCGAGGCGCACCAGGATTGGAACGCGGGCCTGCAAATCGTCCAGTCCATTTACGACGGCGGGAAGCTGACCGCCGCCGTGCGCGCGGCGCGGCTTACGAAGGAGCAGGCGTTGGCGCAATACCAGACCGTCATCGCCGACGCGCTGCTGGCCACGCGCGTGGCGTATTACGATGTGCTGCTCGCCGCGCAGCAAATCACCGTGCATGAGGCGTCGGTGAATTTGCTGCAAAAGGAACTGGACGACCAGCAGCGCCGGTTCAACGCCGGCACGGTGCCGCATTTCAACGTCCTGCGCGCCGAGGTGGCCGTGGCCAACGAGCGTCCGCTGCTGATCCAGGCGCGGAACAATTACCGCATCGCCAAGAACAATCTCTCGAACCTTCTCGGCTACAACCTGCCGCGCGACATCTGGGAGGACATTCCGTTGCGGCTCACGGACACGCTCGACGCTGTGCCGTTCGCAGTGAACCTGCCGGACGCCATCCAGCAGGCGCTGGGCCGGCGCACCGAGCTGGTCGCGCTGCGCAAGGCGGAGGAATTGCAGCAACTGGGCATCGTCAACGCGAAATCCGGCTACAAGCCCACCGTGCAGGTCTTCGCCGGCTACAACTGGTTCAACTCGTCGTTCAGCACGGACGTGGGCAATTCATTGGACGGCTGGAACGCCGGCGGCCAGATGACGTGGAATCTTTTTGACGGCCTGCTCACGCACGGCAAGGTCGTCCAGGCGAACGCGCTTCACGAAAAATCCAAGAACGATCTGGCGGACCAGTCGCGGCAGATCGAATTGCAGGTTCGCACGGCGTATTCCGATTTCATCGAGGCGAAGGAGGTTTTGGATTCGCAGCTCAAAGTGCAGGAAGAGGCTGACGAAGCCCTGCGCGAGGCCCGGGCGCGCGCCGAGGCCGGCACCGGCACGCAACTGGACGTGCTCGACGCCGAGACTTCGCTGACGCAGGCGCGCACCACGAACGTGCAGGCGCTGCATGATTATGCCACCGCCCGCGCCAAGCTCGAACGCGCCATCGGCGAGGACATGGTCCAGACCGCGACGGCAAAATAATCCGGGCGATGCATTTGCCGTTGACGAAACCGGCGGCTTCCGGGAATTTTGTCGTCGCATGACAAAAATTCAACGCGCGCTGATTTCGGTTTCGGACAAAACGGGCCTTGTTCCCTTTGCCCAAATTCTGGCCAAGGCCGGAATTGAAATCATTTCCACCGGCGGCACCGCCAAAACCCTCCGCGAGGCCGGCCTCGCCGTGAAGGACATCAGCGAGCACACCGGCTTTCCCGAAATGCTCGACGGCCGCGTGAAGACGCTGCACCCGAAAGTCCACGGCGGCCTGCTTTTCATCCGCGGCAACGCCGCCCACGAAGCCGCCGTGAAAGCCCACGCCATCACGCCGATTGATCTGGTGGTGGTGAATTTGTATCCGTTTGAGGCCACGGTCGCCAAGCCCAACGTCAGCCTGCACGACGCGATCGAGAACATTGACATCGGCGGGCCTTCGATGCTCCGCAGCGCGGCGAAAAACCACGACAGCGTGACGGTGGTGGTGGATCCGTTTGATTACGCGGAGGTCGCGAAGCAGATTTCCGAGACCGGCAACACGACGCTGGAGCTGCGCCGCAAGCTGGCCGCGAAAGTTTTCGCGCGGACGGCGGCTTACGACGCGGCGATTGCGGCGCACCTGCAAAAGGAGTTTTCCGCCGACAAAAGTTCGCTGCCGCTGGTGCTGACGATTTCCGCGCCGCTGGCGCAGCCGCTGCGCTATGGCGAGAACCCGCACCAGACGGCGGCGCTCTACGGCAAGTTCCGCGAATTTTTCAAGCAGCTCCACGGCAAGGAACTTTCCTACAACAACATTCTGGATTTGACGGCGGCGGCAAACCTGATCGCCGAGTTCAAGGACGACCTGCCGACGCTGGCGATTTTGAAACACACCAATCCGTGCGGCGTCGGGCAGGGCGCGAATTTGCGCGAGGCGTGGGACAAGGCGTTCGCCACGGACCGGCAGGCGCCGTTCGGCGGCATCATCGCGGTGAACCAACCGCTCGACGGCGATTGCGCGGCGGCCATCGCGGAAATCTTCAGCGAGGTCATCGTGGCGCCGGAATTCACGGCGGAGGCGCTGGCGGTGTTGCAAAAAAAGAAAAACCTGCGGCTGCTGCAAATCCTGAAATGCCCGCTGTCGGCGCAGCCGTGGGATGTGCGGAGCGTGGGCGCGGATTCATTTTTGCTGCAGCAGCGGGATTTGAAGACAACCGCCGCCGCCGATTTGAAAATCGTGACGAAGCGTCAGCCGACGGCGGCGGAACTGAAGGCGATGCTGTTCGGCTGGCGCGTGGTGAAGCATTTGAAATCGAACGCGATTCTTTACGTCGGCGAAGGCCGGACGCTCGGCACGGGCGCGGGCCAGATGAGCCGCGTGGATTCCAGCCGCATCGCGGTGTGGAAGGCGGGCGAGGCGAAACTGCCGCTGGCGGGCAGCGTGGTTTGCAGCGACGCGTTTTTTCCGTTTGCCGACGGGCTGATCGCGGCGGCGGAGGCGGGCGCGACGGCGGCGATTCAGCCGGGCGGTTCGGTGCGGGATGCGGAGGTGATTGCGGCGGCGGACGCGCGCGGGATGGCGATGGCGTTCACCGGCACGCGGCATTTCCGGCATTAAGTAGAAATGCAGAATGAAGAATGCAAAATGCAGAAACCGGCAACGGTGGAAATTTCTTCATTCTGCCATCTGCATTTAGTGCAGCAGCCGGTAAATCAGCACGATTTGGGCGGCGGTCACGGCGGCGGCGAGCATCCAGACGAATAATTCCCGCCAGCGCAGGCTGTTTTGCCGGGCGGCGGCGAGCCAGAACTGCAGTTTCGCGGAGCCGATGGTGATGATGTCGCCGTTGCGGAGGATTTGGTTTTGAAACGGCCCGTCGTTGACGGTGACGAGGGCGTCCGGCGCAACGGCAAGATTGAACCCGCCGCTTTGAAATTCCAGCGTGAGATGCCGGTCCCAGACACCGCCGTCGTCGAGCTGCAAATCATTTCCGGCGTCGCGCCCGACGCGGAAAGGAAAACGGCGGACAACCAACTGGCTGCCCGCCTTTTTGCCTGAAAGGACGTTGAGTTGAATCATCAGAAAATCCGCTTTTCCACGTTGATCTGGTCGTCGGGATAAACCGGCGGATCCTTGGCCGGGTTTTCGAGGGCCTTGTCGTAATCCACCCGGATGCGCTGGCCGGTGGTGGCGCGGATGAGCCAGACCTTGCCGTGATTGGCAAAATTGTCCATGCCGCCGGCGGCCTGGATCGCCTTGGTCACGGTGGTGTCGCTGACGTATTGGAATATGCCCGCGTGGTTGACTTCGCCACCGACGTAATAGACGCGGTCGCCGGATTTCACGGTGACGGTCAGGCGGACGTAGTATTTGGGGACATAGTTGGTGTAAATGTCGTTTTGCAGTTCGCCGGCGGTTTTGCCAGTGGCGTGAATGGGGCCGATGAACGGCAGGGTGATGGTGCCGTCTTCCTTGATGGCCTCCACATGGTCGGCGATGACTTCAGGCACACCTGAAAAAGACACAATCACGGTGTCGCCGACATGAAAACGGGCCACCTCCGCGCCGTTTGGCGGCGTGGCGGCCGGTTTGGCGACAACCGGTTTGGCGGCGGTTGGTGGTTGGGGGTTGTCGGAAAAGATCGAGTCCAGCGACAGCGAGCCGCAGCCGGTGAGAATCACGGCGGTGGCCAACCACGCGCAGGCGAATAATCCGCGAACAAATAATTTCATGGGCGCTAATCCTTGCGAAAGTGCGGGCGCAATCAATACTTTTGTTTAATTTCCTTCCGGTCGGAGCCGCCGCCGGAGTCTTTTTCAGCGGCCTCGGCATTTTGCTCCTCCTCGTTCTTCGAGTAGTAGTAATAGCCGTGGTAGTAGCCGCTGTAGTAATAGTAGCTTTCGTCCTGCGACATGTTGATGTTGTTGAGGACGATGCCGACGAGGGTGCCGCCGACCTTTTCGATCATCTGCTTGGCGCGGATGTTCATCGGCTGCGGATAGCGGCGGTATTGGATGACCTGGACGACCATGTCTATCTCGCTGGCCAGAATGGCGGCGTCGCTCACGCCCATGATGGGCGGTGAATCGAAGAACACAAAATCGTAGCGCTGCTTCAATTCGGCCACCAGGTCCTTCATCGAGGCGGAGCCGAGGATGTTCATGGAGCTGCTGGGCAGTTTGCCGCTGGCCAGCAGGTCGAGGGTCGGAACGCTGGTCCGTTGGATGACCTCTTCCAGGGAGTTTTGCTTGAGCAGATAATTGGTCAGGCCCAGGCTGTTGCTGACCTTGAGCACTTTGTGCAGCGTGGGGCGGCGCAGGTCCGAATCCACCAGCAGCACACGCTGGCCGGACTGCGCGAAGACGGTGGCGAGGTTGACGCAGGTGGTGGATTTGCCTTCGCCGGCGCCGGCGCTGACGACGACGATGCTGTTGAGCCGCTCGTCCTTGCGTGAAAACAGGAGGTTGGTGCGCAGCACGCGATAAGCCTCGGCGTGCTGGCTCTCGGCACCTTCATCAATCAGGTGGCCGACGTTTTGCGGGATGACGCCGAGCACCGGTGACTGGAGGGCGCGCTCCACGTCGTCAATGGTTTTCACGCTGGTGTCCAGATATTCGATGAAGAAGGCCAGGCCGACGCCGACCATCAGGCCGATGACGATGCCGAGAATGATGTTCAGGGTCTTGTTGGGTTTGACAGGGCTTTTGCCCGGCTTGGCCTGGTCAACGATGGTCACCATGGATGACGTTGGAGTTTTCAAGTCCAGCTCTTCGGTGGCGATTTTTGTCTGAAGCAGCTTGTGAAATTCCCTTGCATTTTCCAGCTTGAGTTTCAACTCCCAATAGGGCTGGCTCCGCTTGGCTTCTTCCTGATCCTTTCTGACGGCGTCCTCGACTATGGCGGTTTGTGCGTCGAGTCCATCCTTTAATGACTTCACCTGGGTGGCCATGCCATCCATGATGCCCTTGATGCGGGCCTCGATCTCGATGTTCAATTCATCCGCCAGTTTTTGCTGGCGCATGACGTCCGGATAATTCGTGCTGTAATCCACCTTCAGTTCGGCCAGGGATTGTTCCGTCTGGTGAAGCCGGCTTAAAGAATCACCCAGCTGCGTGTCTGCATACATTGTGGGGATGACATCCCGCAGTTCGGCTGGATTGGTGGCCTGCAACGACTGCAATCCGGCCAACTGTGTCTGCTTCTCCATGTAGTCCTTTTCCTGTTCGATCTGCTGTTCCTTGTAATGCTGCAATTGCTGCTGGCTGAGGGTCGGACTTGGAGCGGTGGATTGGGGATCGGTGTCAATGATGTCCAGTTCCTGGCGCAACCGGTCCACATTGGTCTGGATGGCCTGGATTTGGGTTTCTTCGGTCTTGTATTCCTCCACATAGACCGCGATGCCGCCTGTCGTGTTCGTGTTGCGCAGCGCGAGGCGGTATTCCTGATACGCCTGCGCGATGCCGTTGGCCAGATCGGCGGCTTCCTGTTTGTCCTCGCTGTAAACGGTGATGTCAATCAGCTTGGTGTTGCGCTCCGGACTCAAGCTCATGTGCTGCTTGAGCAGTTGCATCGTATCCACCGTCTTGAGCGACACACCGCCGTTGAGTTTTTTGCCCCAGACATTGTTCAGGTCCAGCGCATCAATCACCCGGCCCAGCACCTTTTCGCCCTGCATCTTCTCGAATTCGGTCTGGATGAAATAGGGGTCGTAGCCGGCAGACGCCTGGATGCCGGTCATGCTCGGAATGTCCGTGCCGTCGGGATTGATCTCGATGCGGGCCGTGCTGGAATACGACGGGGTCAGGATGAACGTGAAAATCGTGGCCGTGATGGCTATGAGCAGGAAGACCGAGATGATGACCGTCTTGCGGATGCGGATGATGCGCCAGTAGTCAAGAAAATGCAGGCTGGTTTCCGGCTGCGGCTGGTTTTTTGCTGGTTCCATAAGTGTCGAAAAACAATGGGAGACAGGGTAATGACCCTGCTCCCGTCCAAATCGTTCAAATTATTCTGCCTGACACCCCGGATGCGCTCAAGAACTTAATCGTCCTTAATACGTCGCGGTGACTCCCAGATAGACGCGATTGCGCGTGTAGTCCTGTCCCGGCACGATGGTGGTATACCAGTCGAAGTTGTAACCCAGATCCGCCGACAAATTGCGGTTGAAGGCATAGGACAAATCGAGGCCCAAATTGTAAAACTCGGCGGTCTGGTTGTTGTATTGGCCGTCGTGGTAAACGGAATATTGAAAATGCCCCACCGCGCTGGCCATCAACTTGGACGTCAACGCATGATTGATGGAGCCGTAGGCCACTGTGGTCTCCTGATCCAGCGTGATGTGTCCCTGGGAATCAATCTGGATCGTGTCCGTCGCGTTTCGCGATTGCGTCACCCCCAACTGCGCATAGCTGCCGGAGGCGTAAGTGTAAATCAGCGAGGCATCCGCATAAGGTCCCAACGAGCTGGTGGAACTCGGATCGTTGTAATAATCGGTGTATTGCACACCCGCCTTGACACTTCCCGTCAGGTTTGCCAGAAACTCGTGCTGGGCACCCACATAAACGGTGTGCGACATATTGTCGCGGTCACTGCTGTAAATTGGATTGGCCGTAGCATTGAAAGGAAACACTTGAGAATACGCCACTAACTCGTTTCCGGTGAAATTGACCAAGCCGAATTGATAACCGATGAGAGCCATCGTTGTCGGCGTGATATGCCACTGAAAATCCAGTGCAATACTCTGCTCAACCCGATCCAGAAGGCCGGCCAGGCTCGGATTTACAGAAGCGGAAGAACCGGAGCCGGGAAGATAACCCAAAAAAGTGTATGGAGGATTGGGGTCATATACCGGGGTTGCAGACATCCCCGCCGTCTGATCCGTCGCTCCGCTATTTTCGTAGTGGTAGAACGAATTCTGGTAGGTCAACGCGGTGCTGAACTCCTGTGTCCAGTCCGTGTGCAAGCTCGTCGTGAACGTGTTGGCGATGTAATTTCCATCCGTGCGGTGCGGAGTCGCCGTGCCGGAAGCCGTCAGTTCCGGATCCTGCGCCACCGTCACCGTGTCCTGAACCCTTGCCTCCCAGCGCGGTGTGAACGCATGATCCAGCCACAAATCAAGCTGATGAGTCTGATCAATGGGTTTTTCACCGTCCTGTTCCCGCTGCTGATAATAATAAAGCCCGTAAGTGTAGCGCAGCCCGATTTCCGTCTGCTGTAGCGGCATGTTCAGGCTGAACGAGGGACTCGCCTCAAACCCATAGCTTCCCTGCTTGCGCTGCGTCGTGTTGTAGTTGTCGTCGTAAAATCCGCGCAGGCTTGCCGACAGGCTCCACATTTTGGAGGTGTCCGGGGAATCGGGCGCATAAGCGGCATGAAGACCGGCCGTTCCAGCCGCTGCCAGCCCCAAAGAAACAAAAAACTTCTTCATAACGTAGTATTCTTTACAGACGGCTCCCGGTGCCTTTCTGCTCAAAAAAAGAGCCAAAGCCGATGACGGTTTTTATCCTAGCAAAATGGCAAACTTTTTGTCAAAACATTTTTTCCGTTAAGTTACTCGCCAGACCGGGGTTGTGGAGACGATACCGTCTCGTTTCCGTCACATTTTCGTTTCAATTCCTTCAGTAATGGCTTCAAAGTCAGGGTGTTGACGACATCCTTTGCCTCCAGCCAGCCTTTCCGCGCGATGCCGGCACCCAAACGCAGAAAGCCGGCGTGCTCGTTCCGGTGCGCGTCCGGGTTGATGACGCATTTGACGCCCCGGCTTTTTGCATACGGCCACAGCCGCCAGTCCAAGTCGAACCGGAGCGGATTGCAATTCAACTCGATCCACGTTCCCGTCGCCGCGCACGCCTCAATCACCGCCTGCATGTTGACCGGATACGGCTCGCGCTCCAGCAGCAGCCGTCCCGTCGGATGCGCGAGGATGCGGACGAACTTGTTTTCCGCCGCGCGAATCAGCCGTCTCGTGTTTTCCGCCTCGCTGCTGCCCGGAACGTGCAAACTCGCCACCACCACGTCCAGTTCCGACAGCAGCTCGTCGTCAAAATCCAGCCGATCCTTCAAAATGTCCACTTCGGTTCCGGCCAGCAGCCGGAATTCACTGCCGCGCCCGGCCAGCTCCCCGTTGATTTTTTTAATTTCCCTGATTTGCTCGCGGAGCCGTTTCGCATCCAGCCCGTTCGCCTGAAACGACGATTTTGAATGGTCGGTGATGGCCCAGTAATCAAGACCGAGGCCATCCATGAATTCCGCCGTCTCCTCCAGCGTGTTGTGGCCGTCGCTCCACGTCGAATGGTTGTGCAGCGCGCCGTGCAAATCCGGCCACTCGATCAATTTCGGCAGATCGTTCTTTTCCGCCGCGGCAAATTCGCCGTGATCCTCGCGCAATTCCGGCTCGATGAACGGCAGCTCCAGCTTTTCAAAAATCTCCTCCTCGGTTTTGCACGGCACCAGCAGCTTCGGGTCGCGCGTCTCCTCCTTCGACTTGAACAACCCGTATTCGTTCAGCCGCAGCCCGCGCTGGATCGCGCGCTGCCGCATCACGATGTTGTGCTCCTTGCTGCCGGTGAAATACGCCAGCGCAAACGGAAATTCCCCGTCGCTCACCACGCGCAAATCGCACTGGATGCCGTCCTCCAGAATCACGCTCGCCTTCGTTTCGCCCCTCGCCGTGACCTTGAGAATTCCCGGCTGCGACACGAAAAATTCAATCACCTCCACCGGGGTTTTTGACGACGCCAGCAAATCAATGTCGCCGCAAACCTCCTTGAACCGTCGCAGGCTGCCCGCCGCGTTGCACCGGATCACATCGGGGTGCGACCGCAATTCTTCCAGCAGCGGCTCGGCGGCCAGCAGCGCGTCGCTCAACAGATGCTTGCTCGCGTAAGTCCGCCGGCGCCCGATGCCTTTGAGAATGTTCGCCTGCGTTTTCTCGCCGAAACCGTCCAGCTCCGCCACCTTGCCGGATTTGCAGGCCGCCTCCAGTTTTTCAATCGAATCAATGCCGAGCTTTTGGTTGAGCGCCTGGATTTTTTTCGGGCCGAGGCCGGAAATTTCCAGCATTGCGATCAAGCCCGGCGGAATCGAAGCCTTCAGCTCGTCGTAATACTTCAGTTTTCCCGTCTCGACCAGCTCCGTGATTTTCTGCTCCAGCGCCTCGCCGATGCCCTTGATTTCGCCCAGCCGCTTTTCGGCGACCAGCGACGCCAGCGGCTCGTTCAGGCTTTCAAGCGTCCGAGCGGCGTTGACATAGGCGCGCGTCTTGAACGGGTTTTCGCCCTTCAATTCCAGCAGCGTGCCGATCTCGACCAGGATTTCCGCGACCTTGTCTTTGTCCATGCGTTTCCAAATTTTAACGCAAAGACGCCAAGACGCAAAGGCGCAAGGAATTCTTTTTCAAAGCTTCGCGTCTTTGCTTCCTGGCTTCTTTGCGTTAATTTCCGGAAAATGACGGCGCGAAAAAAATTACCGGTGGCCCTGACCATCGCCGGCTCCGACAGCGGCGGCGGCGCGGGCATCCAGGCCGATTTGAAAACGTTCGCCGCGCTCGGCGTTCACGGCACCAGCGCCATCGCCTGCCTCACCGCGCAAAATCCCCGGCGCGTCCTCGGCGTCGAACCGGTTTCGCCCAAAATGCTGCGCCAGCAAATCGAAGCTGTGTTCGAGGAGCTGCCGCCGTCGGCGGTGAAAACCGGAATGCTGTTCTCCGCGGAAAACATCCGTGTCGTGGTGGCCTTTTTCCGGAACTCAAAACTTAAAACTAAAAACTTAAAACTGGTCGCAGACCCCGTGATGGTTTCCACCAGCGGCGCAAAATTGCTTGAACCGGCGGCGGTGAAAATCCTGAAGGAAAAACTGCTGCCGCTGGCCACGCTCGTCACGCCCAATCTGGATGAGGTGGAAATTCTGACCGGCCACAAACCGGCATCCATCGAGGAAATGCGGGAGGCGGCGCGGGAAATCCATTCGCGCTTCGGCTGCGCCGCGCTCGTCAAAGGCGGCCATTTGCGCGGCGGTTCGGATGCGGTGGACATTTTCTTCGACGGCGAAACCGAGCTGCTGCTGTCCGCGCCGTTTGTGAAAGGCATCCGCACCCACGGCACCGGCTGCGCCTATTCCGCCGCGATTTGCGCCGCGCTGGCGCTGGGGCACGATTTGCCGCGCGCGGTCGAAATCGGAAAATCATTTGTCACGGCGGCAATTTCAGGTAGCTACCGCATCGGAAAACATTTCGTGCTCGGACATTTTTAAGGCCGCAGCAGCCTGAAAAACTGGTTCGTGTTTGTCGCGTTCAGCAGGATGACGTTTTGATTGTTCGTCACGAACGGCGCCGGATTGTTCGTGCTCCACGCCACCGGCGGAGCGAGGTTGGTTCCCGTTTGAAGCACAAAACCGTCCGGATAGACCGGCCATGAGAGGAAAATATTGGTGCCGGATTTCACGGCGTCCAGTGTGGTCGAGAAAAATTCCCACGCCAGCGCGTAAGCCTCGCTGGCGGTGACGGTGGAGCCGCCGGCCTTCCAAACCTGCAAATCATAGCGGCCGGACGCAAGTGCCGGCGTGAAGATGTGCTCCACGTTGTCCACCAGACTGGTGCTGCACGCGATGAGGTTGCTGTTGGCCGCATTGAAAAGAAACAGGTTGAGATTGTTGATGCCGCTCTGGTTCTGGTGGCGTTCCCACACAAGCGTCGCGGCGGCGGTGAACGCGGCGTTGCGCACGGCATTCGTGACGTTGAAATAATAATGGTTCACGCCATCGGTGGTAAAACTGCTGGTGTTGGTGTTGAAATCCCAGCCGCTCAACGCCGCCACGGTGTTCGTCAAAACCGCGGGCGGATGCGCGGAACCGGCCGGGATGTTGGTTGAAAAATTCCAGCCGTGTTTGCCGCCGGCAAGCTGTTCGTAGGCGTTGAAGACGTTCAGCACGCCGGCGCCGTAGCGCGCGTCGAGCGGCGACGGCGGATTGTTCGTCCAATCGGCAGGCTTGACCGCGCCATTGAGCAGCAGCGCCTTCACCGTGCGGATGTCGGCGGCGGAATTGGTGTCGCTCCCGCCGTCGCCGCGCAGTCCTGCCTGCATCAGCACCGCCGCCGCGCCCGAAACGTAGGGCGTGGAAAAACTCGTCAAACCTGCCAGGCCGGCCGTGGTGAGGTCCGGCTTGGCGCGGCCGTTGTCTTCCGTCGGGCCGACGCTCGAAGCGGTCGAACCGTAGGCGCCAACGCTGATGCCGTTGTAGCACGTAGACGGTGGAGCCACGGTGCCGCCGGCCGGCCCGTCGTTGCCCGCGCCGGAAATAAAAAGGGTGTTGTATTGCGCGGCGTAGTTGTCGTAGGCCGAGTCAACAGCTTGTTGCTCGGCCACCGGAACCTGGCTGGGAACGTAGCCAAAAATGAAACTCTGGCTGACCACCGGGTCGTTGATGTTGGACGGGTTGGGCAGACCAATGATGCTGTTAAAAAAATAACCCGCCTCGAAATTGTTCACATGTGCCACGTTCGTCGCCACACCTGCCACCAGAGGGTCGGCGCTATACTGGTTGGTGGTGCCGTAAAAAAAAATCCCCACGGCGTCGGCGTGCGTTGACTCGTCGCCCACGCCATTGGTGAAACTGGTGCTGGTGCCAAGAGCCGAAGCGTAAGTAAAAAGCGCCGTCGGTTGACCCACCGCAGTGGGATTGACCTCCCAGCTATTTGTCCCGTGAAAAATGCCATTGGTATCGCCGTTATTGGCTTCCACCTGCGCCACGCGGATGCCTGCGCCATTGAGATTCGTCGTTACCGCGCGCAGCACCGTCACGCCGACGGCGTCCAGCGTCTGCGCGCCGGCGTCCGCCCGCCCGAGCAGGGCAAGCATCAACAAAACTTGTGCGCAGCGAAACATCTTCAATTTCGGGAAATTGTCCCGTCCGGGCCGTGCCGTCTCAAAATGTGCCATCCTTTGGTTGGCGCGCAAATTTTCTTCAGCTTCGCCGGACGGGGCGAGAAAAATCCTACCGGATTTTCCAAGTTTGTCTATTTTGGTGGTCATGTTGGACACGCTGGTCATCAACGAAATCTATTTGAGCCTGCAAGGCGAGAGCACCTTTGCCGGGCTGCCGTGCATTTTCATCCGGCTCACCGCCTGCGACCTGCGCTGTTCCTATTGCGACACCGCCTACGCCTTTGCCGAAGGCCGGAAAATGCCGCTGGAAGAAATCCGGGCGAAAGTCGAAAAACTCGCCGCGCCGTTTTCCAACTCAAATCTCAAAACTAAAAACTTAAATCTTCCACTCGTGGAATTGACCGGCGGCGAGCCGCTGCTCCAGAAAAATTCCCCGCCGCTGATGGAGCGGCTCTGCGACGACGGCTTTACCGTCCTGCTCGAAACCAGTGGCGCGCATGACATTTCACCGGTGGACCCGCGCGTCCGCCGCATCATGGATTTGAAATGCCCCGGCAGCGGCGAAGCGGGGTGCAACCGGTTTGAGAACATCGCTCATTTGAAATCCACCGACGAAATCAAGTTTGTCATCGGCACGGCGGAGGATTACGACTGGGCGAAACGGCAAATCGCCGCGCACAAGCTGGATTCGATCTGTCCGCTGCTGTTTTCGTGGGTGCATCCGCTCGCGCCGGAACAGCAAAACAAGGCGCTGAAAAAAGTTCCGGCGGGCCAAACACCCATTTCGCGGCGCGAGCTGGCGGAAAAAATTATCGCCGACGCCCTGCCGGTGCGGTTCCAGGCGCAGTTGCACAAAATCATCTGGCCGCCGGAACAGCGCGGAGTTTAGGAATTTGTGTCCGAAACCAAAAACATTTTGCAACAGCTCCGTGATTTCGAATCACGAAACGTCACCTTCATGGAAGCTGACGGCTCGTGGCCGATGGTCTGGGAACGCGCCAAAGGCGTCTTCGTTTGGGACGCCGGCGGGAAAAAATATCTGGATTTGACCGCCGCGTTCGGCGTCGCCGCCGCCGGCCACGCGAATCCGCATGTCGTCAAGGCCGGCCAGCAGCAGATGGCCCGGCTCCTGCACGCGATGGGCGATGTCCATCCGCACGCGCTCAAGGCGCAGCTTGCCCGCGAGTTGAGCCGCATCACGTTTGAGCGCTGGACAAAAACAAATCCGCATTCCGCACTCCGCACTCCACAGTCAGGCAAGGTCATTTTCTCCAATTCCGGTTTCGAGGCCGTCGAGGCCGCGCTCAAGACCGCGATCCTCGCCACCGGCCGGCACGGCGTCATCGCCTTCACCGGCGCGTATCACGGGCTTGGCTACGGCGCGCTCAACGCCACGCACCGCGATTTTTTCCGCAAGCCGTTCCAACCGCAGCTCCGCGAGTTCGCGCATTTCGTCCAGTTTCCGGCGGCCACCGCCGACTTTGCCACGGTTGAATTCCATATCCGCCAGCTGCTCCGCCGCGAATGGATCGGCGCGATTCTCGTCGAGCCGGTGCAGGCGCGCGGCGGCATCAACGTCCCGCCGCCGGGATTTTTGCCGCTGCTGCGGAAGCTGTGCGACGATTCCGGCACGCTGCTGATTGCCGACGAAATTTACACCGGCTTCGGACGCACCGGAAAATGGTTCGCGTGCGAGCATGGTGGGGCAGGCATCCTGCCTGTCAGTTCGGAAGGCCAAAACGGAACACACAGGCAAGATGCCTGTGCCACTACCGTCCCTGATTTGATTTGTCTCGGCAAGGCGCTCACCGGCGGTTTTCCGCTGTCGGCCTGCGTCGGCCGCGCCGACCTGATGGACGCCGCGTGGCCGGCCTCGACCGGCGAGGCGATTCACACCAGCACGTTTCTCGGTCATCCCGTCGGCTGCGCGATGGCGCTGGCGCAAATCGCGGAAATTGAAGAATTGAAATTGCCCGAACGCGCCGCCGAACTCGGCGGATTCCTGCTCGCCGAATTGCGGTCGAAAATTCCTGGCGGAAAATTCGAGGTCGCCGTTCGCGGTCTCGGACTGATGGCCGGCGTGGAATTGCGCCGCCAGGACGGCTCGCCCGCCGCCGCCGAAGTTTTCGCCGCGGTCAAGGCGCTGTTGCAGCGCGGATTCATCTTCCTGCCGGAAGGCGAACACGGCAGCGTCATCAGCTTCACGCCGCCGCTCACCATCACGAAGGCGCAATTGGCCAGGGCCGTCGCGGCGCTCGCGGAGGTGTTGAAGTGAAGCTCTCCGAAATGCGCGAAGTGCTGGACCGGCGTGGGATTCAACTCACCAAATCCCTCGGCCAGAATTTTCTCCACGACCAGAATCAGTTGCGCCGCATCGTCGAGGCGGCTGAACTTTCGAAAGCGGACAAGGTTCTGGAAATCGGCCCCGGACTCGGGCCGCTCACGGAATTGCTGCTGCAAAATGCCGGCGAAGTCCTGGCGATTGAAAAGGACGGGCGGCTGGTGGAATTTTTGCGCGAGCGGTTTTCCAGTCCGCAATTTGATTTGCTCCATGACGACGCGCTGGAAATTTTGAAGGGCGAACCGCGCGACTGGAGCGGCTGGAAACTCGTGGCCAACCTGCCGTTTTCCGTGGCCTCGCCGATCCTGGTGGAACTGGCGTGCGGCGTCCGCGCGCCGAAAAAGATCGTCGCCACGCTGCAGCTCGAAGTCGCGCGGCGGCTGATGGCGCGGGCCGATGACGACGACTACGGCATTTTGACCCTGCTCGTGCAACTGGATTTCGAGCCGCGCGAATGGTTTAAGATTCCGGCGGACTGTTTTTTCCCGGCGCCGGACGTGGACTCGGCTTGTGTGGTTTTGGAGCGCCGCGCGAAGCCGCTGCTGCCGGAAAATCTGCGCCCGGTTTTCATGAGGATGGTCAAGCTGTCGTTTTCGCAGCGGCGGAAAATGATGCTGAAGCTGCTGAAACAGGACTGGCCGAAGGAAACGCTGGAGGCCGTGTTCGCCGGATTAAACATTTCGCCGCAGGAGCGGGCGGAGAAATTGAGCCTGGAACAGTTTGTTCAACTGACACAGATTTTAGGCGGCCACAAAGACGCGGAGACGCGGAGTTGAAATCGGCTTTCTCTGCGGCTCCGTGCCTCCGCGGCAAAATATGAGCGAAGAAATTTTTGATGTCGTCAATGAGCGCGACGAGGTGATTGACCAGAAACCGCGCAGCGAGGTTCATGCGCGCGGGCTGCTGCACCGGGCGGTCCACATCCTGGTTTTCAATTCGCGCGGCGAGATTTTTCTCCAGAAACGCTCGATGAAAAAGGACCGCCAGCCGGGCGTCTGGGATTCGTCCAGCTCCGGCCATGTGGATTCCGGCGAAAATTACGATGAAACGGCGGTCCGCGAATTGTGCGAAGAAATCGGGCTGAAATTGGACGCGCCGCCGCAAAAACTTTTCAAAATTGACGCCTGCGCGGAGACGGACGCGGAGTTTGTCTGGATTTACCGCTGCGCAAGCGAAGGGCCATTCCAGTTGCATCCCGACGAAATTGAGACCGGCGGCTGGTTCCCGCCGGAAAAGGTTTCGCGCTGGATCGCCGCCCGTCCGCAGGATTTCGCGGGTGCGTTTGTGTTGATCTGGGGAATGTTAAATCGCGGATTGTGAATCGTTAAATCGGCGCATCGGTTTCGCGAGTCCATTTTCCGGTGCAACGATGCAACGAATCCCGGTTCATGGCGTCAGGATTTCCGGGCGCAACTGGCCGATGAATTGATTTGGCAATCTACTATCAAACGAACCTGCAACTGCTTTTTCCAAGTCCACATGGCCGTCGGCAAAGGCCACGTTCGCCCTTTGCGAATGGCGAAAATGACCGTTTGCTTGGTTGTTTGCACTCGTGTAGTTAGTTTGCAAATCCAGATAATACCATTCCTCAAACATGGGATTCTTGGGTGTTGCGGGTGCTTGGAAGGTGTTGACCTGCGCGGAGTCGGCGAACAGCGCGGTTTCGGTGGGCCGCAGGAAGCGGCTGGCGTTTAGCGGCACCGATGCGGGCGCGGCAAAGATGTAGCGGTTGCAACCGTAGCTGAAAATGACGTTGGTTCCCTTCAATTTGAATTGCGGCGAGTTCCACGCGGGCGACGGACAGAGCCGCACGTTGTTGCCGTGTAAATACGCAAAGAGCGCGCCCGGCGCGAGGTTGAACGCGCGCTGGCCGTCGGCAACTTCCGGCGATGTTTGCAGCCAGCCCCACCACCAGGTCTTGCCGGTGGCGTCGGTGCCAAACCAGAGGGGAAAGCTGTTCTCATGGTTGTCGGCCCAATACAACTGCGTGGCGACACCAAGCTGGCGGAGGTTGCTGGCGCATTCGGCGCGCCGTGCCCCGGCCTTGGCGCGAGCGAGCGCGGGCAGCAGCATCGCCGCCAGAATCGCAATGATGCCGATGACGACGAGCAGTTCAATCAGCGTGAATCCCGGCGCGCGGCGCGCGGGGTGCGGCGCGGGCGCGGTGGCGAAGGCTTTTTCAAGATGGAATTTTTTCACGCACGTCTGGCAGATGCAGGCGCGGTTGCGGAGATTTTCCGGCACGCGCGCCAGCAGTTCGGACGGCAGTCCGGCACCAACACACCAGCACGGGCCGCGCGCCACACCGGGCGCGCAGAGCAGGCAGTCGTTCGGCCCGCCGCAAAGCGGGCAGAGACTGGGGTTGAAGACGAGAGGCGGCTTCATGGCTGGTCGGCGCGGATGCGGTAGAACGCCTTGTCCGCCGGTGGCGCGGGGTCGGCGGTGACGAGGTTGGTGCCGTTGCCGGAAATGCCGCCGGTCACGGTCGTCCAGTTTTGCAGATCAGACGAGCGTTCGAGCGAATAGAGCCAGTTGGTGCAGCTTAAAAATTGCGCCTGCCACTGGCCGCCCTGAAAACCGCCGCCGAGATTTTTCACCAGCGCGGTGATGCCGGGATCGGGTTCCATCGGCGCGTGCTTGTGCGCGTTGTAGGGCGCGGACATGTCGGGGTCATACGTGGCGGCAGCCACGGAAAAACCAATCCAGGACCCGTTTGTGAGTTGCAGCCAATCCAATCCGCCTTGGCCGAAATCCCATTGGCCGTGAAAACCGGACATGGCATAGACCGGGTCGGTCGAAGTCCAATAAGTGTTCGTGCCGCGGTCCGGGCAGTTGAAAAAGCCACCGGCATCGCCTTGCTCGGTCCACATTTCCCAGTTTGGCCCCCAATCGGCACCCCAATACAAATCGCCGGGATTCAACGGCGCCGCCGCGTCCAGGTAAACCGTGGCATTCGTCTGTAGTCCGTTGGGGAAGAAATTGGTGTCGCTGCCGTCGGTGATGCCGAGGTCGCCGCCGCCACCGAGATGGAAGCCGATGGCACTGACGCTGGCGCCGAAATAGGGATAGAAAGTTTCCACCGCATAAAGGCGCGGATCCGCCGCCACGATGGCGTCAAACATTTGCGCCGCCGTGGCGGTGCCGTTGAAACGGTAGCCCCAGACGAGCGACTTGTCGGCGATCGGCGCGGGAACGCTGGTGCCGTTGAGATTTTCCGGGACGCTCCATTCGACGACCAGCGCGGCGCAATTGGTGCCGGTGCCGGTCCAAAACTGAATGTCGTTGAACGAAACGGCGGGTGCGTTGGCGGTGACAAACAGGCCGGCCAGGGCCAGCGGAACGAACAGTGTTTTTTTCATGTGCTGATCTTTCAATTTGGTTCCGCAAAAAATGCGGAACGGGTTTGGGTTGAGAGACCAGCGCGAAGCCTGAAAGCAAAAACGCCTCCAAGCTCCGCAAAACGGGAATGAAGGCATTCGACGAGTCCCGCCGGAAACAGTCCGGCGGACCGGCCTCATCCTTCTCTTTGCGGAGAAGCGCTCCGAGACGCTCGGAGCCGACGAGCGCAATCAAACCGGTATCCTGACTTCGGCCTCAAACCTCATTCCGCCTTCCCGTTGCCGGTGGCATTGGAATTTGTAGCCGTTACAGTGGCGCAACCGTCCCGGATTCTCACCGGGTTCCCAGACATTTGACTGCAATGTGAACGGGCAGCCGCCCGCTCGTTTCAAAGAACAGCCGGATTCTACGCCGAATATTTTTGCCACCAAGAAAAATTTTCGGGAGGTTCCGGGCTTGCGCGGCGCCGGTTGCGGGGATTATAATGGCAACCCATACTAATTATGAGCAAATCACCTATTCGCGTGGCCATCACCGGCGCCGCCGGCCAGATCGGTTATTCCCTCCTGTTCCGCATCGTCTCCGGCGCGGCGTTCGGCCCCGACCAGCCGGTCATCCTCCATCTCATCGAAATCCCCGACGAAAAAGCCATGGCCGCCCTCAACGGCGTCTGCATGGAACTGGACGACTGTGCGTTCCCGCTGCTGAAAGGCCTCGTGCCGACCTCGAACCTCGACGAAGGTTTCAAGGGTGTGAACTGGGCGCTGCTCGTCGGCGCGGTGCCGCGGAAGGTCGGCATGGAGCGCAAGGATTTGCTTGGCATCAACGGCAAAATCTTCACCGGCCAGGGCAACGCCATCGCCAGGAACGCCGCGAGCGACGTCCGCGTGCTCGTCGTCGGCAATCCGTGCAACACCAACTCGCTCATTGCGGCCAACAACGCGCCCGGCGTGCCGAAAAACCGTTTCTTTGCCATGACCGCACTCGACGAAAACCGTGCCAAGTCGCAGCTCGCCAAGAAAGCCGGCGTGGATGTCACAGCCGTCACAAATCTCGCCATCTGGGGCAACCACAGCGCCACGATGTATCCTGACTTCTACAACACGAAAATTTCCGGCCAGATGGTTCCGTCCGTGATCAAGGACGAAGCATGGCTCAAGGGCGAATTCATCACCACCGTCCAGCAGCGCGGTGCGGCCATCATCAAGGCGCGCGGACTGAGCAGCGCCGCCAGCGCCGCCAACGCCGCCGTGAATACCGTTTACAAGCTCACGCACCCGACGCCCGCTGGCGACTGGTTCAGCGTGGCGGTTCACTCCGACGGCAGCTACGGCATCGAGAAGGGTTTGATCTTCAGCTATCCCATCCGCAGCAACGGCAGGGATTTTGAAATCGTCCAGGGCGTGCCGCTCAACGATTTCAGCAAGGCCAAGATTGCCGCGACGGAAAACGAATTGAAGGAAGAAAAATCGCTCGTCGCCGATTTGCTGCCGAAGTAAACACAGCGAGGCGGGGCTTGACATTGCACGCCGGAAGATTACAGTCAACTGTATGACACTTTTGCAAACAAGAGTCGAAGACAAAATTGCCCGGCGGTTTGAAAAGGCCGCCCGCGAACGGGGCGAAACCACCTATTCATTCCTGCAAAAAGTGGTCGTGGAAGCGTCCGCCGAAACCGAGCCGGAAACGTGGAACGACCACTGGAAAAAGAGCATGTCATTGCACCTTAAGCCGGCGCGTAAAACCTTGGCCGACCTGCGCGAAGAATCCGGCGAGCGATGATTTACGCCGACACCAGTTTCATTGCGTCCGCTTACGGCTTGGACGCCAACACCGCCGCCGCCCGGCGGTTCATTGAAACGAACGAGCCGCGCTTGCCGCTGATGTTTCTGCACTGGCCGGAGCTGGCAAAATCCTTCTGGACGAGCCACCCCGAAAATGCCGAAAAACTCTGGGACTGGGTCAAGGAGGATTTGGCCGGCGGCAAAAAACTTTATCCGCTGGAGCTGGAAGCCGATCTCGTTGCCAGGCGCGCCACCGGATTGATCATCAACTTCTGTCCGCGCTGGAAAAAACTCCGTTCGCTGGATGCCCTGCACGTTGCCGCCGCCGTGACGGGCAATTTCAAAACCTTTGTCTCGTTCGACACGCGCAGTTATCAGCGCGTCCTGGCGTCCACGCAAAAGCTCAAAGTGTGGCCGCCCCTTACCGCCGAGGAAAACCAGTTTTTGAAATAATTCTGTCCGCAGTTTCAGCAAACGCGCTGTCAGGCGCACGGAAAGTTTCAGCCGCCGCGTGAAGGAAAAATTGGGATGTTTCACCCCGCCACTGGATGCGGTCGGCATCGCTTCATTGCCCGGCGAAAGGTTTTCAGTTAGTTTCGCGGGCGTATGGCTTTTGATTCCTTCCGCGACTTCATCGCCGCGCTCGACCGCGCCGGCGAATTGAAACGCATTTCCCAGCCCGTCGCCACCGAACTCGAAATCACCGAGATCGCCGACCGCGAAATGAAATCGCCCGGCGGCGGCAAGGCGCTGCTGTTTGAAAAACCCACGGTCAACGGCATCATCTCGCCTTTTCCCGTTGCCATCAACACGCTTGGCTCGCATAAGCGCATGGCCATGAGCATGGGTGCGGAGTCCGTGGACGAAGTCGCGAATGAACTCGGCGCGCTGATGAAGGCCAAGCCGCCGACGAGTTTCAAGGAAGCCATCAAGCTGCTCTCGCTCGCCCTGGATTTGCGCCATGCCAAACCGAAGACCGTGAAGAGCGGTTCGTGCAAAGATGTCATCCACCTGGTGGAAAGTTCCAAGTTGAAAGCTGAAAGTTGGCCGAAAGCGCCGGACGTCAATCAACCTTCAACCTTCAACCTTCAACCTCCAACTTTGGCAAACCTGCCCATTTTGCGCTGCTGGCCGCTGGACGGCGGACGATTCATCACACTGCCGTGCGTGGTCACGCGCGATCCGGACACCGGCGAGCGCAATCTCGGCATGTATCGCATCCAGATTTACGACGACAAAACCACCGGCATGCACTGGCAGTTGCAGAAAGTCGCCGCGCGCCATGGCCGTCGTTACTACGAGAAGGGCGAGCGGATGCCCGTCGCCATTTTCATCGGCGGCGACCCGATGTTTCCCTTCGCCGCGACCGCGCCGCTGCCGGATGGATTGGATGAATTTCTGCTCGCCGGTTATCTCCGCAAAAAATCCGTCGAGATGATTAAGTGCGAGACCAACGACCTCGAAGTTCCCGCCAACGCCGATTTTGTCATCGAAGGTTACATTGATCCAACCGAGCCGTTGCGCGACGAAGGGCCGTTCGGCGATCACACCGGCTATTACACGCTGCCCGAACCGTATCCGGTTTTTCATGTCACCGCAATCACGCATCGCAAGGACGCGGTGTATCCGGCGACGATTGTCGGCATTCCGCCGATGGAAGATTTTTACATCGGCGGCGCGAGCGTGAAATTGTTCCTGCCGATCTTCAAAATGAATTTCCCCGAGATCGTGGACATCGCGCTCCCGGCGGAAGGCGTGTTCCACAACCTCGTGTTCGTCAGCATCAAGAAGACCTACCCGATGCAGGCCTACAAGATCATGCACGGCCTCTGGGGCATGGGGCAGATGATGTTCACGAAATACATCGTGGTGGTGGAC